>Ga0209023_10007830_pt1 | contig 10836 bp, 13 predicted proteins | sample LakOneMetagenome_FD_187468 | JGI IMG/M metagenome (GOLD analysis project Ga0209023, IMG submission 187468) | Freshwater and sediment microbial communities from Lake Erie, Canada (SPAdes) (version 2) | ecosystem: Environmental > Aquatic > Freshwater > Lentic | place: Lake Erie, Canada...
TACGCATCCTCGCGCGCGCGCACGCCGCAACACCGGTGCCCGAGCTGGCCGCGGCGTTGCAGCGCGCCTGGCCGCCGCTGACGCCGAACCTGCACCTGCTGACCTTCGACGACGATCGCGTCCACCTGATGCTGGCGCTTGGCGACGTGCAGGCGTGGCTGCCCGAACTGGTCGCGCGCGTCGATGCGTACGACCTCGATGGCTATGCCCCCGCGCGCAACCCGCGCATGTGGGACCAGCGCGTCTGCAAGGCACTCGGCCGGCTCGCCGCGCCGCAAGCCACCCTCGCCACCTGGAGCGCGGCCAGCGCGTTGCGTGCCCACCTGAGGACGGCCGGATTCGAGGTCAAACGCGGCGCCGGCGCCGGCGGCAAGCGCGACATCACGCTCGGCCGCTATGCGCCGGTGCACGTGCCCCGCCGCGCGGCGGCGCGACCCGACGGGGCCGCCTCGTCGAGCGCGGCGCGACACGCGGTGGTCGTCGGCGCCGGGCTCGCCGGCTGCGCCACCGCATGGGCACTGGCGGAGCAAGGCTGGCACTGCACGCTGCTGGACCGCCAGGCACACATCGCTGCGGAAGCATCCGGCAACCCGGGCGGCCTGTTCCACGGCGTCGTGCACGCGCAGGATGGCGTGCACGCGCGCTTCAATCGCGCCGCGTCGCTGATGGCCGCGCAGGCCGTGCGGGTGGCGATCGAGCACCACGGCGTGGCCGGCGCGGTCGACGGCCTGCTGCGTCTGGATGACGAGGAGGCGCAGGCGCGCCGCCGCGACGCGCTGCCGTGGCCGGCCGACTACGTGATGCCGCTGACCGCATCCGAGGCCAGCGCGCGGGCCGGCATCGTGCTGGCGCGCCCCGCCTGGTTCTATCCGCAGGGAGGCTGGGTCGACCCGGCGGGACTCGCTCGCGCGTACCTCGAGCGCGCCGGCGCACGCGTCGAGACACGGCTCGACGTCGACGTGCGCACACTGCGGCGCGGCAACGACCGCTGGCACGTACTCGATGCGCGCGGCGCGACGGTCGCCGAGGCCCCGGTTGTCGTCCTCGCCAACGGCGCCATGACGCTGCCATTGCTCGGCCGGCCGGACTGGCCGATGGAGACCCTGCGTGGTCAGCTGAGCCTCATGCCCGCTACACGCTTGCCGACGCCGATGCCGCGGCTGCCGATCGCTGGCGCCGGTTACCTGCTGCCGCCGCTGCCCGATGGCTCGGCGCTGTTCGGCGCCACGTCACACGCCGAGGACAACGCCGCCACGCTGCGCGAGGAGGACCATCGTGCCAACCTCGCGCAGCTCGAACGGCTGCTGGGCCAGGCGGTCGATGCCGATGTCGCAACGCTGTCCGGCCGTGTCGCCTGGCGCTTCAGCGCGTCCGATCGGTTGCCGGTGATCGGTGCCGTTCCGGACGAAGCCGCCACCGGCTCGCGCCTCGACCAGCCGCGCTTCGTGCCGCGCGTGCCCGGCCTGTACGTCCACACCGCGCTCGGGTCGCGCGGCATCACCTGGAGCACGCTTGGTGCACGGGTCATTGCCGCACTGATCGCAGACGCGCCGGTCCCGCTGGAAGCGAGCCTGATCGACGCCGTGGACCCGGCGCGCTTCGTCAGCCGCCGCGCCAGGCGCACCGCGCCCGGCTGATCGACGGCGGCGTGGCGCCGTCAGGGCAGCGGTGTGCCCGTCTCGGCCGGCGGCTCGGCGGCGGCGTCTTCGACCGTGCCGTCTTCGGGCACAGGCGCATCACCCGACTTGCGCTCGGCCTTCTCCTTCAGCTTCTCTTCCTTCTTCTTCTTCTTGGCCAACTCGCGCTGGCGCTTCTCGAACGAGTAATTCGGTTTGGCCATCAGCCATCCTCCCTTGGTACCGCTTCAGAGCCGGCGCAGCGTCCTGCGCCGAAATGGCGAGGTTACGCGCATTTTGAAGGCGTAAATCTTGATCAATCGTTACCAGCTCAAGGTTCGCACACCTTTCGACGTGCCCAGCAGGCACACCGAGGCCTTGTTGCGCGCAAAGATTCCGACGCTGACGACGCCCGGCCACTGGTTGATTTCGCGCTCCGTCGCCACCGGGTCGGTCAGCACCAGGCCCCGTGCATCGAGGATCGCCCCGCCGTTGTCGGTGACGACGCCGGCCCGCAACACCGGATCGCCGCCGAGTGCGCGCAGGCGCCGGGAGACGAGGCCGACCGCCATCGGGATCACTTCGACCGGCAACGGGAACCGCCCGAGCGTGGTGACGAGCTTGGACTCGTCGGCGATGCAGATGAAGCGCGCCGACATGTCGGCAACGATCTTCTCCCGCGTCAGCGCCGCGCCGCCGCCCTTGATCATGTGGCCCTGGTGATCGATCTCGTCGGCGCCGTCGATGTAGACCGCGAGCCCGTCGACGCTGTTCGCGTCCACGACCTCGATGCCATGCGCGCGCAGCCGGGCACTGCTCTGCTCCGAGCTCGACACCGCCGCGCGGGGCCGCTGCGGCATTCTGGCCAGTGCGTCGATGAAGCAGTTGACCGTCGATCCGGTGCCGACGCCGATCACGCTGCCCGGCTCCACGTACGCGGTGGCGGCCTGGCCGACGAGGGCCTTGAGTTCGTCCTGTGTCATCGGGCGATTATCGGGTCGTGCCGACCATGTCGTCGGCGCGCACCCAGGCATCGAACTGTTCCGCGCTGACCCAGCCCGATGCCAGCGCCGCATCGCGCAGGCTGGTGCCGCCCTTGTGCGCCGCCTTCGCGATCTGCGCCGCCTTGTCGTAGCCGATGTGCGGATTGAGCGCCGTCACCAGCATCAGCGAGCGCTGCACCAGCTCGTCGATGCGCGCCCGGTTCGCCTCGATGCCGCGCGCGCAGTGCATCTCGAAACTCAGCGCGCCGTCGGCCAGCAGCCGCATGCTCTGCAGCACGTTGTGGATGATCACCGGCTTGAACACGTTGAGCTCGAAGTTGCCCGACGCGCCCGCGATGTTGACCGCCACGTCGTTGCCCATCACCTGGCACGTCAGCATCGTCAGTGCCTCGCATTGGGTCGGGTTGACCTTGCCTGGCATGATCGAGCTGCCCGGTTCGTTTTCCGGGATCGTGATCTCGCCGAGCCCGGAGCGCGGCCCGGACGCGAGCCAGCGCACGTCGTTCGCGATCTTCATCAACGATGCGGCGAGCGTCTTCAACCCCCCGTGCACGAACACCATCGCGTCGTGCGCGGCGAGCGCCTCGAACTTGTTCGGAGCCGACTCGAACGGGTGGCCGGTCATGCGTGTCAATTCGGCGGCGACGCGCGCGCCGAACTCCGGCGGCGCATTCAACCCGGTGCCGACCGCCGTGCCGCCCAGCGCGAGCTCGCGCAGGTGAGGCCGCGCGGTGCGCAGGTGGCGGATGCCGTGGTCGATCTGCGCGACCCAGCCGGAGATCTCCTGGCCGAGCGTGAGGGGGGTCGCATCCTGCAGATGCGTGCGGCCGATCTTCACGACCTCGGCGAACGCCGCCGACTTCGCCGCGAGCGTCTCGCGCAACGTATCGAGCGCCGGCAGCAACCGCTCCTCCAGCGTGTGCACCGCGGCCACGCTCATCGCGGTCGGGAACACGTCGTTGGACGACTGGCTGCGGTTGACGTCGTCGTTCGGATGCACCAGCCGCGCCTCGCCGACCGCGCCGCCGAGAATCTGCGAGGCGCGGTTGGCCAGCACCTCGTTCATGTTCATGTTGCTTTGCGTGCCCGAGCCGGTCTGCCACAGCGAGAGCGGAAACTGCCCCTCGTGGCGCCCGGCGAGCACTTCGTCGGCGGCCTGAACGATCGCGTCCGCCTTGAGCGCATCGAGCACGCCCAGATCGCGATTGACCACCGCGGCACTGCGCTTGACGAGCGCGAGCGCGCGCAGCAGTTCGAGCGGCATGCGCTCGCTGGAGATGTCGAAGTGATGCAGCGAGCGCTGCGTCTGCGCGCCCCACAGCGCGTGCTCGGGGACGGCGATCTCGCCGAAAGTGTCGCGTTCGAATCGATCCATGCCGTGCTCTCTTTCGCGTCGCGCGCTCCGAAGGCCGCCAGTATGCCTTTGCGACAATGCGCCCCATGCCGTTGCTGCCTTACGCCCTCGCCCGCCCGTTCCTGTTCGGCCTCGATCCGGAAACCGCCCACGACGTCACGCTCGCCGCGCTGGCGCGCCTGCAGAACACGCCGCTGCAATGCGCCTGGTCGCAGGCACGCATCGCCGACCCGGTCACGGTCGCGGGCCTGAACTTTCCGAACCGCGTCGGACTGGCCGCCGGCCTGGACAAGAACGGCCGCTGCATCGATGGCCTGGCGGCGATGGGCTTCGGCTTCATCGAAGTCGGCACCGTGACACCGAAGCCGCAGCCCGGCAATCCGAAGCCGCGCATGTTCCGTCTGCCGCAGGCCGATGCGCTGATCAATCGGCTCGGCTTCAACAACGATGGACTCGACGCGTTCCTGGCCAACGTCAAGCGCGCGCGCTTTCGCCAGCACGGCGGCATCCTCGGCCTGAACATCGGCAAGAACGCCGCGACGCCGATCGAGCGCGCGGTCGACGACTACCTGCTGTGCCTGGACGGCGTGTATCCGCATGCGGACTACGTCACCGTCAACATCTCCAGCCCGAACACGAAGAACCTGCGCGCGCTGCAAAGCGACGACGCGCTCGATGCGCTGCTCGCCGCGGTGCGCGGGCGCGCCACCGCGCTCGCGAAGCAGCACGGCCGGCGGGTGCCGATCTTCGTGAAGATTGCGCCGGACCTGGACGCGTCGCAAGTCCAGACGATCGCCGCGACGCTGACGCGCCACCGCATCGACGGCGTGATCGCGACGAACACGACGATCGCGCGCGACGCGGTCCAGCACCTGACGCATGGCGGCGAAGCCGGCGGCCTGTCGGGCGCGCCGGTGTTCGAGGCGTCGAACCGCGTCATCGCGCAATTGCGCGCGGCGCTGGGACCGGACTATCCGATCATCGGCGTCGGCGGCGTGCTCAGCGCGGCCGATGCGCGCGCCAAGATCGCCGCCGGCGCGAACCTGGTGCAGATCTACACCGGCTTCATCTACAAGGGGCCGGCACTGGTGCGCGATGCGGCGCAGGCGCTGCGCTCACGATAGTCTACAAAGCGGCCCTCAAGGCCCGTGGCGCCGCCGCCGATATGCGGCCCACACCCTGCCTCGACGATGCGTGCCGCGCCCCCCACCTCCGCCAGCCCGATGCGCGTCGCATTGACGGTCCTGCTCGACGGCGTGAAAGGCAGCCGGCGTTTGTTCCGCCACCTCGCGGCGATCGAGCGCGCACTCGATCGCCAGAGCGGCGACGGTCGATTCCTGTTCGACATGCCCTCGGATGCGCTGAAGATCGTGCTGCGTCAACTCGAGAGCCTGATCGGCACCGCCCAGCCCGACACCGATCTGCGCGAACTGCACGCCTGCCTGATCGACGCGATCAAATCGCGCGAGCGTCACGAACGTCGCGAAGCGTTGCGCCAGCCGCTGTCGTCGTTCCTCGTCGACCACAAGCTGCAGGTGAGCGAGGCGCGGCGCAGCGAATTCGACGCGCTGCACGCCGCCTGGAGCGGTCAGCCCGCTCCCGCCAGGAAGCGACCCAAGCCGGCGTAAACCGCCTCAGTGCAGCGGCACGCCGGTCTTGCTCTGAAGCTCTTCGCGCGTCACGCCTTCGGCGAGTTCGACGACCTTCAGGCCCTGCGGCGTCACGTCCAGCACCGCCAGGTCGGTGATGATGCGGTTGACGACACCGACGCCCGTCAGCGGCAACGTGCACTCGGGGATGATCTTCAGATCGATCGACCCGTCCTTCTTCTTCGCGACGTGCTCCATCAGCACGAGCACGCGCGCCACGCCGGCGACGAGATCCATCGCGCCGCCCATGCCCTTGACCATCTTGCCGGGGATCATCCAATTCGCGAGGTCGCCCTTCGCGCTGACCTGCATCGCGCCGAGGATCGACAGGTTGATCTTGCCGCCACGGATCATCGCGAAGCTGTCGTGCGAGCCGAAGATCGAGGAGCCGGGCAGCGTCGTCACGGTCTGCTTGCCGGCGTTGATCAGATCGGCATCGACCTGATCGGCGGTCGGGAACGGGCCGATGCCGAGCATGCCGTTCTCGCTCTGCAACCAGACCTCGATCGCCGGATCGACGAAGTTCGCCACCAGCGTCGGCAAGCCGATGCCGAGGTTCACGTAGAACCCGTCCTGCAGCTCCTTGGCCGCGCGGGCCGCCATTTGGTCGTGGGTCCAGGCCATGTCAGGCTCCTGCTTTCGCGGTCGCGGTTTCGGTGATCGTGCGCTTCTCGATGCGCTTTTCCGGGTGCGCGTTCAGCACGATCCGGTTCACGTAGATGCCCGGCAAATGGATCGCATCCGGATCGAGGCTGCCGGTGGGCACGATCTCCTCGACCTCGACGATCGTCGTCTTGCCCGCCATCGCCACCGCGGGGTTGAAGTTGCGCGCGGTCAGGCGGAACTGCAGGTTGCCGCTCTCGTCGGCCTTCCACGCCTTGACGAGCGACACCTCGGGTACCAGCGAGCGCTCCATCACGTAGGTGTGACCGTCGAACTCGCGCAGCTCCTTGCCTTCGGCCACGAGCGTGCCGACGCCGGTCTTCGTGAAGAACGCCGGGATGCCCGCGCCGCCCGCACGCAGCTTCTCCGCCAGCGTGCCCTGCGGCGTGAACTCGAGTTCGAGTTCGCCGGCGAGGTACTGGCGCTCGAACTCCTTGTTCTCGCCGACGTAGCTCGAGATCATCTTCTTGATCTGGCGCGTTTCCAGCAGCATGCCCAGGCCGAAGCCGTCGACGCCGGCGTTGTTCGAGATCACCGTCAGATTCTTGACGCCCGAATCGCGCAAGGCCGCAATCAACGCCTCGGGAATGCCGCACAGACCGAATCCGCCGACGGCCATCAGCTGGCCATCCTTCACGACACCGTCGAGCGCCGCGGCGGCGCTGGGGAAGATCTTCTTCATGGGGGCGCACCTTCTGGATCGCATCCCACACGGAATGCAGCCGCGAAGCGTACTACCTAAACGATTACGTAGTCGTTACGTAGAATCGCCTACCCATGAACCCCGCCCCCGCCGCGTTCGACCACGCCGTCCTCGAAGACGCCCTGAAGACCGTCTTCGCCGAATGGGTGCGCGAGCTCGACCTGCGCGTCCTCGAAGCGCGGGCAGGCGACGTGACCCTGGCGCTGCCGGTGACCGCCAAGCACGTCCACTCCGGCGGCGTGATGTCGGGCCAGACCTTGATGGCCGCCGCCGACACGGCGATGGTGCTGGCCGTGACGAGTCAGCTCGGCGCGTTCCGCCCGATGACGACGGTGCAGCTGCAGACGTCGTTCCTGCGGCCGATCCCCGGTGACGCCGGGCACGCGAAGGTGCGCGCGCGCGTGCTGCGCCTCGGAAAGTCGCTCGCGTTCGGCGACATCCAGATCACGCACGGCGACAAGGACGTACTTGCCGCCCACGCGACGACCACCTACGCGCTGCTCTGATCCACCGTGAGCGCGCTCGACTACCGCACCGCCTTCGAGCTCGCCCCGATCGGGCTGGTGCTGTCGCGCAACCGCTTGATGGTCGACTGCAACCGCCAGGTGCTCGAGATGTTCGGCGCCGATGCCGCGGCATTGATCGGCAAGAGTTTCGAACTGCTCTACCCGACGCACGACGAATTCGAGCGCACCGGCGCCCGCATTGCCGCGAGCCTGAACGCGAGCGGCTGGTATGCCGACGAACGCGTGATGAAGCGCGTCGGCGGCGCGCAGCGCGGCGAGCTGTTCTGGTGCCATGTCTCCGGTCGCGCGCTGGACCCGAAGCAGCCGCACGCGGCAGGCATCTGGTCGTTCGAGGATCTCTCGCCCCGCCGCCGCGTCGGCATCGAGCTGACGCCGCGCGAGCGCGAGATCGCGGCGCTGCTGATCGAGGGGCTCACCAGCAAGCAGATCGGCAAGCGCCTGACGATCAGCCCGCGCACCGTCGATGTCTACCGCGCGCGGCTGATGCAGAAGTACGGGGCGAGCACGACGCCCGAGCTGGTGCAGAAGTTGCTCAGGGCGTAGGTCTTCTGGGGTCTATCCCGAACGCGTAGGATCGCGCCTCTGTTCATTGCGGTGGGTCATCCGGGTGTTGCTGCTTCGTTCCATTTTTCTGGTGATGGTGGTGTCGCTGGCCAGTGCGTGCTCGACCACGCAGCCTGCGCCCTTTCACCGCGATGAGTTCAATCCGAGCGAGACCTACTCGCGCGTCGTCCCGGCCACCGAGGCGCAGACTTGCGAGGCCGCTCGTCGCGCGCTGCTGAGCCAGGGTTACGTCGTTGCCAACGCGAGCGCTGATGTGGTGAACGCGCGCAAGAGCTTCCAGCCCGAAGCCGAAACGCATGTGGAGATCGAGTTCCGGGTCACCTGCGCGCCCGAGATCAAGGGCAGCGGCAAGACGCTCGTCTTCGCCAGCGCCTTGCAGGACCGCTACGCGCTGAAGAAGAGCAACAACTCCGCGAGTCTCGGTGTGGGCGTGCTGGGCTCGGTGTCGCTGCCGTTCTCCAGCAGCGACGATGCGCTGGTCAAGGTCGCCAGCGAGACGATCACTGCCTCGACGTTCTACGACCGCTATTTCAAGCTGCTGACGCGCTACCTGACCGCCGGCCCCGCCGAGGTCGTGGCCGACAAACCCTGACGAGCGCGCCTCACTCGACGAGGCGTCGCACCCTGTCGGGCAGCGGCACCGACTTGCCGCGCGGAAAGTTGACCCACACCGTCTTGGCGCCGCCGGTGGCGTAGAACACCCCGGGCGCATCGGCGCGCTCCAGCGTGATGTAGGCATCGAAGCTCGTGCGCCCGGGATTGGCCACGTAGTGCTTGGCGACCACGTCGCCGGGATATTCGAGCTGGCGGATGAAGTTGCAGAAGGCGTTGACGATCACCGGCCCGTCGCCGTGTTCGTCCTTGGTGGCCTCGATCCGATACAGCCACTCGAGCCGGGCGATCTCCATGTAGCGGAAGTAGAGCGTGTTGTTGACATGGCCCATCGCGTCCATATCGCCCCAGCGGATCGGGATCGTCATTTCCAGCGTGAGCTTCTTTGCCTCCGGCAGGTCGAAACGCATCGTTGCCCCCGTCGTTGTCACGGCCGACTCACGCCGAGTTCTCCGTAGAGCCGCTCGACCAGGCCGCGCAGTTCGGTGACCTCGGCACGCAACGCATGCTGTTGCGCCTTCAGTGCGGCGATCTCGCTCGCTGCGACGAACTCGGCCGCATCGCTGGCCACCGGCATCGCGCTGACATCGACCGCGCCGCTGAGCAGGTGCGCCCAGCGCGCCTCGCGTGCGCCGGGCGCGCGCGGCAACTTCACGACCAGCGCGCCGCCCTTCTCCTCGGCACGCGCGGCGAGCTCGTCGAGAAAGCCTTCGACCGACGACAGGTCCGCGAAACGATGCAGTCGCTCGGACGCACTGCGCAACTCCGACACCGTCTGCGGCCCGCGCAGCACCAGCGTGGCCAGCAGCGCGACCGACGCCGACGGCAGCGCCAGTGCGCGTGGCGCGTTGTGTTCGAAACGCGTCACGCGCGAACCGCTCGCCTCGAAGACCAGGTGCAAGGTCTTCAGCGACTGCACCGCGTCCTGCACCTCGCCTTCGGTCGCGTTGATCACCGGCTCGCGCGCGGTCTTCTGGTTGCAGCCGAGGGTCAGCGAATTCAGCGACAGCGGGTAGCTGTCCGGCACGGTGTGGGCCTTCTCAATCAGCACGCCGAGCACGCGCGCCTCGAGCAGTGAAAGCGCTCGCAGCGTCATCGCGTTCAGATCGCGAAACCGTCGTCGGCCTGGATGATCGCGCCGTTGACGAAGTGACTTTCGTTGGCGCACAGCATCATCAACACCGCGTCGAGATCGGCCGGCTGGCCGACGCGCTTGCGCGGCAGCATGTCGATCAGCTTCTTGCCCTGCTCGGTGCCCCACTGGTGATGATTGATCTCGGTATCGATGTAGCCCGGGCAGAGCGCGTTCACGTTGATGCCGTAGCGGCCCCATTCGAGCGCCATCGCCCGCGTCATGTGCACGACCGCGGCCTTGCTCATCGCGTAGACACCGATCTTGCTCATCACCTTGAGCCCGGCGGTCGAGGCGATGTTGACGATGCGCCCGCCGGTGAAGGTGCCGGGAGCTGCGCCCTTGGCGCGCGCGATCATGCGCTTGCCGACTTCCTGGGCGACGAAGAACGCGCCCTTGGTGTTGGTGTCGAACACGTAGTCGTAGTCGTCTTCGCTCACGTCGACCAGCAACTGCGTCGTGCCCACCCCGGAGTTGTTGACGAGGATGTCGATCGTTCCCATCTCGGTCTCGGCATGCGCGACGGCGGCCTTGATGCTGTCCGGGTCGGTGACGTCGAGCGCGACGACATGCGCATCGCCGCCGTCGGCTTCGATCTCGGCGCGCAGCGCCTTCAGCCGCTCGACGCGCCGGCCGGCCAGCACCACGCCGGCGCCGGCGTTCGCGAGGGTCTTGGCGAACTGCGTTCCGAGTCCGCTGGACGCTCCCGTCACCAACGCGACACGGCCGGACAGATCGATGTTGTAGCTCATGGACAGAGTCTCCTGCGAGTCAGCGCCCGAGCCCCCTGAGCGCGATGATCACGATAGCACGCGACCCGTAGAATTCGCGCCAACCGAAGACCCAAGGAAGCCGCATGACGCACGAAGAGATCCTCGCCCAGTACGGCCCGCGCGAAGCGATGGAGTACGACGTCGTCATCGTCGGCGGCGGTCCCGGCGGGCTCGCGACGGCGATCCGGCTGAAGCAGCTCGCCGCGGCGCAAGGCAAGGAGGTTTCGGTCGTCGTGCTC
>Ga0209023_10007831_pt1 | contig 10835 bp, 14 predicted proteins | sample LakOneMetagenome_FD_187468 | JGI IMG/M metagenome (GOLD analysis project Ga0209023, IMG submission 187468) | Freshwater and sediment microbial communities from Lake Erie, Canada (SPAdes) (version 2) | ecosystem: Environmental > Aquatic > Freshwater > Lentic | place: Lake Erie, Canada...
TCAAGCGCGTCACGGAGGAGCGTGACATATTGAAAAAGGCCGCGGTGTACTTTGCCAAGACGTCCGGGTAAGGTACACCTTAATTGCTGAGTTACAGGACCGATTCCCAGTGCGCCGGCTATGCAAAGTGCTCGAGGTGCATCCGAGTGGCTTTTATGCGTGGCGCCTGAATCCTGAAAGCAAACGTGCCAGGGAAGACAAGCGCCTGCTCGTGCCAATCAAGGAGTCATGGCTGGAGAGCGGCAGCGTGTACGGCTACCGCAAGGTCAGCGATGACCTGCGCGAGCTCGGTGAGCAATGCGGCATTAACCGCGTCCACCGGTTGATGCGATCGGCCGGGATTCGTTCGCAAACCGGTTACGCCAAGCGCAAATATAAACGCGGCGGTGCATCTTGACTGGTGGCGCCTAATCATCTGCAGCGCCAGTTCGACGTGCAGGAACCGAATCGCGTTTGGGTAACAGATATCACGTACATTCGCACATATGAAGGCTGGCTCTATCTGGCCGTTGTACTGGACCTGTTTTCGCGTCAGGTGGTCGGCTGGTCGATGAGTTCCCGCATCGATCGGGAGCTACCTATGAACGCGCTCTTGATGGCCGTCTGGCGACGGCAGCCGAAGAATACGGTAATGGTGCATTCGGATCAAGGCAGTCAGTTCAGCAGCTACGACTGGCGCGATTTCCTAGACGAGCACAACCTGACGCAAAGCATGAGCCGGCGCGGGAACTGCCATGATAACGCCGTTGCCGAGAGCTTCTTCCAGCTATTGAAACGGGAACGGATTCGACGCAAGACTTATAGCACCCGCGAAGACGCAAAGCAGGATGTCTTCGATTACATCGAGATGTTTTACAATCCGAAGCGCCGGCACAGCTTCAGCAATGACTTGTCGCCGGTCGAATATGAAAAGCAGTATTTCCAACGGCTTGCGAGTGTCTAGAAAAGCCGTGGCGATTCAGTCAGCGGTGTCGAGTTCTGCCAGATAGCGGCTGATGTTCGCCTCGATTTCTGCCATCCTGCGCTTGAGCTTTGCATCGGTAAAATTGCGATCACTGTTGTTGACGGCCTTGAACTTACTGCCATCGATCGCGACGACGGCGTCCGAGAAAAGATCGAGCTGCTGGCACAGTACGACGGACTGCCGGCACACCTTACCGATCGCCTTGCCGTTATCTTTTCGGAAGTTCGCTATCGTCTTGAAGTCGGGTGCCAGGCGCCCGGTGAGCCACATCAGCTCGACGTTACGCTGCGCCTCGCGCTTAAGCCGCCGGCTCGATTGAATACGGTTGAGGTAGCCATAAATGTAAAGCCTGAGTAGCACAGCGGGATGATAAGCCGGTCGCCCCGTCTTCGCCGGATGCACGCGCCCGAATCCGAGGCTGGCAAGATCAAGCTCTTCAACAAAAACATCGACTACACGAACCGGATTATCCTCGGTCACATAGTCGTCCAAGTGCCCAGGCAACAGCGTGCCTTGTCCCGCGTTCTTCGCCTTCGATAAAGCGCTTCATGTGGCATCCGTGATGATGAGATACTGACTCAACGTTTACTGGTACGATTTCGGTTACACGGCTGGCGCTTTTACACAGGCTGGGCCGTTTGAGGACGGCCGTGCAATGATCAAGTTACTGATCTCCTTCGTCGCCTAAAGGAAACGGCGATTGTAGGAAGCAGGCACGGTAGAGTTCGAGCATCTTATTCATGGCGCAGATCAGCTTGGAGTGGTGGAGACTGAACCCCGTCAGCCTTCGCGAAACAATGCACTGCCAGCCAAGCCAGCAGGGCTAAGGCAGCAACCCCAGCCGTCCGTAGGCCGATGAACACGGGCGGTTTTCTTCGGTACCGAGGACAGACTGTTACGAAGGTAGTAAGGTATCCGCACTCAACGCACTCTTGTAGAGCCGTCGCTTATCTTGATGGAAGGCGTGCACGTTACAAGCCCTCAAGCCCTGAATTATACGGATCAAAAATTGTTAAAATCTCACCAATTGTAGCGTAGAGACCTATCGCGCTCTACAGAGGCCCCCGTGACAGGGCAAGCCATGCTGGGCCTGCCCAAGCGGGCCAGTTGACGACCAGCTATCAAAGGATGCTGCGGATCACGAGAGCGCTAGCTGCCGCGACGGGCAAACGCGGTCGCTGCTCCAGAGGCCAGGCTGCTGCCGTGACTCTCCCGCATCGTTGTCGACCTTGAACGTGCTCCCTAGCCCGTAAAGTAATTATTTCTGTCGGAAAATCTTACACCAGCTCAACTCAGTTCTTGTCGAATTTGTGCAAGTAGGTGGATACTCTCCGCCCTCTGGTTCAGTGGAGAGGTCGATGGCCGGCACCGGCAGCTTCCCATCCCGCATCCAGCAGCGCACTATCTCGCTTGTCACATGCGCTGCCACTTGAAGCTCTCGGCGCCAGACGACGCGTCCAGCGGTTCTGTTGTCAGTCCATGATAAGCACCTCCTTAACCCACTAAAGTTTAGGCGTTCGTTACACAGGTTGTTTACCGTTTATCGGTAAGCGATATATAATAGGGCCTATACAAGGGCCACAGAGCCAACAACATGATCAGATCCTTTGCTTGTCCCGACACTAGAGCGATCTTTGAGGGAACCCGGGTTGCGCGGTTCGCAAACATCCTTGCAGCAGCTGAGCGCAAGCTGACGATGCTGAACGCCGGAGTTGAGCTGCGGGACTTGAGGTCCCCACCTGGCAACCGGCTCGAGGCGTTGCAGGGGAATCGTGCTGGGCAGTACAGCATTAGGATCAACAACCAGTGGCGAGTTTGTTTTGTCTGGACCGATGAGGGTCCTATGAACGTCGAAATTGTCGACTATCACTAAAGCGTCGTAACGCAAGGAGTGCGTATGTTTACGAACGGAATGCGCCCGGTGCATCCAGGAGAGATCCTGCGCGAGGAATACTTGGGGCCGCTGGAAATGTCAGCCAATGCTCTGGCGAATGCTCTGCATCTGACCGCTTCGCGCGTCAATGAAATTGTGCGGGAAAATCGCGGAGTGACGCCTAATACGGCGCTGCGCCTGTCGCGCTACTTTGGGACGACGCCAGAGTTCTGGCTCAACCTCCAAATGACCTACGAGCTGAGGAAAGCGGCCCAGGATGAGTGGGAGCACATCGTAGAGGAAATCGAGCCACTAGAAATGGCGTAACACCAAGGCGGCTAGACCGCTTTTTTCTTTGTCTGGCCAAGCCGATGACAGCTGCGCCGGCAAGTAGCGAGATGCTGTAGAGTCGGTCATGCAAACACAAACGCCCGGCTTCCGAACATGGCCCACCTTAGGACCGAGACGGAAGCGGGGCGTAATCACTTCGCTTGCTTTATACAGCGGTCGCGCTTTACCCTTGCATGGCAGGCGGATGGCCTTCGGAAAGGATGGGTGGGGAGTGAGCGTTTCACGGACCACCTTGAGTATACGACGCAGGTAACTGCCGATATCTGCGTTGTCCCGTGGCTGATCGGCTAACGGTACAGCCGGCTGTTCAAGCAGGGCGAGTACGGCGTCGAGCTTGGTGCCGATCTGCTCAAGCTCCTGGTCCATTGGGAAGCTAGCTTCAGCCCGCCCAAGATTTCCCCTGCTCGAAAGCCTCGTTGTACGCTTGGGCCAGGAGGTAAGCGCGCCGCGCTGCAGCCGGTCTGGCTGACGCCCCGATCATAAGCCAGTGCGCACGCCGCTCCTCGGTCAGCGCATTCCACCAGGCGATGCCGGCTTGCGGATCGTCGTCTAGCAATGGGAAGGCCCCTTCTCCTGCCTACTGTCCGTTCTCGTAAAGCTTCAGGTTCCACCCTCCCCCTGCCTCTACTTGGCGGGGATGTATCTCATAGTGGCGCATGTCAGTCTCGTTATTGAACGGCCGTTGCTGGCTTCACGATGCGCATCACGCTGGCGCGCGATACATCGTAATCCCGGGCCAAGGAGCTGACCGATTCGCCGGCGGCGTGCCGCTTCATCATGATCGCGCGCTGCTCGTCGCTAGTGAGGGCTGGATGGCGCAGAGTCTTGCCCTCTGCCTTTGCGCGCGCCAGGCCGGCTTGACTGCGCTCGACTCATCCGGGATGTACGTCATTTCCGGGTCTGCTAAACAACGCGGGCCGCCACATGCGCACGAGGAGTGAAAAGTCAGCTCCGAACCCGAGGTTGTCGGGGTAGGCCTTGTTCCGAGCGACGAACGCGAATATGGTAATCATATCCTCGGCGATGACATCGTCACAGCCCCACGTGTTGATAAGGTCAAAGGCGCCGCACTCTGGAGAGTTCCACCACGCGAGGAGGAAATCAGCCACCATTCCGCTTTGACCTGAGTCACGCTTCGCGTGCCCAATCAGGCGCTGTAATGCCTCGTTCTCCCTCTTGCTCAATCTACTCATCTTCTCTTTACTCAGTGTCATAGTGGGTTCCATTGATGTTTTCTGCATATTGCCTCCTGGGTTGTAAGAGTGGGCGTCCTACGTCCCGGCGCTCTCAATGGACATATTTTCGAGCCATCGTCAAAAAGAAACAAGTCACCTTAAGGTGACTTGTTTCTTTTCAATAAATATGCTACCGACCATTTCCCGGTGGCTGTAGTTGTTATCGATAAAACAGCCTCTGCTCCTGAGTCGAAGCACTGGTTTCGTTTAGTAGTCGGTCAAACCGCATCTTGACGTTGGGTGAGCTGCGTGGCGTCTCGAGCCCCTCTTCTACACCGTTTTATGCACTATAAATGTGCCATCATGCGAGTGCAAAATCCAAAAACACCACCTGATTTTTCCAATGTTCGGTGCCATTGTATGTAATTGCAGTGCCATGTTAAGAGAGTCAGTCGCCCGCTTCAAACAAGCAATTAACAGGTTGGATGCGCGAAAGTTGTTGATTTTAAAGGGTAAAATTTTTTATCAAACGAAATGTGCCATCATACGAGAGCTCAAAAAGTTATCCACAGATTTTCTCGTAACATGGCACGATCACACTCCTAAGATGGCACTTATCTCGGAAGATGGCACTGGAACATATATACAACGGCACTGAAACATATATACGATGGCACTGATGTCTCGAACGATGGCACGATAATTTGGCTTAAAGCCAGTATCCATGCGGGTTTCGACCGACCGTAAACGTAGTTAACGTTTACAAGAGTACGTAACGTACGTTTACCCCAGCAACTTGCAGAGGCGTCGCTTGTCATCAAGCCGACGTGCATTGTAAGCTCGAGCTTACGAAACATTTCGAGCCTTTAAGCCCGCCGTGCAGCGCCCTGACTTGCGGTTCAGTCTCACCACGCTCGAAATGCTCTGGTGTTATCGAAGCGCCAATTTATTCTCTGTCTACCGTTTCGCCTGCCTGCCCCGACCTAGGGCAATAGCGGCTGTGCATCACCGTGCAGATGATCAAGCAGAGAAGCGTTTCCGACCCCGAATACGCGGTCAAGAAGAAACTGACGCGGCGCGACCCTTGCTTCGCCGAGATCGACAGCGCGACACCGTGAGGGAACTTCATAAGCTAATTAAGCCTCACTCTCCCAGAGTCCAAGGGCCCTGGGCGCCCTCCGATAGGCCTTGCCCGCATACGGTGTATGTGCGTGGCTCGCAGTGCTTGGATTGTCTGACGAAGGTATCGAAGATGCGGTCTACGAAAGCCAAGCGATCCGTGACTTTGTCGGCATCGATCTCAATGGAGAGGAGGCGTTGACGTTACAGATTTCGTAATTGCGTAAAGCGAAACGCATCACACACCAGATTTTTGACACCATCAACGGACACTTGGCCGAGAAAGGTTGTGATGATGCGTGAAGACGCCATCGTCGACGTCACCGTGACTGCCGCGCCACCCTCAACCAAGAACAAGGATGGCGAGCGCACCCGGAAGGCATCAATCGAAGTAAGGCAATGTTAGAGCTTTGAGAGAATAAATTGCCATGCAAAAAATCTTCTAATCCGCACCACTTTTGGCGTTCGCGGTGGCGCCATCGGCTCAGGTATGCGACAGTTGTAGCATGCGTCCAAGAAAAAACACTCGGTACACCGGATAGCCTAACCTTCGCTGAAAACTTAGGTTGGCCCTTCAGACGAATCGACCAGATCCAAAGGAAAGATGACAATCAAAATGAAATAGTGGTGACTGTCGTTGCAATAGTCGAACGCGCTCGACGGGATTTTCCTAGTATCAAGTACCGTCCCAGGGAAAATTTTTAGCTATGTATCATTTTTGTCGACTACGGCATCGTTCCTGAGACCTGCACGACCGAGCTGGGTCGTTGATTGGCCTAACGATATTGACGACGTGTCGTGACGACGACGCGAGCATATGCTCGGTTCTCCTTTCAGTTACCTAACTCGGCCTGCATTTCAAGGAGGTCATCGCCGAAGGGGTGGAGCCGCAGGAGCAGCTTGAGTTCTTGCGAGACCAAGGTTGTCAGGAGGTGTAGGGGTTTTTCCTGTCCCCGCCCGTCAGCTCGGACAATTTCGTTACGCACTTTCTAGCCGCTTGGAGTTGTGCTGGACCGCGACATGTGGTCTCCCGTCTTCCCTAAGGAGTCGCTGATCAATTCAATCACGCCACGTTTCACACGGCCTGCTCATCTGCGATAATTTTGGATCATCCAGCGTCACGGTGTCGATCATGCCGAAGAGCTTCCCTGACCTTGAATACGCGAACAAGAAGAAGCTGACATGGCGCGACCGCTTCCTTGCCGAGATCGAAATGATCACTCCGTGGGAGCAACTGCAGCAGGCAATTGAATCATTTTACCCCAAGGCCTTTGGTGCTGGCTGCCCGCCGATCGGCCTGGCACGCATGCTGAGGATGTACATGGCCCAACAGTGCTTCGGCTTGTCGGATGAGGGCATTGAAGACGTGATCTACGACAACCAGGCCATCCTCGCCTTCGTCGGCATCGATCTCATCGGCAGTCCGCGCCGGACGCAACGGCGCTCCTTAAATTTCGCAATCTGCTCGAAGCCAAGGGGCTCAACAAGAAGATCTTCGACACGATCAATGGCCATCTTGCCGAGAAGGGTTTGATGATGCGTGAGGGACCATTGTGGACGCCACGCTGATCGCTGCGCCACCTTCGACCAAGAACAAGGACGGGAAGCGCGATCCAGAAATGCACCAGTCGAAGAAGAGCAACGACTGGCATTTTGGGATGAAGGCACACGTGGACGTGGACGCCGCGTCGGGCTTGGTGCATATCGTCATTGGCACTGCCGGCAACGTCTCCCACGTTATACAAGCGGGCTCGCTGTTGCACAGTGATGAATCTGCCGCGCTTGGCGATGCTGGTTACCGACGTGTCGAAAAAGCGCGCAGAGAATCTCGGCAAATCGGTTACCTGGCACGTGGTGATGAAGCGCTCCGAGCGCAAGGCGCTGCCTAAGAACAAGCTCGGCCGCATGCTAGGAAAACTGGAGCATCTCAAGGCGAGCGTGCGGGCGAAAGTTGAGCATCCGTTCCACGTCGTCAAGAACCTGTTCCGTCATCGGAAGACGCGCTATCGCGGTTGGCCAAGAACACTGCTCAGCTTTTTACCTTGTTCGGCTTCGCCAATCTGGTGCTGACCGGACGGCGATTTACGAACATAGAAACCCGAAGTGCGTCCTGAATGCCAAAAGGCGCAAGGAAAACTGCCAAATCGCTGAAAAGCTCGCCGTAGCGGCGTCAAGAAACCTATCGCAACGCGGGAGGCGACCACATGAGCAAAACTGCGGATACGCCGAAAAATCGTTAATTGATCAGCGCTTCCCTAGGTAGAGTAGTCCAGCTAGACTAATCAAATGACTAGCAAACAGATCCCCCAGCAAGACTTCCTGCGCAATGCGATGGAGACCCTCGAAATGACGCGCGACCAGTTCGCCGAACGCCTCGGAACGTCACGACGCCGACTTGACAACTGGCTACTCCCCACTGATTCGGGTGGCTTCAGAGAGATGGATGAGATGGCTTGGAAATTCATAAGTGAGATATTAAATAACCGTCAGAAATCCCCTTGACTATACTCATTGAGTATATATACTGTCAGACGTAGAACAGTGTATTTCGCGCTATCAAAGGGGAGCAATATAAATGAATGACCTTCGTCGCATCGATGTGGTGTCCGGTTTTAGCGACTGGACAACCATGAGTAAAACATTCCGCCCTTCTATCCGTCTCCTCATACGGCCATCCTACTCCGCCAGCTAGCTGAGTGTGCTCACGAGTGTGCACATCAGCGCAAACCACACTCTAGAAACCGCGAGCGCAACGAGCGTCAGTCTGTAGGTTTTGTTCTTACATTACCTACTTTTTCGGCAGTGATCGAAGACATTAGGACCTCGGCAGCGTCTATATTTTTAGCAAATTTAGAACTAAACGTTAGGGATTTCCTACTGTAATTCTGAGTGGGTTGGCAACGCTTTGTCCGAGCGAACGCTAACCTCTGGACAGTCCCTTCACTCATTCCGGTGTTTTTATCGACCAGACGTAGGTCAAGGAGAAAAAATGTATATGCAAACGCAGAGCCAACGCGACGGTGTTCTGCAACAAAAAAAGCTTGCTTTGTTCCTCGATATCGATGGCGTTTTGCACAGCGCATCAAAGTCAATCGAGTTCCAGAAACGAAATTTCAAAGAAGCAGAGCAGCACCGCATCGATTTTGTAGACGGCGCGCAAGATCCCAGGAATTTCGGCATGCTGCAGAGCGCGCCGCAGCAGTTCTTGGCTGACATTCTCGACCGGCATCCGAATGTGGTTCTTGTCATCAGCTCAGCTTGGCGTAACTGGGAAGGAACCCAAGGCCGGCGCCAAGCAGTCAACCGTACCCAAACCGGCAACTGCGGTAATATCTCTGATCTTCTTTGGCTTTTGCCGTTGCTCCACCCGACGCTAGCGAAAAGGATTGTGGACAAAACCTCGGCCCCAGACTTCAGAGCGCCTAACTTTCAGCATCGCACTCGTCTAGACGAGATCCGCAGTTTTATGCACGACTCTGCCATTCCGTCAGATTGGTGCGAAGGCTGGGTAGCGATTGATGACCAGGCCCAGCACTTCCCTAGCGAGGAAATTACCCCGTTCTACGTGCAGAGCGATTCGACGCACAATGCGCCCGCAGTGGGCAGCGAGCTGGTGGTACTAGTAGACGGTGAGGTAGGCCTTACGTCATCGTCTGCACAAGCGCTAGAAGCCGCTATCATGCAAGCTATATAGTTTCCAGTGCGCGAGTCCACCATACTAGACCTGAAACATAGGCCTAGTATGGTTGCATATGAAGATTGGCCCTATGTATATGACTGTCATGGGACAGAAGAGATATGGAAAAAAGCAGCGCGACGATCTTATACTTCCCCTCAGGTAAGCCTACACAGTCTTCCGAAACCACAGGCCCACAGGCTTGCGCTCACGAACGTATTGAGCAAGCGGCCTTGGACTTGGCCATAATCACCGATGAGCTGAGTATGCGAATATCTGGCAACAATAACAAGGTGGTCACGCGTTTAGCTATACAAAGATACCGGCAAGATTTAGTCATTGCGCGTGCGATGTTGAGTAAGCTCGAGAACGCTTTGTGTGAAGTTTATCCGGATTCAGTTTGATCTGCGAGAGCGACGCGTGGTCACACTTAGACTTTCCGTGCTGAGTTGCTATTAAGTGCAGGGTGACCTTTCATCTTTTTAAAATAGTGCAACATTGTACTATGCTTGTGTGTGCTCGATCGGTTCGCATAATATCGCAGTCTTTATTTACCTTGACGATCAGACTCGTTGTCTAACTTAGCGCTATGAATTTTACACAATGTAGGAAACTTCATAGAGAGTCGTTTTAACTAAATAAGTCACGTCTTGATTATATAAACGGGTTGTTAGCGACCAATCTCGTCTGACTCAAGTTCGTCAGGGTTAATCATGTATGTGTTGCGTCCTACTCTTCGTAAATCAGCGACTCCGGTTTTTTTCGTTGCGATCCGTAGCGGCCGCCCTGGCATATCAACCGTGCGCGCTAACACCGCCTCTGGTCTGCGCTTCGTATGTGTGAATTCAATTGTTCCGTAAGGCGTCTCGAAAATCCCACCTCTGCCGGTTGTCATAACCGTAATTCTGCTAATCATAATCTGGGAGATTACTCCAAACTCTGATAGGATTGACTCCAGGCTAACATAATTAGTTTCCTCCCGGCGTAACACACACGCGATTTCTTCAATCAGGTATCCGCGCCTAGGAGTTGCAAGGTGGTTGACATATACGCCTTTAGCTACCCGCTCCAAAGCCGCTGCCTCAACTAAAATCCGCAACAGTCTGCCTAATCTATTTGAATGGTCGAACCCAAGTAGCGTTGCGAGATCTGCTCTGCTGAGCACTTGCATACCTTGCTGTCCGGCGTCCTTGAGTTTGGCGATTGCGTCGTTCGTCTTCATTATTTCCTACCTATCCAACTAATAAATGATCGACACCATAGTCTTGCTGCTCGAAGACACAGCGCCCCGGTGTGCGTAGATAAGTGTCAGACACCGATTGCCACGCGCGCTCCTAGTAATAGAGCACTCTGTTACAGCACAAGTATAGACTAGGGATGAATAAACTAACCGACCATGTTAATACTTTAGACACAGTACCCGCGGGAACGCCAGTTCCGCGAACTACGTTAGGAGATGCGACTTTCAAGGGTTTGGCCTGCGCAGGTCGTCACGCTAACTGTGTTTACCAAAGATTCATATTCGTACTTGAAACGTGTCTTCGTCCCTGTTTTGAATCGCCCCGGGTTTTGTAGAGGCTCCATTGTTTGAGAGAATGGAGCTATGAAAAAGCAACCCAAGTATTCCCCCGAAGTCATCGAACGCGCCGTGCGCATGGTCAGCGAAGCCGCCAGCCA
>Ga0209023_10007832_pt1 | contig 10835 bp, 12 predicted proteins | sample LakOneMetagenome_FD_187468 | JGI IMG/M metagenome (GOLD analysis project Ga0209023, IMG submission 187468) | Freshwater and sediment microbial communities from Lake Erie, Canada (SPAdes) (version 2) | ecosystem: Environmental > Aquatic > Freshwater > Lentic | place: Lake Erie, Canada...
TGAAAATTTGAAATTGTCTAGTAATTCATCGAACTGCTCGTGTACTCCTTTGTTCCACGATTTGATTGATGATTCTGCATTTCTTGTTTTATTACAACCATTACATTTGTAGTAGTAAATATTTTTAGATTTGTTGTGATAGGAGGTTATTGTAATATCACATGTAGCACATTTTAGAAATTGAGGTACTAGAGGGGTTTTTTCTTTTCCATTTAATATGGGCGTTCCTGTACTCTTTGATTTGCTTAGAATTTCTTGTAATCGGTTATATTCTTTTAGGGTTATCATTGGCTCCCAAGATCCTTTAATTAATTTCCCATCTAACAAGGTGTTTTTAATGGTTCCTGTATAAAATCTATTTCTCCATATATCGGAAATAGTTTGCTTTTTCATTTTAACACCTTTAGTCGAAAGCCATTCCATAATTTCTACATCTGTATAGGATTGGTATATTTTCATTTTGAAGGCCTCTTTGATAAATTGCCCTTCCGCACTAATTTTAATTTCTTGAAAGGCTTGTACTTTGGTTGGGTCAGTAACTTTTGGTCCATAGTGGTCATATCCTTGAGGAGACCTTCCAAATACTTTACCATTTTCCAGAAAATTGATTAATCCCGGTATTATCGTATCTTGACGGCTAAAATTTTCTTTTTGTGCATATAGTAGCTGGGTAGAAAATTCATTCTCAGCTCTTTCATTAAAGGTGTGATTATCGGTACTTACCGAATACAGGTATACGTTGAATTCCTTTCTTAGACGAACAAAAAGCTGAATGTGTTCAGCGCCCGCCCTACCAAATCTACTAGGCGACCAAATTAGGATCATTTTTGGTCTTTTAGAAGCATGCGTTTTCTGAATCTTATTCATCAGTTCGCCCAGAGTACTTTGCGTATTAAGTCTTTTGGAGCTTTCATATTCGGCATCGAACTCTTCCGTTATTATTAAAAGATGCTCTTTTGCAAATGCTTTAATCTTGTTGACTTGATTTTCAATACTACCATTGTTTACATATTGTTCCTTAGTCGAGACTCTAGTATACGACCAAACAGTGGTATTTTTAAAATCACTTATGGTTAAGTTTTTCTTTTTCATTTTTATATTGTTCGTAAATTATTTTTGTGAACTCATACAACTGTTTTGAAAATTCAAACGAATCTTCTTCTGTTAGCACCTCTTTCAAAGTTGGCACTATTAAGCTTAGTTCTTCGTAAACTAATAGGTAGTCTCTTTCATTCGAACGTAAAATCTGGCGGCCCATATCGTATTAATATAAACACGGGCTGGATTTTCAGGAACCGATAAGATGGTACTTTTGACATTTGTTATGCTGTTATTGTTATTTTAAAATTTCCTTGTGCTCTAGGTTCAATCATAACTTTCGAACCTAAGGGTAACTTGGTTGTTAGAAAAAACTTTGCTAATTCTTCTGCTTTTTTATGTTCTTCAGTGATTTTGAATATTTTTGGAGGACCCTCTTGTTGTACCACAATTTCTAAAAATTTTGGTTTGTCAAAAAATAGCACTCTGCGAATTTGGTTTTCTACGGCAGATAGATATTCTAAATCTGAGTTGCTTTTCCCAATTTCAATACCAACCAACTTTGATAACAATGGAAGAAAGGGGGTTGTTATTAAAGTTTCTCCGAAATAGAGATTGTTTAAATCAGAGGTTAGTCCAACATTATTAAAGTTAAATTGATGCTCACCAGTCTTTGGACAATAAATAAATGAGACTACTTTTCTTTGAGATAACAGGCAGGTTTTGATAGCATCGGTGAACGGATTGATTTCTTTCCTGAAAATAGTATTCATTACATGCTCAGTTTTTATTATTTCTTCAATTGTCTTTTTCTCATCATTGTCCAATTTATTTTCTACGATAGCCTTGTTAAAAACACCATCTGCATATTTTTTTTCAAATGGTACAACCCAAATCTCATGTGAGAGATTTTGTATTTTTTGTGTGCTTACTCCAACATTGGATAATTCATTAACAATTAATAGCCAGAGAGCTTCTGACATATTCATAAAACCTTTTTTTTCTTTTTGGAAAAAAGGCAAAATATTACAATTTCTCCAATAATTTATCTGTCTTGATGAGATACTTAGGTTGTTAGGTAAAAAGCAATCGTTTGAGATCAATCTTCCTAATCTTATTTTTTCTGTCTTATTCATAAATTTCAATTTTCTGTAAATTTAAAATTAAATATTTACATGATGGTAAATTTATATTTTTTTTTACATTTACAAGAAATTTTAACTAAAAAAAATATCAAGACATGAAAAAACCAACAAAGTATTGCAAAAACCCACACTGTCTGGATGAAATAGTTGATTACAAATCCTCGAAGAGAGAATATTGTACAGATTACTGCAGAAACCATCATGGTCATATAAGACGCTCTGAAGAAAACTTAGAATTTAATCTTGTCAGAAAAGGCATGTTAGAAAACTATAAACTTTTGAAACTATATCGAGACAGGGACATTCTTATTGAAGACTTAAAAAAATTTGAAAAATTAGGTTTTAACTCAAAACATCTTCCAGAAATTAAATTTTACGACGTAAGTGGTATAAAAACAAAATGTTATCAAATTAAAGACATCGTATTTGGATTAGACCCAAAAGACAACACTAAAATAATTATTTATAAAGAAAAGAAAAAAAATGAAAGAATTCATCATTACCTCTAGACAAAGAATGTTATCTCCTGATCTATTAGCCTATGAGTTAGGCCAAATTCCTACACCAGAAAAAATAGAAAACAGAAAAATAGTAACCTATCTTTTAATTGGAGTATTTGCAACAATTACAGTAGGAATAATTTCTTATGCCGTATACCAAATTCACCAAGAAAACAAAAACAAAGTACTAAATTAAATCTAAGCAAAAAACCAGTGAAAATAGCTGACAATCGCTAATCACTGATTTAATCTAATTGTAATCAGTAATAAGCGGTTTTTATCGACAACTCCCGCTGATTAGTTGTTTTCAGTGTTATTATTTACCGATAAAATTTCGAGATTAGTTATTGGTGAATGTACGATGGATCGAAGAAAGTTAATACAGTTTTTTGAATAGCAATGGAGTGACGTAAATAAAAGAATAAGTTAATGCAACAGGGCTGATTTGTTCGATTTTTAAACATCTTTGTAAAATTCAATATTTACGGTGTCCTTGTTTATGTAAACTTCAGAAATAATATTACTTCCACCTTTTGAAATTGAAAGAACAGCTTTTAAAAAATTCCGTCGTGTCAAAGAATTTATAGAATTAAAGTGTAAGGCTTCAAACTAAAGTGGACTTTTCATTATCGAGTATTTACTTAACTAATTCAAAGATGAATGTTTTTCTCATCATGTTCGCTAAGGTGCTTTATAGAAAAGGGTAATCTTTTTGGAGGTGTTTTGCAGCTGTTACCTACAGGTTTTCTTATTTACCAAAATTTTCATTTCCAATTGATAATTATTCCTTTATGATCGGATAATTTCTTGTCAGTATTCCATTCAGTCGTTGCGACTTTTGAGTTGCTAATGAATTTTTTACTTATTGCAATATGGTCAATTGTTTGGCATACACTCTGTGTGCAATTTTCAATTTCGTTTTCTGCAAAACTTTTATTCAATTCATTTCTACCCAAATTTGTAAAGTAATAATTGTCAGAAAATGATATGTTATAATCTCCAATTATGCAAAGATTTTTGTTTTGAGATAACTTTTTGAAATCGGCAATTTGCTTTGGCAAATCATCCTTAAAGTTTTGGTTTCTATTTCCAAATATTCCTATTATCGTTCCGTAAACTAACAAGTTTCCATTTTCAGTTTTTAACTCAACACAACAACTGGTATAATTATCGTAAGTTTCATATTCTCTGACGATTTCGAGTTTCGAATATATTTTTACACGCTTTTCTGTTATTCGATAATATTCGGGATTTAATTCGGCTAGACTTCTGGTTGCAATTTCAAAATCATAACCTTTAGGTTTTATTCTTTCGTCGTATTCAGTCAAAACTAAAATGTCCAAATTTTGGTTTTCCAAAATTGAAGTTATTTCGCCTATTTTTTTATAATGCTTTAATCTTTCAAGATTCCAAGTGCCGATTTTCATTTCTGGATTTTTTTTAAACTTGCTGGTTACGTTTATATGCTAACTCTTGTGGTGGTTTAGGAACCGAGTTTTTTCAGTTTAGAAAAAACGAAAATAGGAAAAAGAAACGATCAATTTACCGAAAAACTAAACATGAGATTTAGCATTGATTGGCAATAGCCTTATTATCTTTAGAGTATAGGTTTATTCATTGATGTTTTTCCATTACTTTTTTCCCCTGTTTTATGGCAATAATTTTCCGGATAATACTCGTCATTAAATTGATTCCAAACAAGCCATGCTGATTTGGACATTGGTTTTTTTAAATTAAAAGGAATTCTTTCACCAGTTCTAATGCAAAAGCCATTTTTTTGAATTTCAATATCTTCTCTTGTAGGTCTAATAGTTTGTTCAGAACCTAATTCTAATTCATCTTTAAAATCTGCCAAAGTTCTTATTTCTGAATTTTTGTTTTTATTCCAAGTTGAATAGAACTTGTCAGTTGTATCGTGTAAAATAGCAGACTTTATATAATTTTTACCCAGTAATGAGCTTAATAGTTTTTTTTCAAATAATGGTCGTTTTATAAAAATAGCCTCACTCTTAAAAGCAAGTTCATGGCAAGTATTCCAAGCATCATTATCAAAATTATTTTTATATTTGTTCAAAAGATTTGTTTCAGAATATACCCCAAATTCTATATTATTCTTAAATGAATGATCATATAAATTTATCGAAGTAATTACTCCTTTCTTTTCATTTCCATAATATTTTGCATGTAAATTTGGAACGTAAATAATGCTTATGTTGAGAAATTTTTTGAAGTAATCAAAATCATTTTTACTCAAACTTTTACTTATTTCTTTTTCGTTTTTTCCAAATACTATAAGAATATGCAATTTTGGATTATTGATATGTTTATCAAATAATTTTTTAAAATATTCATCTAATTTGATAAATGGAGAAACTATCAATAACTTATTCTCAGCTTCCCAAATTATTTCATAAACTGCATCCGCAAGATTTTCACTTGTTATAAATTTTGACATTTTTTATTCAATTGTTGTTTACTACGATGGTGGATTCAATAACATAATACCTGACGTTCGGCCGCTAACTTTCGTGCCGGCTTATGAAAATAGTTTCACCACTAAATGGAGCGAATTTAAGAAAAAGAAACGTACAACGTAGGCAATCTCAGCCATGAAAATTAGGTGACGTTACCTGCAGTCTAAATTTGATTTAAAGACTTATCTTTTATTTCCCATTGGTGTATAAATAATTTTCGTATAAATATTTTTCTGATTGTGTGAAACCAAAAATCCTTTGACATTTTTTTCTTTAAGAACATCAAGATATTTTTTCAAATTGGTATTACAATAAGATATAACGCCTTCACGAGTATTTATTTTTTTTATTTCTGTTATGTGCTTCTTATTTACATTAACTTGTTGCAAATACTCAATAATTATATTTTTAAACTCATCACTTGGATAAATATTTCGCTCTTTTCGATTAGGAACTCGATTCTTTAAGAAGATATTATTTTGCAGTAAAATATCATGAAATTTTTTGAGTTTTTCTTCTAGATAGAAATTCAGCAAATCAATTGAGTTTTTTGATTTTATGATTCTTAAAATATTTTCATCAGCACTGTTCGATTTTAAAATATCGATTATTTTATTTTTGTATACTTCAAACGCGTTTCTGCTATCCTTATATTCTTCTTGAATGTTACTCATATCGTATCGCAGTTTGTCTTGTCCTGGAATAGGTTGACTCTTTTTGTTATTAATTCAGACTATAAGATTTGTATTCATGTTCTTGATTTTTGTGTGCAAACTCTGGGGTTTTCATTTTCAAGCTGTAATGTCTTCTTTGGTTGTTGTAGATATTTACGGCTTGTTTGAGCATTTTCTCTGCAGTGACCAAGTTAGGTAATGTTTTGATAAAACCAAATTCATATTTTAGGATTCCGTTTACTCTTTCAGCTACGGCGTTTTCATAGGGATCGTACTTTTGAGTTGTGCTTAGCAACATGCCCTTTTCTTTTGCAAAATCGGAGAATTCCGGACAGCAATATTGAATTCCTCTGTCACTATGGTGAATAATGTTTTGATGGCTGTAAAGCCTGTTTTTAAGGGCCATTTGCAATGCTTCTTTGACGAGTGTTGCTTTCATGTTAGTATCGATTTTATATCCCATAATTTTCTTAGAATAAGCATCGGTTACCAAAGCCAGGTAAGCGTGGTTCTGTTGAATTTTCACATAAGTAATATCGCTTACCCAGACTTGCTCAGCATGAGTAGGAGTAAGTCCATCCAATCGATTTGGTGATTTGTAAAACCCGTGCTTAGAATCAGTTGTTACGTGATATCTTTTGGTCTTTTTTACAAGCAATCGATTGTTTCTTAAGAAGGTAAAGAAGGCATCTCTTCCCATTTTGATATTGTTTTTTTTGAAGTCATCTTGCAAATCGAGGAAGAGTTTTCTACCTCCATATTTGGTTTGATTATCGCGAATAGGTTTGATAAGTTCTAAGATAACTTCAGCTTGTTTTTGCTTAAGTTTTTCCGCTTTAATTCGTTTGTAATAAGCTTGTTTGGTAATCCCGAAACATTCGTAGAAGTACTTTATTTTAAAAGATCTTTTTTCTTTTTTTCGATCTCTTTTACTAATGCTTCGGGCAATAACTTTTTTGCCATCTCGATACCTGTAGTGACTTCAAAATCAGCAATAATGTCTTGCTGGAAATCTTTGATGAATTCCAATTCTTCGATGCGCTCTCTGAGTTTTTTAAGTTCTTGATTCTTACTCATTGTTTTAGAATTTTGTTCTAAAGTACGTAATTTTTTGATCCAGTAGGAAATAGAACTTCTGGAAATTCCATGCAATTTAGAGGCATGATTGATTGAAATCTGACCGTTTATAATTTGGTCAATGATGGAAAGTTTGAGATCAAAACCAATTTTTTGATACTCATTTTTTCGACAATGTTGATTCTTTGGAGTTGTCATAGTTTACTAAAAGTGTTTAATTTTTAGTCAACCTATTTTAGGACGATGCAGTTTTATAAATTGCAGGTAACGTTTCCTTGCTAGACTCGTGGCTGCTTATGGAAAGCTTTTTTCCCTAACCGACCGAGCGAAGTTATGAAAAGTAAACGAACAATTTACGGAAAAACTAGCCATGAGTTTTAGCAAGTGTTAGCAGCTGGCAATTGTAACTAGTCAATTTTTTTAAAAGTATTCTTTTATCTTTACCGCAAAAAAATAGGATGAAATCATTATTATTAGCTGTATTCTTATTATTTTTCTTAAACCAGATTCCTGCGCAGGTTGTAACCACATTTGCAGGAGGTAACTATGGATATATTAACGGTGGGCCAACGGTGGCAGCATTTGGAGAGATCATGGGCATCTGCGTGAATCATGAGGGAACCATTTACGTTGTGGATGTAGGAAACCATCGCGTCAGGAAGATTACAGCCCAAGGCGAGGTAAGTACTTTTGCTGGTAGTGGAACGGTGGGTCATGCGGACGGTGTAGGAACTGATGCCCAATTTGATTACATCAGAGGCATTTGTGTGGATGCGACGGGAACAATATATGTCACAGAATATTTCAGGGTCAGAAAAATAACGCCCGAAGGCGTCGTAACTACGCTTGCAGGTGGAGAAGATCAGGGATACGTAGATGGCGCCGGCAGTACGGCCCAGTTTTTTGCATTGATGGGAATTTGTGTTGATGCCAACGGGTCAGTCTATGTAGCAGATGCCGGAAATAACCGGATCCGCAAAATTACAGCTGCGGGTATGGTCAGCACGGTAGTGGACGGCACCTCTATATTCGGTTCCATATATGACCTCTGCATCGACAATGCAACGGGAACACTTTTCGTCACGGATCGGTATGGCCAAAAAATTTACAAAGTGACACCGACTGGTTCTCTCAGTGTATTCGCAGGAAGTGACATGGGATATCAGGAAGGTATAGGTACCGATGCACAATTTAATTTTCCATTTGGAATCTGTATTGATTCTTCTGGAAACCTATATGTCACTGATAATGCATACCTTATCCGTAAAATCACGTCAATGGGCGTAGTCAGTACGCTCGCAGGCGGTCCTGGCGGCGACCTCGATGGTATTGGAACCGCTGCACGATTTGGAAACCTCGAGGGAATCTGTGTGACCTCGCAGGGCATTGTATACGTGGTGGACACCCAATACAGGAAAATCAGGAAGATTACGCCAAGCGAATTAGGGATTGCTGGCAATTCGCAATTGAAGCCTGTAACGTTATACCCCAATCCAGCAAGAGGAATGTTATCTCTAGCAATTGATTCTTACCCTGCGGCCGAAAGCGTCACGGTTACAGATTTATCGGGCATGACCCTCTATTCGGGGCTTATCCGTGATAATGTAACAGCCGTAGACATCAGTAAACTTGCAAGAGGTGTTTACTTTGCTACCGTTACGGCTGGTAATAAGACAACAACACAAAAATTTATTGTCGAATAATTCCTAAATTAAAGGTAAAAATCCAAGATAAGATCGTTAGCTAATCCAATAGAAGATATTGACAGACTGCTTTTAATTCCTCTTGCTCTCAGTCAAATCCGAAATTCATGTCGGCAAGTAACCCCCTTTTAATGGGTACTGCAGGCGGTACTTTTTTGAGTATTGTTCCGAATATCCATTCGGCGGATATTTTGAAAACTGTGGTGTTAGCTGCTGTTGGTGCCGTTGTCAGTTTTCTAATCTCTTGGATACTAAAATTAGTATTAAAGAAGCACAAAAAATAGTTTGACTCTTGTTGTGGTGACTTTTGGAGTTGAATGGAAAAAGCCTGGTTGTGAAACTAGGCTTTTTATTTTTTTGAACTTGTCTATCTTTAGTTTCAATTAATTATAAATATCAGTTAACTTGTCATTATTCAAAATAAGCGTTTTTGGAAAAGTTATTTTCCCAAATTGATCTTCATAAAGGTTCATCATTAATACTGTGTTAAAAGCAGCATCACCACCTTCTTTTCCTTTTTTATTTTTTCCTTCATTAATAATTTCTAGTTGCATTTTTTCTTTATTGAATTCCCATATTTCAATTATTTGATTATTACGAAGAACTGTACTAATATCAAAGTATTCTTTTTTCCACACTTCATTTATCATATTTTTAGTCATCCCTATTATTAAATGTCCTCGATTAATTTCATTTCCATAATAATCTCCATATTTTGCAATCAAATTCTTTTTCCGCGTTTGTTGTTTTAAAAGTTTTTCCTTTGTAGCAAGATTTGATACTACTTTTGATTTTTGCCTTTTTTTGTCCTTATCTTCATTTATACTTTTGGCCATATTTCGCATTTCAGTTAGTGATTTTCCTTCTTTATAGATTCTATCTTTTTCATGAGTATCTAGATCATAATTTGTCAACCAATCATCTTTTTCGGAACTACCATCAGCAAATAATGTATTTCCTTTGTTTAGATAGAATTTTTGATTATAATTATTATAATAAAATATACCTGTGCAAACTTCTCCTGAAGTATATCTATATTCACCAGTATTAGGAGCATAATCAGCATATTCATATTTACTATATGCAGGTAGATTATCTTTATGTATAACCGAACCAATAAATACGTCCCCGTTATTATAAGACAACTTTATTTTTTTGGATTTTATAATTTCAGATTTTAAATATTCAAATTTATTTGAATCAAATTCTTGGAACGAAATAAAAGGGATTATTGTTTCTAATGTTAAATCTTTATATTTGATATTAAGAGAAAAAGTATTGTCAGATAATTTTCGTAAAATGAGGGTAAAATATTCGGCACTATAAGAATTAAAATTCTTCATCTGCATTTGCTCAAAGTAATAAATGTCCGCTATATTTATATTTAATTTACTCGCATTAGATGGAGTACAAATGAGACTATTCCGCTCTAAATTGTTAGAAACCTTAAATAATCCTTTTATCCTTGAACTTCGGTCGTTCGAATTAGTAAAACCATCCAAATAAGGAACTCCATCTTTGACATAATATTTTCCACTAACTAATGTGTCAGATAGTTTTGTTTTGGATAATTCAATCCCATATCCTAAAGAAGTTTCTTCTTTTTTTGTTTCAAAAAAAGTAATTTCTTGTCCTTCAACGAATTGATCATTCGAGACATACCCGGAAGCTGCATATTGATATTCAGAGTATTTTATGGTTTTTCTTTTCCCTTTTTTAGGCAATGAAGTTGTTTCACTTCGGTCTTGAGCGGTTAAAATGCTTATTGTAGTAAACATTAATACTATTGTGAATATAATTTTTTTGATATTTTGATACATAGAAATTAATCTTTAAATGTTTCGTTTTAGTCAACCTATTTTAGTAAGTAAGATTGTCTTTACGCACTTTCGAATAATTGAGAGATTACGGTTAATGCTGGAGCTCGTTGCGACTCTTGTAACGAGTTTTTTTATTCAGCAGAATATAGGAAAAAGTAGAGAAAAATTTACCTAAAACTTATTCAAGAGTTTTTAGCCTGTTTTGATAGCGGGTAATTATTTTAGATTAACTTTTTCTTCAAGCCAGGCGATTTCTTTTGGCAAAACTTTATGCAAATAATTATTCCATTTTTCCCAACTAAACATTTGGCTTGTATGCCTAATGAAAACTAACTTGATTTCATTCTTATCTTGATCAATAATAGTAGCGGTTTTTGCATAAGCTCTATTTATATAATCTTCCC
>Ga0209023_10007833_pt1 | contig 10835 bp, 5 predicted proteins | sample LakOneMetagenome_FD_187468 | JGI IMG/M metagenome (GOLD analysis project Ga0209023, IMG submission 187468) | Freshwater and sediment microbial communities from Lake Erie, Canada (SPAdes) (version 2) | ecosystem: Environmental > Aquatic > Freshwater > Lentic | place: Lake Erie, Canada | collected...
TCAGCGCCAATAGCGGCAGTGGTACGGCTATCCGTTTCGCCAACATTGACCCAAGCTATGAGTTTATTTTTCAGACCTTCAGCTCTCAAAGATTATTCCACGCACGTTTTGCCAATGAGATCGAGATACTCTTTATGATTCCGGGCTCTGACACGCCGGCAACCGTGAGTGGTTTTGGCGCGGTTTTTTGCGACGTTGATTCCAGTAATACCTTTATCGAATATTACGATCCTTCGGGCGCGAAGATCTCAGGTTCGTCTCTAAATGTCTTTAACAATGGTTTAAGTTTTATCGGTACCTCCTTTAACGCCGGTGAAAGGGTCGCAAAGGTGATCATCCGTCTTGGCAACAGCAATCTGCAGTCTGGAAATGTTGACGGCACGAATAGTGTCGACGCGGTCGCAATGGACGATTTCATCTATGGCGAACCTCGTGTCATGCAGTTCCATTCCGGTGATTTCGATGGAGACGGGGTGACCGATTCGACCGTATTTAGGCCGGCAACCGCCACGTGGTTTACGCTGCTGAGCGGTTCGAACACTTTTACGCAGGAAAATTTTGGCCTTAACGGCGATATCCCGGTTGACGGAGATTTTGACGGTGACGAGAGGGCCGACCTTTGTATCTTCAGGCCTTCGACAGGTGTTTGGTTTTTTAAGCGAAGTTCGAACGGCACGACGCTCGGCGCACAATTCGGTCAGGCGGGTGACAAGCCCGTTTCCGGCGATTATGACAAGGATGGCATTTCTGATATCGCCGTGTGGCGGCCGTCAAACGGAAATTATTTTGTGCTGAGGAGCAGTTCCAATTTCTCAACGTTCTTTGCCTATCCATTCGGCCAGAATGGCGACATTCCGGTTCAGGGCGGCTCGCAGTAATTTAATTAACCGTAAAGAGACGCCAATCACCGTCGACGCCTTCAAACGACCGGACGCCGAATTCGCCGAATGCGAGGCCGGAACCGGCGACGAGGTCTTTGACGGTGCGCGAGACGAGAATGTTGCCGCCCTCCGAGAGGTTGGCTATTTGACGGGCGAGATCGACTGCAAATCCGCTGTAGGTGTCGCCGCGAACATCGCATTCGCCTGTGTGCAGGCCGATCCGGAGCGTTACTCCCTGAGCAACTGCGGCCTGATTGATCGCGGCGGCACAGCGGATGGCACGAGCCGGTCCGTCGAAGGCGGCGAGCGTTTCATCATCGCCAACCGCGACCTCGCGGCCTTTGAACAGATGGAGCTGGCGGTGTACGAACGATTTAGAACGAGCAATAAATGCCGTCCATTCGTCCGTGCCGCGTTTTGTTGATTCGCCGTCCGGGTCGGCAAATGAAACGTTCATCACGGTTGCCAAAACGCGGTCGTATTCGCCGGCGAACCTGATGCCGGTAACAAATTGCTCGATCTCGTCAATGATCTCTTGGCTGTCGCCGACGAACGGCAGATGGTCGATCCCGCCGAGCTCGACGTATTTTGAATCAGGAATTTGGGCGGCGACAAAGCGACCTTCTTCGACCTTGAGACACATATCGCCGGATCGGTGAATGACGAGCGTCGGCACGCGAACGGACGGCAGCACGCCGCGAACGTCGATCTCGGCATTCATCTTTGTCAGTGCGACGGCAGCACCGGGACTCGCTCCCATCCTCAAATAGGTCGCCCACCATTCGCGAAACTCAGCGTCCCTGGCCATCGATGGCGCACGCTCGTCGATACCGACGGGACCGCCCCATTCATTTTGCATCAATTCAAAAAACGCTTCACGCTGGTCTTCGGTCGGAGCCCAAGGATATTCGTCGTCGCGGATGCGCTTTGCATAAGTGCCGATCATCACAAGGCCGGCGGTGCGTTCCGGATATGTAGCGGCAAACAGCGAACACATCGGTCCGCCTTCGGAAACGCCAACGAGGATCGCACGTTCCGATCCGACGGCATCCATGACGGCATGGACGTCCTCCATACGCTGTTCGAGCGTCGGCAGGCCGCTAAGCGGAACACGATCAGACAAACCGGTGCCGCGTTTGTCAAAAAGAATTAGCCTGGAAAACGAAGCGATGCGTTCAAGAAACGACGCGAACAAATGATGCTTCCAAAAATACTCAAGATGCGAGACCCAGCCCATTACAAAAACGATATCGACCGGCCCATCGCCTAGCACTTGATAGGCAATATTGACGTCGCCATTTTGGACGTAACGCGTGTCAGGCGTTGACTTTGAAAGTAAGGGAGTGGAAGAGTCGAGGAGTGGAGGAGCAAAAATATTTGCCGAGGCTCCGGTCTCTTCCAGTTTCCCGTCTCCGTCATCAACGTACACTCTCGCCCTGACAGTTTCGATCACCTCGGTATTTGATTCGACAATATTGTCATGCGAGACCTCGCCGACAAATCGATAGCCGAATTTAGGCACTGTTTCGATCATTTCCGCTCCGAGTACACGGCGGAGCTGTGAGATGTTCTGGGCAAGATTATTTTCCTCGACAAAGCTGCCCTCCCAGACTTCGTCGAGCATTCGCTCCTTACTCAGGACGCGCCCGGCATTTGCGACCAGCATTAAGAGTGTGTCGAACAGCTTCGGCGGCAAGGTCAGCGGACTGGTGCCGTCAAACAACAGTCGTTCGCCGGCATCGAGCCGAAATTTGCCGAAATCGTATATTGTCGGGTCTTTTTTTTCCACGGGATCGTTCAGAATTTTTACACAAATTCTTCAGAAATCTTTCAGAGTTTCTTAAAGATTATAAACCGCCAACAATCGCAAACTCGCCTAGGCGAGAAAAACCAGTGCGACGATTTTAGCGCACTTACCCGCCAGACAGAACACGAATTACGTGAGCGATCGAGACATTGCAAAAATTAGGGAGAATCAAACGATGATAAATATTTGGAAACTTATGAGATCCGCAAGAACCATATTGATGTTCGCGGCAGCACTTTCGATGGGTTTTACGCCGAGCTTGATGGCATCGCTCGTTGCGGAGAGTGAGAATATTCTTGTGCCTTCGCCGGCCGAAAGCCTCACCCGGGCGAATGCTGGAAAGGAGACGGACAAAAACAGCTTGCCGCTTCTTTTCGAGGCAAATCGGGGCCAGACGGATGAGGAAGTAAAGTTTATATCACGGTCAGCCGGTTACATGGTCTATCTTACGGAAAGAGCCGCTGAATTTGCGCTCAAAACTCCCCAGCGGAAAGCTACGGACAAAATGCCGCAGCATTCATCCGAGGTCATCAGGATGGAGTTTTCCGAAGCCAATGAACACCCAACGATCGAGGGCTCGGACGAAGCGATTACGCGGACCAATTATTACAAAGGAAATCAGCGGATCGAAAATATCGTTAACTATGAAAGGACGGTTTACAGAGAACTATACAAGGGCATCGACGCGGTGTTTTATGGTACGCAGAGACAGGTCGAATACGATTTCAATATTTTACCTAACGCTGATCCCGGTCAGATCAAACTGAATTTTGAAGGGTCAGAACGAGTTTCGATCGACCCCGCCGGTGCCCTTGTCATCAAAACTGAAAATGCGGAACTGGTTCAGCAAAAGCCGGTCGCATACCAGATTATCAACGGCGAACGGCGCGAGGTCATTTGTCAATGGTCCTTGGAAAACAAACGGGCAGCCAATGAAGGCGTTAAAGTGTCATTTGAACTAGGCGACTACGACAGATCGAGGTCCCTCGTCATTGATCCGGTTTTGCTATATTCGACATATCTCGGCGGCACGGGTTTTGACACCGTTAATGATATTGCTGCTGACCCGGACGGAAACGCCTACCTCGTCGGGGATACCTCGTCCCTGAATTTTCACGGAAAAACGCGCTCTTCAGGAGATGGATTCGGCGTCTTTGTTTCCAAGATAGATCCAACCGGCACCCAGCTTATTTATACGACAATATTAGAGGGCAACAACGATGATTCGGGCAAAACGATCGCAGTAGACGCGAGCGGTAACGTGTATGTTGGCGGTGAAGCCACGAATGGCTTTCCCACTACACCCGGAGCATTCAGCACCGTAAAGAATCCGACGAGCTTTGATGCCTTTATTGCAAAACTCAATCCCGGCGGAACCAGCGTCTATGTTACATATTACGGCGGATCGAAAGAGGACAGCGTTTTCGATCTCTCCGTGGACTCAACCGGAAAGGTCTATGCCGTGGGATCGACATGGTCAGGCCTCACCTTTCCGAAGAAGAACGAGTTTCAAGGATGCGGCGCAGGCAACGCATTAAATTCGTCGGACGGATTTCTCGCGGTTCTCAACGCGGCCGGAAGCGATATTCAGTATTCGTCCTGTTTCGGAGGAACCGTTTTAGAAGACGCCAATGCCGTTTCACTTGATTCCTTAAACAACGCCTATATTACAGGATTCACGAGCAGCAAAAATAATTTTCCGGTCAAAAATGCCGCTCAGCCCACGTCTGGAAATGGAGTCGGATCAATACAGGTTGACGCCTTTCTGATCAAATTTAACCCGACCTTAAGCGGGGAAGCTTCAGTTTTATTTTCAACCTATCTTGGCGGCGGTGGAACCGATGAGGGATATGGGATCGACCTGTCGCCTTCGGGAAGTGTCTTTGTCGCCGGTGTAACGGGTTCGACCGATTTCCCGCTCTTAAACCCATTTGATTCCACCAATCAGATTAGCGAGTGCTTTGTCACACAATATTCATCGGGCGGAACGCTAACCAATTCAACTTTTCTCGGCGGCTCGGATCAAGATCAATGCAATGACATCGTCGCCGGAAAAAACTCGGTGACCGTGACCGGGGAAACGCTTTCCAACGATTTCCCGGTGTCATCGGCATTTCAGGGAACCCGGCGAGGGCTTCGTGATGCGTTTGTAACGAAATTACAGTTCGGGTCGGGAATCCTCTCGTCGAGCTATTTCGGAGGTGCCGGCCACGATCGTGGTTTGGGTATCGCTCTGAACGGTTCGAGCATTTTTATAGCCGGAAAGACAGAATCCAACAATCTGACCACTACGGCGTTTGCTCCGAATGTGCCGCTTAAAGCCACATCAAATGCGAGTGCAGCCAGCCCCGACGGTTTTGTCGCAAAGATACTTGATACACGGCTTGATTCAGTCGGAGTTTTTCGTCCGACATCGACGTTTTTGCTGACTCAGTCAACAACGAACGTCGTCACTCAAAATGCCGGATTGACCGGCAATCTAGCCGGGCAAAGGGGCGTCTCAGGCGATTGGGACGGTGATGGTACGGATACGATCGGATCCTTTACAAATGGCACCTGGAAAGTGCGTAACGCAAATTTCCCGTTTATTAATTTTCCGCCGATAACCTATGTTTTCGGTGTAACTGGCGATCGTCCCGTTGTTGGAGATTGGGACGGTGACGGCATCGACACGGCTGGCGTTTTCCGGCCCGGTACCGGCGAATTCTTTTTGACCAACGAAACCAACGCGTCGGCGATAAATTTGCAGATAAGGTTTGGAATTGCCGAAGATCTGCCGGTCGCGGGCGATTGGAATGGCGACGGTATAGATACGATAGGTGTGTTTCGCCCGAGTACGGGCCAGTTCTTCCTGACCAACTCAAACGACGCAAACCCGCCGATCGATCTCGTGACATTTTTCGGGACCACCGGAGATCTGCCGCTGAGCGGCGATTTTAATGGTGACGGAACGGACACGATCGGCGTCCGCCGGACGTCAACGGGCGAGTTTTTCCTGTCGAACGACAACGTGACGATCGCCCGGCAATTTGTATTTGGTGCGCCAAATACAGACCAACCGATCGTCGGCGATTGGGATGGCATACCGGCCCCGTAGCGTTACTGGTGTCGGTTTTAATTTCAAACGGCTCCCGGAAATATCCTGGAGCCGTTTGTTTTTTGAATTCACGAATTCTTCACAACTTCTTCAGAAAACCTTCAGAAAAACCTAAAGAATTACACACAGCCATTTTGGCAAACTCATTACAGACGGGAAATCTCGCTGACCGGGCGGCGACCTTTAGGATGAATATGCATGATCTTATGACAACAAAGCGACAGCGGGAGATCGTGATCGAGTTTGAAAAAGTGCAGCTTATTCGCAAACGTGCAAAAACCACTCTGCAACGATGCGAAGGCTGCAACGCAGAATCCGATTTTGTCGGACTTCGCGAAGCGGCTGAGCTGTTTGGCATCACGGTGGGCGACCTGACGAAGTTTGTGGTGAGTAATGCGGTCCACTTTAGAGACGAAGAATACGGTACGGCCATCTGCATCGCATCGCTACTCGCCGCGATGCAAACGAGGAATAGATTACCGGGAACCAAACTGATCGGACGGGAACAAAGTGATTCAAATTGACCATTTTATTAAATTTAGAGGAGTACAAATCTATGAAAAGCAAAATCAGCAAAATTATGATCAGCGGCCTGGCGCTGCTTACTTTAACTAACTCTATGTGGGCAACCGCAGTCGTGAGATCGGGAACAGGCGCCAACGCTGCGGCCATACAGGCAACAGTCGATCAATTTAGGACCGATCTCGGCTCGCTCAATGCGAATACGGCTCAGACATTTGCAACCGGTCGTCGAGAGATCAACTGGGATGGCGTTCCCGACGCGTTTTCCGCACCGAATTTCTTTCCGTCGAACTTTTTCAATTCGAATAGCCCTCGAGGGATCATATTCGGCTCGCCGGCCTCAAACGTCGGTACCGACACCAACAATTTTATGGTAAGCGCCAATACAGCATCGGGAACACCGGTGAGATTTGGCAATCTCGACCCAAGCTATTCGAGCATTTTCCAAACATTTAGTGCCGAGCGGCTATTCACGGTCCGAAGTTCAAACGACAATTCGACCGTCTTGACGATCAACTTTTTTATTCCCGGAACCGACATTCCCGCTGGAGTGAGCGGATTCGGAGCGGTCTTTTGCGACGTAGACAGCAACGTCAACGCCATCATGCGTGTCTATGGAACAAACGGACGTTTACTGACAACGCCGATCTCGGTCGGAGCAGCAAACAATGGCCTTTCGTTTTTGGGTGTTTCATTCAATGCCGGTGAAAAGATCGCCCGAGTCGAGATCCTATCGGGCAACAAACCGATGCTTGCCGGAAACGTTGATGGTACAAATGGTGTGGATGTCATCGCGATGGATGATTTCATCTACGGCGAACCGCACGCTACGCAGTTTCATAGCGGCGATTTTGACGGCGACGGCCAGTCCGATTCGGCGGTCTATCGTCCGGCGAGCGGTACTTGGTTCGTCCTCAACAGCGGCACGAACACATTCACGCAGGAGAATTTCGGCCTTAATGGCGACGTGCCCGTTGACGGCGATTTTGACGGCGACCAGCGTGCCGACCTGTGCATTTTCCGGCCATCGACCGGCGTGTGGTTTTTCAAACGCAGTTCAAACGGTACGACGCTCGGAGCGACATTTGGCCAGTCTGGCGACAAACCGGTTGTTGCCGACTACGACCGTGACGGGATCTCCGACATCGCCGTTTGGCGGCCCAGCAACGGCAACTATTTTGTGCTACGAAGTAGCAGCAACTTCTCGACCTTCTTCGCCTATCCATTTGGGCAAAACGGCGACATTCCAGTACAGGGCGGAGCTCAATAAGAAAGATAGATAAATAAACGGACGGTTCGACCAGCGAGCCGTCCCATCAATACTACAAAAGAGGATAGATATGACCATGAAACAGATTACAAAACACTTTTTTACTCTATTGACCATAACCACACTGCTATCGGGGATCGCATTTGCCGCTCCGGTCATTCGCCAGGGAAGCGGTGCGAATACGGCAGCACTACAATCGATCGTCGATCTGTTCCGATCGGATCTTGGCGGGTCGAACAACGGCGTCGGCGGTTCATTTACTTCAGGAAGACGTGAGATCAACTGGGACGGCGTTCCGGACAATTTTTCCGAACCAAACAACCTGCCGCTCGATTTCTTTAACGTCAACAGCCCGCGCGGCTTAATACTAAACGGCCTCGAGACCGATACGGGTGCGGCTCTCAATCAATTCGCGGTAAGTGCGACCGCCGCTTCAGGCGTTCCGGTTCGTTTTGGAAATCTTAACGCCACATACAGCACTATCTTTACGACATTTTCGGCTCAGCGTCTGTTTATCGCCCGAAACACGCAAAACTTTGAGGTCAATTTCGTTATTCCCGGAACGAATATACCGGCGACTGTAAACGGATTTGGACTGGTGTTCTCAGATGTTGATAGTGCGACCGGTGGGAATCGAAGTCTGCTCCGGTGTTACGGCGTAGACGGCCGTCAATTGTCCGCAGCTTCTGCTCCGGTATTGGATAACGGACTCTCGTTTGTCGGAATTTCATTTAACGCCGGGGAACGGATCGCTCGCTGCGTTGTTGAGAGTGGAAATATCGCCCTCTCAGCCGCGAACACCGACGGTGTCTCCGGTGCTGACGTGGTCGCGATGGACGATTTTATCTACGGCGAACCTCGGGCAGCCCAGTTTCACAGCGGCGATTTTGACGGCGACGGTTCGTCGGATTCTGCGGTTTTCCGTCCGAGCACGGGAACTTGGTTCCGGCTCAATTCAGGCAGCAACACGATCGATCAGGAACAGTTCGGACTGACCGGCGACATTCCGGTCGATGGCGATTTTGACGGCGACAGCCGGGCTGATCTCGCGATATTTCGCCCTTCGAACGGTGAATGGTACTTCAAGCGAAGCTCTGACGGAAACACATTTGGTGCTCAATTTGGCCAAAACGGTGACAAGCCCGCAGTCAGCGATTACGACAAAGACGGCAAATCCGACATCGCTTTCTGGCGGCCGTCGAACGGCAACTATTTTGTGCTGAGAAGCAGCAGCAACTTCTCAACCTTCTTTGCATATCCATTCGGTCAAAACGGCGACATCCCGGTGCAGGGCGGAGCACAGTAAGCATACTTGATAGACAATTGTGGACGGCCCGTAACATCGGCCGTCCATTTTTTTATGGCGTCGGGATCATAAATTCTTCAGAAATTCTTCACAAAAAACTAAAGATTCTATTCGCCGGAGAATGCAAAATTATCCTTGTTAACGGAGGAACGATATGAAAGCAAATCGAAATTTATTGGGATCAATGATCTTGGCGGGCATATTTTTGCTCGCTGGTGTTATGGCGGGGAATGCGAACGGAGCTACGGTCACGCTTGTCGGTGATTTTAGTTACATGACCGTCGGGACGGTACGACCGGTGAGGATACAGGTCCAGAATAGTATCTACCGGAACAGCTCCGATGTATTCTACGTTTCGGCAACATCTAATGGTGAACTTACCAATGGAATGGGGTTTTCGTTCTACCTGTCGAGTCAGCCATTTGAAAATGAGTTTGTTGCTCGCGTGAATTATGATGCACTCGGAAACGGTTCGTCCGAGATCTTTTACATGAAGGCACTCACCGCCGTTACGCCGGTTTCGGTAAATGCCAAAGTTCCGGGCGTTTATTCAGTTTCGGTCGCGATCGGCGCTCCGCCAACCAGTGGGGGCGGAGGCGGCACAAACCCGCCGCCGGGCGTTTCCGCCATCGGCGTCGAGGATGTCGTGCCCTACTGGCTCGTCACTCCGACTCCCGTGGAAGAACCGTTTCGAAATCAGACCGTTAGGTTCACCATCACCCCGAATGCATGGCTTGGCGTTTCGACCAGCCAATCCTCTACGTCGTGGAACTATTCGATCGGTGTCGATATGGTGATCGACGCTGCGGGTAACGGCAGAACGAGCACTTTTTATCTGAAAGGCCAAAAACTAAACGCCGGAACATCGATCCATGCGAGCACGGACAACCATTTTATTGCCGCGGCACAGGATATTTCGATGGTCGTGGTCCAGGTGACAGCGCTAAACTGGGCGGCGGTTGACGGCGATCACCCGCTCGATACAAATCCAGGAATCGCAGGCGGCGTGCGCCACTTTGCCGATAAGAGCACTACAACCGAAACAAACGAAAACGACTGGCGTCGCGTAGCGATCAAGGCACAGATCAGTCCGGCGATCCCCGGAATGGTAGTGCGTCTTAAGGTCTTTGACGTGGATGATCCGTCCGGGAACTCGGCGGTCGATCCAAACGGTATCGACGGTAATGACAATCGCGGGTCCGCATCGACACTTGCGGCCAGCCTCGCAACTGACAGTACTGGCCTGGCTACTCTGTTTTACACCGTTTCGACGAGGCCGGGTGACAACTATCGTGTCGCCGCAACTGTTTCGAGCAAACCGCTTGCGACAACCGATCCGCTAAGGCAAAAATTTGAAACTATCACCACCGGCCCCGGAACGACGCAGAGCCCTGCTAGTTATGCGTCCACACGGCTTACCGAGTTGGGAAGATCGTATCTAATAACCGAATCCGGCCAGGCACAGGGCACGGAGGAACCATTCCTTTCAACCAAATTGCTGACGATCTGGCGGCGGCTGCATATCGAAAAGGATTCGATGGGCGTCGTTACGACAAATCACATTGAGGGCAGTTTCCTCCGCACACAGTATTCTCCGACGGAAAACTATACCTTATTCGAGCTAGACCAACCGGCCCATGCACTCGACGTTAACCGGTTTGAGAACGGCCGGCTTGAGTTCAAGGAAAACGCGACATCTACGCCGATCGATATGGTGGTGATTGGCAACACCGCCTACGGTGTAAAAGTAAAGGGGAAGGTTACTGGGCTAAATTTTTATTCTGACAGTTTCAAGCTCTTCGATGACGACGATTTTAATAACCACGGGGGCCTGCTAAATGGCGATGAAGGCGAGGAGATCCCGGATGTGCAGACGACTATGCTTCAGGATTCTGATGATGCATCGCTCAACGTTTTGGCTGCCGCGTACATTCGTCCCAAATACAATTTGA
>Ga0209023_10007834_pt1 | contig 10834 bp, 11 predicted proteins | sample LakOneMetagenome_FD_187468 | JGI IMG/M metagenome (GOLD analysis project Ga0209023, IMG submission 187468) | Freshwater and sediment microbial communities from Lake Erie, Canada (SPAdes) (version 2) | ecosystem: Environmental > Aquatic > Freshwater > Lentic | place: Lake Erie, Canada...
CACCTGGGCCTCGTGGCCGAGCCGGGGGGTGCCGTGGCGCTGGCGGCCGCGCTTTCCGGGCGGGTCGCGGGCGACGGCCCGCTGGTCGTCGTCCTGTCGGGCGGCAATGTCGAGGACAGCCTTCTGGCCCGCGCGCTGGCGATGGGGGTGCCCGCATGACCCCGCATATCCATGTAACGGAAGGCGGCGATCCGGCGGGCGCGCCGGTCGTTTTCCTGCATGCGCTCGGGCTCGACGCCCATATGTGGGGCGCGGTCTGGCCGCTTCTGCCGCAAGGTGCGCGGTTCATAGGCATCGACCTGCGCGGGCATGGCCGGTCGGACGTGCCGCCCGCGCCCTACGCGATGGGCGCGCTCATCCGGGATGTCGAGCGGGTGATGGACGAGAGGGGCCTGCGGGATGCTTTGGTGGTCGGCCTGTCGCTCGGCGGGCTGATCGCGCAGGGTCTTGCAGCCAAGCGGCTCGACCTGGTGCGGGCGCTCGTCCTGTCGAACACGGCAGCCAAGATCGGCACGCGCGCGCAGTGGGACGACCGCGCGGCGCTGGTGCGCGAAAAGGGCGTGGGCGCCCTGGCGGACGGGGTGCTGGCGCGCTGGTTCGGGGCGCGCGCTCGCGACAGCGAGGGGGCGCGCGCCATGGCGGCGATCCTGCGGGCGACGCCGCCAGAGGGTTATGCCGGGGTCGCGGCCGCCATCGGCGGGACGGATTTCATCACCACCACCTCGGGCCTGCGCCTGCCGACGCTGGTCATCGCCGGGACCGACGATGGCTCGACGCCCCCGGACCTGGTGCGTGAGCTTGCCGACCTGATCCCTGGCGCGCGCTATGCGCTGATCCGGGGCGCGGGCCATCTGCCGCCGGTCGACCGGCCGGAGGCGTTCGCAAGCCTGCTTGCCACCTTCCTGCGCGATACGGGCCACGTCTGACGCCCATTTGCGGCGCGCGCCTGTCGCATACGGATGCGAGCCGCCCGCCGCCCTGCCCCTAGGCTTGCTAAAATCGCAAGGAGCCCGCCGATGAAACTGAAGGACCTGGAGGTTTTCACCGTCGCCCCGCCGGCGCCGGGCTGGGGCGGGCGTTACTGGACCATCGTCCGGCTGACGACGGACGACGGCATCGTGGGCTACGGCGAATGCTATGCCTCGACCGTGGGGCCGGCCGCGATGCTTGCCGTGATCGAGGATGTGTTCGACCGCCACATGCGCGGGACGAGCGCCGAAGAGATCGAGCTGATGTTCCGCCGGGCCTATTCCTCGGGCTTCACGCAGCGCCCGGACCCGACGGTCATGGGCGCCTTTTCGGGGCTGGAGATCGCCTGCTGGGACATCATCGGCAAGGCGCGCGGACGCCCCGTTCACGCGCTTCTGGGCGGGCGGATCAATGAGCGGCTGAGAAGCTACACCTACCTTTACCCAGAGCCGGGACAGGAAAGCGCCGAGTTCTGGGTCAGCCCCGAAATGGCGGGCGAGGCGGCGGCGCGGTTCGTCAAGATGGGCTTCACGGCGGTCAAGTTCGACCCGGCGGGGCCCTACACGATCCGGGGCGGGCACGACCCCTCGGCCTCGGATATCAGCCGGTCGGTGGCCTTCTGCCGCGCGATCCGCGAGGCAGTAGGCGACAAGGCGGACCTGCTGTTCGGCACGCATGGCCAGTTCAATGTGGCGGGCGCTATCCGGCTCGGACAGGCGCTCGAACCCTACGGGCCCCTTTGGTATGAAGAGCCGATCCCGCCGGACAATATCCTTGATTTCGCCGCCGTTCAGGCCGGGGTGCGCATCCCGGTCGCGACCGGCGAGCGGCATACGACCAAGGCCGAGTTCGCCATGCTGCTGCGCACCGGCGGCGCGCGGATCCTGCAACCGGCGCTCGGCCGCGCGGGTGGCATCTGGGAGGGCAAGAAGATCGCCATCCTGGCCGAAGGCTTCACTGCCCAGATCGCGCCGCACCTCTATGCCGGCCCGGTCGAATGGGCGGCGAACATCCAGCTGGGCGCCTCGATCCCGAACCTTCTGATGGTCGAGACGATCGAGACGGGGGGCACCTTCCACCAGAAGCTCATCAAGCATTCGATCACGTGGGAAGACGGCTATGTCGTGGTGCCGACCGCGCCCGGCCTTGGCATCGAATTCGACGAGGATCTGGCGCGGGCACATCCCTACACCGGCAGCCAGCTGCACCTGCAGATGCAGGAGGCGCCGCCGCTTTACGGCGCGCCGAACCGGTTCGAGGGCGGCGCGCCGTCGAGTATCCTTTAGGCCCAGCTTCCTATAGGCCCAGCGCCTTTGCCTGATCGGCCAGCCGCCGGTCCTGCAGCGCGTCGAAATCGGCGGGGGGCTGCTGGGCGGTCAAAAGGGGCAGGAAGGGGTCCTCGACCGGCGTCCTGTGGCCCGACAATTCCTCGATCGCGGCAAGGCCGCAGAAGGGCACCACCGCCTCGGCATAGCCGCCCTCGTGCACCAGGACGAGCCGTCCGCCGCAAAGGTCGGCGGCCGCCGCCTTGAGGCGCGCGGTCAGGACGCGGAAGGTCTCGGACGAGGCGAGCATCCGGGCCAGGGGATCGCAACCGTTCGCGTCGAAGCCCGAGGCGACGATGATGATGTCGGGCCTGAAGCGCGCGAGTGCGGGCAGGACGATCCGGTCCATGGCCGTCAGATAGGCCTTGTGCCCGCCGCCGGGCAGCAGGGGCACGTTGATGTTCGACCCGCCCGCGCCCCGCACGTCGGCGCTGCCGGTGTCGGGGGGGAAACAGGCCTCTTGATGCAGCGAGATGGTCAGGACATCGGGATCGTCCAGGTAGATCGCCTCGGTCCCGTTGCCGTGGTGCACGTCCCAGTCCAGGACCGCGATGCGGCCAAGGCCGTGGCGGGCGCGGGCGGCCTCGATCGCGATGGGGATGTTGGCCAGAAGGCAGAAGCCCATCGGATGGTCGGGCAGGCAATGGTGGCCGGGCGGACGCGACAGGGAATAGGCGTTGGCCCAGCGCCCGTTCAGCACGCCCTCGACCGCCGCGAGCGCAAGTCCCGCCGACAGGGCCGCGATTTCGTAGCTGCCGGGGCCGAAGGGCGCCTCGGTCCCCAGATCGCCGCCCCGGGCGTCGGACATGGTCTTGAAGGCCTGAAGGTAGCCTGCCGGATGGATGCGCAACAGGTCCTCGTGCGAGGCGGGGGGCGCGGTCGTCACGTCGAGCCGTGCGGACAGGCCCGACACGTCCATCAGGGCCTTCAGCCGGCGCTTCGATTCCGGTGATTCGGCATGGCCCGCCGCCGCCGGCGGCTGGACCCAGCCGCCGACCGGCAGGACCAGCGCATGTTCCCCGGTCGTGTGCCAGAAGGTGCGTTCGTCGGTCAGAAATCCCGTGGTCATGGCCGTCCTCCCTTTTGGCCAGACTAGCCGTCGGTGCTTTACAGGCAAACGCGAATTGGTCTTGATGCGGGGCATGAAGAACCAGACCCACAGCCTGATCGACGAGATCTACCGGCGCATCGACCACGGGACGCTCAATCCCGGCGATGCGATCGACGAAAATGAACTGGTCGCGACCTTCGGCGTGTCACGGACCCCGGTGCGCGAGGCGCTTCTGCAGCTGGAGGCGGTGGGCCTGATCCGGCGCCTGCCGAGGAAGGGCGCGACGCTCTACCGCCCCACGCTCGAGGAGTTCCTGGCGATCCTCGAGATCCATTCGAACCTCGAAGGTCAGGCGGCCGGGCTGGCGGCGCGGCGGCTTTCAGCGACGGGTGCGCAGGCGCTCGAACAGGCGGTCCTGGCCTGCGAGGAGCATGCGGCGACAAGGGGCGACGAGGACCCGGACGGCTATTACCAGCTGAACCTGCGCTTTCACGAAACCGTCGCCCTCGCGGCGGGGAACCCCTTCCTGCACGAGATGGTCAAGACCAACGCGCGCAAGCTTCTGGCCTATTACCGGGCGCGCTACCGCTATGCCGGGGCGATAACGGCCTCGGCCGCCGAGCATCGGGCGATTGCGGGGCGCATCGTCGCGCGCGACAGCGAGGGTGCGGCGGCCATGATGGCGCGGCATGTGCAGTTCGACCAGGTGACGGCGATGGACCTGCTGGCGGCCCTGGCCTGAGGCGCGCGCGTCCTTCGTCAGCGCCCTTCGAAGAAGCGGGCGATGCGTTCGGCGATGCGGTGGCGGTCGGCCTGCCGCGCGGCAAGGTCCGTGCGCGCCTGTGCGACGACGCCGGGGGGAAGCTCTTCGGCATATTCCTCGACGAGCGCGCTGATGAAGCCGTGCGTCATCTCGGGGTGGTACTGGGTCGTCAGGATATGGTCGCCCAGCGCGAAGCCGCCGATGGGGCAGTCGGCATTGCCGCCGGTGATGTGCGCGCCTTCTGGGGCCCGTGCCACCTGCTGGACATGGGCGGCGTAAAGGCGGATGGGCGCGCCCTCCAGCTCAGTCTCGGTCAGGCCGAAGACCCAGCCGCCGGGATTGTCCATCACCTGGCCGCCCAGCGCCTCGGCGATGGCCTGGTGGCCGAAGCAGGCGCCGAAGAGGGGGGCGCGGTCGGCGTCGAGCCTGCGGATCAGCGCCTTCAGCCGCTCGATCCAGGGTTCGCCGTCATGGACCGAGGCGGGACTGCCGGTGATGAGCCAGCCGTCGAAGGCCGCGTCGTCGGCCGGAAACGCACCGTCCTTCACCGAAAAGACGCTGACCCGCCAGTCGGGGCGCACCTCGGCCAGAAGGGTCGCGAACTTCTCGCCGTCCTTGGGGTGGCCTTGGGCGAAATCGCTTTCGTCCGTATTGGTCATCAGGATCGCGATATGCATGCCCGCCCCCATTTACATGATTAATTACCGTGTTAATATATTTTGAGCGCGGATGTCTGGCAAGGGAGGGCGGGGCATGAGCGGGACGGCAGCTGATGACGGCCATGCGGATCTGGGAAGCCATGACAGCTTCCTGAACGGCCCGCCCCACGCGACCTTCGCGCGCCTCAGGGCCGAAGACCCGATGCACTGGTCGGACTGGTCCGGCGGCAAGGGCTACTGGTCGGTCACGCGCCATGCCGACATCCTGGAACTGAACCGCCAGCCGGACCTTCTGTCCTCGGCCCGCGGCATAAGGATGGAGGACCAGACCTACGAGGAATATCTGGCGCGCCGCACCTTCCAGGAAACCGATGCGCCCGAGCATATGGAAACAAGGATGAAGGTCGCGAAGGCCTTCTCGAAGCCGGTGATCGCCCAGTTCGAAGGCGTGATCCGCGACCTGTGCGGCCCGATCCTGGACGAGGCGCTGGCCAAGGGCACGTTCGATGCGACCAAGGACATTGCCCGGCAGTTGCCCATGCGGATGCTGGGCCGCATCGTCGGCCTGCCGGACGAGGATCTGCCCTGGCTTGTCGAAAAGGGCGACACGCTGATCGCGAACACGGACCCGGACTTCACGGACCATGTCCTTGACAAGATGACGACGGACGAGTTCCGCATGATGCCCTTCAACTCGCCTGCGGGGGCCGAGCTTTTCGTCTATGCCAAGGACCTGATGCGCCGGAAGGCCGAGGCGGGCGATACGACGGGCGTCCTGCCTCTGATCCTGCAACCGGGGCCGGACGGGTCGGTCCTGCCGGAACATGAGTTCCGCAACCTCTTCTGCCTTCTGGTCGCGGCCGGGAACGACACGACCCGCTACTCGATCGCGGCGGGGATCCATGCGCTGGCCCATGACCCCGCCCTGCTTCGGCAGATGCAGGCCGGTGACATCTGGGACACCGCCCCGGACGAGATCATCCGCTGGGCCAGCCCGACGCTCTATTTCCGCCGCACCGCGACGCGCGACTTCGACTATCACGGCAAGCGCGTGCGCGAGGGCGACAAGGTCATCTACTGGTGGATTTCCGGCAACCGCGACGAGGTGGCCTTTGCCGAGCCGTTCCGCATCGACCTCGCCCGCGCGGGCAACCGGCACATGAGTTTCGGCCAGGGCGGCCCGCATGTGTGCCTCGGCATGTGGCTCGCGCGGCTGGAGGTGCGGGTGCTGTTTCAGGAGCTTGCGCGACGGATCAGGACGATCGAGCCGGCGGGGCCGCACCGCTACCTGCGCTCGAACTTCATCGGCGGGATCAAGGAATTGCCGGTCACGGTGACACTCAACTAGGCGCGCGAACGGGAGGAAATGAATGGGTGAACGTCTGCGGGCGATGTTCTGCGACCATCTGTCGATCATGCGGGGGAAGTACCTGCCCGCGTCGAAGATGAAGGATGACGAAAGCCGGGTGGCGCAGGCGCTCTTTGCCGTTCACTACGACAAGGACCTGCTGATCGACGCGCCCCACACGAAGGTCCGCACGGGCATCCCCGACATGGTCTTCGGCTGGAAGGCGGAAGAGATCCGGGCGGGATGGGAGCCCGACACCCGCGTCGTCCTGTCGGACCTCCTCAACGCCGACGGCAGCCCCCTGCCCCTTTGCCCGCGCGGCGCCCTGAAGCGGGCCCAGGCCGGTTGGGGTCGGCACGGGCTGACGGCGAAGGTCGGGATCGAGTTCGAGGCCTATGCCTTCGTCAAGGACGAGGATGGCCGGCTTGTCCCCTACGACAACCCCGGCGGCGTGGTCTACGGCACCGGCAATTTCACCGACCCCGAACGCTTCACCGACGCAATCTGGGAAGTGGCGGAAGAGGCGGGCTTCCGGCTTGAGCTGATCACCGCCGAATATGACACGCCGCAGTTTGAATTCACGCTGGCCTATGACGAGGCGGTGAAGGCGATCGACGAGGCGGTGCTTTTCCGCCAGATGGCGCGGGAAGTGGCGCTGGATCACGGCATCCTTCTGACCTTCCTGCCGAAGCCGATCCTTGGGAAGGGCGGCTCGGGGCTGCATATCAACCTGTCCTTTGCCGATGGCGACGGGCGGAACGCGCTGGCGGCCGGGCCGGTCGGCGGGCCGGAGCATCTGAACGAGCTTGGCCGTGGCGCGGTCGCGGGCTGGATGCGGCATCACAAGGCGCTGGCCGGGCTTTGCGCGCCGACGGTCCTGTCCTATGCGCGGCTGCAACCGGCCAGCATGTCGGGCTACTGGCAGAACTGGGGGGGCGATCATCGCGGCGTGACGGTGCGCGTGTCGGCCGAAGGTGGCGCCAAGGCGCGGCTCGAACACCGGATGCCGGATGCCTCAGCCAACCCCTACACCGCCACGGCCGCCGTCCTTCAGGCGGCGCGGCTTGGCTATGAGGGCAGCTATCCCCTGCCGCCGCTCGAGGAAGGCGACTGTTTCGAGCGGACCGATGCGGGGACGGGCGTGGCCGGGTCGCTGTCCGAAGCGATGGACGACCTGCAGGCCGACGGGGCACTTTGCGATGCGGTCGGGCGCGAGTTGTGCGAAAACCACATCTTCATGAAGCGGGCCGAGGTCGAAAAGACCGCCGGGCTGGAGGGTGAGGCGTTGCGCGATTTCTACATCTGGTATGTGTGAGGGGCCGATGCACGTCACCTGGAAGCTTGCCGACGGGCGCGAGATCAAGGCAGAGGTCAAGGACGGGCTGAACCTGATGGAGGCGGCGGTCGCCAACAACGTGCCGCATGTGATCGGCGAGTGCGGCGGCTCGCTCAGCTGCGCGACCTGTCATGTCTATGTCGACGAAGCCTGGATAGCGAAGGTCGGCACCCCGGACCGGTTCGAGGACGGGATGCTCGACGTGGCCGAGGCCGAGCGGCGGGCGAGCTCGCGGCTGTCGTGCCAGATCAAGGCCGGGCCGGCGCTCGACGGGCTGGTCCTGTGGGTGCCGGAGCCCTGAGGGGGCCGGGGCTTCGCGGAGCCCCTGATTTTGCCGACCCGGGTGGCAGAGGCCATTGCCTCTGCCATGCGAAGGCCAAGTCCTTTGTCCCGCCGATGGCCCCAAAGGCCATCGGCCAGCGCCCGCCCCGCCATCGGTGGGCGCTATGCGCCCACCGGGGCAGGCGCCGGCCTTTGACAGTTCATGACATCAGCGGTCCAGCGAGGCCGCTCCCACGCGGTCGGGGGAAACGCAGTGCGTTTCCTGATCCCGCCCGGCCCCGGCCATGTCAGAGCACAGGGCGTCAAATCCGCCCTTAAAGCGCCGCCATCCGCGCCGTATCCGCCTCGGCCACCCGCGCTATCGACGGGCGGGCGCGACAACGGGCGACCCAGTCGCGGATCTGTGGGTCGTCGGGCACCATCTCCGGGAAGAAGGCGAAGGGCGAATGGACCAGCAGGTCCGCCGCCGAGAAGTGCTCGCCCAGAAGCCAGGGCCCCTTCGCCAGCGCCGCGCCGATGCGGGCCACGGCCTCGGGCAGGCCGCGGAAGGTCGCGGTCAGCGCGGGATGGCCGATCTTCGCCCAGTCGAGGATCATCACCGGCTCCAAGACGCCCTGATACCAGACCATCCAGCTGAGGTAGCTCCCCCAGTCCGGCGTGCCGACCGGCGGCGCGAGGCCCGCTTCGGGGAAGAGCGTCGTCAGCTGCACCATGATCGCGCCCCGCTCGGTGATTAGGTGGCCGTCATGGTCCAGCGCCGGCACCTTGCCTTCGGGGTGCGGGTTGGCCGGATCGCGGCGGCCCGATCCGTCCTGGCGCGGGATTGCGACGATGCGCATGTCGATCCGGTCGGCGATGCCCATCTCGTCGATCAGGACGGCGACGGCCGACGAGCGGCTTTTCGGGGAATGGTAGAAGGTCAGCATGTGAAGGTCCTTTCCGGCTGTGCCTACGCCCCTTATGCTCGCCCCATCCTGTCAGTTTCCGTCAGCATCCGATGGCCCGCGCCGACCGCTTTCTTCGCCTTCTGACCGCGCTTCGCCACCTGCCCAAGCCGGTCACGGCCGCGCGGCTGGCCGAAGAGACGGGCGTGAGCCTGCGTACGCTTTACCGCGACATCGCCGGCCTGCGCGCAGGCGGCGCGCTGATCGACGGGGCGGCGGGGCTTGGCTACACGCTGACCGAGGACCCGGCGCTGCCGCCGCAGATGTTTACCCGGATCGAGGTCGAGGCGCTGGTCCTCGGCCTTGGCGAGGTGCGGCAGATGGGCGATCCGGCGCTTGCGCGTGCTGCCGAAGGGGCGGCCGCCAAGATCATCGCCACCCTGCCCGACCGGGTGCAGCGGCAGGCGGCCCATGCCGTCAGCCGCAGCGCGCGCTTCGAACGCCGCGCGGTGTCGCCGCATGTCGGGCTTCTGCGGCAGGCAAGCTGGGATGAACAGGCAGTCGATGTCACCTACCGCGACCTTCAAGGCACGCTGACCGAACGGCGGCTCTGGCCCCTGTCGCTCGTCTGGTTCGACCGGGCGCTGATGCTTCCGGCCTTCTGCACGCTCCGCCAGGATTACCGCCGCTTTCACCTCGACCGGATGGAGGAGGTGCGGCTGTCGGAGGAAAGTTTCCGGCCCCGGCGCGTGGCGCTTTTGCGCGACTATCTGGCGGCGGTCGCGCCGGGCCTGAACGGCGGCCCGGCGCGGCCCGGTGGCTAGAGGCTCGCGAAGCCCTTGTCGAGCGCGGCGATGATGATCTGCACGTCGGTCGAGGTCAGGACCAGGGGTGGTGACAGGATAATGTTCGGGCCCGACACGCGGACCATGGCGCCAGAATCGTAGGCGACCTGCTGCACCTTGCCCGGCACCGCCTTGTCGGCCGGCCTCTTCGTCGCGCGGTCGGCCACAAGCTCCATCGCGCACATCAGGCCATGGCCGCCCCGGACATCGCCGATGGCCGCATGTTTGGCCTGAAGCGCCAGAAGCCCCTCATGCAGTTCGCGCCCGCGCGCGGCGGCGTTTTCGTTCACCTTCTGCCGCTTGGTCTCTGCCAGGCAGGCCAGCGCGGCGGCGGCGCCGACCGGGTGGCCGGAATAGGTGTAGCCATGGCCGATCGCCGCCTTGCCGCTTTCGTCACGCTCGAACACCTCGGCCACGCCTTCGGCGATCATGGTGGCGCCGAAGGGGAAATAGGCGTTGGTGATGGCCTTCGCGGTGCAGGCAAAGTCGGGCTGCACGCCCCAGAGCCGGCTGCCTGTCCAGGCGCCGGTGCGGCCGAAGGCGGTGATGACCTCGTCCGCGATCAGAAGGATGCCGTTCTTGCGGCAGAGGGCGGCGACGCCGGGCATGAAGCTTCCATGGGGCGGGATGACGCCGCCCGCGCCCAGGATCGGCTCCATGATGAAGGCCGCGATGGTGCCGGCCCCCTGGAAGGCGATCTCGTCCTCGAGCGCCTGCAGGCACATCTGCGCCAGCCGTGCGGGGTCGGCTTCATTGAAGGGGTTGCGGTAGGTGTAGGGCGCGGGGATGTGGAAGCAGCCGGGCAGAAGGGGTTCATACTGGGTGCGGAAGTTGGCGTTGCCGTTCACCGAGGCGCCGCCCATGTGGGTGCCGTGGTAGCCCTTCTTCAGGCTCAGGAACTTGGTGCGACCGGCCTCGCCCCGGATCTTGTGATATTGCCGGGCAAGGCGCAGCGCGGTTTCGACGCTATCCGACCCGCCGGAGGTGAAGAAGGCCCGCGTCAGCCCGTCCGGGGCGAAGAAGGCCCGCAGTTCCTCGGCCAGTTCGATGACCTGGTCGTTCGTCGTGCCGCGGAAGGTCGAGTAATAGGGCAGCTGGTCAAGCTGGCGGGCGATCGCGTCCTTCACCGGCTGGCAGGAATAGCCCAGGTTGACGTTCCAGAGCCCGCCCACCGCATCCACCACCTCGTGCCCGTCCAGGTCGCGGATGCGCACGCCATGGGCGCCCGTCACGATCACCGGCGGGTTCTTCAGGCTGTCGGACGGCGCCGTCATCGGGTGCCAGAGGCTGCGGGCATTGTTGGCCTTGAGGTAGTTGCTGTCCTTCATCGCGTATCCTTTCCTTGGGCAGTCGCGGCCCAGATCGTGGTGAT
>Ga0209023_10007835_pt1 | contig 10834 bp, 9 predicted proteins | sample LakOneMetagenome_FD_187468 | JGI IMG/M metagenome (GOLD analysis project Ga0209023, IMG submission 187468) | Freshwater and sediment microbial communities from Lake Erie, Canada (SPAdes) (version 2) | ecosystem: Environmental > Aquatic > Freshwater > Lentic | place: Lake Erie, Canada | collected...
GAACGCGGGCGAGGCCTACGTCGACCCAGAGACGGTGGCCGACGTGCTGGCTACGCGGACCGAGTTGTCTGCGGAACAGGTCGTGATGATCACGGGCCTGTGTGAGACCGCTTGGGTTCTGCAAGCCGTCGAGGGTCGCCCCGGCGCGGGCAAGACGTACGCGACGGAGGCGGTGGTCGCCGCCCATGTTGCCGCCGGGGTTCCGATCCTCGGTTGTGCCGTCTCCGCCGCCGCAGCTGCCGAACTCGAGAGCCAGGCCGGCTTTGAACGATCGATGATGCCGGCGACGACGATCGCACGGATGCTGATCGATCTCGATCGGCACGGCCTCGCTGACCGAAGCGTCATCGTCGTCGACGAGGCGTCGATGGCATCGACCAGGGACCTGCATCGACTGGCCCGTCACGCCGAGTCCGTCGGGGGTCGCATGATCCTGATCGGTGATCCTGATCAGCACGGTGCTGTCGAAGCCGGCGGCATCTTCGCTCGGCTCTGCGCCGACGAGAGGCATCCGACCATCCAATTGATGGAGAACCGTCGGCAAGCCGATCACGGCGACCGCCTGGCGGTCGAGGAGTACCGAGAGGGGCGGATCGCCGACGCGTTGGCCCGTCTCGACGAGGGTGGCAAGGTCGTTCGATGCGCCTCGGCGGGCGAAGCATTCGATGCGATGGCCACTGACTGGTACGCCGCTCGCCTTTCCGGCGGTGTCGATTCGATGATCGCAGGCCCCAACTCGACCCGACGGGCGCTCAACGAACGCGCCCGGGTCCTCCTGGCTGCCGCCGGTGATCTGACCGGGAATCCGCTCGTGGTGAAGGGACGCGAATTCCAGGTCGGCGAGCAAGTCGTCTGTCGCCGCAACGCTCGTCATCTCACGGGCCAGCAGGGTGACTTCGTGAAGAACGGTTCGGTCGGGACCGTCGAGTCGATCGATCACGCGCAGAGGTCGATGACGGTGGCGTTCGACAACGAGGGAATGATCGAGCTGCCAGCCAAGTACATGGAGTCCGGCCACGTCGACTACGGCTACGCGCGCACGACGTACGGGGTGCAGGGGCAGACCCATCGTCAGGCCCGCTACCTGCCCACCGACCTCTCCGGGTTCGAGGAGGGGTACGTCGCACTGACCCGTGGTACCGACGGCACGAAGGTGTTCATCATCGATGGGACCGAGGCGGTCGAGGCTGGCGAGGATGCTCACGGACCGGTGGAGCCAACACAGCGGAGTATCGAAACCCTTACCCCCAGCCTTCACCGGCGCCGAGCGCAGACGATTGCCACCCAGCATCCTCGACCGTCCCGCCATCAACGGTCGTTGTCCACCGTCACGCTGGAACTCCGACAGCTGGAGCGAGCGATGGCGTCGTGCCCATCCGACGTCAGCGTGATGATCGAGCAGGCACGATCGGGGATCGAGGCGCTCAGCGTGAAGAAGCGGGCGTGGCGGGACGCATCCACCAACGCCGACCAACCCGCACGGGAACGGGCCGCAGGTGAGCTCGCCTCGTTGAGCAGTCGTTCGACTCGAATGCAGCGACGTCTGGATGCTCTTGCTGTTCAGCAAGAGCGCCACGAGGGGTGGACCGCCGAACATGCCGACGTTATCGAACGCTACGGCAACGTTCGGGCTGAGGAACGTGAACTCGTCGCAGCGATCCGCTCTGATCCCGGTCGCCACCTACCCGCGCTGGCTCGCTCTCGCCTCGACTCGGACACCGACTATCAGCCGGATCGCCATCGGATCGACACAGCGAAGATCCGGGTGGCCCTCTACCTCGCTCGGTGGGAACCGCTACTCGGAGCCGGCGAGGATGAGGTCACCGAGATCCTTGGTGGCCTGCCCGACGACCCAGTCGCTCGAATCGAGCGTCAAGAGGTCATCGAGGCTCTCGGCCAGCTTCCGGTGAGCGCGGACCAAGCCGTCGGCGTCGACCTCTGAGCGATCGCGCCTACTTGGGCCGGAACCGTTCGTGTGCGGACTGCGCCGTCACGTCGAAGGCCTCGCCGATTCGGGCCCAGGAGGTCCCAGCAGCGTTCGCTGCCTGGACGTGCTCGGCGGCGAGGCGATGGAAGGCGTCGGAGAGTTCGGATGCCAACTTCCCAAGGTCGAGGTCGCGCACACCAGGCTCGGCCTTCCCAGGCACTCCGTTCTGTCGAGAGATTCGCTTGAGAGCTCCGGCAGCTTGTTCGAGCAGTTCCGGGCTGATCTCCGCCGCGGCGGATGAACGACGATGCGACGTCCGTGGCATGGAATCAATGTTACCCGTCAGGGAAGACCTGAAGGATAGGTTGTCGACGCAAGGAGGGACGAGTGCGCGAAACGATCACGATGGTGGTGACGGTGATGGCCTACCCGGCGATCAGCACGAAGCACGGTGAGACGGTCTGCGTCGCGGGGATCCGCACGGACCAGCTGATGACGAGCTCGTGGATCCGACTCTTCCCGTTCAAGGTTCGTGACATGCCGAGCACGGCGCGTATCCACAAGTGGGACGAGATCGAGGTCGAGGTCGTGAAGGCCTCGGGAGATCACCGCCCAGAGTCGTTCACGCCGAACCTGGACAGCATTCGCGTAGTCCGGCATCTCGGGACCGGTCGCTCGTGGTCCGAACGCCGAGCCGTCGTTGATCCTCTCCCGCTCGACGTCACGATGGCGGAGGTCGAGCACCGCCAGGCGAGCGACGCGACTTCGTTGGCGGCAGTCCGCACTGGTCGCGTCCTCGACCTCGAGATCACGCCACGCCCGGTGAAGGAGCTGGAGGAGCAACGCGCGAAGGCGGAACAGGCAGTTCAGCAAGGCGACCTCTTCTCACTCGGTGACCGGCACGAGCCGTTGGAGCCGATCCCCTTCAACTTCCACTACGTGACGCGGTATGCAGACGAGAGCGAACCGCGGCGGCTCAAGATCATCGACTGGGAGATCAACCAGGCATGGAGGAAGTGGCGTCTCGAGTATCCGGACCCAGAGCAACGAATCCGCGACAAGTGGATGAATGAACTGCTTGCGCCCGGTCGGGATCCGCTGTTCTTCGTCGGCAACATGCACCGGTTCCAAGACCAGTTCCTGCTGCTCAGCGTGTTCTGGCCGCCTCGCCGTTGATCACCGAGTGGCCGGCAAGTCGGGTCAGAGAGCGCTGATCTGAAGCCCGGAGTTCTCGGCCGCGGCCTGCTCAGCGATGCACGACCTGTGGCACTGCTCATGGGCGCGCTCGACGCACAGCAACGCCAGGCGGTGAGCGGAGGTGAGCGCAATCACCTCGTCGTAGGACGTGCGCGAGCCGTTGTTGAGGTGCGCCAGGAAGCGTGATCGCGCTTCAGGAGCACCGGCCCGAAAGGCATCCCGATTGTCCTTCGGGTTCCCGAGGAGCCGCTCGTGGCGGTACTCGATCCCGACTGCGTCGAGAGCTTCGGCCAGGCGGCGCTTCGAGAAGCCGGGCTTGCGCGACAGCGGTGTCTCGCGGACGTCGACGAGGATCTCGATCTCTGCGTCGAGGAGCAGCGCGATGAACTCGTCGACCGAGCGACCCTCGTAGCCGATGGTTGCGAGAACGGCCGTCGGACCCGTTGTCTCGGAGTCATCCATGCGACATCTTTGCTGCTGGACCATCGTCGGGGACGAATCCTCGGACCGATCAGTCAAGGTCTGGCTCATATCTCGACCTCAATTGCCTCGTGCTGGCGCTCCACGATCGTCGCGGTGACGTCGCCGGCACCGGTGGGCGCCCTCGGGTGAGCCATGCCAGCTCGCATGCCCGAAGCCACGGTGCGCCGCGCTTCCAACTCGCCGAGCCCTACTTGAACACCAGCCTCGACGAGGTCCGCAGCAACGGAATGCTCGTTGAGCAGGCCGGCGCCGGCGATCTGGCCGAGACAGAACGCGGACCGGTTGAGTGTCGCGTTCCGCAGGCCTTCAGGTGCTCGACGAACCTGGTCGATCTCGAGGACCTGCGCTGTTCGCGCCCACGCGCTGCCGTCGTGTGTCTGATGGATCGGGCGAGTGAGGCGAGCGATCCTCCTCGGCTCAACCAACCGCTCAACGAGCCAGTCGGGGAGCTGTGGCAGCGGGCCTCGCGCCGCGACCCAGCTGTAGTCGCCTCCGCTGATGTGCCGGGACGGCGGAGCGATGATGTACCCACCGTCGCCCCGGACGTCGATGCCATCGCCGAGTTGTCCGGCCGAGTTTCGGACCTGGGCACCGGGGTGTGAGAACCAGCGGTGTTCGCCGCCCGAACCGGTTCGGACCTGCCATCCGCCAAGGGCACCGTGAGTCGACTCCAGATCGGCGAGAGAATCACCACCTCCGTGCGCCGGGTCGACATCGATCACCACAAGACCAGACTCGCGACCAGTCCGGATTCCTACGTTCGCTGCGGGCCACTGCTTCCACCACCGCCCGATGACTCGCTGATCCGTCGATGCGTTCGACAGACCGCCGGCGATCTTCGGGTGCTTCGCCGGAGAGCTGCACTCGTCTTGGCTGCACGAGCAGCCGCGTTGGGTCGGCTGGTGGATCGGAAGGACAGCCCAGTTCCGCCGGGCGTACCCCGTCGCCACAGTGCCGTTTCGGCTCAGAGGTCGACACCCATCTCGGTCGCCGGCTCGTGAGGCTCGGCCAGAGGTGGGGCCACAGACGCGTAGTCCCATCGGAGCGCCTCGTAAGCGTCATCGATCGAGATTGCGGTACGTCCCCAGGCTGCGAAGTCGAGGGTCAGAGTGCCGCTACGGGGATCGATGTCGAGGACGCGGCCAGGAGTGTCGGGCTCGGGCAACGCCTCGCGGAGGTGCGCTCCGATCCGGCCTGCCGTCTTGACTCGCTCGCCGACGAGTAGTGGCTGGTGGGGCGAAGCGCCCTCGGGCTTCGTGAGCGATCCGTCGAGCTCCATGACGGCGCGAGCGAGTTTGGTCAGGCGCGAGTGGTCGGACCAGTCCGTGGCGACCATTGGCGACTCGGGCTCGGTGCCCACGGGTCCGCGCCACCGAGCGACGGTGACGAGGCGCTCCGCATCTGCTGGAGTCCTGAGTCGCTGTCGGAGCTGCTCGACTATCTCGGCCGGGTCGACCTCCACGGCTGGACGCGCCGAGGTCGGACGATCGGACGTTCGACCCCCGTTTGAACCTTCGAGCTGTTGGGAACGCCGATCGACGAACGAGTCGATCACCTCCCCGCCGTCGACCTCTCCTGAACGACTCGGGTCAGTCCGGGAATCCACCTCGGTAGTGACGACGCGGTCGAGTTCGAAGGTGGTGTTGCAGACCCCACACACCACCGGACCCTTCGCCAACACTGACGGTGCCATCCGCATCTTCCGGCCGCAACCACACTCAGCGGGCTTGTGCTTCTTCGCCACCTCGGCCTCGCCCGTGGCATCGGCGTCCGCTCCGGCGGACGAACCGCCTCCGCCGAGGGTGCCTTCCACGGTTGCACCACGCTTGAGGCGACGAGCGATGCGCATCTCCTCGCCGATTCGAGTGATCTCGGCGGAGTAGCGCTCGATGGTCGCCGGCGCGAGTTCCGTCTTGGCCCAGCCGTACGGAGGCATCGAGCCAACCCGGAGACCTACCTCGATGGCCGTCGCCTTGAACTTGGCGTTGTGATACCGGCCACCTCGCGAGACGTCCTTGACGCCGCGGGCCGTGTTGAGCCCATGGGCGGCCTCGTGGAGCAGCACTTCGAACACATCGGTCGGTTTGAGGTGGAGCGCTTCACCGGCAAGGAGCACCTCTCCCCGTGGTGTCCCGTCGGCGACCCATTGGCCGCCCCACCAGTGCCCGAGCTTGGAGAGACGGCCACGCTCGACCCCGGTGCCCAGCACGATCACGGCATCGGGCACACCTGGATTCGACGCTTGGATCGCTTGCCACGCGGTTTCCAGCGCCGCGACGAGTCGCGAGCCTTCGGCACCTACTTCAGCGAGATCACCCTTCATATAGGCGCTAAGCGCTTTTGCGTTGGCAGCGAGGGAACTCGTGTGGTTGTCGATGCCGATGCGAGAGGCGAAGTGGCGCGGACGGAACGCTCGACCCGATGTCGGTAGTCGGTGCGAAGCTTGCTCCGTGGACAACCACGGCATCAGTCATCCGGTAGCGCTTGTTGGTGGGAAGGTTGCTTGGGCCGAGCAACTCGCGGCTGCCGGCGAGAGGCCATCCGACGCCGTCTGTGCTGGCTGCGGTGAGAAGGTTGTCCTGCGTGCGGGCAAGACCAATCGACCGCACTTCGCTCACAAGAGTGGGGTCGGTTGCACTGCTGTTGAGACGGCGCTGCACGCAGTCACGATTCAGATCCTTCGGGAACGAATCGAGGAAGGAATGAGCGGCGGAAGGTCCTTTCCCCTCGGCATCAGCTGCGATGGCTGTGCTGCCCACCGCATCGGGAATCTCGCTCGCCACGCAGGTGGCTCCGTCCATGTCGATCGTGCTCTCGAGGAAGGAATCCGTCCAGATCTGGTCATCCGCAGTGCCTCAGGCAAGCCGGTGTTCGTAGTCGAGGTGATCGTCACCCATGCTCCCGAGGAGCCGGCTTCTGCCCTGTACCGACGTCTTGGCCTTCCTACTGTCCTGATCTGGCCGAGCTCCGCGACGGATTGCCTGTCCGGTTCAACCGACGGTCGGGCACCGGACGGTACGAACTTGTAGGGCTCAGATGTAGCTTTCCTCGCCATCCGGCACGAGAACTCGGGAAGTGCAGCGACTGCGACGGTGAGCGCATTCAGATCTCGGCCGAACGTTCGGTCGCCGGGTGTTACAAGTGCCACCGGAAGGTACCCATCTTGGACCTGGTAGCGACCCGTGGCGGGCGACCGTTTACGATTGCCGCAGGCTGCGCAGATCTCCATGGTGTTGAGGAGATCGCGTTGCGTCACCGAGTGCGACTGAGGTGGGATCATTCACAGACGGCTGGCGGCTCGTATCTCATGCACGTGTGTCCGCACTGCTCGGCGAAGCAGGGTGACAACTTTCTGTACCGCCGTGAAGGCGAACTCGACCTGTCTGCGCCCGTCTACCGATACGCGGTGTGCGCAAACGGTCATTGGCAAGACCTCGGAGAGGCAACCTGGCCGGCGGGGTCGGCAGCCGAGCGAGCGGGACGAGCGACGGGACTGGTCGGCGAGCCAGGTGGTGTCTTCGCTCGCTCCTCGTTGCCCCAGATTCGTGTTCGGCCGGGCTCATCGGTGCTGTCCGAGGTCTCGCGAAAAGTGCGGGGTGGCTGGTAGGTCGACCGTGGAGCCCATCGCGTGCGTGTTCGAGTGGTACTTGCCCGTGGCAGTTGGACACTCGGTCGTTCAGGGATCACCGTCCTCGGAGTTCCAGAACGGTGCGAGCCAGTCCAGCGGAACAACTGGAGTCGACGAGACGAGCGACGACCGGCTGATGAGCAAGTAGTAGCGCTCGAACATTGCCGCGACGTAGTCCATCGCCGCATGGAACTCTGCGTAGGTGACGTCCTCGATCTTGCCCCGACCATCGGCGTGAGCGATCGTCCGGTTCACCAGGTCGATCAGCTTCTTGGACACCTCGAGCAGTGCAGCACGGTCCTTTTGCAACCGGCGATGTCCGAGAACGTCGTCCCCGGGCAAGTCGGTATACGCATCGAACGTGTGATTCGCCGTCCAGCGTTGGAACTCCTCGTCGTCTGCGTCACCCTGCGGATGGTTCATCCGCCAGGCCTCCATCCAGCGGTCCACGTACCAGACGCGCGTGAAGTCCGCCCGGTGCTTCTCGAGCTGCCCGACCAGCCGCCGTAGCGACAGGGTCCGCGAGTCTTTGTCGCACTGCCGCCGAACGCTGAGTGTCTGCGCCTCGAGGTAAATCTGGTGGAAGAACTGCTCGAAGATGCCTCCACCCGTCGGGCGGCCGTCACTCAGGAGTTCGACGAACTCGTCGTGCAGCTGTCGGCGGTGCTGCATGTTGAACACCTGGCTCGTGATCGACGGGAGCCATAGCGCCTCCCAGTCGGCGAGCGCCGTGTCGATGTCGGGCGTTAGGTCGTCGTCAGAAACCATCCGGCGACGCTACGTCCGGGGCATGGCCGGTGTCGGCGAATTCGACGCGCTTCCCGACGGCCCCGCTACGAGGTGACGCCACGCCACCAGGTCTGTCGATGGGCGGGTCAGCGGATCGCGAGGAGCGATGACACCTCGGAGATCGGGATGAGCTCGTTGTACTCGCAGAGCTCAGCGTGTAGCTCGGCGGTGAGTTCGGACTCGGTCGCAACGCGCTTGTCGATCCAGATCGGCAACATCCCTGGCTCCAGCACGATTCGCAACATCTCGGGGTCGATCGTGCCGGTTGCTTCGTCGACGAAAGGCTCGATGCGAGAGGTGCGGGCCGACCGAATCACGCGTACTCGGAAGAGGTCGGACGCAAGTTCGACGCTCTGGTGTGGCAGGGTGAGGGTCCTCTCGAGTTCGTGACACATCGCAACGCTGAACAGTTCGTTGAAGATGTCCGCGCTGTCGCCCTCAACGACGCCGCGGGGCATCCCGATCGTGATGTCGGCCCTCCGTAGATCGCCCGTGATCGGCAGCCCTTCGAGGAGCGCTGCCGTCTCGATGAGGTCGATCCCTTCCTTTGCGCTCAGGGAGGACGGAACGGTGACGACATCGTGGGTGTGGTGCTGAATCAACCGGAGGGCGTCGAGGACTGGCACCAGCTCGTTATCGATGAACCTGCCACCCAGAGCGACGCTGTCCCCATCGACAGGTCCGTGTTCCGCGGCGACGCCGATAGCGACTTCGTTCGAACTCAGTGCCCTCAGCATCGGCAGATCGTCCACGATCGAGGCGATGGGTCCGGCGATGTCTCGCGACTGCCGGAGTGCGAGCCCGACCCGCCCGGTCGTCCGGTCGACCTCGATCCGCAGGATGAACAGCCCGGTCGGCGACCGCCAGATGCTGGTCGCTCCATCTGATCCCTCGGTGATCTGCTCGCGAACTATTGGGACGATCGTGGTTGTCCCGTCGTGGGTCAACGCCAATCGGAGGGCTGCCGGTGTCTCGTCAGGCACGGGCGTAAGACGGACCATGAAGTCCACCCCATCAGGAGGCCGGTGCCCGATTCTCGGAAGTACGAGTTCGCTGATCTGCGATGGCGTGAGGATGATTGGTTCGCCGCCGAACCGATGCAATCGATCAATTCGGGGCGCGACGTCATCCGTGACTCCAAGGCGTACGCGAAACCGGTCACCAGCGTCAGCGGCAGCGCCGCGATAGGCCGGGTAGGCGATACATCGAACTACGTGCTCACCGACGACCGATTGGGACATTGTCAATGCTCCGCGAGGTGCTACCGGTTGCGTCGCGAACCGAATCGGGTGAACCTCGACGCCGTAGTCGAGGTGTGGGTCCTTTCGCCCAAGGATCTCGGCGAGTTCTGTCAGCCGCTCCTGGACGTGTTCGATTCGAGGCTGAACGCCCGCTCGAACGGGCGTTAGGACCGTCTCCCAGTCATCCATCAGTTGATTGAGCAGCTGTTGCCCATTGCGCATGTAGTAGTCCCACACCGATGGGAACCGCAGATGGAGCGCTGCGAGTGCGTCTTCGGCGAACCATCCGAGTCGGAACGGGACGGAGCCAGCGTAGGTATCAAGCTTCCTGATCTGGTGTGGGGTCGGCTGTCTCGGGACGGTCAGGTACCAGTTCCGGATCGTTCTACCCGACCACACCCCGTCTTCGAGGGGTGTCAGCGATTCCTCGACGCGCCTCCACGGGATGTTCTGGCGCGAGTACTTGAGTTGGTACACGTCGATGACGCCGTCGTCGACGGGAACGAAGACGTCCACCCCGCCGTCACCTGTCGATGGGCGAACCCGCATGGCCTCCGGATTCGCGTTGCTCATCAGGCAGCCGACAACCTGCTCGAACATCACGCCGTTCATCAGGGGCTCGAACCAGTTGATTGGCGGCATGCTGTTGATCCCCCTTGGCAGCTGTGCGCGCTCGGCGTCGACGGTGACCGTACCAGGAGGTCCTATGGCGGCTCGGGCCGTCTCGCCCGCGTGACCGAGGGCGGCAGAAGCTGCAGCCGAGCTGGTGCGTGGCTTCCGTAGATGAGCAGGCCGGATCCCTTCGGAATCCTGCGAAGCTCGTCGACTGGAGCAACTCGGCGGTACGTCGTGTGCTCCGAGACACTGCGACGGGAACCGTGGAGGTCGCCCGATAGGTTGACATTGGTGGTCGGCGCTTCACCTACGAGGCGGCTCACGTATTCGAGCGTTGCGTCGTCCGCTATCCCGGCGCCGAACAGCTTGGCGAGGTGGTTGTTCAGCACGGTGTGGGCTCGGTCGCCGTAGATCGACTTGATCTGAGCGAGGTCCTGCCAGATCGTCACGAAGGTGATTCCGTGGCTCCGTGCGGTGGACGCGTAGCCGGGCAGGTCTTTCAACGGCGCGATGTTGCCAGCCTCGTCGAGGAGTACGAGGCACGGATGCTCGAGCGACCCGCCGCGTTTGTTGGCGGTGTCGTACGCGCTACGGATCGCCTGCTGGATCAGCACCGTGAGCACCGGTCGCAGCCGCGCCTGTTCGTGGCTGGAGGCGCAGACGTAGATCGTGTTCGGTCCGCTGAGCCACTCGTCGAGGTCGATGTCGTTGTTGACGGCGTTGGAGGCAACCCCGGGATCCGCGTACCCGGCGAGCACATTCTCGACCGTCGCGTAGACACTCGAGCGAAGCTTCGATTCCTTTCCCCAGAGCGCTTCGACCGCGATCAGTGGGTCGAGCAGTCCTGACGCTCGCGCATCTCGGACGATGGTCTCCCGAAGCTGAGCGCGAATGAGCGCGTCCAGCGCGGCATCAACCCGATCCTGCAAACGGTCAACGTGCTCGATCGGCCAG
>Ga0209023_10007836_pt1 | contig 10833 bp, 6 predicted proteins | sample LakOneMetagenome_FD_187468 | JGI IMG/M metagenome (GOLD analysis project Ga0209023, IMG submission 187468) | Freshwater and sediment microbial communities from Lake Erie, Canada (SPAdes) (version 2) | ecosystem: Environmental > Aquatic > Freshwater > Lentic | place: Lake Erie, Canada | collected...
GGAGCCGCTGGCCCTGCGCGGGTGGGACGAGGCCCTGACGCAAGCCGACCTGGACCTGGTCCCGCACCGCCGCATCGACGGCGACGTCGCTGCCATCCTGTACACCTCGGGCAGCACCGGCAAGCCCAAGGGCGTGGTGCTGTCGCATCGGAACATGGCGGCCGGCGCGCGCAGCGTTGCCAGCTACCTCGAACTGACGCCTTCCGACCGCCTGCTGGCGGTGCTGCCGCTCAGCTTCGACTATGGCCTGAGCCAGCTCACCTGTGCTTTTCTTACGGGCGCCAGCGTGGTGTTGCTGAACCACCTGTTCGCGCGCGACGTGGTCGAGGCGGTGGCCGCGCACGACATCACCGGCCTGGCCGCAGTGCCGCCGCTGTGGAGCCAGCTTGCGCGCCTGCAGTGGCCGGAGAACTGCACGCTGCGCTACCTCACAAACTCGGGCGGCGCGATGCCGGGTGCCACGCTGGCTGCCCTGCGTCGCGCCCTGCCGCGCGCCCAGGTATTCCTGATGTACGGCCTGACCGAGGCCTTTCGTTCCACTTACCTGCCGCCGTCCGAGATCGACCGCCGCCCCGGCTCGATGGGCCGCGCGATCCCGAACGCCGAGATCATGGTGGTGCGCCCCGACGGCAGCCCATGCGGGGACGGCGAGCCGGGCGAGCTGGTGCACCGCGGCGTCCTGGTCTCGCTCGGCTACTGGAACGACCCGACGAAAACGGCCGAGCGCTTCCGCCCGGCGCCGGGCCAGGATCCTGCCCTGCCCATCGTCGAGATGGCGGTGTGGTCGGGCGACACCGTCAAGCGCGACGCCGACGGCTACCTGTATTACATCGGCCGCGCCGACGACCTGATCAAGGTGTCCGGCTACCGCGTCAGTCCGACCGAACTGGAAGAAGCGGTGTACGCCCTTGGCGTGGTCGACGAGGCGGTGGCCTTCGGCGTGCCACATCCCGAGCTGGGCCAGGCCATCGTGTTATTGGCGGCAAGCCGCGCCGCCGATGGGCCTGATGCGGCGGCCTTGCGCAAGGAATGCCAGCGCCGGCTGCCGGCCTACATGGTGCCGGCCCACGTCGAGGTGCGTAACGTATCCTTCCCGCGTAACCCGAACGGCAAGATCGACCGCAAAAGCCTGGCCCTTCCTTTCCTGAACCTGTTCGCATCCTGACCGAGGCAGTCCACTATGAGTACCACCAAGCCCGTCCACGCCGCGATGAGCCAGTTTTCCGTCGCCGGCAGCGAGCTGCTGGTCGGCGGCCTGCCGCTCGGCCGACTCGCGCTGCGCGTCGGCCGCACGCCCTTTTATGCCTACGACCGCGCGCTGCTGAGCGAACGGGTGCGCCACGTGCGCGCCCACCTGCCGCCCTCCGTGCGCCTGCATTTCTCGGTCAAGGCCAACCCGATGCCAGCCCTGGTACAGCACATGGCCGGCCTGGTCGACGGCCTCGATGTGGCATCGAGCGGTGAGCTGAAGACGGCGCTGGACACCGGCTTCGACCCGGCCCACGTCAGCTTCGCCGGCCCCGGCAAGCAGGACGCCGAACTGTCCCAGGCGATCGCCGCCGGGGTCTGCATCAACGTCGAGTCGGAAGGCGAGATCGCCCGGGTAGCGCACATCGCGGATGCGCTCGGGATCGCCCCGCACGTGGTTGTGCGCGTGAACCCCGATTTCGAGCTGAAGGGATCGGGCATGCGCATGGGAGGCGGCGCCAAGCCGTTCGGCATCGACGCCGAACGGGTGCCGGAATGCCTGCACCAGCTGGCGGTCCTCGGCATCGCGCCGCAGGGCCTGCACATCTTCAGCGGCTCGCAGAGCCTGAAGGCAGAGGCGATCATGGAATCGCACGCACTCAGCATCGAGCTGGCGCTGCGGTTGGCCGGGGACGCAGGCATCGTGGTGCCCGGCCTGTACCTCGGCGCCGGTTTCGGCATCCCGTATTTCCCAGGCGAGCAGCGGCTCGACCTGGCGCCGATCGGAGACAATTTGCAGGAATATATGGCACGCGTCGACGCTGCGCTGCCGGGCACCCGCGTGTCGCTCGAATCGGGACGCTACCTGGTCGGCGAAGCGGGCGTGTACGTAGCGCGCGTGATCGACCGCAAGGTTTCGCGTGGCCAAGTTTTCTTGGTCACTGACGGCGGCCTGCACCACCATCTGGCGGCGTCCGGCAATTTCGGCCAGGTGATCCGCAAGAACTACCCGGCTACAGTCGGCAACCGCATGGACGTCCTCGAGCGCGAGACGGTCTCGGTGGTCGGGCCGCTGTGCACCCCACTCGACGTCCTGGCCGAGCGCATGGACCTGGCGCAGGCCGGGGTGGGTGACCTGGTGGTCGTGTTCCAGTCTGGCGCCTATGGACTGTCTGCCAGCCCGACGGCCTTTCTAGGACACCCGGCACCGGCCGAAGTGCTCGTCTGAGCATGGATTACCAGCTCAGGCGCAGCCGCTACTCAAATCATTTGGGTTAAACGCCAGAGCGGGCGCCGCAATGGGCCAGGCATTGCGGTAATGAAAGCCTTCAGGCGGAACTTGCGGTCTTGGGGGCGGCAGCGCATGCGGTCAAGCATGTCGCTTGCCACGTCGAAGGTGCCGCGTGCGAACGCCCCGTTAAATACGTCAAGACGCCGTTCGTCGATGCCGCGCAGGACGGCATCACGGTAGGGCCTGGAAAACGGATGCTCGTTCAAAGCATATTCGAGAATGTGCACGCAGCCGCTGACAGTGCGAATATTGTCAGCAGAGTCATTGGCGCCGTGCTTGCGTATCCGTGCCAATGGCATGGCGCATAATGCGACGCGCCCCTGTCCGATCACGCGCAGTGTGAATTCCCAATCTTCTCCGCCAATTCCATTGAAGCGTACGTCATAACCACCAAGGCGCTGGTAGAACCCTTTATGGATGACATTGCCGGAGGAAAACAGTGGCTGATATGACAGGGTGCGGAGGTAGAGGTCGGGAATGTCATGCCAAAACCCATCAGTTTGACTGGCGCCAGCGAAAAAGCCGGAAGGCGCCAGCGAGAACTTGTCGGCATGAACGCCACGTTCATCGAACGTCACGAAATTGCTATATACCGCATCGTATCCAGGATGCGCTGCCAACCACGTTGAAATGGTTTCGACATAGTTCGTTTCGAGCAGGTCGTCGGAATCGCAAAGTGCGACGTAATCGCCGCTGGCGGCAGCTACGCCAATGTTGCGAGCATTCTGGACGCCGCCATTTGCCAGCTTGATGACTTGTATTTTGTTGGCATACCGTGCCAGAACTTCAGCCGTATGATCCGTCGAGCCATCATCTACAACAATAATCTCCAGGAACGGCAGGCCCTGATTCAACGCACTCTCGATCGTTGCGCCAATCAATGCGGCACGATTATAGGCAGGAATCACGAGGCTGAGCGTTGGAACAGTGTTTGACACGGATTCTCCATGAACAAAAAGCAGAGCAAGTTAATACAAAATGTTTAAAAATACGTAACGATGAAGCTTTAGTTATGACGTGTGCTAAGGCGGTTCGCGTAGGTTTTTTCGTCGCGAGACAGCTGCTCGCGAAAATCATCAGATGCCTTGCCGAAGCGGCGCAACAGATAATCAATCACGCCTGCACGCACAGCACGTGCACTTGGCGCGCGCGAAGCCAGCCATCGCAGGAAGCCTGGCGTTCGCATCGTGGGCCGGCCTTCAGTCTCCGCCGCTAAAGCCGAGATCGTCCAATACAAACGCTTGAGTGCGCCTAGTCTGGCACTTAAGCGAAGGTAATTTTTCTCGATCAATAAAAGGTTGTTACGGGTCGTGTAATACGTTTTGATCGCGGCCCGCGTGCCGCCAAAGGCACGCGACTCCTTGTGGAAAATCTTGACCGAGGAAATACACATCGCCTCAAAGCCGGTGGCGACCGCGCGCATGTAAAAATCCGTTTCTTCGAGCTGCAGGAAAAAGCGCTCGTCGAGAAGGCCGATGCGTTCGAATATGTCGCGGTGCACCGCCAGGCACGCACCGTAGGCATAGCCCATGCGTACCAGGCCCTTGGCGTCCTTTGGATTCGGTTGCAGCTGAGCTACCTCCGGTTCGTCCCAATAATAGATCGACGGATGCAGCAGACAGGGTGGCGCCATGCGTGCGGTCTCGAGCCAGACCTGCACCTGGCCCTCGGGGAACACGGTATCGTTGTTAAGAAGGCAGATCCAACGGTAGCCGCGTTCCAGGCCGATCTTGATGCCGACATTGTTGCCGCCCGCCCAGCCGAGGTTCTCGGGCAGGCCCAGCAGTTCGACGTCGGGATAGGCGGCGGCCAAGCTGTCGACCACGCCATCCTTGGACGCGTTGTCGACCACCAGGATGTCGAAGCCAGGCACCGATGCCGCTTTCAAGCTGTCGAGGCAAGCCGCCGTGTCGGCATAGCCGTTAAAGCTGAGCACGATGCACAGCATCTCATTGGTGGCGGTGGAAATAGCGTTTGCTTGGTTCATCTGTTATGTCCGTTCGAGGATGGCTGGAAGCATTATCTGCGCACGTCACCGTCAAGCAAGCGTTCGCAAGTGCGCAGGAACTTGCGTGCGACCGCCTCCGTGCTGTGCTCCCGCGCGAGCTTGAAGCCGCCCTCGCTGAGTTTCCCGGCCAGTGCGGGGTCGCCCAGAATGCGCTCGATCGCGGCGGCGATCTCGTCCGGCTTGTAGCCGTCCACTAGCAGTCCGCTGACGCCATCTTCCACCGCTTCGACAGCGCCGCCGGCACGCCCGCCAATCACAGGCTTGCGGCAGGCATTCGCCTCGCGGAACACCAGGCCAAAGCCTTCGGTGTCGCCGTCTGGCATGGTGCGGTTGGGCATGAGAAACAAGTCGCACAGGCGCAGGTAGCGCAGCAGTTCGTCGTCGGACACCTTGCCAACCAGCGTGACCCAGCCTTCCAGACCCTCGCTGGCGATCAGTTGCTCAAGTTCGAGGCGCAGCTCGCCTTCGCCGACGATCAGGTAGTGCACGTCGGGACGGCGCGCTACCACCTGCTTCATCGCGCGCACCGCCATGTCAGCGCCCTTGCGCGGCACCAGGCGGCCCACCGTCAGGATCACCTGCTTGCCTTCCAGCCCATGGCGCGCGATTTGTTCCGGTGAGCGTTCCCCCGGCGTAAAATGTTCGATGTCGACGCCGTTCTGGATCAAGGCCATCGATTCGGACGGCACCCCCAATGCGCTCATCGCATCGCAGGTGAAGGAGCTGACCGCGACCACCTTGTCTGCGGCCAGCAGGAATTGTTTACGCCGACGCCCCAGCCGACCATCGGTGCGGGTGGTGATCTCCTCGCCGTGCACATAAATGACGAGCTTGCAACCAAACAGTTTTTTTAGCGCAATGCCAAGCCAGCTGCCGGTGACCAGTTCACCCACGCACACGAGGTTGATGTCGTGCCGGCGTACCAGCGTTGCAGCCTTGTACAGGACTTTGCCGTACAGCGGCAGGTCCTTGACCAGCATTCGCCATAACGACACCAGCTTGTTGGCCGGCGGCGGAAGCATTCCCGGACGCAGCAGAGGAATGCGATCCACAGGGAAGGCCTGGGTGGCGTCGTGTTCGCGCCACCCCGGGATTTCCTGCTTGTCCTGGTAGCTCGTGCTGGCGGTGAGAACACGGATGCTGCCGGCCGGCATATGGCGGCAAAGGTTTTCATACACCACGGCAGAGCCGCCATGGATCGGTGCAAACGTGCTGGCAATCATCAGGCAGCGCACGTTGGTCGATTTGTCTCCGGCGGGATGCGCCGCCAACGGGACCACAGTCGACCTGGTCAGCATGTTGCGCGCCAGCTGGAAGGCGATACGTTCGTCGCTCAGGCCCCACGGCGTAAAACGGGGCAGCTGGAACGGGTCGACGTCGGCCTTGGCCACGCCATTGCTCGTGGTGACGGCGGTACGGTAGCCGGCGTCCTTGACCATGTTCACGTGTTCGCGACTGAAGTCCTTGCCCGGACGACCGTTCGGATAGGCGAATGCGTGAACGGCGCCGCCGATGATGGATTCGAGTTCCACCTTGCAGTCCTCGATCTCGGCACGCGCCTGCTCCATCGTGCATTCGTTCAGGATCGGATGATGCACTGTGTGCGCACCGATTTCGAAGCCTTTGCTGTGCAGGGTACGCACCGACGCGGCATCGAAGCCTGGGGGCAGGATCAGGGGGCGGCAGCCCTGACTTTCGAGCTGCTCGATGGCATCCAGGCGCTGGCTCAGTGGGGCGTATTTCAGGCGTGCCTGCAACTCTTCGACCAGGCGCTCGCGGCAACCAGGTGCGTTCAGGTCCTTGCACCGTCCCAGGCCGGTGGGCAACTGTGCGCCTTGTGCCGGCAATGCGCGCACCGCAGCCAGGATACGCTCGTGCCACAGTACCCCGCCTTTGAACTGGCCGGTAGTGACGAAGAAGGTGGCCGGCATCCCTCGGCGCAGCAAGGCGGGTGCAACGTTATCGATCCATTCCGCGTAGCCGTCGTCGAAGGTCAGCGCCACTGCGCGCGGCGGCAGCGTCCCGCGTTTCAGTGCCACACTTGCTTCCGACAGCGGCAGCACGTTGGCGTTTGTCCCAACGAAATCCAGCAGATGCTCGAAACGCGCCAGATTCAGTTCGCTCGGGGCCAGCGGATCGGCCTGGGTCGGCACCTTATGGAACAGCAGCACCGACAGCCGCGCCGCTGGCCCGGCTGGCGACAGCAACGACAGCATGCCGCGCATGAGCGCGGGTTTGACGGTGCCGTTGTCGACCGAGGGGGTGGCGCGCTGCGTCGTCATCGTACGCCTTGCGTCAGCGCGGGCGAGCGGAAGGGCACCGTACGCTTCGATGTAAGCAGGATCTTTTCCAGGCATACCAAGATAATGATGATGTCGTAGTACAGGTCGAAATAGGCGAGCGAGAGGAAGCTGCCGCTGACAGCATAGCCGATGATGCACACCTGGCACATGCGCGACAGGTCGGCCGCCCACTTCAGCTCGGGCTGGGTCATGCAATATTTGCGCACCCGGGTACCAGTGCGCCAGGCGAAGATCATTAACATCACGAACATTAGCAGGCCAACCCAGCCATGGTCGCCCAGCACCTGGAACCAAATGCTATGGGCGACGTGGTAATCAAGAGGTTCGGGCGCGTAGAGCATGAACATGCGCGGGGTGAAGACGTTGTAGCCGCCGCCCAGCGGGAAAGTCGAGGCAATGTTGATCGCGAATTTCCACGCGTTGACCCGACCCATCGCCGAGCCGTCCTCCTTGTAGTCGTGGATGGTGTCCATGCGATCGAACCAGGCATCTGGCATGATGGTGGCAATCAGCGCCACCACGGCTACCAGAACGACGGCGGCTTGCGCTTTCTTGCGGCTGTAGCACCACAGGAAGAACAACATGGCGGCACCGCCGACCAGTGCGCCACGTGAATATGAACCCATCGCCGAGACCGCCGTCATGGCGGTCACGAAGGTCAGGGCGAGGACTTGCCAGCGGCGCTGGACTTGCGAACGCAGGAACCAGAGCAGGGGCAGGATGGTGACCAGCGCCAGCGCCATGCTGTTGTTTTCCGCGATATAGCTGCCGTCTGGGCCATAAACCCTAAAATGGCCGCCCGAGGCCAGCGTGAACAGTCCGCCTTTAAGGCCGAAGACACCGAGCGAAAGCGCGACGATCCATACGAAAATCTTGAGGTCCTTCGTATTATTGATCAGCATGATGGTGACGATGACCATGAAAAACGTCTTCGTTACGCGATCCCATTCAAGCCAGACCAGGTTGGGTTCAAGTGCGAAGAAACTGGTAAGAGTCATCCAGCCCCAAAAGATCAGCAGCGTCACCGTGACGGGCGTAGTGGTCAGTTTCTTTGGCTGGCGGCTGAACAACATGAACAATGTGGTGGCGCCCGCGAGAATGGCCGCGAACGGGAAACTGTACGCGAATCCGTATGTCAGCCGGTGCGGATTCATCAGGCTGACCCAGGTGAACAGCAGCGCACCGATCACCGGCCGCTTGAACGCGAACGGCAGCAGCCCGAAGATGATCAGTGTAACGAGTATGTCACGCATGCGGACGCAGGGCTCCAAATAGGCCGACCACTTTGCGCGCGTTCGCGCCCCAGGTCAGCTGCATGTCGGCGATGGTACGCTGGGCATTTTCGGCCACGTGCGAGCGCAGTGCCGCGTCGCCGCACAGGCGGCTGACGGCCGCCGCCAGTCCGTTCGGGTCGGCCGGGTCGAACAGCACCGCGTTGTGATCCTGGCGCAGGATTTCCTCGATATTCGGCTGGGCCGGGCCGACGATCGCCTTGCCCAGGGCAAGGTATTCGAACAGCTTGAGCGGCGAGGCATACGCCACCACGGCGGGCTGTAGCGCGATGTCGAAGGCGGCCACGTAGTGCGCCACGTCGTCGCGGCCGACGACGCCCGTGAAAGTCACACGGTTCTCGATGCCCAGCGCGCGCGCCTGGCGCTCCAGGCCCGCGCGTGCGGGGCCGTCGCCCACCACCAGCAGGTGGCGCTGCGAACCAGGCGGATCGGTGGCGATCAGGTCGAGCACCTTGTCCAGCCCGTGCCAGTCGCGCACGAAACCGGTAAAGCCCAGTACCAGGCGGCCTTCGAGGCCGAGCGCGCGCTTGGCGGCTGCAACGTCCGGGGCGCGATCGAAGCGTTCGCCGTTGATGCCGTTCGGGATCACCACGATGCGTTTCGGGTCCACGCCATACGATGCCACTATGTCGCCCAGCACCTGGGTGACCGGCAGTACCATGTCGGCGTTGCGCCAGGCGTAGGCCTGCGACCAGCGCGCCAGACCGGTCAGGGCCAGGCCGTCGTAGCGGCTGCGCTCTTCCAGGATCGGAGCGTTCACTTCCAGCAGCAGCGGCAGCTTGAAGCGGCGCGCGGCCCAGACGCCTGCCGGCAAGAACAGGTTGTAGCGCTCGTAGATGCAGTCCGGCTTGTGCTGGCGGATCGCCATGGCCAGGCGTCGGTAGGCGATCAGCGAATAGCCCAGCTCCATGAGTTCGTAGAACCATTTCGGAAGCCAGCGCTTGAGCAGGGCGACGGCGCCGGCATCCGCGCCGAAATCCTCGTTCTCGATGGCGGGCGGCGCCGCGATGATCACCTCATGGCCCTGCGCGCGCAGGGCATTGATCATTTCTTCGATATGGACGTACTGGCCGTCCTTGGAACGGGTCCGGTGATGGTAGAGGATGCGCACGGGAATGGCTTGAAAAGATTGAATCGAAGAAGGATATTACTCTAAAAAAATTAAAATTCTCACACTATTCACGATGCCATGGACACCCGCAGGAAGGCTTCGAAGCTCAGCAGGGACCACAAGGCAACGCTATGATCGGCTGACCCCGATTCATGCTGGCTCACCAACTGCTCCAGGTAACGACGGTTGAAGATGCCGGTATCGAGCAGGCGCGCGCCTAGCACGCCGTCGCGCACGGCCTGGCGCAACGGACCGCGCAGCCAGTCCGCCAGCGGGATCGAGAAACCCTTCTTGGCGCGATACATGATGTCGTGCGGCAGGTGAGGTTCGAGCGCTTTTTTCAGCACATACTTGCCCTCGCCCCCGCGCAGCTTGACGTCGGTGGGCAGGCTGGCCGCGTACTCGCAGAAAGTGTGGTCAAGCAGGGGCACGCGCACCTCGAGCGAGTGGGCCATGCTGGCGCGGTCGACCTTGGTGAGAATATCGCCTGGCAGCCAAGTCTTGAAGTCCAGGTACTGGATGAGCGAGAGCGGATCGTCGGTGCTGGCGCGGGCCGCGTGCTCGCGCATGACGTCGATTGCGCGGTAGCCCTGCAGATCGTTGCGGAACTCGCTTGAAAACAGTTGGTCGCGCTGGCGGTCCGGCAGGCGCGACACGCCGTGGAAGTAACCTTCGACCAGGTCGCGCGCCAGCGCCTCGAAGGTGGTCTTGGCGCGGAACATGCGCGGTGCCCAGTCGGCCTTCGGGTACAGGCTGCCCAGGGTGCCGAACAGCGGCTTGCGTATCGCTTCCGGCAATTTCGAGCGCACGCTGTGCTCGGCCATCGCGAAGCGGTAGCGGCGATAGCCGGCGAAGTTCTCGTCGCCGCCGTCGCCGGACAGCGCAACCGTCACGTGGCGGCGCGCCAACTGGCATACGCGATAGGTCGGGATCGCCGAGCTGTCGGCGAAGGGTTCGTCGTACAGGTGGGCCAGGGTGTCGACCAGGCCGTAGTCGTCCTTGTCGACGATCTGTCCGTGGTGGATGGTACCGTAGCGACGCGCGACCTGATCGGCGTACTGGGTCTCGTCGAACTCGGGATCGTCGAAGCCGATCGAGCAGGTGGTCACGGGATTTTTCCCGTCTGCCATCATCGCCACCACCGCGCTGGAGTCGACGCCGCCAGACAGGAAGGCACCCAGCGGTACCTCGGATTCCATCTGGCTGCGCACGGTCTCGCGCAGGCGCCCGATCAGTTCTTCCTGCACCTCGGCTTCTGGCCGTACCGGGCCCGGATGGAAGGCCAGGTCCCACCAGCGCTGCGGCTGAACCGCCTTGTCGCCCACCCTCAAGGTGATGCAGTGGCCAGGGCTGAGCTTGTAGGCATTGTGAAAAATGGTCTTCGGTTCCGGCACGTAGCCGTAGGCGAAAAAATCCTCGACCGCGCAGGGATTGAGTTCGCGCGACAGTTCGGGGAAGGTCATGATCGACTTCAGTTCCGAGCCGAACACGAACAGGCCGTTCGGCAACAGCGAATAGAACATCGGCTTGACGCCGACGTGGTCGCGCGCCAGAAACATGGTTTGCTGGCGCCTGTCCCAGACAGCGAAGGCGAACATGCCGCGCAGGCGGCGTACGCAGTCCGGGCCCCAGGCCATCCA
>Ga0209023_10007837_pt1 | contig 10833 bp, 7 predicted proteins | sample LakOneMetagenome_FD_187468 | JGI IMG/M metagenome (GOLD analysis project Ga0209023, IMG submission 187468) | Freshwater and sediment microbial communities from Lake Erie, Canada (SPAdes) (version 2) | ecosystem: Environmental > Aquatic > Freshwater > Lentic | place: Lake Erie, Canada | collected...
GGAAATCGATGTACACGCGCAGGATGCCTCGCTCGGCACGCTCGACGTCGACGAGTTCGTAGCCCAGTCCTCCGACTGTCGTGGCAATCAAATCAAACAGCTGCACTTGCTTCTCCAGATTTCCGGCTAGGGCCGGACCTCATAAAACGATTCAACAAAAAAAAAATGGGCAACTGCCCATCTTCTTATATTTCCAACTAGATGAAAGTGTCGTCACCAAACAAAACGCCGGGAAGAACTTTAATTGGTTGCGAATTATAACCCGATACAGGACAGCCCGCAATCGCTGCGCTGCAAAATGAACAGGTATGCAACAGTTTACACCTTCGACGACCGGAGCGATGTAAAGCGCGCTTTTTTCGCGCAAATACACCGCTACCAGAGCGTCCGGCAAAGCCCTCGGGGCAAGGCGCACGGCCGCAGTGGCGGACCACGAAGACAGTACGCTAGTACGGCGAGACCGTGCAACGCCGCCATGAGGGGTTTACCGGGCGCGAATTAACTGCGGCGGCCGCGGCGGGGCATGCCCTGATCAGCCACGCGCGGCCCTTGCGGACGGCGGCTCTGGCCATTGCCGGCAAAGCCGAAAGTGGTCTGCAGCGGGTCCGGCTGGCGCGGTCCCTTGTTGCCACCGCCACCGCTGCGGCCCTGGCCATTGGCGCCGCCACGGGCGCTCTTGCCACCCTGGCCGCCCTGCCCGCCGCCGAAGCCGCCCGGACGTCCGCCCTGACTGCCGGGACGACCGCTCTGGCCGCCGAAGCCGCCCATGCCGCGCCCGTTCTGCTGGGCGCCGACACGGGTCACCGGCGGACCGAAGGGGTCGACGTTGCGGTTGGCATCGGCACGGTCGATACGGTTGCCGTTGGCTTCCTGGCCGCGCTCACGGCCAGCAGGCTTCTGGCCCTGGCCCTTGCCTTGCGGCTGGCCCTGGCCGGCGCCGCCCTTCTTCTCGATGCCGAAGGCGCTCATGAAGTTGCGGACGTCGTTTTCTTCCAGCTCTTCCCAGCGGCCGCGCTTCAGGCCGGTCGGCAGGGTCATCGCGCCGTAGCGGGTACGGATCAGACGCGAGACGGTCAGGCCGACCGCCTCGAACATGCGGCGCACTTCGCGGTTGCGGCCTTCGCCGATGACCACGCGGTACCAGCGGTTGACGCCTTCGCCGCCGCCGTCGGCGATCTTGGTGAAGGAGGCCAGGCCGTCCTCCAGCTCGACGCCGGCCAGCAGCTTCTGGCGCATGCCCTCTTCCAGTTCGCCCAGCGTGCGCACGGCGTATTCGCGGTCGATGTTGTAGCGCGGGTGCATCAGGCGGTTCGCCAGGTCACCCGAATTCGTGAACAGCAGCAGGCCTTCGGTATTGAAGTCGAGGCGGCCGACGGCCAGCCACTTGCCGGTCTTCATGTTCGGCAGGCGGTCGAACACCGACGGACGGCCTTCCGGATCGTCCGCGCTGACGATTTCGCCGGCCGGCTTGTGGTACACCAGCACGCGCGGCGGCTTATTGTTCGTCACGCGGCGCTGCAGCAGCTTGCCGTTGATGCGCACGGCGTCGGTCGGCAGGATGCGCTGGCCGATGTGGGCCGGCTCGCCATTCACCGACACGCGGCCGGCGATGATCAGCTCTTCCATGTCGCGGCGCGAACCCAGGCCGGCCTCGGCCAGCACCTTGTGCAGCTTCGGCGCGTCGTCGTCGGCAGTCAGGTCGCGGCGGGCATTCGATGCCTTGGCCTGGCCACGGCCGCCTTCGAAGGCGTCGAAATCGCCCGAGGTGACGAAGGAGAACACGGCGTCGGCATCGTTCGCCTTGCCGCCTTTGGCATCCTTGCCGCCCTTGGCGTTCTTGTTGCGGCCCTGCTGTTGCTTGCCTTGCTGACCCGCTGGCTGGGCTTGCTGGCCCGGCTGGGCTTGACCCGGCTGGGCTTGCTGACCCTGCTGGGCTTGCTGGCCGCGCTGCTGGCCTTTCTTGCCCTTCTTCGGGTTCTGGCGCGCGTCACGGCGCTGCTCGTTGCGCTGGCCGTTGCGCTGTTCGGCCGGCTGCTCGCCGGACTGCTCGGCCGCCTGGGCGGCGTCGACCTGGGCCGGCTGGGCGTCGGCTGCGTCGCTCTGCGGACGGGGCTGGCGGGCTTCGCGCACCTGGCGCTGTTCGCGCATCTGGCGCGGACCGCGCGGCTTGCGCTGGGCGCCTTCATCGGCGCTGCCCTCGGCTTGTACGGCAGCTGCGGCGGGTGCAGCGTCGGCCACCGGCGCGGCGGCAGGCGCCGGCGCAGCGACGGCCGGCTCGGCATCGGCCTTCTTGGCGCGCGGCTTGCGGGCCGGCTTGGCGGCCTGCTCTGCGGGCGCCTCGGCTGCGGGAGCGGCTGCCTGCGCAGTGACCGGCGGCGCGGCGTCGCCTTCCGGCTTGGCGGCGGCCTTGCGGGTGCGTTTCGGCTTGGCTTCAGCGGCGGCAGCGTCAGGCTGCGCGCCCTCGGCGGCGGCCGGCGCACGCGTACGGCGCTTCGGCTTGGCTGCCGTCTCCAGCCCCGCCTCGGCGGCAGGGTTCGTCTCGTTGGTGTCGGTTGGATTCATCATTCGTTTTTTACTTATTCGCCGGTTGCGGGCGCAGGTTCGTGTTCATCAAATTGTTGCAGGGCCGCTTCCAGCGCTGCCAGGCTGCGCCCTTCGGTGCCGTCCGCCACCTGCTGGAGAGGCGGCAATTGCGACAGTGAGGCCAGGCCCAAATCGTCGAGAAACTGCCGGGTCGTGCCCAGCAGGGCCGGGCGTCCCGGCACTTCGCGGTGGCCGAGTACGTCGATCCAGCCGCGGTCTTCCAGCATCTTGATCGTCTGCGAGTTGACGGCCACCCCGCGGATTTCTTCGATGTCGCCGCGCGTGACCGGCTGGCGGTAGGCGATGATCGCCAGCGTCTCCAGCGTCGCGCGCGAATATTTCGGCGGCTTTTCCGGTGCGATCCGGTCAAGGTAAGGCTTCATCTCGGGCCGGCTCTGGAAACGCCAGCCGGATGCGAGGCTGACGATTTCGATGCCGCGGTCCTGCCAGTCCTGGCGCAGTTCTTCGAGCAAAATCTTGATCGTGTCGGCGCCCACGCCGGCGCCGATCTGCCTGCCGTTCGCATCCACATCGGCGAACAGCTTCTTCATGCCGTGGATCGTCAGCGGCTCGCGTGCGCACAGCAAGGCGGTTTCGAGGACCTTCTTGGCCTCATCAGTGTTCATAACGGCAAAGAAAAAAATCAAACACAACCGGCTCAGCGGCCACAATGCGCCGTCACGACGTGTCGTTGCAGCGACACAGGCGCTTACGCCCGGATGAGACAGCACGCGTTGAAACTGGGTTCCGTGGCCTGATGGGGAACATCAGGCGGAATAGCGTGGGGCTTGAGGCCGGCCACGCGGCAGCTGCCGGAAAGCAGACTGCAAGGTTGACTTTCAGGAGAAACGGCGCTGCTGGCGCAGGAGGGAAACCAGGCTGTGGAGGCAAGGCTCCGGGCGTGCCAGAAAAGCGAACGACATCGTTTCTACCAATTGGCGGCCATTGTACCCGATAAAACCCGGAAAGGGACAAGCGGCGCACAGGCGAATGTGCGGAATCCCGTTGCGGCCGCCAACGGCCCCGTCCGCTCAGGCGCCGAGACGCTCGGCCAGGATTGCGGAAACGCCCAGGAAGGCCGGGTATTCGGCGGTGATCACATAGGTCGGCACGGCCGCCAGGTAGCCGGCAAAGCGGCCCTTCTGCTCGAAGCGGCGGCGGAAGCACGAACTAGCGAAGCGCTCGCCCAGGCGCGGCACGATGCCGCCGCCAATGTAGACGCCGCCCTGCGCGCCGAGGGTGACGGCCAGGTTGCCGGCCACCGTGCCCAGCATGCCGCAGAAGACGTCGACGACTTCCTCGCACAGCGCGCATTCGCCGGCCAGGGCGCGGCGCGAGATCTCCGGCGCCTCCAAGGCAGGCTCGACGGCGCCGCGCAGATTCGCCAGCGCGCGGTAGATCAGTTCGACGCCGGCGCCGGACAGGAAGCGCTCGGCCGACACGTGCTCGAATTCGCGCCAGGCGTACTGCAGGATCGCGACTTCGGTCTCGTTGGCCGGCGCGAAGGTGACGTGGCCGCCCTCGCTGCGCAGCGCAGTCCAGCTCTTGCCGTCCGCAGAAGGAACCAGGCCCGACACGCCGAGGCCGGTGCCGGCGCCCAGCAGGCCAATCGGTGCACCAGCCGCCGGCGCACCGCCGCCGACCTGCACCTTGTCGCCGGCCGCCAGCCAAGGCAGCGCCATCGCCAGCGCCTCGAAATCGTTCACCACGACAAAGGTATCGAAGCCGCACTCGCGGCGCAGGGCTTCGATCGAGAATTCCCAGTGGTGATTGGTCATGCGCACCATGTCACCCATCACCGGATTGGCGATCGCGATGGCCGCATGGTGCACGGCGCCGGCTGCAGCCACAGCGGGCAGCGCCAGATAAGCACGCATGGCATCGCCCAGGGTCGCATGGCCGGCGCAGGACAGCACCTCGATGTGCTCGACGCGCCCCGGCCCCAGCTCCAGTGCAAAGCGCGCGTTGGTGCCGCCGATGTCGGCGAGCAGGCGCGGGCTGGCGTGTCCGGAAGCCGGGTTCACGTGTGCAAGGGATGGCTGGAAGGTCGAAGAGGCAGGCGCAACGGTCATGGTGAAAGCTCGGAAACAGATTCACGAAGCTTAAGGATTTATTGGCTTGCGCGCAAGCTTTTATTGTAGTTTAGGTACAGACGACCATATTGCTTGGGGAATTCGGCAAAAACTGCCACAAACACTGAGTAGTCGAGCTACCAAATCAGCGGGATCAGCCCGTCTTCGTCTTCAGCTCGACATCCGCCTGCCCCGTGGCACAGTGCGCATTCCAGGCATCGAGGCCGCCGCGCAGCGGACGGGCGCGATGAAAACCGTTGGCGATGAAGGTCTTCGCCACCTGCGCCGCGGTGACGTCGTTCGGGCAGGTGCAATAGACCACGACGTGGCGCTCGCGGTCGAGGGTGGCCATCAGGCGTTCGGGCTTTTCTTCGCCATAGATGAGCGCGCCCGGAATGCCTTCTTCCATCTGGCGCGCAGTCACGCTGCGGGCATCGACGATCAGCGGATCGTGGCCGGCCTCCAGCAGACCCTTGAGTTCCTCGGCGCTGATGCGCGGCAAGTCGGCGGCGCCGAGATTGCGGCGGCGCTCTATGTACTTCAGCAACACGAACAGGGCCAGCAAGGCGCCGACCACCATCAGCGCGGTGCTGCCGAGGGTCTCGAACCAGCCGATCACATCGTCGACGCTGCCGTGGAACCAGGCGCCCAGGCCCATGCCGACGCCGCTCCACAGCAGGCCGCCGGCCACCGACAGCCAGAGGAAACGCTGGGTGCTGGTTCCCATCGCCCCGGCCAGCGGCGGCGCGATGGTGTTGAAGCCGGGGATGAACTTGGCAACCACCAGCGACTTGGCGCCCCAGCGGGTGAAATTGTCTTCGGTCTGGCTGACGCAGGAATCCGGCGACAGCGAAATCTTGCACAGCAGGCGCAGCACGCGCTTGCCGTAGAAGCGCCCGGCGCGGAACCAGAAGTAATCGCTGATCAGGCAGGCCACGATGCTGGCCGCCAGGTACAGCGGCCAGTTGGCGCCCTTGTCGACGGCCAGCGCGCCCGCGATGATGAGCACCGGAAAGGCCGGAATCGGCAGCCCGATCTGTTCGAGCAGCACGGTGCCGAACACGATCAGTGCGCCATAGGTATGGATGAGGTGCGAGAGCTGGGCCATGCCCTCTATATTAGCTTATCTGCTAAGCCTCCTGCTGCGGCTCGGGACCACGCGTCTTGCCCGGCGCGCTCAGCTTGACCGGCCGGTGCGTGCGCGCCGACTCGTAGATCGCCTCGATGATGCGCTGGTCCTGCAGGCCCTCTTCGCCGGGCGTGTGGACGTCCTTGTTCTGCTGGAGGCACTGGGCGAAGTGGTCCATCTCGGCCGCGAACTGGTTCTTTTCCTCGATCTGCATGTCGGCGGCCTGCTCCTTGCCGTCGACCACGCGCGAGACCTTCAGCTTCAGGCCGTGGTAGGCGTAGGCCGGGTCCATCTCGGCCCAGGCATCGGCGCCGTTCAGGCGGAAGAACTGCGATTTATGCGCCGCGTAGCTGGTGCCGCAGCTGGCGATGAAGCCGCTGGGGAAGCGCAGGATGAACTGGCAGGATTCCTCGACTTCCCTGAAGCGGGCGTCGCCGGGCGTCGACCAGGTGTTGCCGATCACTTCGCTAGGTTCCTCGCCGGACAGGAAGCGCGCCGCGTTGATGCAGTACAGGCCGACGTCCGGCAGCGCACCGCCGCCCGCCAGCGCGCGTTTCAGGCGCCAGTGCTGCGGGTCGCCCATGTTCTGCGAATTCACCGAGCTGAATTCCTTCAGCGCCCCCAGCTTCTTGTCCTTGACCATCTTGACCAGCGCCCGGTCCATCGGTTCGTACTGGCTGCGGTAGGCGATCATCAGCTTCTTGCCGGCCTTCTTGCAGGCGTCGATCATCTGCTGGCATTCGGCCACGGTGTTGGCCATCGGCTTTTCGCACAGCACGTGCTTGCCGGCGCGCGCGGCGCGCACCGTGTACTCGGCGTGCATGCTGTTCGGAAGCGCGATATAGACGCCCTGCACTTCCGGCATCTGCGCCAGCTTGTCGTAATCCTTGTAGTCGAGGATCGCGCTTTCCGGGATGTTGTACTGGTGCGCGATCTTGAGCGCCTTGGCGCGGTCGCCGCTGACCAGGGCGACGGGCTTGGCATGCTTGCTCTCGGCAAAGGCCGGCAGCATCTCCTCGACCGCGATGCGGCCCAGGCCGACGATGGCGATGCCGACCCGCTCGTTCCAGGCGTCCGCCGGCGGCTCGCCCTTTTCCGGCTTCTCGGACTTGGCGTAGATCGGCGGGAAGGACACTTTATCCTTCTCGGCGGCGGCAGCCTGCATCGCGGGGGTGGACAAGGCGGCAAGGGTGCCCATGTAGCGCAGGAAGTCCCGGCGCTGCGGCTGGCTCTGTTTCATACGATCGCGCTCCGTAATTTGATGAATATGAGTTCATCATCACACGCGATTTTGAACGCCTGCGCCAGTTTGCCCCTCAGCACAACAAATTCGGGGTCAGAGCACTTTATTGAAAATGTGCTCTGACCCCGAATTTTCAGGCACCGCGCGGGATGGCGGCCAGCAGGGTTTGCGTGTACGGGTGCTGCGGGTTGCGGTAGAGCTCGTCCGAATCGGCCATTTCGACCACGCTGCCGTGGTGCATGACCATCACGCGGTCCGAGATGTACTTCACCACCGACAGGTCGTGCGAGATGAAGATGTAGCTCATCTTGTACTCGTCCTGCAGGTCCTGCAGCAGGTTCAGCACCTGGGCCTGGACCGAGACGTCCAGCGCCGACACCGACTCGTCGCACACCAGGATCTCCGGCTTCATCGTCAGGCAGCGCGCGATCGCGATGCGCTGGCGCTGGCCGCCGGAGAATTCGTGCGGATAGCGGTGGAAGGCCTGCGCCGGCAGCCCCACGCGTTTCAAAAGATAGTGCGCATGCTCGACGCGCTCGGCATCGTTGGCGCCGATGCGGTGAATGCGCATCGGCTCCAGCAGGATCTGGCCGACCGTGAAGCGCGGGTTCAGCGAGGCATACGGGTTCTGGAAGATGATCTGGATGCGCCGTTTATAGCTCTGGTACTCGCGCTCGCTCATGGCCAGCAGGTCGCGGCCTTCGAACAGGGCGCTGCCGCCGGTCGCGCGGTGCAGGCGCAACAGGGTCAGGCCGACCGTGGTCTTGCCGGAGCCGGACTCGCCGACCACGCCCAGGGTCTTCCCGCGCGGCAGGGTAAAGGACACGTCCTTCACCGCCTTGAACTCGCGCTTGCCGAACAGGCCTTCGCGCAAATAAAAACTCTTCTGCAGCCCGTTCACCACCAGCACATTGTCATCGTCCGCAGCATAGCCGCGCGCACGCTGCGGCAGCACGCTCTCCGATGCATAGCGACCGCTCAGCACATCGTCGATGACCGGCAGCCGCACCGGCCGCTCGTCCAGCTTCGGCCGGCAATGCAGCAGCGCCCGCGTGTACGCATCGGCGGGTGCATGTAAAACCTGAGATGCCGAGCCCTCCTCCCGCACCTCGCCATGGCGCATCACGATCACGCGGTCGGCAATCTCGCCGACCAGCCCGAGGTCGTGGGTAATGAAGAGCACCGACATCTGGTGCTTCTTCTGCAGGCGCGCGATCAGCTCCATGATCTGCTTCTGGATCGTCACGTCCAGCGCAGTGGTCGGCTCATCGGCGATCAGGAGCCGCGGCTCGCAGGCAATCGCCATCGCGATCATCACGCGCTGCTGCTGGCCGCCCGACATCTGGCTCGGGTAAGCGTCGATTTTATTCGCCGGGTCGGGGATGCCGACTTCCTCGAGCAGCGCCAGGGTACGCGCACGCGCCTCACGCTTGTTCATGCCCAGGTGCAGGCGCAGCACCTCGCCGATCTGAAAGCCGACCGTGAACACCGGGTTCAGCGAAGACATCGGCTCCTGGAAGATCATCGCGATGTCCTTGCCGCACAGCTTGCGCCGCTCGTCGACCGACTGGCCGAGCAGCTCGCGGCCGTCGAAGCGGATCGAAGAACCCTCGCGGATGATCGTAGTCTCGCGCGGCAGCAGTCCCATGACGGCCAGCGAACTGACCGACTTGCCGCTGCCGGACTCGCCGACCAGGGCCACGGTCGCATTCTTCGGCAGGCTGAAGGAGATCCCCTTCACCGCTTCGAAGGTATTTTTTTTGTCGATGCGGAAGGAGACGCGCAGGTCGCGAACTTCCAGCAATGGCTGATCAAGAGTCATGGAAAGATCACTTCAATTTCGGATCGAGCGCATCGCGCAGCGCATCGGCAAACAGCGAGAACGCCGTCACCAGCAGGGCCATCGCACTGGCAGCAGCCGCCAGCTGCCACCACTTGCCGAGGATGAGTTCATTCTGCGCCTCGTTCAGCATGCTGCCCCAGGACACCACGCCCACCGGCACGCCGAAGCCCAGGAAGGACAGAATCACTTCGGCCTTGATGAAGCCGACCACCAGGATCGACATCTGCACCAGCGCCACATGCGAGACGTTCGGCAGGATGTGCGAGAACATCCGCCGCCAGCTCGAGGCGCCGATGGCGTCGGCCGCCATCACGTATTCGCGCGCCTTGTGCTTGATGTATTCGGCGCGGATCAGGCGGTAGGGGCCGGTCCAGCCGGTCAGGCCGAGGATCAGCACGATGGTCAGCACGCCCCGGGTCTGCAGCACCGCGGCCACCGTCAGGATCATCAGGATCGAGGGGATCGAGGTGAAGATGCTGTAGAACCAGTTGAACAGGTCGTCGACCTTGCCGCCGTAGAAGCCGGAGATGGCGCCGAACAGGGTGCCCAGCGCCACGGCCACCAGCGCCGCCACCAGGCCGACCACGATCGAGGTCTGCCCACCCTTGATGGTCTTCTTGACGATGTCATGGCCCCATTTGTCGGCGCCGAAGGGCAGCGTCGTCGCCTTCACCGCCTGCGTGGTTTTGCCCTGGCGCGCGAGATCCGCCTTCAGGACGGCCAGATCGGCAGCCAGCGGATCGAAGGCGTTCGGCGGCGTCGGCGCAGGCGGACGGGCCAGCGCGGCCAGCGCCGGATCGGGACCGACGAAGCCGGGCGGCGCATAGTTCACCGCCACCTCGTCTTCCCAGTCGGCGGCGACCAGGCCGGCGCCGGACAACAGCACCGACAGCAGGAACAGCAGCACCACCGCCAGCGCCCCCATGGCGACGCGGTCGGCGCGCAGGCGCCGCCAGGCGAGCGCCCACAGGCCGGGCGAGGCATTTTCGATCATTTGATTCATTCAAAAACTCATTTGAGCTGCACGCGTGGATCGACAGCCTCGTACATCAGATCGGCCAGCAGGTTGAACACCATGGTAGCGACGGCCACGTAGACCGTGATCGCCTTGATCACCGGGAAGTCGCTGCGTTCGACCGCCAGGATCACCTCGCGCCCGATGCCGGGGATGCCGAAGAAGCGCTCGAGCAGGAAGGCGCCGATCAGCAGCGCCGGCAGGTTGGCCATGACGTAGGTGATGATGGGGATGGCGGCATTCCGCAGCACATGCACCCAGACGATGCGGCGTTCCGACAAACCCTTTGCACGCGCAGTGCGCACGTAGTCCTGCCCTGCCTCGTCCAGCACGAAGCTGCGGAACAGGCGCAGGGTCGGCGCCACCGACACCGTCAGGCCGATCAGGATCGGCAGCGTGGCGTAGCGCAGCAGGTTTTCCGTGAAATGGTCGCCCCAGCCCTGTACCGGGAACAGGCCGAGTTTATAGGCCAGGCCGTACTGGAACACGATGATGTAGACCAGGATCGAGATCGACATGCCGACCGTGCAGGCGACCATCACCAGGCGGTCGGTCAGCGAACCGCGCACGAAAGCGATGGCCAGCGCCAGCGCGATGCCGATCAGGGTTTCCAGCACGGTGAGCGGCACCAGCACCGTCAGCGAGGGCCCGAGCCGGGTCGACAGGATGTGCGAGACCGGTTCGCCGGTGCTCCAGGCATTGCCGAAGTCGAAAGTCAGGATCTGCTTGACGAAGATACCCAGCTGTACATACCAGGGCTGGTCCAGCCCGAGCTGGCTGCGGATGTTGGCGATCGCCTGCGCATCGGCCATCTTCCCGGCCAGCAGGTAGGACGGATCGCCGCCCACCCAGTTGAACAGCACGAAGACCAGCACCACCACGCCGGCCATGGTCGGCAGCATCTGCCACAGGCGCCGGAGGATATAAGCGAACATCGATGATTCCGGA
>Ga0209023_10007840_pt1 | contig 10830 bp, 7 predicted proteins | sample LakOneMetagenome_FD_187468 | JGI IMG/M metagenome (GOLD analysis project Ga0209023, IMG submission 187468) | Freshwater and sediment microbial communities from Lake Erie, Canada (SPAdes) (version 2) | ecosystem: Environmental > Aquatic > Freshwater > Lentic | place: Lake Erie, Canada | collected...
ACTTCATCGCCACGGGCACCCAGCCGCCGCTGGCCGCCGATCTGCTCGAACATTCGGCGATGGGCGTCCTGCTGGAGGCGCTCAAGCAGCAATACGACCTGATCCTGCTCGATACGCCGCCAGTGCTGGCGGCCACCGATGCGACGATCCTTGCCAAGCATGCCGGCGCGGTATTCGCGGTGGCGCGTGCCGACAGCACCACGGCGCGCGAGCTGATCGCCTCGCAGCGCGCGCTCAAGCAGGCCGGCAGCGACATCAAGGGCGTGTTGTTCAACGGCCTGCATGTCGAGGGCCGCTGGTATCGCCCGCACTATCTGTACGGCAAGTATCGGTACATGAGCCAGTACGGTCGTCAGCACGGCAAGCGCGCGTAGTTTCCACTTCCACCAATCTGACACGGGCGCCTGCGTGCGCCCGGGGGAATCATCATGAGCGGCATTTCCGTGCTGGTGCTGACCAAGAACGAACAACAGGACTTGCCCGGTTGCCTGCGCAATGTGGCGTGGTCCGACGATGTGCACGTGTACGACTCGATGAGCACCGACCGCACGCTGGAGATTGCCCAGCAGTTCGGCGCGCACGTGACGCAGCGGCCGTTCGACAACTGGTCCGCGCACCAGAACTGGGGCCTCAGGAACATTCCGTTCAAGCATCGCTGGGTCTACTACACCGATGCCGACGAACGCGCGTCGCCGGAACTGATTGCCGCCATGCAGCAAGCCGTGGCCAATCCGGGCGACCATGTGGCCTTCCGGCTCGCGCGGCGCGATCACTTCATGGGCGGCTGGCTGCGCCACGTCACGCCGTCGCCGTTCAACATCCGCCTGTTCCGGCCCGAACGCATCCGCTATGAACGCCTGTGCAACCCGGTCACGCTGGTCGATGGGCAAACCGGCGACATCGGCGGCATGCTCAATCACTACCCGTTCAGCAAGGGCATTGCGCACTGGTATGACAAGCACAACCGCTACAGCAGCTTCGAAGCCGAGCAGATCCTGCTGAACCGGGCCGAGGGCGCGCAGTTCAGCCTGTGGCGCGCATTCTTCGAAGGCGATCGCAACGAACGGCGCTTTCACCAGAAAGAGCTGTTCTATCGGCTGCCATGCCGCCCGCTGGTGATGTTCCTGCTGCTGTACGTGCTGCGCGGCGGCTTTCTCGATGGCCGTGCCGGCTTCACGTATTCGATGTTGCGCGCCTTCTACGAATACATGATCGTGCTGAAGGTGCGCGAGCTGGAACGCCCTGCCGTGCGGGAAACCGATGCGCCCGAAGCGCAGGTCGAGATCCCCTGAGCCGCGCTGGGGCCGGATGGCCCGCCGTCCATAACAACCACGAACGCCTGCGCGACGATCATGCCGCGCAGGCGTTTTACGTTGTGTGTGGTGCCTGGTGCCTGGTGCCGCGCCTAGTCGTCGCGCCCTTGCTGGATATTGCGCGCTCGCTTGCCGATGGCGCGCGCCGGCATGCCGCCGTAGACGGTCCATGACGTGGGCAGCGATTTCGTCACCACCGCGCGCGGCGCGATGACCACGCCCTCGGGCAACGCCACGCCCGGCGAGATAAACGCTTCCGCGCACACCCACGCATACGCGCCGACGGTGATCGGGGCGGCGATCAATTGGAAATTGCTGCTGTTGTAGTCGTGCGAGCCCGCGCAGAGATGGGATCCCTGCGACACCACGCAGCGCGCACCCAGATGGATATGCGCCATGTTGTACAGCGTCACGCCATCGGCCACGCCGGCGTAGTCGTCGATCGACAGTTGCCACGGCGCCCAGACCTTCACTGCGGGATAGACATGCACATGGGCACCGATGCGCGCGCCAAACGCGCGCAGCAGGAAGCTGCGCCATGCGTGCAGCGGGCGCGGGCTGGGGCGGAACAACAGCAGCCAGGTCCAGTTCCACACCTGGCGCATGACGCGGTTCTGCAATGTGAACGTGGGACCGACCGATGGGTCGTCTTTGGCAACCAGCATGATTTACGTCTCGCTTGCCGCAAGCGCGCCATCGAGCGCCACTGCGCGCGATCTGCGCCCCGTCAGTTCCTCCATCAACGCCGCCACGCGCCCACCATAGAGCGACCAGCCGCCCAGGCTGCGCACGCGGCGCAACGCCGCGGCGCTCATCATTTCACGGCGGTCGGGATCGTCGGCCAGCACCTGCATGCGGGCCGTCAAGGCATCGACATCGCGGATCGGCACGATGAAGCCCTCTTCGCCATCGACAAACAGATCCTCGCCGCCGGAGTGATGGGTGCCGATCACCGGGCAGCCGCACGCCAGCGCCTGCGCCTGCACCAGTGCCAGGCCCTCTTCCACGCTGGGCAGCACCATCACGTGCGAACGGCTCATGATGTCCTTGAGCCGCGGCTGCGGCACCGCGCCTGTCAGCGTCACGCGGTCCATCGGCAAGCCGCTGCTGCGCAACCAGGCCAGCATCTGCGGCTCGCAGGCGCCGACGATCGTCAGCCGCTTGGCGCGATGCGTCAGCTTCGCGAACGCATGCAGCAGATACGGCACGCCCTTGCGGATATTCACGCCGCCCACGAACAGCACGTCGAACGTTGCCGGATCGGGCTCGGCCACCTTCTGGAAGCGGCTCAGGTTGACGCCGTAGGGAATCAGCCGCAGCTTGCGCTCCGGCACGCCCGCATCGACAAACGAGCGGTAGCTGAAGCTCGACGGCACGGTGATCACATCGGCAAGCGCGTATTCATGTTCCTCGCGGGCGATGACGCGCGCATCGGTGCGCTCGCGCGGAATGCCCCACAAGTCGTGCTCCTCGGAGAGGATATCGTCCTGGATGCGGATATGCGAAGAACCGCGGTCGCAGATGTAGGCCGCGCCGCGCGCGTGCGCAATGCGCCCCGCGTCGCCGCCCGACGACGACAAGCCGGCATAGACGTCGCATTCGGGCAGATTGCGCGCCACGTAACGGCAGAACGATTCCAGGTTCCAGTGGCCCAGTTGGCGCATGAACGCCGAATCGTAGCCCCAGCGCGTGCCAAGCTGCACGTATGGCGCGTGCAGCCAGGGAAAGGTGTGGATCGACGCCTGCGGCAGGCCCTCGCCACGCAGCTTGAAGCGCGGGTAGCCGGTGAAGACCGTCAGGTCATGCCCGCGGGCATGCAGTTCTCGCGCCAGGTCGAAGGTATGAAACCTACCGATAGTGGACAGCGCTACTTTCATCAATCTCCTCCGCTTGGTTGTCCCGAGACAGGAATGTGCGAGCCGTGAGCCAGAAGCAAACGCTCATGGCAACCACTTCGCCGGCGATCATCGCCGCGACCAGGCCCATGATCTGGTAATGCGTGCCCAGCGCGAACGCCAGCAGCAACGACGATGCGCTGACGAGCAGCGCCGCCACGCCAAGCCGGGCGTGCTGGTTGGTCGCCAGCAGGATCACGCGCGGGATATGCCACAGCCCCGCCAGCGCCGCGTAGCACAGGAACGCCGCCATGATCGATGCGTGAAACGGGATCTGGCCCTTGGTCCAGATCTTCAGCAGCAACGGCGCGCAGACATAGAGCAGCGCACTGAGCGCGATGGCGCCCGCGCCGCCCAGCAGCGCCGATTGCAGCAGCAGGCGACGCAGGTTGCGATGCTCGCCGCCGCCGAACATGCGGGCAAACTCGGGCCACAGCGCATGGCTCAGCGTCGAAGTGACCTGCACGGCCACGCGCGCCACAGTGCGATAGGTGTTGAACACGGCCACCGCGGCGGGCCCCAGCAGATGCGCGGTGAGCAATGTGAAGCCCTGAAAACTCAGCGCATTGGAGATCGGAAAACTCATGAATGCGATCGACGGCCGCAGCATCGCGCGCACCTCGCGCCAGTCCGCGTCGCGCATGCCCCACGACAAGCCTGCGCCGGTGCGCGTACTGGTGCGGCTGACCCACAGCAGGGTCAGCACGCGCACTGCCAGCATGCCGAGCGCCACTGCCGAGAACGTGCCGGCCAGCAGCAGCCCGGCAATGCCGCCAAGCCATTCGGCCAGGCGCGACGTGACGTTGAGAGACATGCCCAGCGCGTAGCGGCTGGTCGACAGGAACGCCGCACCGGACAGCCCCGCGCCCAGCGACAGCAGCACGCCCGCGAGCAGCGCCGCCAGGGCCACGCGCATGTCGAGGCTGCCGAGCATCGACACCGGCAGCAGCAACGCGGCGGGGATCGCCAGCAGCGCGATCGTGGCGCACGTCAGCAGGATGAACATCTGCGCGCTCTGGAACACACGATTCGCCCCATGCATGTCGCCCGCGCCCGCCAGCATGCTCATGCGATTGCCGGCGACGGTCACCATGCCCACATCGGCCATCGACAGATATGACGGAATTGCCGAGATCACCAGCCACGTGCCATACGTCCTGACGTCCCAATGGCTCAGGTAGATCGGCAGCGACACCAGCTGCATGACGATATTGGCCAGCTGGTCGTACGTATTGGCACCGACGCCGGCAATCACGCGCTTGACGATAGGAGTCATCGATCAGTGGTTTCCTGTGCGGTCGGGCGCTGGCATCGGCCCATCCATCGATATGCGAACGCGCGCATGCGGCAAAAATGCGCCGCAGCGCCAATACGTGGCCGCATTCGCGCGTGCGTGCCTCAGTGTGTGGATGCGCGCGACGCATCCCTGGCTTGTCCTTATCTGTCCCGTGGACCGTGACCGAAGCTTGCCCCGTGCAGGACACCCAAATCTGTTCGCTCCCCCACACGCTGGTGGCGCGTGCGCCGCTGCGTGCGTTGCTGCACAGAGCCCGCGCCGCGCGCCGTGCCACGCTGCGGTTCTGCGTCGTCGTCCACGCGGCCGACGCCAATCACATCCCACTTGCGGAACACCCGAAGGAGCCCGTTGCCATGCGCAAAGACACCATCCCGGCCGGCCCGCCAGCGTCGTACCACTATCGGCAGTCGCCCATCAGCCTGCTGATGGAGGAATGCCGCTTCGCGCTGTTCCGCAAGCTGACGCGGCACAGCCAGAACCTGTTCCTGCGCGGCTCCGATTTGATCTCCGTGGCGCCGCAGGTCACCGGCGTGCATGAGCCGCATATCCGCCGCTTTATCGACCATTGCGCCGACACCGGCTATGGCGATTTCCTGATCGATATCGGCGCCAATATCGGTCTCACGTCATGCCAGTCGGGGCGCAAGTTCCGGCAGGTGCACATGTTCGAGCCAAACCCCGACTGCTTCTCGATCCTGCAGGTCAACACGCGCATTTCGCTGGCTGGTTGCGATTACCACCTGCATCCGTACGGACTCGGCGACGCGGACGAACGCCGCACACTGTTCGTGCCGCGTCACAACTGGGGCGGCGCGTTCGTGCGCGACGCGCACAACAGCTATCCCGACGACGTGCTGGCCGGCAAGGACGGCTTCACGGAAATCGACCCGCGCCGCTATCTGCAGATCGATATCCAGATTGCCGATGCGCGCAAGGCGCTCGGCGCGCTGTTCGACGACCTGCGCCAGGCCGGACTGGTTTCCGGCGTGATCAAGATCGATGTGGAAGGCTACGAGCCGGTGGTGATCGACGCGATCGCCCGCAGCCTGCCGGCCGACATCCGCGCGATGATCGTGTTCGAGTGCTGGGACGAGCAGCTAGACCTGGAGCGGCTGCTGGCGCCGCTGGCCAGCCGCGCCTCGCTGTGGAAGATCGGCATGCGCAAGCGCTATGGCGACCACTGGCCGCGCCTGCTCAAGCTGGCCGCATTCGCGCTGTCGGACGGCCATACCTATGCGCTGTCCGATGTGCAGCCCGGCCACGCCAAGGGCGATCTGGTGCTGGAAATCCACTGAGCCAGCGCCGCGCCGCTAGCCCGCTGCTGCCGCCGCGGCACCGGGCGTGCCGGCCGGCTCGGCAGTCATCGACGTGGCGGCCGCCATCGTGCCCTGGCGGCGCAGATTCTGCATCACGAAAGCCAGAAAGGTTTCGCGGCTGGGCGCCAGGATCATCGCGTGATCGAGTTGTGCGCAACGATGCGCGCCCACGCACGGCAAATCGTGCAGATGCTGGAATCCCGCGCCAAAGCAGCGGACCGCCAGTTCCAGTCCGTGGTCATCCACGCCATACAGCAGATCGAGATGCACGCCGCGCAGGCTCAGACGCGCCATCGCGTCGCGCGCGAATTCCGCCTCGGCGTCGATCGGCGACGCGGCCGGCTGCGTTGGTGTCAGGCTCGGCGCCGACCGCATGACCAGCCGCCGCGCGCCTCTTGCCAGCACGGCGGCCATCTGCCGCACGGGAATATCGCCGCGCATCAGACGCTTCCAGTTGCGTGCGCTGCGCGCCGCGAACAGATAATCGCGCAGTGTGTCCGCACCGCTGTGCTCGGCTGTGTCGTCCTCGTCGCGCCACAGGAATTTCAGCGCGTTGGCCATCACCACGCCGGTCACATGCGGATTGGCCAGCGCCGCCTGCAGGCTCAGATACGCGCCGGAACACACCCCGGCCATCACGATGTGCGAATGGCCGCGTGCATGGGCCCAGTCGACTGCCGCGCTGACGTCGGCGCGCGGACGCGGCGCATAGGCGCGCGGCACACTCATGTCGCGCGCCGCGCCGGGGCTGTCGCCCAGCGTGGAGACGTCGATGCGCAGCGCCGCAAACCCGCGCCGCGCCAACGCGCGCGATAGCAGTACGAACGCGCGTCCATCGCCAACATGATGACTGCCGCCGGTATTGGGAAAGATCACCAGCGCCGGCGCCGCGCCAGGCGCACTGTCCGCCGGTTCGCACAGCACACCGAACTGCCGCCCGCCGTCAAACCATAGCGAGTGTTCGACCACGCCATCGACATCATGGCTGGCAATGATTTCAGTCGGCGTCGCGTGCGGCGTGGGCAACGGGGGCGATGCGGGCGATGCGGGCGCCGCGTTCGCGGCGTGCGGCGCGAGCCACCGCACCACGCGCCGCCACGACGCTTCCGGCACGGCGGAGACCTCGGGCGATTTCATCATGAGGCGACTGTCCAGGAAGTCGCATATCTGGACCTGCGCGCCCGCCTGCTCGTAATGCCGCCCCAGCGCGGCCGCCTGCGACATGCTGCCCGGCGTATCGTCGAGCAGCAGCACATGTGGGGCCGGCGTGCCGGGTCGGCGTTCGAGCCGCAATGCGCCAATCTCGCGCATCGTCTCGGGCGCCAGCCGGTATGACAACACTTCAAGACCTTCGTCGTCGGCGGCCGGCTGCGGTGCGCCGCCGCCGTGCTCGGGCACGAAGAACGCGGTAAGCGCGCGCAGTTCGCGCAGGTAGCCGCGGCCGTTGACCACCGGCGCCATCAGCACCAGCGCGTCGGGCGCGTTGTTCTGGCGCGCGGCCATCGCGTCGGCCGCCAGCACGGCCATCGTGGCGCCGAAGCGCCAGCCGCACAGCACCAGCCGGTCGACATCGACCATGGCGCGCAGGGTCGCGCTGGCGGACACCACGTTCTGCACTGCGCGCGCCACGAAATCCGTCTCGCCACCCGCGCCCGCGGAATCGCCGGTGCCGTAGTAATCGAAGCGCAGCACGGACACGCCGGCCGCGGCGAGATCGTCGGCCAGATGGCGCAGGCCCCGGTGCGCCCACATCGCTTCGTGCAGTTGCGGCGCACACAGCACCACGCCCGTGGTGCGGCCTGGCGCCTCGCCCACGGCTTCATGCAGCCAGCCGGCGCATCCGTCGAACATGACCCGTTTCATCTGTGTGCCCTCTTCTGTCGTGCGACCGCTTGCGGCGGGTTGCGGCGGGAATCTCCCCGGCTTCGTCGTTACGTTCGTCTGCGGCCGAACCCGCATCGCTGCGCGCTGGCCACGTCGATCATCGGTGCCGCGCCCCGGCCGCACGTCGCTCCAGGCGCGCAGAAACGGGTACGCTCCGCGGCTAGCGGGGCACGATCCTCAAGCCTTGCCGTGATCGATCGCCGCCGGCCGACGTTCCAGGCGCGGCATGGAAGAAGCGCTCAGCGGCATGCCCAGGTACGGATTCATGTTGACGAAATCGGCCTGATTGCTGCGTTTTTGCCGCACGCCGTTGAGCACGCCGCCTAGCAGCCGCGCATCGGCGCGCGCCAACCGCTTGAGCGTTTCGTCCACCTGATCGGGCAGCGTGGTGTCGGCGCGCAGCACCAGCAACGTCGATCCGGCCAGATTGGCGACGAACGTGGCGTCCGCCACGGCCAGCACCGGCGACGTATCGACCAGCACCAGATCGAAGCGCTCGCGGCACATCTGCAGGCAGGCTGTCATGGCCGGGTGCATCAGCAGTTCCGACGGATTGGCCGGAGGAATGCCGGCCGGCAGCACCGACAGGCCATTCACCACGGTGCGTTGCACGGCTTCCGACAACGGCACATGACCGGCCAGCACTTCGGCCAGGCCCACATCGACGGGCAGGTCGAACCAGCTGCCCACCTTGCCGCGCCGCAGGTCGGCATCGATCAGCAGCACGCGCTGCCCGGCCTCGGCAAACAGCACGGCCAGATTGACCGACGCGAACGTTTTGCCCGCGCCTGAGGTGGGACTGGTCACGGCTACGACCTTGTCCGGCGCGGCGCGCAGCGAGAAATGCAAGGCCGCGCGCACGCTGCGCAGCCCTTCCACGGCCATCGAGTGCGGGGCGTTGCGCGCCAGCAGGAACTGGTCGTGCAGCCCCAGCCGCAGCAGGCGCTCGGCGCCGTCCAGATCGTCTTCCTTGTGCTCCGCCAGTTCGTCCTGCGTGACCAACGCATGGCCGGGCTGCTGCGTCAGCAGCCCGGTGACCTGCACCTGCGATAGCGCGGCCTGCGCGCGCGCGTCGACCAGGCGCTCCAGCGCCGCCTGTTCCTGGCTGTAGACCACATCGCCCAGCATCGGCAGCCCCAGCCGCAGTTCGGCATCGCTGACCGTTTCCAGCGTGGGCTTGAAACGCTGACGCGCGCTCACGCAGACCATCGCCAAGCACAGGCCCATCAACCCGCCCATCGCGGTGGCTGGCCACGGGCCCATGCCCACCGGGCGGATCGGCACCAGCGCGCTGTCGAGCACTCGCACCTGCCCGGTGCGGTCGAGCTGCGCCAGCGACAACTGCTCCACCTTGTTGCGTAGGGTCATGTACATGTCTTCGGCCACCTTGACGTCGCGCGTCAGGCCGACCGACTCGCGCTCGGTGGAAGACAGGTTCTGAAAGCGAGAATCCATGTCGCGCCGTTCGCGGATCAACTGCTGGATCTGGTTGTCGACCGTCTTGACCTCGTTCGCCTCTTCGGTGAAGCGCTGCAGCAGCTTGGTGCGCTCCAGCCGCAGCAGCGCGATCTGGCGCTGGTAATCCATGCTGCCCGACAGGTACGACTGCGCGTCCTGGCTGGGCGCCATGGTGCCGGCCTTCGAGCGATAGCGCGTCAGCGCCGCTTCGGCGCGTTCCAGTTCGGTCTTCACGCGCGGGATTTCTCCGCTCAGGAAGGCGAGCGTGGCGGCGGTATCGTCGCGGCGCTGCGAGGCCTGGCTGCCGATGAACGATTCGGTAATGCCGTTGACCAGCGCCGCCGCAGCGGTGCGATCGGCGGTGCGCCAGGCAATGCTGACGGTGCCCGCATCGCCGGGCTGCATGTCGATGCGCAATGCTGCGGCGACGTTGTCGACGGTCTGCAGCATGTCGTGCCGCGTCAGCACAAAGCGCGTGCCCGGGCGGCCGTCGATGCGCGACACCAGCAGCGATACGCCGTTGGACTGCGCGGTCTGGCCGACTGTGCCCGCCAGCAGCTCGCTGTCGCGGTCGTACAGCCGATAGGCGTTGTCGGCAAGCACTTCCAGCGTCAGCGGCACGTTGATCAGGCGATCGGGCACGGTCATCCTGTCCACCGCAATCTGCTCGCCGCCCCACGCATAGCCAAGCTCAGCGGGCCACGGACCGGCGAGGCGTCCCGGCGTGGCGAAATGCGCGGCCAGTCCGCCCACCAGCGGCGCGCGCAGCGGCTGCGCGGTGATATCGAGACGCAAGCGCTCCACCACCGGCGCCACCACGGTACGGCTGCGCAACATGCCAACGTCGAGCGGCACCGACTGCGCCGCCATCGCGTTCATTGCGTTCGACGCGTTCATCGCCGACGTAGCGCCGCGCGCCGCCGCGCCGCCTTCGCGCGGCTGCAGCACCTGCACCAGCGCGCTGGCTTGATAGACGGCCGGCTGCGACACCGCAATCGCCCATGCCAACGCCGCACCGGCCGCGCCGGTTGCCAGGACCCACCCGGCGTGATCGACGATGGCGCGTCGCGCGCCTCCACTGCCCGCGGCCGGCATCGAAGCCGCCGCGCCTGCTCCACCCGCAAATGCCATCTTGCTCACGACATTCCCCCTGTTGCTCCACCTGCTGCCTGACCCGTTGCTGCCAAAACCATCGGCGATGCGATGGTTCGCGCCGGTGCACCGCCCGTACGCGTTGCCATGGTCTGCGCCATGGCCGCTATTTGCGCCCGTAGTTGTCGTCGAAGCGGACGATATCGTCTTCGCCCAGATACGCGCCCGATTGCACCTCGATGATTTCCAGCGGCGTCTTGCCCGGGTTTTCCAGCCGGTGCAGCGTGCCGATGGGGATGTAGGTGGACTGGTTTTCCGAAAGGATGCTGACGGTGTCGCCGCACGTCACGCGCGCGGTGCCGCGCACCACCACCCAGTGTTCCGCGCGGTGATAGTGCATCTGCAAGGACAGGCTCGCGCCCGGTTCCACCACGATGCGTTTCACCTGAAAACGCTCGCCGTGGTCGATCGAGTCATAGCAGCCCCAGGGCCGCCGCACCTTGCGATGGTTGACCACCTCGGCGCCGTGTTCCATGCGCAGCCGCTGCACCACGTTCTTGACGTCCTGCACGTGC
>Ga0209023_10007841_pt1 | contig 10830 bp, 10 predicted proteins | sample LakOneMetagenome_FD_187468 | JGI IMG/M metagenome (GOLD analysis project Ga0209023, IMG submission 187468) | Freshwater and sediment microbial communities from Lake Erie, Canada (SPAdes) (version 2) | ecosystem: Environmental > Aquatic > Freshwater > Lentic | place: Lake Erie, Canada...
CGTGCAGGCCGGTGCGCGCCTCGAGCGCACCGTGGTGTGGGACGGATCGCACGTTGCCGACGGCGAGATCCTGGTGGACGCCATCCGGACAAGAACGCTCACGGTGTTCGTGCGGAGCTAGACGATCACTCATGGTGGCGACGACGGCGCCGATAGATCGGGGCCATCAGTGTGCGCACTGAGTGCCGCTTCCGCCACGCAGCGGGGCGAAAGGTCCGTTTGTTGTCGACAGGCTTGTCACGAGGGTCATCGTCGTGGCGCCAAGAGGTCCCATGCGTCGCTTCGCTCCACTCATCCTGGTCTGCTCACTCCTCGCCGCCAGCGCGGCACTGGGCGTGACCAGCGCAGGTGCCGAACCCACGCCTCCGGCGGGATCTGACCTGCCGGCCGGCTTCACCGACGGCGTACCGGTGGGATCGGGCGATGCGCCTCGCCCGGACTCCGCCGCCAAAGCCGACGCCGACCCGATGGGCAAGGCCAACGCGGACAGCTCGGGGAGCGGTGCCGCCGCCACCAAGTACTTCGGCGACGGCCCCTGGGCCGCCATCCAGGCCGCGGCCGATGCCACGCCTCGTTGCACCGGACTCAGCGGCCCGGGCCTCACCGCCCTGGTGGTCTCCCCGATCTTCAAGGAGTCCTCCGCGGCCAGCAGGCCCAGCTCGGCCCCCTCGCCGATGACGCTGTCCCGCTACGACGAGTGGAACGGCGTGTACGCCACCACCAACAACGTCAGCGCGAACTACGGGCTCTACGCCTTCCGCAACCCGAACACCCCCTACGTGCGGGCCTACTGGCATCCGGGCATCGGCATCTGGCAGTACGACAGCGCCGGTGTGGGAGCGCCGTACACCGGCGAAGAGGTCATGGACGTGCGGATCGTCGGCGCCGACGTGGCCAAGGGGATGGCCAGCCGGTACTGCAACCCCCCGACCAGCGTCGTCGGCCACGGAGCGCCGTTCACCGAGCAAGAGCGCCGCGACGCCGCCTGGTGGCCCTGGTGGGCCGGTACCACCAGCCGGAGCTGCCGCCTCTGCCAGGTCGAGTTCGACGCCATGACGGCCAAGGCGCCGTACTTCAGCAACATCTCGTTGGTGCCGGGGATCTCCGCCACCGGTGGTGCCGTCCAACGATCCTGCACCGTGCCCGGCCAGGCCGGCGCCGTCACCTGCTGGTACATCAACCCGTCGGTCGGCGTGATCCAGGGCTCCACCGCGTGGGCCACGCTCTCGCCCGACGGCAACGGCAGCCCGACCAAGGCTCCGGCCCCCCTGTCTCGGCCGTTCTACGTGGTCAAGCGGAATGGCACCGAGGAGCGCTACTGGCTCAGGGCCGACACCGGCTACGACACCGACATCTCCGCGGTCCGGGTCATGGGCAAGAACGCCCGTCCTCGGTCGAGTCAGTCGGGCTCGGGCCTGGCGTGGGCCAAGACCGGTCTGTGCGACCTCACCGCCAAGCGGGGCACGTGTGGCACCAACACGTCCCCGCCGCCGACCAACCCGCCCCCCACCCAGCCACCGCCCACGCCGGTCTCCAGCCCCATCGCCGCCCCGCCGGGGATGACCTCCACCCGGGAGAACGTCTCGGGCACCTTCCGGGCCGTCCCGCTCGACGTCAACGGCGACAAGAAGGGCGACGTGCTCTGGTACGCCCCGGGCAAGGCCGGCGACGTGCTCTGGCTCGGCAACGGATCGGGGTCGTTCACGCCCAAGCAGCTCACCATCGACGGTACGTTCGATGACGTCCTCGCCCTCGACGTGAACAACGACCACCGCGACGACATCCTCTGGTACACCCGATCCACCGGGGCAGCGGTGCTGTGGACGTCCACCGGAAGCGGCACGTTCTCGAGCAGTCACCTCTCGCCCGGGTCGGGCAAGCGCCCCTCTGTCGGCGACTTCGATGGCGACGGCACCGACGACATCTTCTGGTACGGCCCGGGCAACGGGGCCGACTCGATCACGAGTTGGACCCGCACCGGGTTCCGCACCACATCGCGCACGGTGTCGGGCAACTACGCCGCCATCGTCGGCGACTTCGACGGCAACGGACGCGACGACATCTTCTGGTACGCCCCCAGCGTGGCAGCCAACACGGTGTGGCTCAGCTCGGGCTCTGGTGGCTACGTCAGCCGAACGGTCAAGGTCGGCGGCGCCTACTGGCCGCTGGTCGGCGACTTCGACGGCGACAAGCGCGACGACATCGTCTGGTACCTGCCCGGAGCCAGCCAGGACTCCATCTGGTTCGGCGGGGCCAACGGCGCCTTCTCGGTGCAGACGTTCAAGGTGAACGTCACGTACCAGCCGATCGTGGCCGACCTGGGCAACGACGGTCGCGACGACCTCGTCTGGTACGCCCCAGGTGACACCGGCGATCTGTGGACCCGCTGGGCCGACAACCGTGGGCGGAACTCCGTCGGCCTCAAGGTCGGTGGCAACCACCGACCCATCGTCGGCTCCTTCTCCGCCAGCGGCGGCGACGGCATCCTCTGGTACGCCCCCGGGAGCACCCCCGACGCGCTGTGGTGGCACTGATCGATCAGCGGCGAGTCGGGCCGGCCACCGGCGTGGGGTCGCCATCGCCGTCTCCGGTGTGGGTGGCCCGCAGCTGCCCGCACGCCGCATCGATGTCGGTGCCTCGCGTCCGGCGGATGGTGGCGTTGATCCCGAGCTGGTCGAGTCGGTCGGCGAAGGCCTGCACCCCTGCCGGAGGCGTGCCCCGCACCTCGTAGCCCGGCGTCGGGTTGAGCGGGATCAGGTTGACGTGGGCCCGCAGCGGAGCGGCGTACTCGGCCAGCTCGCGGGCGTGGCGATCGGTGTCGTTCACCCCGTCGATCAGGGCCCACTCGAACGACAGCCGACGATGGGTGGCATCGATGTAGGTCCGGCAGGCGTCGGCCAGGACGCCCAGCGGGTAGCGCTTGTTGATGGGTACCAGCACGTCGCGCTCGCGGTCGTTGGCCAGGTGGAGCGACACGGCCAGGTTCACCGGGAGCGGTGCCTCGGCCAGGCGCAGGATCCCTGGCACCACCCCGACGGTGGAGAGGGTGAGGTGGCGGGCACCGAGGCCGAGGTCGTCGTGGATGCGCTCGACAGCGGCCCAGGTGCGATCGAAGTTGGCGAAGGGCTCGCCCATGCCCATGAACACCACGTTGGACAGGCGCTGACCGTCGGCTGCAGCACGGTTGCGCGCTCGGACCACCTGCTCGACGATCTCGCCCACGTTGAGGTGGCGGTCGAAGCCGGCCTGGCCCGTGGCGCAGAAGCTGCAGGCCATGGCACAGCCGGCCTGCGACGACACGCACACCGTGGCCCGGTCGGGGTAGCGCATGAGCACGGTCTCCACCTGCTGGCCGTCGGCCAGGCCCCACAGCCACTTCACCGTCTGGCCGTCGTCGCTGACGGACTCGGCGAGCGGGCTCAGCGCCGGCACGAGCGCCTCGGTCAGCGTGGCCCGCGCCGCCTTGGGCAGGTTCGACCATTCGCCGGGATCGGTGCCGTGCTGGTGCAGTCCCTCCCACACCTGGTCGACCCGGTAGCGGGGTTGCCCCGACAACAGCTCGGCGATCTCGGCGCGGGTCCAGTCGTAGCGAGACCGGGGGAGAGATGTCCTCGGCGTGCTCACGACGTGTACACCCGACGACGCTGGTGGACGGTGAACCCGAGGCGTTCGTAGAGCTTGAGCGCCGGTTCGTTGTCGGCTTCCACGTACAGCACGGCGGCGGTGATGCCCAGGGCCGCAAGGTGGTCCAGGCCGCCGATCACCAGCGTGATACCGAGGCGTTGGCCCCGGTGCGAGGGGTCCACCCCGATCACGTAGATCTCGCCCAGTGCTTCGGGTTCCTCGGCGCGGGCCGGATGCACCTTGGTCCAGCAGAAGCCGGCCAGCTCCCCGGGTCGATCGCCATCGTCGGCCACCAGGAACCCGGCGGGGTCGAACCAGCTCTCGCTGGTGCGCGCCGCCAGGGTGTCGGGCGTCTCGGCCCCTTGGTCCGGGTGGTGGGCGAAGGCCCGGTTGTTCACCCGCAGCCAGGCCCCGGCATCGCCAGATGGAGGGCTGAGGTCGATGGCCCGCAGCGCAAGGGCGGGGGCGCCGGTCCGGGCGGGATCGTCGTCCGGCAGCGGAAGCGGGCGACGGAGCTGGAGGAGATCACGTCGTTCGGTGAGCCCGAGGGCGTCGGCCACCGCCTCGGGGACGGGGGCCAGCTCGGTGGCCGGATGGTCTGCGGCCAGGTGCACGATGGTCCCGGCCAGGTCGGGTTGTGCCATCACCCGCCGGGCCGCGCTCACCAGGTCGGCCACAACGTCGGGTTGCGCTTCGAGGGCCGCGACACCGTGGAGCTCGAGCTCGGTGGCCTCACCCCGGCGGGCTGCGCTCACCGAGACGTCGGCCCGATCGGCGACGGGTTCGGATCGAGCGGGCACCTCGCGACGCTACTGGTCGACGGTGCGTATCCTCCGACGATGGCCCGCCCCCGCACCCCCGCCGGCCGTGCGCGGCGCACCCTCGACCTGCTCACCGAGGAGTACCCGGGTTCCGCGGTCGACCTCTGCGAGCTGGACCACCGCAACGCCTTCGAGCTGGTGGCGGCCACCATCCTCTCGGCGCAGTGCACCGATGCTCGGGTCAACATGGTCACGCCGGTGCTGTTCGCCAGGTACCCCACACCGGAGGACCTGGCCCATGCCTCGCCCGCCGACGTGGAGGAGATCATCCACTCCACCGGGTTCTTCAAGAACAAGACCAAGAGCCTGATCGGCATGGCCAACGCGCTGGTGGACCGCTTCGACGGCGACGTTCCCACCGCCATGTCGGACTGGGTGACGGTGCCAGGGGTCGGCCGCAAGACGGCCAACGTGGTCCGCTCGGTGGGGCAGGGCCTCCCCGGCCTCCCCGTCGACACCCACGTCCTGCGCGTGTCGGCACGACTCGGTCTCACCACCGAGACCGATCCAGTGAAGGTGGAGATGGCGCTGAACCCCATGGTCCCGGCGTCCGAGCGGGGCGCGTTCAGCCTCCGGATGATCCTGCACGGGCGACGCACCTGCAGCGCCCGCAAGCCGGCATGCGACCGGTGCCGCCTGGCCGAGTTCTGTCCTTCGGCGGGCATCTTCGAGACCCTCGGTCCCAAGTGACCAATGTCACTTGAAACCTTATCGATACCTTTGCCCAATCGGGTGACGTTGGCGCGAAACGGTGCGTATAGTGCTCGAAGACCAAGCACCCGCCGCTTGGTTGGACGCGACGCCGGGATCCGCCGCCTGGTGTCGCTGCACCGCCGCCCTTCGGGGCGGCGGTGCTGTTTTTCCCCTCGGTTCCGCGCCAGACTGCGCCGGTGACCTCGCTCGACCGTGCCCAGCTCTCGGCCATCACCGCATCGATCACCGATGCCACCGAACGCGTTGCCGCGCTGGGCGAGCAACTCGACGGTGGGGGCACCTCCGACGCGGCCAACGCGCTGTTCGAGGCCGAACGGGCCCTCAAGATGGCCGGCCGCGCCCTGGCCCGAGCCAGCCGAACCCTCGGTGCCTAGGCCGTGCTCGTTCGGTCGGCTCGCCTCCTGACCGAACCGGGTTCGGGCCGGTTGGGGGTGACCGGTAGCCTCGGCGATCGTGTTGCGACGCTTGGATCTCCGGGGAGCCGGTACCGACCTGAGGGGCAAGCTGCCGCGCCCGCACCAGGCCAGCGAAGGCCCGGTGGCCGCGGTCAAGGAGATCTTGGCCGACGTCCGTGACCGGGGCGACGAAGCGGTCCGGGACCTCACCGAGCGCTTCGACGGCACCCGCCCCACGTCGCTTCGGGTAGACCCGGCCGAGATCCGGGCCGCCCTGGCCGGGCTCGACCCCGAGCTGCGCACCGCCCTGGAGACAGCGGCGGCCGGCATCACCGACTTCCACCGGCAGCAGGTGGTGGGCGATCACCGCTACGTGCGAGATGGCATCGAGGTCGTCGGCCGCAAGGTGCCGGTGGACCGGGCCGGTTGCTACGTGCCCGGCGGGCGAGCCATCTACCCCAGCACCGTGCTGATGACCGCCATCCCGGCGCGGGTGGCCGGTGTGGGCCAGGTCGTGCTGTGCGTCCCGCCCGATCGGGCTGGCAGGGTCCCGGCCGCCACGCTCGCCGCCGCCGCCATCGTGGGGGTCGACGAGGTGTACGCCATCGGCGGCGCGCAGGCGGTGGGCGCCATGGCCTACGGCACCGAGTCGGTCCGGCCCGTCGACGTCATCGTCGGTCCGGGCAACGTCTACGTCGCCATCGCCAAGCGCGAGGTGGCCGGCCTGGTCGGGGTGCCCTCGTCGTTCCCCGGTCCGTCCGAGGTGGTGGTGATCGCCGACGGCTCCGCGCCACCCGATCTCGCCGCCGTCGACGTCATCTTGCAAGCCGAGCACGGTCCCGGCGGGTTGGCCTGGCTGATCAGCTGGTCCGAGTCGGCGCTCGACGCCATCTGCGACGAGATCGCCGCCCAGGTGGCCGTGGCGCCCCGGCGTGAGGACATCGAGTCCACCTTCGCCGAAGGCGGCTACGCCGTGCTGTGCGATTCGCCCGAGCAGGCCATCGCGGTGTCCAACACCATCGCCCCCGAGCACCTCGAGCTCATCACCGAGGACCCCCAGGCGCTGGTGCCGCTGGTTCGCCACGCCGGCGCGGTGTTCTGCGGGCCGTGGTCGCCGGCCTCGGTGGGCGACTACGTGGCCGGCCCCAGTCACGTCCTGCCCACCGACGGCAGCGCTCGCTTCGGGTCGGCCCTCACCGTGGCCGACTTCCAGAAGGACGTCCACGTGATCACCCTCACCCGCGATGCCCTCGAGATCGCTGCGCCCACCGTGGCAGCCATCGCCCGGGCCGAGGGCCTCGCCGCCCACGCCGACAGCGTGCTGCGCCGGCTCCAGTCGGAGGGCTGACCGGTGGGGGAGCACTTCCAGCCGCGTCCCGACGTCGCGCTCCGGGCCGGCTACCACTCGCCTCAGGTCGACGTCGACGTCCGCCTCAACACCAACGAGTCGCCGATGGCCCCGCCGGAGGCGTTCCTCGACGCCGTCGCGGCCGAGGTCGGCCGGGTGGCGTGGAACCGCTACCCCGACCGGGGCGCCTCCGAGCTGCGGGCCCGCCTGGCCGAGCTCCACGGCGTCGCCCCGGAGCAGGTCTTCGTGGCCAACGGCTCCAACGAGGTGCTCCAGACCCTCACCCTGACCTACGCCGGACCGGGCCGCAGCGTGGCCGTGTTCGAGCCCACCTACGCCATGCACGCCCAGATCGCCAAGGTCGCGGCATCCGAGGTCGCGGAGGGCGCTCGCGCCGCCGACCTGTCGCTGGACCTGGCCGAGGTGCGCCGGGTGATCGACGAATCCTCGCCGGCCATCACCTACGTCTGCTCGCCCAACAATCCCACCGGCATGGTCGAGTCCCGCGAGACCGTCCGAGCGGTGCTGGCCATGGTGCCCGGCCTGCTCGTGGTCGACGAGGCCTACGCCCAGTTCGCCCCCTGGTCGGCCCTCGAGTTGGTCGACGAGGACACCCCGCTGGTGGTCACCCGCACCTTCTCCAAGACCTGGTCCATGGCCGCAGCCCGCCTCGGGTACCTGGTGGGGCCTTCGTGGGTGGTCGCCGAGCTGGAGAAGGTGGTGCTGCCGTACCACCTGGACTCGCTCAAGCAGGCCGCCGGCGTCATCGCCCTCGACTTCGTCCCCGAGATGGAGCGTCGGGTGGCCGAGCTGGTGGAGGAGCGCGGCCGGCTGGTCGCCGCACTCGTCGACCTGCCGGTCCAGGTGTGGCCGTCCAGCGCCAACTTCGTGCTGTTCCGTCCGCTCGAGCGCGACGGCGACACCGTGTGGCAGGACCTCGTCGACCAGTCGGTGCTGGTGCGCAACTGCTCGTCTTGGCCCGGCCTCGACGGCTGCCTGCGTGTCACCATCGGCACGCCCGACGAGGACGACCGCTTCCTCGACGCCCTCCGGAAGGCCCTGTCATGACCGCTCCCACGTCCGATCGCACGGCAACCGTCATCCGGGCCACGAAGGAGACGGAGATCACGATCCACCTCGGGCTCGACGGCCGCGCCGGCCAGGTCAAGGTGTCCACCGGCCTGCCGTTCTTCGACCACATGCTCGACCAGATCGGCCGACACGGCGGGTTCGACCTGGAGATCGCCGCCACCGGAGACCTCGAGGTCGACGGGCACCACACCGTGGAGGACGTCGGGATCGCCCTGGGCGAGGCGTTTCGCGACGCCCTCGGCGACAAGGCCGGCATCCGCCGCTTCGCGTCGGGCCTCTACCCGCTCGACGAGGCCCTGATCGAGGTGGCGCTGGACCTGTCGGGCCGGCCGTTCGTGGTCTACGACGTGCCGTTCGGTGAGGTGCTCCCGCTGGGTGACCCGCCGTTCAACCCCGAGATGGCCGAGCACTTCTGGCAGTCGTTCGCCACTGCGGCGGGCATCACGCTCCACGTCTACCGCCGCGCCGGGCGCAACACCCACCACGTGGTTGAGGCCACCTTCAAGGGCGTGTCGCGCTGCTTGCGCGAGGCGGTCCGGGTGGAGGGTACCGAGGTCCCGTCCACCAAGGGCGCGCTGTGACCGCACCCCTCGTGGCCGTGCTCGACTACGGGATCGGCAACCTCCGCTCGGCCCAGAAGGCGCTGGAGAAGGTGGGGGCCGATGCCCGCCTCACCGCAGATCCCGCGCTGATCGCCGACGCCGCCGGCGTGGTGCTCCCCGGTGTGGGGTCCTTCGGGCGGTGCATGGCGTCGTTGGCCGATGCCGGGCTCACCGACATCGCCCGCACCGCGGCCACCCAGGCCGCAGCGGGCCAGGGTCGACCGTTCCTCGGGGTGTGCGTCGGCATGCAGATGCTCTTCGATGGTTCCGACGAGTCACCCGGCGTCGAAGGGCTCGGGGTGATCGGCGGCCAGATCCGGCTCATCCCCGACGGCGTGAAGCGACCGCAGATGCAGTGGAACGTCCTCGACTGGGTCAGCCCGGTGCCAGCCATGGCCAAGGGCCAGGCCGACCCCGACTGGGTCTACTTCGTGCACTCCTACGTGGCTGAGGTGTCCGACCCGGCCGACGTGGCGGCCACGTGCGACTACGGCGCGGCCCTCACCGCAGCCGTGGCCCGGGGGTCGCTCTGGGCCACGCAGTTCCACCCCGAGAAGAGCGCCACCAACGGCCTCCGCCTCCTGGAGACCTTCGTCCAGACCCTCACCTGATCCCCCCACCCCCGCCCCACCCCCACGCGTTTGTGAGGCGGGAAACGACCAGTTCTGGCCTCCTGGCGCGTGCAGTTCGGAGCGAGCGGGAGGGCTCTGCGAAGATCGGGCCATGGATCTGTACCCGGCGATCGACCTTCGAGGCGGGCAGTGCGTGCGCCTCTACCAGGGTGACTTCGCCCAGGAGACGGTGTACGGCGACGACCCGGTGGCCCAAGCCCGGCAGTTCGCCGATGCCGGCTCGACCTGGATCCACGTCGTCGACCTGGACGCCGCCCGCACCGGTGAGCCGGTCAATCGTCCGGTGATCGCCGGCATCGCTGCGGCCATCGGCGTTCCGGTGCAGACGGGTGGTGGCGTGCGCAACGACGAGGCGGCCGCCGCCCTGATCGCCAGCGGTGTGGCCCGCGTGGTGGTGGGCACCGCCGCGCTCGACGATCCCGACTGGGCCCGGTCCCTGGCCGACCGCTACCCGGGCCAGGTGGCGTTGGGGCTCGACGTGCGTGGCCGGGAGGTGGCGGTGCGCGGTTGGGTCGAGGGCTCAGGCCGCCTGTTGGCCGACGTGGCTGCCGAGTTCGACGACGCCGGGTTCGCCGCCCTCATCGTGACGCAGATCAACGTCGACGGCGCCGGCACCGGTCCGGACATGGACCTGTACGCCGAGTTGCTCGACACCCTGGAGACCGACGTGATCGCGTCGGGTGGGGTCGGGACCACCGACCACCTCCGAGCCCTTGCTGCGCTGGGCCAGGAGAGCCGGCCGCTGGAGGGCGCCATCGTCGGCAAGGCGCTCTACGAGGGCGCCTTCACCATCGACGAAGCGCTCGCTGCCGCCCAGACCGAATGAGCCCGGGTCGGTGACCGACGAGGGTCGCCTCATCGACGAGGTGGCAGCACGGGCCACCGTCGCCCGGTACGACGAGGTGGTGGAGGGATGGTGGTGCAAGGCCGCGCCCCACCTGCCGTTCCGTCGGTGCAACGCGGTCCTTCCCGCGATCGGAGCGGCGCCGAACGGTGACGGGTCCCGGTTCGACGACACCATCGAGACGGTGGAGGGCTGGTACGAGGGCTTCCGCCAGCGGGTGATCGTGCAGGTCTCATCGGCCGACCCGGGCTGGCGTTCGCTCGACACCGCGCTGGCCCGCCGGGGCTACGAGCCGGAGGCACCGGTGGACCTCATGGTGGGGCTGGTCCAGCCCGGATCAGCAGTGGCCGAGGTACACGGCGTGGTGGTCGACGTGAGCCTGGGCGTGGACACCTCGTGGGCCGCCCGATACGGCGCGGTGCACGGTGGCGACCGCCCGGCCCAGCGGCGGACGGAGGCGTACGGCAGGATGCTCGCCGATCTCGGTGACCGTGCGATCGGGGCCGCCGCCATCGTCGGCGGTCAGGTGGCGGGCGTGGGCGTGGGGGTGCTCGACGACGGGTGGCTCGGGATCTTCGGCATGGGCACCGCGCCGTGGGCTCGTCGACGCGGCGTGGCTCGTGCGGTGCTGGCCGGTCTCGCCTCTTGCGGCGCGGGGCGAGGCGCGACCCGCGCGTACCTGCAGGTGGAGACCGACAACGACGCGGCCCGAGCCCTCTACGAAGGCCTCGGCTTCACCCGCCATCACGGCTACCACT
>Ga0209023_10007842_pt1 | contig 10829 bp, 16 predicted proteins | sample LakOneMetagenome_FD_187468 | JGI IMG/M metagenome (GOLD analysis project Ga0209023, IMG submission 187468) | Freshwater and sediment microbial communities from Lake Erie, Canada (SPAdes) (version 2) | ecosystem: Environmental > Aquatic > Freshwater > Lentic | place: Lake Erie, Canada...
ACCGCATCGTTGCCCTCTACCGCAGCAGGGTCGGGGATACCCCAATGCGCCGTCATCGGCTGGCCGGGCCAGATCGGGCAAACCTCGCTGGCGGCGTTGTCGCAGACTGTAAATACGAAATCGAGCGGCGGCGCATCCGGACCGGCGAACTCTTCCCAACCCTTCGAACGGAAACGCGAAACATCGAAGTTGAGTTTGCGCAATACATCGAGCGCGATCGGATGAACTTCGCCTTTCGGCTGACTGCCGGCGCTGTAGGCCTGGAAACGGCCCATGCCCTCCCGACTCAGGATCGCCTCGGCGATGATCGATCGCGCGGAGTTGCCGGTGCAAAGAAATAGAACGTTAAGGATGCGATCGGGCATTTCAAACCTCCTCAAACACACGGCAGGCAAGCAGCTCGTCTGCAAGCGGTTGGCACAAATCCGCGCGGCCGTCGCAGCAATCCTTGACCAGAAACAGCATGACAGCCCGCAAACCATCTAGATTCGCGCGGTAAATGATCGAACGGCTGTGGCGCTGCGACCGCACGAGACCGGCGCGCGACAAGATGGCAAGATGCGTGGACATCGTGTTCGGCGGCACGTCGGTGAGGCGCGCGATATCCCCTGCCGGGAGGCCATCCGGTTCGTGCCGGACTAGCAAGCGATACGTCTCCAATCTGGTCCGCTGACCAAGAGCTCCCAACGCCGCAATCGCCGAATCATTGTCCATATATCTAGGATAATGGAATTATCGATGTAATCAAATCAAATCGATCAATGCGGCATGACCCCGATCTCGAAATCCTGCTTTTCGTGGGGCGCGCTGTCGTCGAAAATGTCGACACTGGCGCAATTGTAGCCATCCATTTCAAATTCGCGCGCGTCGCGGCGCAACCGAGCTACGACCTTGTCGAACACGCCACGGCCGAGATGTCCTGGAAATGTGCCGCAATCATGTCGATCACGACCTTGGTGACTGCATCTCGATCACGGACCGATAAATAGCTTGCGGAGTCAGGTTATAGATCGTGCGCGCAAGGCGCCTGGCAGCTATGACGCGCTCGCTTGTCCGTTCGCGAAGCTGGCGGCGAGCGCCCGCACCGTCTCACGCGCCATGCGTCCACAGCCGATGAGCGTGGCGGAAGCGAACCCGGTCCAGTCGCCATAACCGTGCAGCCAAAGCGACGGTTCGGCGGCGGCCTGACCCTGTTTGTTCACGACGACCTTTCCGTCCGCGCCGACAAGGTCGAGGGCGGCAAGATAGTCCAGCGACGCGCGGAATCCTGTGCACCAAATAACCGCATCGACGTGGGTCGTCGCCCCGTCGGCCCAGACCACTCCGTCCGTGGTCATACACGTGAACGGCCGGACACTTGTCAGCACACCACGGTCGCGAGCGGCGCGTACCGGCGGAACCATGACGATGTTGGCGAACCCGATTGCCGGCCCGGTGATCACATCGCCGCGGTGCATTGCGGTGGCGCGTTCGAACAGCACGCGGCCATCGACATCGTCGGGCAGGAAGACCGGCAGGGTTTGCGTGACCCAGATCGAGTGCGCGACCTGCGAGATTTCGGCATGGATCTGTGCGCCCGAATTGCCCCCACCGACAACCAGCACTGTCTGCCCGACAAAGGCATCCGGATTGACGTAGCGCGCCGAATGCAGTTGCACCCCGCGGAAGCCGGCGCGGCCCGGAATATCGGGGATGTACGGATTACTCCATGTGCCGGTGGCGCCAATGACCACCTGCGCCAACCATTCGCCATGGTCGGTCTCGACCAGCAGGCGGCCATCGGCGGCATGGCTGACGCTCGACACTGTCACCGGGCGCTCGATGGGCAAAGCGTAACGCGCTTCATAAGCAGCGAGATAGGCGATGACGTCATCGCGCGTCGGAAATCCGGCATGTTCGGGCTGCGGCATCGGCCATCCGGGCAGCGAACTATAGCCGGCGGGTGAAAACAGCCGCAGCGAGTCCCAGCCGTGGCGCCATGCGCCGCCCGCACCGTCGCCGTTGTCGAGAATCACAAATTCGAGTCTGGCGCGCAGCAGATACCAGCCCGCGGCGAGCCCGGCCTGGCCGCCGCCGATGACGACAATGTCCTTTTCGACGGTGGTCAAGGCTGTCGCGCCGACGTCAGACCCTGTCGATGACCGATAGCGCACCGAAGGCGACGCGCCTGATTCTGCCAATTGCTCCGCACTAGGCCGCCAGCCATTTCCCGACATCCGCAGGCTTGGGCAGGCCGCCGGCATGGACGACCTTGCCGTCGATGACGATGCCGGGCGTGGCCATGATGCCGAATCCGGCGATGGCTTCGTAGTCGGTGATCTTCTCCAGCGCGATTTCGACCCCGAGCCGCGCGGCTTCGCTCTTGACCATGTCTTCGGTCGCCTTGCAGCGTGCGCAACCCGGCCCGAGAACTTTGACTTGCTTCATGACGATAGTCCTTCGATCAGGCAAACAACAGATTGAACAGGAAGCCCACGCCGAGGATGCCGGTGGCAACGACGCCGACGAAGACGAAAATCAGCTTGAGGCTGAGCACCTTGCGCAGGATGATCATCTCCGGCAGCGACAGCGCGATGACGCTCATCATGAACGCCAGCACCGTGCCGAGCGCCGCGCCTTTGCCCAACAGTGCTTCAACGACCGGAATGATCCCGGCAGCGTTGGAATACATAGGGATGCCGAGCAGCACTGCCGCAGGCACCGACCACCAGGCGTCTTTGCCCATGATCGTCGCCAGCAATTCCGCCGGCACATAGCCGTGGATGAAGGCGCCGGCGGCAATCCCGGCGATCAGCCAGATCCAGACACGGCCGACGATATCCTTGATGGCTTCGATACCCGCTTTGATGCGGTCGACCAATGTGATGGTCTCGACGGGCAGGTCGACTTCGCTGGCACGCGCATTGCGTACCCATTCCTCGAGCCAGCCCTCCAGATGCAGCCGGCCAATGACCCAGCCGGCGACGATGGCGATGCCGAGGCCGAAGCCAAGGTAAGTCAGCGCGACCTTCCAGCCGAGCATCGCGAACAACAGGCCGAGCGCCACCTCGTTGATCATCGGCGCCGCGATCAGGAACGAAAAGGTCACACCCAGTGGGACGCCGGCCGAGACAAAGCCGACAAACAACGGCACCGCCGAGCACGAACAGAAGGGCGTGAAAATGCCCAGCGTCGCGGCTGCGACATTGCCGAATCCCTCGCGCCGCCCAGCCAACACGGTGCGCGTCCGCTCGGGCGAAAAGAAGCTGCGGATCATGCCCATCGCGAACACGACGAGCGTCAGCAGCATCAGCACCTTGGGTGTATCGTAGAGAAAGAACTTCGCTGCCTCATAGGCTCGGCTCCCGGCAGTCAGCGGCAACCGTGCCACCGCCCATTCAGAAAATGGCGCGAGCTGGCCGTAAACGACGAACCAAGCGGCCACTGCTGCAACGGTAGCGCCCACCCATAGCGACCGATTGGGCACCTGCGGTTCGTGGTCCGCGGTCAGGCTGACAATGTTTGTCATGCCGCGCGCTGCCGGTCGTTCGCTGCCGCTGACACTGCGGCTTCGCGCGAAGCAGTGACAACAGTATCGAGAATTGCGCCAAGTTCGGCGGCAAGGTTGGGATTACGGCGATAGCGCACCCATTGCGCATCGCGTCGGTCGGTGACGACGCCGGCGCTCTTGAGAACAGCCATATGACGCGACATCCGCGACTGGCTGGCACCCAGCAGGTCCATCAGCTCGCAAACGCAATGTTCGTGCCCGTCTGCGAGCAGGCAAATGGCGCGTAGCCGGGTCGGCTCCGAAAGCGCCGAGAGGAACAACGATAGGTCGACCATGAACAAATCCGCTTATGCGCCTAGGCGAATTCTCTAGTCCCTATGCGCTGTACCACACATACGTAATATTCCTGATCGGCCGACGAACCCGATTGCACCAGCGTTCGGGCAACCATCATGACGAGACTGTACGCAACCCGATTTGGCCCAATCCCGCTTGCTCTTCCTGGTCGCCAATCGGTTAGCACGCGTTCACCGTCCGCGAACGCGACGCGGTCAAGCCGCCCCGCAGCGATGCAGACCGGTCTGCGATCTGGGCCGGCCGCACAGCATGCAAACGCGCGGCAGTTCTCAAAGTTCAGTTCGTTGCGCGCATGTCCCATCGTCTTTCTCCCACGAGCGGATTGCCCGCAGGAGATAGTCTGACCTGCAGTTAAGTGGCTGCGGAGAACTGCTTGGATTAATCCCCAGCTGCCTGTCCGATTTTCGGATTGCTCGTTGGATTATCGAATGGCGACAATGGCGCGCGTTGCTGTCTGGCAGGTTGCGACATGAGAAGCGCGCGCAATCGACTTCGCTAGTCGTCGACAATTTCCAATCTGCGCAATTATTTGCGCGGAACATTTTGAACCGGCACTTTGTGTCTTGAGCGCGACAATCGATGGAGGGGAGACAGCAGCGGAGCGGGTGGCCCGAAGGATCCGTCATGTCCAACCACCGCCGCCATAGCGCGCCCCGAAACCGCGCCGAAACTCCATCACCCGCGCGCACCATCACCAACGCGATCATCGCCAAACTCGAGGCCGGCACCAGCCCGTGGCGCAAACCCTGGACCACCGCCAACGACATCAACCGACCGATGCGCGCGTGCGGCAAGCCGTATCGCGGTATCAATACGATCTGGTTGTGGTCGGTCGCCGAGGACCGCGGCTACACCATCCCGACCTGGATGACCTACCACCAGGCGCAGGAATTTGGCGGGCAGGTCCGCAAGGGCGAGCGCGGCACGATCGCGATCTTCTACAAGAGCTACGGCAAGACCGAGAGCGACCCGGCCACCGGTGAAGAAACTACGTCGGCGCGGCGCGTGCTGCGCACCTACACCGTGTTCAACGTCGCGCAGATCGATGGTCTGCCCGACCGCTTCGTCGCGCCGCCGGCGCCGCGCGGCATTCCCGACGAGCAGCATCGTGCCGAGATCGACACGTTCATCGCCGCGTCGCGCGCGACGATCATCAGCGGTGGGAGCCGCGCCTACTATATCCCCGGGCTCGACGTCATCCACATGCCGGCCTGGCAGGATTTCGAGAGCTACGCGCACTACGGCGCGGTCGCCGCGCACGAACTGTCGCACTGGACGGGCCACCCGTCGCGGCTTGACCGCGACTTGCGCAACGGCTTCGGCAGCAAGGCCTATGCCGCCGAGGAACTCGTCGCCGAATTGTCGTCGGCGATCCTCGGTGCCGAACTCGGGCTGCCCGTCACGCATCTCGACAACCACGCGAGCTACATCGCCTCCTGGCTCGACTTGCTGCGCGACGACGAGCGCGCATTGCTCACCGCCGCCGCGCGCGCCGAAGCCGCATCGGACTATCTGCTGGGGTTGATGGGCCGCGGCGAAGGTGCGGCCGACGAAGACGATGAACCGCTGGCGATCGCCGCCTGACCGGCATCAACAATCCCGACTTCGTATTTCACTCTGACCAGAGGGAGCCAACCATGCCCGACACGATCCATCCGGCAGCCTTGCTGCAGATCGCCCCCGACACCACGCCCGCGGACATCGCCGCGATGATCCAAGCGCACCAAACTGCGCTGACGGCCACCGCCGACGCGGTCGATGCGGCGAACAAGCGTACCCTGTTTGCCGCGCTCACTGACGCCGGCATCGCCGCGATCACCGTCACCTACGACGGCTACGGCGATGAAGGGACTATGGAACCGCCCGAAGCGCTCGACGCCAATGGGACAAGCGTGGCCATTCCCGCCGTCGAGATCGAGGTCCAGTCGACCGACTGCGACGCGCTGACGGTCCATGTTTCGCGGCAGACGCTTGCCGATGCGCTCGAGTCGGTCACCTACGATATGCTCGAGGCGCGCCATTCGGGCTGGGAGAATGGCGACGGCGCCAGCGGCGCGTTCACGATCGACGTCGGCAAGCAGTCGATCCATCTGCTGCACCGCGACCATTACATCGCGCACGACATCAGCGAATATGAGTGCTGAGCCATGGCACACTGCTATTATCACGCGCTGTCGAGTGTGAAGGCCTGGGGTGGCGTTGTGACGGACTATCAGCCGCTGCATGACTGGTTCGACCAGTCGAAGGCCCAGATCGCCGACTTTCGGCACCGCGCGTTGCGCCATCACGCCGAGGGCATCTTCATGCTCGAAGCCATCTTCGGCACGACGATCACCAACAGCGACGGCCGCATCGTGCCCGTCCGGCTGATCGGCGAACAGCATGTCCGCGAGGATTTGGGCTGTATCCCGAGCTTCGCCGATTGGGCTCGAACGATCCGCGCCGAACCGTGGATGGCGCGCGCGCAGCGCCTGTCGCAGCAGTTCGACGCGCGAACGCCCGTCTGAGGAGATCCCGATGCGCATTTCCGGACTCGCGGTGATTTCGCCGCTGCATCTCCCGCCCGCTGACCGCGATGCGATCGCCGCACTGATCGATGCGCCATGCCCCACGGTTCGCCGGGCACCGCTCGACTATCACGGCATTGCCGTCGAAGCGCATGCGTTTGGCGCGTTCCTCAATACCGGCCTCGTCGTCGAAGACGAGAAGCCCCGGGCCGTCTCGGACGCGCTCTGGGCGATCCTCGACGCCGCCGAAGTGCAAGGCTGCGACTGGGTGCTGATCGACCGCGACGAACCGCCAAGCGACCAACTCCCGCGCTTCGACTGATCCGGCGCACGCGGCGCAAGGCAGCTTGTTCCGGCATGACGTCGCTTCCGCATTCGCCCGCAGCTCCGCCGGCGAGAGGGAGCCCTGACCGGACGCGGAGTCGCCGCCAAGGATCGGCGGTTCCCCCAATTTTGCCCGCTAGCCCCACCGCGTCCCGCGCGGGTCTAGCGCACAAAATCGGCTCCCCCGCCGCCCGCGGCGCGGCGCCCTGCGGGCGTCCGTGGCAGCGCCGCCGCGACCGGTCGATTCGGGCTCACGCCGACGGATTTCCTGCCGGCGAACACAGGAGAACCTCGATGAATACCAGTCTCGCCGCCCAGCTCATCGCGCTTGGTCTCGACGGCCTCAGCGTCAAGGATCCCGAGCCGGGCTCGCTCGACATGCCGTCAACGGACGCCATGCACCATTGCGTGCGTGCCGCCTGGGACGAAATCTTCGGGCTGTTTGTGGACACCCCACTCGAACGCCCCGCCGAAGACCTCGCCTGGGGGTTCGTCAACATCTTCCACAAGGCCGCCGAGAAGCAGGAACGACGGCTCGACGATGCCACCGATCAGATCCGGCTGCTGATCGTCGACAGCGACAGCTCGGAGATCGGCACCAGCAACCTTGAAGACGCAATCGACAAGGCGCGCGCCGCCGAAGAGGCGATGCATGCGTTCGAGACGATGCGCGAACAAGCCGCCATGCTCTACAACGCCGAGACCACACACAGCTGGCGTCCGTACAGCGGCGGTCGCAACGCGCCGGGTGTGACCTCGGCGATGGTCGAAGGCCGTGCCTATCTCAAGGCCCGCGCCGACACCAAGCGCGCGCAGGCGCTGCCCGCGGGGACGCCGGTCGTGTTCTCGGGCGGACGCATCAACATCCCGGAAGCCGACGCCCGGACGTTTGCCGACGACCTGTTCCGCACGCTCGACCGTGTGCGCGACCGTGTCGGCGACATGGTGCTCGTCCATGGCGGCGACAGCAAGGGCATCGACCGTTTCGCCGCCGGCTGGGCCGAACGCCACAAGATCCCGCAGGTCGTGTTCGGGCTCGACCCCAAGCTCGGCAAGCGCGCCGGATTCCGGCGCAACGAGCAGATGCTCAGCCTCAACCCGCGCTATGTCATCGCCTATCCCGGCAACGGCGTCCTAGAACGCCTCGTGATCGATGCCAAGCAGCGTCGCATCAGCGTCGTCGATCGCCGCGGTCCGCTCGGCACGCCACCGGTGGCCAGCGTACAACAGGCCGCCTGACGGCCATCGCCGGCACCGATCCGTCCGGTGCCGGCTTCTTATTCGCGAGGTCAGACGATGTCCCAGTCCATCAACCCGTTCATGACGCTGAACCACTGCGCGAAATTTGCGACGCGCCACGCCTTTCGTTCCGGCGAAGTCATGCACGTCATCGTCACAGGGAACACCGATGCACCACTCGCGGTGATCGATGATCAATCGCTGTTCGAGCGCGCAAACCGTATCGCGGTCGAGGACCTGCTGTTCACCGCCGATCCGTTCGGTGATGCCGCCGCCGGCTGAGACATCCCCGACGTCGAGAGGGAAGGCAGCGTCGCGCGCGGCGGCCGATTTTGGCCGCATATTCGATCAACGAGGAGCTCCCGCCATGCGCGTCATCGTCATCAACCCGTGGAACCGGACCGTCACCGAAGCCGAGCACAACGGCGACTACCGCGACTATTACCGCCTGCTGTCGGGCGACACGCGCGACGGCTGCGCGCCGACCAAGGTCGACACTTTCGCTCTCGCGGACATCGGCGACCCCGATCAGCATATCATGTTCGTCGACGACGAGGGGCTGTTCCGCGAGCCCCAGGCGTATTTCCTACTAGGCGGGAAAGCGGCGGTGTTTGCAGGGCGCGGCGTGGTCGCGCGCAGCGACGGCGGCGAGGATGAGGTCGGCGCGACGCTGACACTTGAACAGGTGCGGGCAAGCGTCACCTGGTTGCCGGTCGGTATCGTGATCGACCCCGGACGACCGGTGGTCGAGGCGTTCGACAGCTTCGAGGATCTGATCGCCAAACTCGAGACGGCGAATAATGAGCGGACGCCGTTGATCGACACGCGACATCTGCAATAGGCACCCGGAAGCGCTTACGGGCGTTCGGATTCCCGACCAACCAATTGATCGCGCGGCGTCACTCCAGCGGCGGCAGCAACCCGCGGAGAATTTCGGCAATGTCGCGGAAATCCTGCTCGCTCAAGTCGTGCGCGATCGGTGTCACCGTCTTGCCGCGCGCAGCGGCGCGGTCGCAGCTGTTCGCCAAACGCATCAGATTGTCGCGGGCGAACTTGCGCTCGGCGTCGCTGGGAACGGTCTTGCTCATGTCAACGACACCCTCCTGAGACAGTCACATAGTCAGCCGGACTTGCAGCGGCAAAATCAATTTGGCAGAGCATGCCAACACCTACGCGTCATTGGGCAGAATCTTCGCGTCGGCGACTGGGGCGTACTGCCCAATATCTGCGCCGCGCCCGAATACAAAATCAAGGAGTCTCGAATGGCCGCCGAATCGGAAAATGCCGCGCTTCTTGGCCTTACCGCGGAGATTGTCAGTGCGCACGTCGCCAACAATGCCGTTGCGGCATCGGATCTATCGAACCTGATCCGCAGCGTCTTCGACGCCTTGGCGAACCTGGGCGCCGCGCCGATGGCGGACGTCCCAAACCAGCAACCTGCGGTTTCGGTGCGACTGTCGGTCAAGCCCGACCACCTCGTCTGCCTCGAAGACGGCCGAAAACAGAAAACGCTCAAGCGCCATTTGATGACCAGCCACGGGCTGACCCCTGATGCCTATCGCGCCAAGTGGAAACTGCCCGCCGACTACCCGATGGTTGCACCAAACTACGCCGCCCAGCGCAGTTTGATGGCCGTCCAGAACGGCCTTGGCCGCAAGCCAGGGAGCGCTGCCGCCGCACGATCGGCGGCCAAGCCGACTCCCGTCGCGCCAAAGAAGCGCGGTCGGCCGAAGCTCGGTATTACGGTCTGAACGCTGCAATCGATTCCGCGCGAGCACAACCCGCCACCGCATGAGTTTGGATTCATGCGACGCGGCGCATCCATAATGCATCCTTCGCCCTCACTGCGCGCCCTGCAAGACAGCGCGTTTTAGCCGTTCCGCCCGCAGCGCGAACGGCCGGTGAAGTGGGCCCTGTCGTCGTATCCACAGACGGTCGCTCGGTAGCGCCGGAGTCGGCCGCAGTAGGCGTGGGCGTTCCACACGCTAACCTCGACCCTTGGTCGACATTCGGCGATATCCCCACCGTTGAAATAGCCGCAGTTCCATCGAATTCCTCAGCGGGTCCGCCGCAGCATCGTGCGAACCAAGTAGCAGCCGACCGTTTGTATGGGACGGTCGCCCGTTCACATCGGGAAGATGTCCACCGACTTGCCCGGACCGCGTGCCACAGACGCTTGGATCTCGGGGTGCTCCATGGCGGCTTTCTCGTCACGGGCCTGTCCCGCCTCTCAGGCCTTCCTAAGTCGTCCGGAAATGGCCCGGCAACCCCCAAATCGGGGCCGTGTTGCCGCCCGCGTGTCTTCCGCGTTCCGCGTCGCCGCGGACGGCTGCCCGCACCACCCGCCGATTTGGGGGTTTCCCGCCTGGGCTGCGCCCGCGGTGCCGGACCACCCCCGCACGCCTCTTCACGGAGCCTGTCGCCGGGATTGGCCCGGGGACGCAAAGCTCAGGAGAACCACCATGACCAATATCGTTGTGATCGTCGGCAATGTCGGCCAGGACCCCACCCGCCGCGTCACCCAGGGCGGCACCACCATCACCTCGCTTTCGGTTGCCACCTCGCGCCGCTGGAAGAACAGCGCGAACGAGCCGCAGGAAGAGACCGAATGGCACCGCGTCACCTGCTTCAACGGGCTTGGCGACAACGTCGCCAAATATGTCGCCAAGGGCTCGAAGGTCTCGGTGCAGGGTCGCATCCACTACACCCGCTGGACCGACAACGACGGCGTCGAGCGCTACGGCTGCGAGATCTACGCCGACGAGGTGAACTTCCTCACCAAGGCACCCGCCGCGGCCGATGAGACGCCCGCCGAGCCCGCCGCCAAGGCACCGGGCAAGGCCAAGGGCAAGGCGAAGCAGCCCGATCTGGTCGACGACGACGTGCCGTTCTGACACCAACCCACGCGCCCC
>Ga0209023_10007843_pt1 | contig 10829 bp, 8 predicted proteins | sample LakOneMetagenome_FD_187468 | JGI IMG/M metagenome (GOLD analysis project Ga0209023, IMG submission 187468) | Freshwater and sediment microbial communities from Lake Erie, Canada (SPAdes) (version 2) | ecosystem: Environmental > Aquatic > Freshwater > Lentic | place: Lake Erie, Canada | collected...
CCGCGACTCAGCACGACGGCAACGTATGCTGCGACCTAGCGGACATCATCACTGTGCTTGACGCCGGTGTCTCCGGCGAGTTGTTCGCCTGCGAAGCACTCACACCCAAGGAAGCTATTGCCGGCCTGCAATGGGAAATGCGACATATCGCCCCCGGGTCGGGGTACGGCGGAGTGCTGACGCTGCAGAACGGGCGCTTACGCGACTGGTACATCCTGATGAATATGGTCAAGGATTTTGTGCATGAGGATGCGATGGTAGTTGGCAGTCACCCGCTTCGCGACGGCGAAAGCGTGCGCGCGGCAGCTTTGGTCATTACCGTGCCGTCCGAACACTACATCGGGCGATTGCCGGTGAATCGCCTGACCTGAGCCGCTTCTTCGGCCCAATGGTTTCTGGAAAAATGGCCTCTTCGCAAACATCCGAACCGAGCCATTTCCCAGGTACAAGCGGCTAGACGAAGCAGACTCAGGTCACCATCGCGGGTTTGCAGTGGTAGATGAGGCATTTGGTGCCGAACGGGGGATTCGGCGCAATAGTGACTTTGCAGCACGGCCGCATGGACGAGTGGTACCTGCTCATGAATATGGTGAAGGAGTATGTCCGGGAGGACGCGCTGGTGATTGGCAGTCACCCGATGAACGACGGCGAGTTGGTGACCGCAGCGGCGGTGGTGATGACGGCCTCCTCCGCACGGTACGCATCGCAACTAGCACTCCGCCATACATGAGCATGTTGATCTCCCAAAAATTCCGGAGCTTGGCCGACGGTAAGGGCAAGCCCCGGCCCAAAGGCGGTCGATCTCCAGGGCCGCGTTAATGCTGCTTCAGTGGCGCGGCGCTATCCGGAGCATTCGGCGATCGGTTGATGTTTCAGGGTTCACGTACTTACAACTACGCCGTCGAATGGCAGCGCTCTCGTAGCTCAACGTCCGTGAGCACGTGACGATGGTCATCATTAATTGTGAATTCTAAGGAGCGTCGTTCCTCCGAGCGAATCCACTCTGGCGATACCGCGTTCACTCCGTATCACTTCGGCGCCGACGGCTGGACCTCAGTAACCGGCAAGACCTTTCGAAACGACCGCCCTTCCATCTTCAAGTAAGCAGCGATCTCGCGCTTTGCATTGCCGCTCAGATAACGATGGAACTGAAATTCCGCTTCGGTGAGGTCCAGCAAGTCGGACAGTGTGCGGACTCCGCCGTCGATCAACATCTCCCGCGTTCTCTCAGTAAGAGGAAGCGAGGCGACTCGCGCCCGCTTGCTCGCCTTCGGGTGATCGTCGACTGTCGCGCGCCGATACGCGTCGAGCGCGACATCGTCGCTGCAACGGAAAATTTCCCGGCTACTTCCTTGGCGGCCCGCGTGGGGTTCCCTAACCGCATAGGGAGACAGCAGGGTGTGCGCATGGTTCTCCACCTCCCCGGCTGCAGCACATAGCCGAATTGCTAAGAGCACCCAATCATAATAGCCACCAGTGCCCTGCGCGTTGAGCTGCTCGACCCGGTTCGCGATATTGTTGGTGATGCCCACTTTGTACAAGCTGCCCATCTCAGAATACGCCAAGTAGACTTCGCCCGGCGCCTCATAGCGACGAGAGAAGCTAAGGGTGGCGGGACTGCAAATCACACATTTGCCATGCCGTGTGCGCAGGGCATGCCCGTTCTGGCAGGTGCTCACCCCCACAGCCACGAGGTGCCCGCCTGCCTTCATCGCTGGCCCGTAGCCGGCGCGCTTCATGTCCGTAGCGTTGAACACCGCGGCGAGCGGAATGTCGTGCCTCTTTAGGAACGCCTTTACCTCAGGGGAGAGCAGTGCCTTGATGCTCATGTCGCTGTCTTGCCTCCTGTGCCCGCGCGCAGGGCGGCGAGTGCCACCTTCCGATTGCAGCGGAATAGCTCGCGGCAATACTCCGGTCTCCCGCCGTAGTCGCCCTCCACGCCGTGCTCGGCCAGCAGGGTCTGAACCCGGTGCTCTGCGCGACCGGCTTCGTCGCTCCAACACTTGTCTACGATCCTCCAGTCGCCGTGACCCCCGTACTGGTGGATGTTGAGCTGCTCGAGCCGGTCGTCGAGGTCGTTGCTGGTCCCTACCTTGTAAATGCGTCCAGCGCGAGAGTATGCGACGTACACCCAGCCGGCCGAGCTGTGCCGTTCGAGAAACTTCATGCTGGCCGGGAAGCAAACGAGGCAAGTCCCCTTGCGGTCACGCAGCGCATGGCCGCGATGGCACCGTGTTACCTGTGTCGCAGCGATGTACCCGTTAGCCTTCATGATGGGGCCATAGATTCGTCGCGGGCGCCCACGGGCGTAGTAGAGCTTCTCCGAACCTATGCCGTGGTGCCGCATGAATTCGGCCTCTTCGTCAGTGAGGATGCCGGGGGTCGCCAGCCGGTCCAGAACCAGCGGCTCTTCAAGCTCAGCGTCGGGCGGCTGGTCATACAAGAGGATGGGATTGCACATCACGCACGCTCCTAAACGGTCACGCATGGCGTGACCGGCGGAACACGGCTCAACGTTGATGGCCACTCGATAACGCATGTTTACAGGGCTTCTCATCTTGCGCGAACAGTCGATGGCGGAGCCCCCACCTGCATCGTAGACATCGTGCTGGTCGATTCCGTGCGTCGTAAGGAAAGCTTCCTCCTCGACAGTAATGACCAGCAATGATTCAGTCGGTGACATCCAACGACGGTGTGACATGGCCCTCCCTGAATGAGCCCAACCGAACGTCCGCTGTCATATTCCTGCGTGGGAGTGACAAGCAACGCGCTAAGGAAATAGCGCGCAAATCGACTTCAAGAACACTTTGGGAGGGATCGAGAGCAAGGCAGTGGCTCGGGCGTCATTGCCAATAGCTCTTTCGCCGCGGGAGAAATAATCGCCAATCGCGGTCCTTCATACCTCCTGGTAGGCCCCGCGAAGTGAACGTCGACCCCAGAGGAATTTGCGGACCACCGCCATTTGTCCATTCCACTCGCTTGCCTTGGCTGTTCACCCCGACGGGATTCTTGCAAGAACTCGTTGAAGCACGGCCGCCTCTTTCTCGTTGACCGCTTCAGCTACCTGCTTTTCGAAATAGCTACGCGTGCGCGCGCGGTTCTTCGAGTTGCGGTATGCAAGCAAGAAGCTACCTTCCGCGATCTCCGCTTGGTCGAATTCGCTAGCGAGCGTCCCAAGGTTTGCCCACGCTGACGTACGGGTCGGGTCATATTGCAGCGTTAACATCAGTACGGCCCACGCTTCCTGTTGACGGTTAGCTTTCATCAACGCCCACGCGAGGTTATTCATCACTTCAACATCCGTATAGTCGGCCTTCGTTCCAAGGCTAAAGGCGTAGATCGCTCCCTGCACGTCTCCATCCTTTAACAACGCTAGTCCCTCATTGTTCTTGTCGCGCGCTATAGTGCGATCTCCTGGTTCGGCCTTCGGCAAAGCTTCGAGTTGGCCCTTGGCGTTCTCCAAAGCAAGTTCGTCGCTGGCCAGTTCCGCTTTAATCATTTGAAATACGGCCGCCTGCTGACTGCTTACAAGCTTCGCGAGGTCTCCCTTCGCCTCCTCCATAGAAGATTTTGATTCGACCTGACTTGCGGTAACAGGTGCGACTTTGGGAGGCGCTGGGTGTTCCGTCTGAACGGATGGTCCGGGCGCCGGGTTCGCTGCCATGGTCTTGGTAGCTACCGAATTCGTTTCGGACGTGCGCGGCCAGAGGAAGGTTATGGCACTCACCGTAGCAAGGCCTAGAAACGCCAGCCCGAGCCATTTGGCAACCGTATTACCCTGCTCTGAAGTGGTCGGCGATGACCCAGGCCGCTTCGATGAATCTTTATTCCCTGTACCCGAAGCCCCACTGGCAGGAGCAAGCGCTCTGTCAAAAGCTTCAGGATTGAGAAGGACTTGCGCTGCCTCCAAGTGCGCAGCTGCAATCGGGATAATGAATTCCTTGCCTTCATCAGGTCGCGAGACGCGTATGCGCAACCCTTGCCCGCCTTCCAGGTTCAACAAGAGATCGTCGGGAATCTTGATACCAATATGCTCATAGGTTAGGGATTCATCATGTTCACTGTTGATGCGCGTGAGATCTAACTCGCGACCGCCTTCGGCATGCGCGGTGTTATAGCAAATCGCGATCCCTTCGCTCTTGCCATAGCAATGCCGGACGTAAAGCAGCATTTCGCCGCGTAGGCTGGCTATCGTCTTCGACCGCACTAGGCGAAAGAATGCTATGCCATGCTGTCCGAACAATGTGCCGTATTTGAACTCCGGAAGCTTGCACTTCGTCGTCGAATCAAACTCACTCGTCTCCTCGCGGACTTTGTTCAGTAAGGCTCCCGCCTCGCGGGATACGCCACGCCTTGCCGGAATTTCGTTTGCAGAAGGGAGCGGAGGCGTCGCCTCCGTCTTCTCTATACCCTCCGGGCGGCCGAAATCGGGGAAAACTGCTTCAAAGGTGCTCCAGGCAGGGGAACCTTCAGCGATGACGGACGTTGTACTTTGGATGACCTTGCGTTCGTACAACGCAAGTATCTGTTCTTGGGTAAGCGGTCCGACGGGCTTACGTTGCGCATCTGCATAGTAATAATTCATCTACTTCCTCCTGTACGCATTGCTCGTCAGCTCTTCCTTCCGAAATCGAGATCGCAGCGCAAGAGCCGCGAAAGCGATTCTTTGGAGTGGTCCTTCCCCGACATTACGCGCGCCGCCTGACGCTGCACACTTGCCTCAAACAGGTTCCGTACACTACGTCCATTTCCGAAGTTGGAAGGTTTGCGCGAGAGAAGCCGTTCGAAGTGCAGCCGCAGAATGTCGAGCACGCCCTCATCTAGAATTAGCTGCTCGTGCTCGGAGAGATCCGCGAACATGTGCACGAGTTCTGGAGCCGAATAGTCAGGAAACTCGATGTTCTGTACGAAGCGCGAAGCAAGCCCCGGATTTGATCCGAGGAATGTCGACATATTGGCTGTGTAGCCAGCGATGATCACGACAAGACGCTCGCGATCGTCCTCCATTCGCTTTAGCAGAGTATCGATTGCCTCGGCACCGAAGTCGTGCTCACCCCCTTGCGAGAGGCTGTATGCTTCGTCGATGAAGAGGACCCCATCGAGCGCAGAGTCGATCACAGCATTTGTCTTGACGGCGGTTTGGCCGACGTATTCGGCAACAAGCGCGCTGCGATCGCACTCAACCACGTGTCCGCGTTGCAGAAGGCCGGCGCCTGCCAAGAGGGCGCCAAAAAGCCTGGCAACCGTCGTCTTGCCGGTGCCAGGATTCCCGGCAAATACACAGTGATAGGACACCGAAAGTGGCCTGAGCCCAGCCTTGCTCCGGAGTGCATTGGCCTGAACCAAATGGGCGAGGGCCGTGATTCGTTCTTTCACATCAGCTTGGCCGACGAGGCAATTGAGTTTGGTTAGAGCGTCTTCGAATGACATTCCGGTCACGACGGACCGGCCCCCGGTCCGTGGCTTCACAGACCACATGTTCGCGATAAGACCCTTGAGATAGTCGCGATGCCTGACGGCATCGACCGAGCCTTGCGGAGAAAGCGCGAACATGTCGGTGACCACTTGCGCGAGGCAAATCTGAACGTGTTCGGCAAGCACTTCCCTTAAGAGCAGTCGGTCGACCAAGTCGACGCATCGGGCGACTACCTTGTTCAGGCCATCTTTGGTCAAGGTCTCCCGGTAATCATTCGTAATCTCGACAACGCGCTCGCGAGCGGAACGATCAACGCTAGACCTGGAGACAATTGAGGCAAGTGTCCTGCCTGTACTTGGAGAAAGAAGCGGAGCCACGGCGACGACCACCAGCGGATAGGTGGAATCATCAATTTCCACACGCTTGGCGATCTCATAGCACATGCCAGCGAGACACCCCTTTATTACGTTGAGTGGATCGAATTCGGTGCCCTCGTCCTCAAGGAATGTCGATTGTGCCGGCAGGACAACGCCAATGATGTCCATCGAGAAGCCGAGCCCTGCACAGTGCCGAGCGATATTTGCGATGGTGGCGCTGCAATCCCTGTCAGCGAGCAACGACGAGTGTCGGCAGCTTTCCAGGCTGTCGAGGTAGTCGTCTTCTAGTCTGATCAGCGCGTCTATCTTTGACGTATCAATTGTGCCTTTTGCGAAGAGCATCGCCGCGGTGTCTCGAATCGATGATCGAGCCAATTCAGCGACATCCGATTCCGTGAACCTACGCCTCTGAGGCGCGTCGTCTGCGCGCAAGGCGCGCACCAGTATGTCGCCTTTGCAAAGTGACTCGCTTTGGGCATCGGTCGACTCTGGTAGTGGCGGAGGAGGGAGCGATGCCAAGCTGCCGTTGGCTTCGGCGGCGTCAGGAGGGGACTGCGGTAGGGCAGGTGGTGACCAGGCCCTGTTCGGACCAGACGTAGGCTCGTCAGTAGCCACTGTGTCCGGGTGAATGCTTCCCTTTGAAAGCACGGGATCACTGGGCAGCGGTGGTACCGTCCAACTCGGCGTCATGTCTTGGCTCTAGCTCCCATCCAGAGTCTGCAGAGCATTACTGAACTGCGCGGCGAATACAAGAAAGGCCCTAAACGGAGACCGGAGTGATGCGGGTTCTAAGAACTACGCTATCGCCGCGTCAAAGCATGCGCCGCTAGTTGCGGACGCTGGCTATCACGCTAAAGCATATGGCAGCGGCATGCAATCGGCGTGCCAAGGCACAGGTGTCAGGTATCGGCTTTTTCTCCAGTCGCAATTGCTTTTGGCGCATTTTGGACTCTGGCTATTGCCTGTCCTTCGTGTGCGACAGATTGGCGCATATAGCCAGACATCGCGATTGTTTCGACCACTGCCAGTGCGGCTTCCTCGATCGTACCGAACGTGGCCGAAAGCTATCCCCCACGCAGACATCCAGACTCGACTTCTAAATGCGGGAAAGTTGCTACGTGCCAGGCGCGTGTTGTCATCTCGCCGTGGCTGGATGATCTGGCTAATGAACTTAGCGTCGGCGTCAGCTTTGACCCTTGGCCGGCTCACCGAGTGAGCTTTGTCCTTGAGGTCCTTGACTCGACAATCGCCCGACCAAACCACAAGCATCCATGGCTAGACGAAGCAGCGGCGGGTCAGGTCGATCCGGTGAACTTGGCCGCTTGTTGACGCTGCTCCAAGTCAGAGTTGACAACAACCCCAAGAATCAAGGCTGCATTCAACGGCAGTTGAGACCTGAGCGGAAATCCGCGCCATGACGAACGGCAGGATTCAGCCCAAACGCCCGCACCAGAAGCTCGTACGCAAAGATCCAACCACCATCACAAACTCGATCGAGCGATGTCCACACAACGCTACTCAGTCACACCTCACCCAATCGATACGCTTTTGACTTGGGTGAAGTCGGGCGAAATCGCCATCCCGGAAATCCAGCGCCCATTCGTGTGGGACGCGACAAAGGTCCGCAATCTTCTGGATTCGCTATATCAGGGCTATCCGGTTGGGTATCTCATCGCATGGCGCAATCCGACCGTCAAGTTGAAGGACGGAACTTCATCCACAGGCAAGCGAATATTGATTGACGGCCAGCAGCGCGTCACCGCACTCATGGCCTCCCTGTTGGGTAGCGAGGTACTTACCGATGACTATGAGACGGTACGGATACGCATCGCCTTCAATCCGCAAGAGGAAACGTTCGAGGTCGCCAATCCTGCGATCAGCAAGAACGTCGCTTGGGTACCCGACGTAGCAGCCGTATTTGATCCCGGGACGAGTATGTTTTCGCTCGTTACGACCTACTGTGCCGCGAATCCTGCCTGCTCACAGGATGAGATCTTCAAGGTGCTGGAGCGACTGCGCGGCATCGTCCACAACCATGTAGGCATCATTGAGCTGGCGGACGATCTCGACATCGAAACTGTTACAGAGATCTTCATTCGCGTGAACTCTGCGGGGGCCGCCCTCTCGCAAGCAGACTTCGCGATGTCTAAGATTGCCGTGAATGAAAAGTATGGCGGCGATCTGCTTCGGAAGGCCATTGACTACTTCTGTCACCTAGCGATTGCACCCGGGTTCCTACACAAGATTGAAAAGGGGGACAAGGTCTTCATTCAGTCGGAGTTCTACCCGAAGATGCAGTGGATGAGCGATGTCAACGATGACATCTATGATCCGACGTACACGGACATGCTTCGGGTTGCGTTTACCTCCGAGTTTGGGCGTGGAAAGTTGCAGGACCTGGTGGCGCTGCTGTCCGGCCGCAATTTCGAGACCAAGGAGTACCAAGAATCCATCGCCGAGGAGTCATTTGCGCGACTCAAGCGCGGGATTCTCGCGTACATGAATGAAACGCATTTTGATCGGATTACGATGATTCTCCGATCAGCAGGATTTGTAACGAGCAATCTGATCGGCGGCCAAAATGCCGTCAACTTCGCCTATATCTTGTACTTGCGCGGCCGTGGGGAAAAGATGGCCCCCGACGACCTGGAGCGCCTGGTTCGTCGCTGGTATGCAATGTCGTTGCTACGTGGTCGATATAGCGGATCACCTGAAACCCAATTCGACTTCGACATCCGTCAGATCTCCGCTCAGGGCCTTGCCGCCTACGTCGAAGCGGTCTTGAATAATGAATTGCCGGAGAGTTTCTGGACGGGGATGTTGCCGCAGTTTATGGCCACCTCTTCAATAAAGAGTCCCTACTTTCTTTGCTACCAGGCAGCACAAGTCAAGCTTGGAGATCGCGGATTTCTATCGCGGGACATTACCGCAACAGACCTTCTCCTGAATCGCGCCGACGTGCATCACGTTTACCCTCGGCAGTACTTGAAGGGCCTTAACCATTCAAGCAGTAGCTATAACCAGATTGCCAACTACGTCGTCGCCCAAAGCGAAATCAACATCGCAATAGGCGCGAAGTCGCCCGCCGTATACTTCGGCGAGCTGCAGGCGCAGGTCGCATCGGGTCCGAAGAAGTACGGTGGCATCGTTGACCGGGATGAAATGATCGCGAACTTGCGAATGAACTGTATCCCAGAATCGATGCTTGACGGGGATGTGAAGGCATACGATGCTTTTCTTGAGGAGCGCCGTAGATTGATGGCACTCAAGATTGGCTCTTGGTACAAGTCATTAGGCTAAGACCGTGACTTCATCTCGAAAGATGCTGCTGTCCGAACTGATGTGCGAGTATCGGGAGAAGCGCGGCGAGTCACTCGCCGAGATGTCGCGACGCGCCGGAATTGGCAAGACCTCCTTGTGGCAACTGGAGAAACGCCAGAGCGTAGATCCACGCCTGTCCACCGTCAAAACAATCTGCAAGGCGTATGGATTCAGCTTCGCCAGAATTTCGGACTTCGACTGATCTGCCGTGCGAGGCGTTGGGACACTAGCGTGGCCTCAATGGCGGGTCCTGCTGCTGGCGCCAGGGGAGGTACCAGGCGACGTGATAACGGCAGTCGCATGCCGTAGGTAAAACGCCTGTCTGCATCCGTCCACGTTTGGCCCCGTGACCGGATCGATGCCAGCGGTAGCGAGTAACGTGATCACAGCGCGTGCAGAAGTCTTCCGCTTCCGGGCGATTTCGCCTGCCGACACATAGCGGTTCAAAAAGTCGTTGACAGCATCGCGCTGAATCGTCATTGAATGTCGCATGCCGTTTCGGCGACGGTGCGCTCGAAGGTGCCCGTTGCGAACCAGGGAGTACGCTACTTCCTGCTTCACACCCAAGCACTTGGCGGCTTCCGGCACCGAAAGTGCGGCGTGGTCGCATTGTTCCGAGGATGCGAGGGAATCGTCGACGAGCTTTACCATGAGCCGATCGAAGCGCTGCGCTGCGCCATCCTTGAAATAGGCGGCCACCGATCCGTCCAGGACGGTCGCTAGAAGAGGCGCGAACTGCCCGGGTGGAATCCTGTATCTAAGCGCTCTACCGAGCGGGACGTAGTCGCTGGCATTCGTCGGCGACTTACGGGCAACCTTCGCAAGGCGGTCCTGTAGCTCAGCGATTGCCTGAAGAGGAATGCTTCTGCTGGACCGCGCTTTCCCCTGATGTGCATTCAGGAGGCCGCAGGCAATCAACTCGCGTACGCGCGGCGCACTGAGGCCAATCAAACGGCCAGCGGCCCTCAAGCCGAAATTGCGCTGGGCATCGCCGGATAGAGCGCGCACTGCTGTGCGTGACACATATCGTTGTGTACGCTTGCCTTGCCTTGGCTGCCTCGTACGCAGCTTGATGCCTGCCATCCGGCATTTCTTCAACAGAGACGTGCACCGCATGCCCGCTTCCTGCGCCGCACGGGTCAATGGCATCAGATCGCTCGCGTCCGCGCGACTGCGTCGAAGCGTTCGATTACGGCTGGTAAGCGGTTCCGGCCAATACGTGCCGACAAATTCTACGAACGCGGTCCGCAGGAATTCGAATTCTTGTCCGGGCAGTTCGCAAAAGATGGGCCGATAAACGGCTGCGAACGCACGCGCGAGCGGAGGCAATCGATTGTTCTTCACGCGCTTCATCAGTCGGCGCAGGCGTTCCTCAAAATTGCGCGGCCAATCCAGAAGTATCTTCGTGCCCGCCAGAAACACTTCGCGGCATTGGGCAAGATCTGATCGATTGAGCGCGCGCTTTGGGCGCTTGGCATTGGGCTTCGCAACAGATGCTCCGAGCGCCAGCACCAGGGCGGCGATCTGTTCACACGAAAGCGGGGAACGATTGGGAGGTTCGCTTGCCGCGACTCCCATCCCTTGGTGGCAACCTGTCATCGTACGCGGTACTGCCATTTCGCCTTCTGGCACGCGCGTGGCATGACCCTGACGCAGATCAGCTCCGCACCGACAAGCAACGAGCCGTGTCTTGTTCCAGCAGAGGTGCGTTCCGC
>Ga0209023_10007844_pt1 | contig 10829 bp, 9 predicted proteins | sample LakOneMetagenome_FD_187468 | JGI IMG/M metagenome (GOLD analysis project Ga0209023, IMG submission 187468) | Freshwater and sediment microbial communities from Lake Erie, Canada (SPAdes) (version 2) | ecosystem: Environmental > Aquatic > Freshwater > Lentic | place: Lake Erie, Canada | collected...
TCAGCTTGCCCCCGTCGACGGTGGCGGTGCCGAACGTCTCGACGAGGATCGACACGGGGCGGGCCATGCCGATGGCGTACGCCACCTGCACCTCGCAGCGCTTCGCAGCGCCCGACGCCACCACGTTCTTCGCGACCCAACGGGCGGCGTAGGCGGCCGAGCGGTCGACCTTGGACGGGTCCTTGCCCGAGAACGCACCACCACCGTGACGGGCCATGCCGCCGTAGGTGTCGACGATGATCTTGCGGCCGGTGAGGCCGCAGTCACCCACGGGGCCACCGATCACGAACTTGCCGGTTGGGTTGACGAAGACCTCGTAGTCGTCGTCCGCGAACTCGGCGGGGATGACCGGGCGGATCACGTTCTCGATCAGATCGGGGCGGATCTCGGTGTCGCGGTCGACGCCGTCGTTGTGCTGGGTCGAGATGAGCACCGTCTTGAGGCGGACGGGGCGGTTGTCCTCGTATTCGAAGGTGACCTGGGTCTTGCCGTCGGGGCGGAGGTAGGGCACCACGCCGGACTTGCGGACCTCACTGAGGCGCTCCGACAGGCGGTGGGCGACGTGGATCGGGAGCGGCATCAGGGCGTCGGTCTCGTCGGATGCGTAGCCGAACATCATTCCCTGGTCGCCGGCGCCCTGCTTGTCGAGCTGATCGTCCTCGCCGGCGGTACCGGCCCGGACCTCTTCGGAGTCGTCGACGCCCTGGGCGATGTCGGCCGACTGCTCGTCGAGCGCCACCATGACGCCGCACGTGTTGCCGTCGTACCCGAACGACTCACGGTCGTAGCCGATGCCGTTGATCGTCTTGCGGGCGATCGACGGGATGTCGACGTAAGCCGACGTCGTGATCTCGCCGGCGACGACGCACAGGCCGGTGGTGACCATGGTCTCGCAGGCGACCCGGCTGTTGGGGTCCTGCTCGAGGATGGCATCGAGGATGGCGTCGGAGATCTGGTCCGCCATCTTGTCGGGGTGCCCCTCGGTGACCGATTCCGAGGTGAACGTCCAGTTCGTCATGGTCTTTTTCCTGCCTCTTTGGCTGTGTTGGGAGCGGCGACGGGGCGGCGGTTCAGGACCGGCGCTCGTCGACGATCAGATCGAGAATCTCGCGGGCAACCGCCCGCTTACTGGTGAGGCCGACCTCATGACGACGCCCGGAGGCGCACAGGATCGTCACGGAGTTGGTCTCGTGTTCGAAACCGACTCCCGGCGCGGCAACATCGTTGGCGACGATGAGGTCCGCACCTTTGCGGGTCAGCTTCCCGAGGGCGTTGGCCTCGACGTCGAACGTCTCCGCCGCGAACCCCACGATCGTCTGCCCCGGCGTCTTGCTGGCTCCGAGCGCAGCGAGCGTATCAGCCGTCGGACGCAGCTCGACGATGGGAACACCGTCGGTCTTCTTGATCTTGTGCTCGGCGACGGTGACCGGGGTGAAGTCGGCCACGGCGGCCGCCATGACGACGATGTCGGCGGTCTCCGAACGGCTCAGCACGGCCTCGTGCATCTCGGCCGCGGTGGCGACGCCCACCCGCTCGACACCGGCGGGAACCGGGAGCGAGGTCGTGGTGACCAGCGTGACGGTCGCACCGCGGGCGGCGGCTTCCTCGGCGAGGGCGTGGCCCTGACGGCCCGAACTGCGGTTGCCGATGAACCGCACCGGATCGATGGGCTCGCGGGTGCCGCCGGCGGTGATCAGGACGGACAGACCGGCGAGGTCGGGAGGCGTGAGCACACGCTCGACCGCCGCGACGATGACCTCGGGCGCAGCGAGTCGGCCGGCTCCGACGTCGCCACCGGCGAGGCGGCCTTCCTCGGGGTCGACCACGATGACCCCGCGCGACCGCAGCGTCGAGACGTTGTCCTGCACCGAGGGGTGCTCCCACATCTCGGTGTGCATGGCCGGACAGACGATGACCGGGGCCCGGCTGGCGATGAGGGTCGCCGTCAGCAGGTCATCGGATCGACCGGTCGCGTAATCCGACAGCAGCCGAGCCGTGGCGGGGGCGACGACGATCAGGTCGGCGTTCTGCCCGAGACGGGTGTGGGGAATCGGGCTCGTCTCGTCCCACAGCGACGTCTGCACCTTCTCCGACGAGAGCGCGGAGAGCGTTGTCTCGCCGATGAAGTGCGCGGCACCCTCGGTCATGACCGGCGCAACGTGCGCGCCGGCGTCGACGAGCCGGCGGATGACCTCGACCGCCTTGTACGCGGCGATGCCGCCGGACACCCCGACGACGATTCGACTGCCGGCGATCATCGTCAGGTCGTCGGAGAGCAGACGGTGAGGACGGTCAGTCGTCGGTCGACGCAGCGGCGGCCGCTGCAGCGGCAGCGTCGGCGGCGTCGGCCATCGCGGCCGCTTCGGCAGCGGCGAGCTCGGAGGCCTTCACCCCGACGATGGCATCGGCGGCGATCTCCTCGAACGCGATCGAGAGCGACTTGGAGGCGCTGGAGGTGACCTGCGGCGGAACGATGCGGCCGAGGCCGTCGCCGAGCTGGCCGTAGTAGCTGTTGATCTGACGGGCACGCATCGAGGCGAGGGCCACCAGCGAGAACTTCGAGCCGGCGCGCTCGAGGAGACCCTCCACGCGGGGTTCCATCATCGTGTCGAAAGAATCAGCCATCTTCGGGGGTTCTCCGTGAATCGGTGTGGTCAGCGATGACCAACAGGGGGCGCGCCGACATGGCGCACAGCGATGCAACGCTAGCAGGGCACCGCCGAATTCAGCGACCACCGGCCAGCCGCGGGCGTACGCTCCCCCACGTGGGATCGCTCTCGTCCGACACTCGGGTCCATGGCGGTGACGGCCGGTACGCGGCGACCCCGCTCGATGCGTGGCGCATCTGGGGCCCGATGGGCGGGTACGCAGCGTCGTTCGCGCTCCGTGCAGCAGCCGCCGAGGTCGGCGACCCGTCGATGCCGCCCGCTTCGATGACCGTCCAGTTCTTCCAGCCGGCCGCCTTCGAACCGGTCGACATCGCGGTCGAGGTGCGGCGCGCGACCCGGCGCACCGCTGCCACGGCGGTTCGCATCACCCAGGAGGGCCGGGCGATCCTCGACGCCCAGGCCTGGTTCGCGGTTCCCGACGAGCTGGTCGTCCACGACCACGCCATCCGCCACACCGCCGGCGACCCCGACGATCATCCCGACATCGTCGACCTCACCGACGAGTCGGCGCCCTTCCCGTTCTGGGACAACTTCGACCAGCGCGTCGTCTACTGGGACGACGACTGGTCGCAACGAGTCGCCGGCTCCCCCGAGTGGTCGGGTTGGCTCCGGTTCCGCCCCGACGATCGCTTCGACGATCCCGTGGTCGAGGCCTGCCGGCTCCTGATCCTCGCCGACCTGCCGTCGTTCCCCGCCGCCGTTCGCGCCCACGACGGGTCCACCACCGGCAGTTGGGTCGCCCCGAACGTCGACCTCGCGGTGCAGTTCCACCATCTCGCCGATCTCGGGGACTGGCTGTTGTGCTCGGGCACCGCCCCCGTGGCCGCCCGCGGCCTCATCGGGTTCCGGTCCGAGGTCTGGACCCGCGACGGTCGCCTGGCCGCGAGCGGGTCCGGCCAGTTGATCACCCGGGCCGTCCCGGCGAGCTGACAGCGAACCTCGGGCTCAGATCGCCACGAACCGGCGGTGTGAGCCCGAAGGTGGGCCGAGTGAGCTCAGTGGTCGACGGTGAAGATGACGGCTCGGCCGGCGTCGGCGGCCTTCTGCCACAGATTGCGGGCAGCCTCGAAGTAGACCCAGGTGTACTTGAAGTCGTCGTCGGACAGATCGGCCCACGCGTACGTCTCGGGGTCGATGAGGTCGTACTGCGCCCGCAGTGCGTCGCTGTCGATGGCGGCGAGCGCAGCAGCAGTCGCGGCCACCTCGTCGGCGGGGGTGAAGGCCACGGTGCGGTCGTCCTCGGTGGTGAGCGTCGCGCTCCCGAAGATGGCCCGACTCTCGGGCGCCTCGGACTCGTCGAGCGCCGCGCTCCCGGCGACGCACATGTGGATCGCGTACCAGGCCTTGTCGGTCTCGGCGACGAAGTCCTTCTCCCACCGCTCCTGGATCGTGCCCTTGACGTACTTCACGACCTCGGCGTGACCGTCGGCACCCAGCAGCGCGGCGACATCTCCGTCGCCGATTGCGAACAACACTCCACGTCCGGCCATCTGTGGTCCTCTCAGTCGGGTTCGGAACTGGCCCGAGCAGCACGACGCCGCTCGTCGACCAGCGCCGCGAGGTGGTCGACCGTATCGGACACCTCGTGGTTCACCACCAGCACCGAGTCGAGATCCTTCGCGGCGGCGGCCTCTTCGTCGGCGCGGGCGACGCGCTGCTCGACCCGCTCGGGAGTGTCACCGCGGTGGACGAGCCGCTCGCGCTGGACCTCGCGCGAAGGCGCTTCGAGGTAGATGCACAGCGCGTCGGGGAACTTCTCCTTGACCGCCTTGGCCCCGTAGACGTCGATCTCGAAGATGACGTCGTGGCCCTCGGGCGGCTCGGGAACCGGGCTGCCCTGGCGGTAGTCGAGGAAGTCGACCCATTCGAGGAAACCGCCGTCGTCGATGCGTCGCTGGAACTCGTCCCACGTGGCGAACACGTAGGCGTCCTCGGCTTCGCCCGGGCGACGCTCACGGGTCGTCCACGACCGGTTGACGTACAGCTTGGGATCGCGCTCGCGCCACGCGGCGACGACCGTGCCCTTGCCGGCACCACCGGGACCGGACACCACGATGATCATGCCCGCTCCCCCAACAGGACCGACCAGGCGGCCTCGGGGATGGCGCCGAGCTCGATGTCCTCGGGGACGCCGGCAGCCGCCATGAGGCGGCGCGACGCGACCTTGCCGCCGACGGCGGGGATCGCCTCGAGCACGGGCAGGAGACGCAGCTCGGCGAGGCGATCCACCTCCCGCGCCGGGAGGACGTGGCGTTCACGTTCGAGTTCGGCGCGCACGTCCGCGAGCGAGAGGCCGGCGGAACAACGCCCGACGAAACGCTCCCGGAAGGCACGGGTGCGAGCCGCCCACTCGAGGGCGTCGTGGAGCACGACGGTGGTCACCCGATCGCGGAGGCGATGGCCGCAGCGGCGGCGACGGGATCGTCGGCCTGCGTCACGGCCCGGCCGATCACCAGGAGGTCGGCGCCGTTCGCGATGGCCTCCTGGGGCGTGGCGGCCCGGGCCTGGTCGTGGATCGGCGATCCGGCCGGCCGGATGCCGGGGACGACCCGCCGGAGACGCGGCGCCAGTTCCCGTGCGGTCTGCAGATCGCCGGCGGCGAGGATCAGACCGCCGCAGCCACCCTCGAGCGCCACTCGAACCCGGTTCGGAACGATGTGGGGCGGCGCGGAATCGTCGCTCGTCAGCACGGTGACGGCCAACGAGACGGGCACGTCGAGCCCGGCGGCCTCGGCGCCGTGGTACAGGCCCTCGACGCCGGCCTTGAGCATGTCGACGCCACCGGTGGCGTGCAGCGTGAGGTATTCCACCCCGAGCGCGCCGAGCACGCGGGTGGCGCGGTTCACCGTCGTCGGGATGTCGAAGAGCTTCAGGTCCAAGAAGACCTGGTAGCCGAGGTCACGGAGATCGGCGATCACGTCGGGGCCGGCGGCGCTGAACAGCTCGAGGCCGACCTTCGCCACGCCGAACCAGGGCCGCATCTGCACCGCGAGCCGGTGGGCCTCGACCATGTCGTCGGTGTCGAGCACCAACGCCAGTCGACGACGGACGTCCTCCGAAACCTCGCCTGCAATGTCAGCCATGTGCGCCTCCGCTGAGTTCTCGTACTCGATCGATCTTGTGGGCCTCGCACCAGGCCCGCAGGTCATCCAGCACGTGCCGGGGAGCTCGGGGATCTGCGAATGTGGCCGTTCCTACCTGACACGCCTGAGCACCGGCGAGCAGGAACTCGACGGCATCGGCCGCGGTCGCGACTCCACCCACCCCGATGATGGGGAGGTCGGGGTGAGCGACCCGGCAATCGTAGACAGCTCGCACCGCTACCGGATGGATGGCCGGACCGGAGACGCCCCCTCCCCCGGCGCCGCTGCCGAGGCGCGGCCGACGGGTCTCGGGATCGATCGACATGCCCAGCAGCGTATTGGTGAGGGTGACGGCCTCGGCGCCGGCAGCGGCGACCGCCCCGGCGACCTCAGCGGTGCGGTCGGTGTTGGGGCTGAGCTTGGCCCAGAGCGGCCGGTCGGCGACACCACACGCCTCGATCACCTCGGCCGCGGTGTCGGGATCGTGGGCGAACAGGTGCCGGCCGCCGTCGAGGTTCGGACAGCTGAGGTTGACCTCCACCCCGATCACCGAGGCCGGCGCTTCGGCGAGCATTCGGGCGGCGCGACGGTACTCGTCGACGGTCCGGCCCCAGATGGAGACCACGATGCGCTCGACGCCGATGCGGCGCAGCCTGGCGAGACCGTCGCCGAGCCAGGCGGCGACACCGGGCCCCTGGAGGCCGACGCTGTTGATCATCCCCGCCGGCGTCTGATGGATGCGGGGGCCGGGGTTGCCGTCCCACGGGTCGGCGGAGAGGGACTTCACGACGAAGGCGCCGAGTCCCGCGAGGTCGAGGTACGCCGACAGCTCCGTCGAGTGACCGGCCGTGCCCGACGCGACCATCACCGGGTTGGGCAGGGTGATCGACCCGACCGAGACCGACAGATCGACGCTCATGACCCGGGCGAGTGCCGAAGGCGGCTCGGCCCATGAGGACAGTTTCGTTGGTCGGCGAAGCCGACGGCCTCTGGAGTCACCGACGTGAGCGGACTCCACCGACTCACTTGTGCACTCCGGCGTGGTACTCCTGCAGGCTCCGCACGACCGGCTCGTGCGCCGCGGTGTCGGCGATGCCGTTGGCGGCCGCGAGCGCCGCTGCGGCCGTCGTGAGGAGTGGCACCCGGTGCAACCCGGCGGCGGAGCGGATGTACGCACCGTCGGAACGGGGCCCACGACCACGCGGCGAGTTCACCACGAGCTGGATCCGGTCGCTCGACAGCAGCTGCACGGCGTCGCTCCCGCCCTCGCCGAGCTTGTCGACGACCTGGCTCACCACAACGCCCGCCTCGGTGAAGAACGCTGCGGTGCCGGCGGTCGCGACGATCTCGAAACCGAGGTCGGCGAACCGCTGTGCCGCCCGCAGGCCGGTCGCCTTGTCGCGATCGGCCAACGACATGAACACACACCCCGTTGTCGGCATCCGGTCGCCCGCCGCGAGCTGCGACTTGGCGAACGCCAGCCCGAACGTCAGGTCGATGCCCATGACCTCGCCGGTCGAGCGCATCTCGGGACCGAGCACCGCATCGGCGTCGGGGAACCGGTTGAACGGCAGCACCGCCTCCTTGACCGAGATGTGGTCGCCGGTGACCGGCGGCTGCAACAGCCCCTCGAGCCGAAGCTGCGCGAGCGATGCGCCACACATCACCCGCGACGCCACCTTCACGAGCGGGACCCCGGTCGCCTTGGCCACGAAGGGGACGGTGCGCGACGCCCGGGGATTCGCCTCGATGACGAAGACCTGGGCGGCGTCGGGAGTGTTGCCCGACCGCTTCACCGCGAACTGCACGTTGATGAGACCGTCGACCTCGAGCGACTCCGCGAGCCGCTTGGTGTAGTCCTCGATGACGGCGAGGGTGCCTGCACCCAACGTCATCGGCGGCAAGACACACGCCGAGTCACCGGAGTGCACGCCCGCCTCCTCGACGTGCTCCATGATCCCGCCGATCAACACCTCACCGGTCGAATCGCGGATGGCGTCGACGTCCACCTCGGTGGCGTCCTCGAGGAACCGGTCGATCAGCACCGGCCGGGAGGCGGACAGGCCGCCCTCACGCCCGAGTCCGCCGAGTCCGGCGAGCGTGGCCATCGCCGTGCCGAGGCCTTCGTCGTCGTACACGATCTCCATGGCCCGACCACCGAGCACGTACGACGGCCGCACGAGGGCCGGGTACCCGATGCGGTCGGTGATCGCCTGGGCGCCCGCCAGGTCGGTGGCCGTACCACCGGCGGGCTGGGGGATCTCGAGCCGAGCACACAGCGCGTTCCACCGGTCGCGGTCCTCGGCGAGGTCGATCGAGTCGGGGCTCGTGCCCAAGATCAGCTCACGGGGCAGCACGTCGGCGAGCTTGAGCGGGGTCTGGCCGCCGAGGCTGACGATCACGCCTGCCACCGGACCCGCCGCCTGCTCGGCCTCGATGACCGACATCACGTCCTCGAACGTCAACGGCTCGAAGTAGAGGCGGTCCGACGTGTCGTAGTCGGTCGAGACGGTCTCGGGGTTGCAGTTGATCATCACCGTCTCGAACCCGGCGTCGCGGAGGGCGAAGCTGGCGTGGACGCACCCGTAGTCGAACTCGATGCCCTGCCCGATGCGGTTGGGGCCCGAACCGAGGATGATCACCTTGGGACGGGTCGACGGACGAACCTCGCTCTCGTCCTCCCACGTCGAGTAGTGGTAGGGCGTGAGCGCCGCGAACTCGGCCGCGCACGTGTCGACGGTCTTGTACGTGGGAAGGACCCCCGCCGCCACTCGCGCCGAGCGCACGTCGGTCTCGGGCTCGGACCACAGGTAGGCGAGCTGGGCGTCGGAGAAGCCGAGCTGCTTGGCCCGGCGCCACTCGCGCCGGTCGAGCTGCGCCGACGTCCGACCCGTCAGGGCGGCGCGCTCCTCGGTGACGAGCGACATCTGGTCGAGGAACCACGGGTCGATCCGGCAGGCGTCGTAGACCCGCTCGATGCCGAGGCCCCGCCGGAGCGCCGCCTCGACGCAGAAGATGCGGTCGGGGGTCGCACGGTCGGTGAGGGCGAGGAGTTCGTCGTCGGAAAACGCGTCCCACTCCGACTCGGCGGGATCGCAGTTGAGACCGAATCGGCCCTGCTCGAGCGAGCGCAGCGCCTTCTGCAGCGATTCGGGGAAGGTGCGGCCGATCGCCATCGCCTCGCCCACCGACTGCATCTGGGTGCCGAGCACCCCCGACGTGCCGGGGAACTTCTCGAACGCCCACCGCGGCACCTTGGTGACCACGTAGTCGATGGCCGGCTCGAAGCTGGCCGGCGTCTGCTTGGTGATGTCGTTGGTGATCTCGTCGAGCGTGTAGCCGACCGCCAGCCGGGCGGCGATCTTGGCGATCGGGAAGCCGGTGGCCTTGGACGCCAGGGCCGAGCTGCGAGACACCCGGGGGTTCATCTCGATGACCACGAGGTCACCGTCGACGGGGTTCACGGCGAACTGCACGTTGGAGCCGCCGGTCTCGACACCGACACGGCGGATGCAGGCGAACGCAGCGTCGCGCATCGTCTGGTACTCGACGTCGCTCAACGTCTGCGCCGGAGCGACCGTGATGGAGTCGCCGGTGTGCACACCCATCGGGTCGACGTTCTCGATCGAGCAGATGATCACGCAGTTGTCCTTGCGATCCCGCATGACCTCGAGCTCGTACTCCTTCCATCCGGCGATCGACCGCTCGATGAGGATCTCGCTGATGGGGCTGGCGTCGAGGCCGGCCGCGGCGACGAGCTCGAACTCCTCGGCCGTCTTGGCGATGCCGGTGCCCTTGCCGCCGAGGATGTACGCCGGCCGGATGACCACGGGGAGGCCGATCCGGCCGACCACCTCGCGAGCAGCTTCCATGGTGTGGGCCGTGTCGGACTCGGGGACCTTGAGGCCGATCTCGATCATCGCCTGCTTGAAGACCTCGCGGTTCTCCGCGGTCTCGATGGCCTCGGCGTTGGCGCCGATCATCTCGGGCGTGCCCTCGACCCCGATGAGCCCCTTGGCGAAGAGCTCCATCGCCAGGTTGAGCGCCGTCTGACCACCGAGGGTCGGCAGCACCGCGTCGGGGCGCTCCTTCTCGATGATGCGGGCCAACACGTCGACGTCGAGCGGCTCGATGTAGGTGGCGTCCGCGAAGTCGGGATCGGTCATGATCGTCGCCGGGTTGGAGTTGGCCAGGATGACCCGGTACCCCTCCTCCCGGAGCACCCGGCACGCCTGCGTGCCCGAGTAGTCGAACTCGCACGCCTGGCCGATCACGATCGGTCCCGACCCGATGATCAGGATCGAGTGGAGGTCGTCACGACGGGGCATGGTTCTGGCTCCAGACAAGGAAAAAGCCCCCAGAGGGGGCTCGGGTCACAGCAGGTTCGGGGCAACACGTTTCGGCACTCACCGAGGCCGCACCTTAACACGGGCGCCGACCACCTCCGTCCGGCACGGTCGCTGCATTCCCGACGTTCACTCCGGCACCGCCGCGATCACCGCGGCGGTGCCCCCTCGGACGCCAGTTCCGCCTCGACGACGACCGCGGCGGGCCGCCGGCTCTGGCGGCCGAGCTCCTGCGCGGCGACGAGCGCGTCGTCGGCGGCCTTGGAGAACGCGACACGCGCGTCCTCGAGGTCGGTGCGCTGGGTGGCGGCGGCGACGCGGGTCGTGGCCTTGTCCCAATGGAACTGGAACATCCCGATGTCGTACGCACCGTCGGCGATGAGCGCCGTCGCCAAGGCCTTCTCGTTGGGCTTCTTGATGTCCCACACGATGTGGAACAGCGAGAGGAACTTGAGCACGTAGAACGTGACGTCGATCTCCCACCACTTGAACCCCTGGCGGCAGGAGCTCTGGATGTGGTGGTGGTTGTTGTGCCAGCCCTCACCCATCGTGAGGATCGCCACGAGCGGGTTGTTGCGGCTCGAGTCCTCGGTGGCGAACCGGCGCGAGCCCCACAGGTGCGCCATCGAGTTCACGAGGAAGGTGGTGTGCCACAACAGGACGGTCGACAGGAAGAAGCCGACGACGAGGCCACTCCACCCGCCCCACCACAGACACAGGAAGATCGGAAG
>Ga0209023_10007845_pt1 | contig 10828 bp, 6 predicted proteins | sample LakOneMetagenome_FD_187468 | JGI IMG/M metagenome (GOLD analysis project Ga0209023, IMG submission 187468) | Freshwater and sediment microbial communities from Lake Erie, Canada (SPAdes) (version 2) | ecosystem: Environmental > Aquatic > Freshwater > Lentic | place: Lake Erie, Canada | collected...
ACAATCATTTGAAGGAAGATTCTGTACGCGTAAAGGCGCTTTCACATTTATCGTCTTTATACCAAAGCAGTAACCTCAAAAATGCAGAATATTATGCTGCGCAGGCTTTAACCATCGCCCAAAAAATAAATGATGATGTTTCAATATGTGTAGCCTTATCCCAGTTAAGCAGCGTTTATTCCTGGCAACGCAAAACAACAGCAGCATTAAATGCCAGTTTTCAGCAACTTGAAATTGCTGCAAAGTTAAATTCAGGGTTTTGGTTGCAAAAGGCTTACCTGCGCATAGGGTACGTTTATGAATTGGAAAATGAATGGGGCAAAGCTTTAAGTTATACTTTAAAAGCGTTGCCTTATGCCGAGCAAACAGGCGATCCCCTGGTAATCGGGTATGTGTATGATTATATAGGTTCTGAATATCTTGGTGTAGGCAATATTAAAAGTGCCGAGGAATACCTTCGTAAAGCCTGTAGCCTTTTAATGAAGAATGGCAATATGGATGAACTGGGAGACTCCCGGATAAACCTTGCAAAAGTTTTCGATGCAACCGGCAATTTCGATTCAGCCAAATATTATTTTGATGCTGCTGTTTCAATTTTCACAGACAGGGATGAACCCTACCAAATAGCCGATGCCTATCAGCAAATGGGTGATATGTACCAGCAAAGGGGCATGTATAAAGAAGCAAAAGAATGTTATAAAAAAACCATACTCAATTACAATAAAAACGATGTGGCAGAAGCTGATTATGCACTTGCGGTTCTGGGGCTTGGCACAGTGGCCTGGGCGGAAAAACAATATGATACGGCCTCAAAAATATTCCATGAAGAATTTGCTAAAGTAAGAGACGCCGGAATTACAGAACCCCAGCTAAAATATCTGAAATATATGGCAATGGCCGATTCTGCAGCCGGCAATTATAAAGAAGCCTTTAACCACATGCAATATTATGCTTTGCTCTTCGACAGTTCTTATAATGAAAAAAAAACGCAGGCCACCCAGCGCATGCTTATCGAATTTGATGTGCAACGGAAGGAAAAAGAAAATGAGCAGCTAAAACTACAGAATGTTCTGGAGAAGCAGCGTACCGCCATCTTTGCAATATCCGGCAGTGTGCTTTTTATTGCAGGTATCTTTCTTTCTTTATTGTACAAACAAAAAACGGCTGCCTTAACAGCAGTAAAGCACCTGCAGCATACCACAGAAAACAAGAACAATGAACTGGCGGTAATAAATGCCGTAAAAAATAAACTTATCTCCATGATAGCACATGATGTGCGCTCACCGCTTACCTCTTTACAAAATATCCTCTACCTCACAAGAGAAAAAATACTTGACGAGGAAGAGTTTAAAAGGTTAAGCCTTATGCTCGACAGTGATATACGCCATATTATAAGCATGCTCGATAATACATTACTATGGGCAAGAGAGCAGATCCATGCCCTTACAATAAATAAGGTTTCTTTCGACCTTAGCGAAATGACCGAAGATGTTATCTCTCTTTATAACCAGGCAATACAGGATAAGAACATTAAAGTAGAAAACCTTATCCCTGCACAATACAACGTTTTTACCGATAAAAACATTATCCATACTGTTATGCGCAACATGCTATCCAATGCTATAAAATTTACGCCCCCGGGTAAAAGAATATTTTTCCAGGTAGAAAAAAATGCCGGCCATGCAGAAGTAACCATCAAAGACGAAGGAGAAGGTATTTCGAAAGAAATTTTAGAAAAAATCAACAAAAAAGAATTTATTTCTACAAGAGGTACCAATAACGAAAAGGGAACCGGGCTAGGCCTTATGTTCAGTTTTGAACTGCTTTCAAAACTTGGCGAGAAAATCGCTATCAAAACCGTACCGGGGCAAGGAACAGCCATCACTTTTTCTATAGCAACACAGGATGCACCCGCTTCTTAAAATACTGTCAAATTCTTTTGTACTAATTTGCGCTTTCTTTAAAACAGAAAAATTAGTAATAAATATTTTTTGGTACGGGCATTTGTATTTCATCGCATCAACCGTTGCGTCGCACGCTTGTACTTATGTTCTGTATGCATCACCTGGCAGGCTGCCAAAAGCTTATTGTACTTGCCGCATTAAAACCTGTAAGTAACAGGCAACGCCAAAGCCAGACAACAGTACAACAGATGAACGGATTGCGACGCAACGAAGATGATCTGTAAAACAAAAGCCGGTATCAACAGATTTTAAAAATACTTGTAAAACATCCGGCTGCATAAAGCAGTACTGTACATTTAGTCACTAAAAGATTTCAAAAATATATGGCCAAAGAATTACGCAGGGAACAGGCTTTAGAATATCACGCCCACGGCAGGCCCGGTAAAATTGAAGTTATACCTACTAAAGAAGCCAAAACGCAGCGCGACCTTTCACTCGCTTACAGCCCCGGGGTGGCAGAACCCTGCAAAGAAATATTTAAGAACAGGGAAGACGTTTATAAATACACGGCAAAAGGTAACCTTGTTGCCGTAATAACCAATGGTACAGCGGTTTTGGGCCTTGGCGATATTGGCCCCGAAGCCAGTAAACCTGTAATGGAAGGCAAGGCGGTACTGTTTAAAATTTTTGCCGATATAGATGTTTTTGATGTTGAGATAAATGAGAAAGACCCGGAGAAATTTGTACAGATCGTTAAAGCGCTCGAACCAACTTTTGGCGGCATTAACCTGGAAGATATAAAAGCCCCTGAATGTTTTTACATAGAACGAATGTTGCGGGAGCAATGCAACATCCCTGTAATGCACGATGACCAGCATGGAACTGCCATCATTAGCAGTGCAGCCTTACTTAATGCACTGGAACTACAGAAAAAGAAGATCGATAAAGTAAGGATTGTAGTAAACGGCGCCGGCGCCGCAGCAATGGCATGCGCGCAGTTATATGCAGCCCTGGGAGCTAAATACGAAAATTTTATCATGTTTGATAAAGACGGGGTGCTGCACGAACAAAGAACCGATCTGGATGATATTAAACGAAAATTTGCCGTAAAGAAAAACGACTGGACATTGGATAAAGCTATGAAAGATGCAGACGTTTTTTTAGGTTTGAGCGTAGGCAATGTGGTAACACAGGAAATGATAAAAAGCATGGCCAAAAACCCGATCGCTTTTGCCATGGCCAACCCCGATCCTGAGATTACTTACGAAGATGCAACTGCGGTAAGAAAAGACATCATCATGGCTACAGGGCGAAGCGATTATCCTAACCAGGTAAACAATGTGCTTGGCTTCCCGTATATATTCCGCGGCGCACTGGATGTACGTGCACGGCAGATAAACGAAGCAATGAAACTTGCTGCGGTAAAGGCTTTGGCAGAACTGGCCAAAACGCCTGTGCCAGATATTGTTAACATGGCTTACAATAAAAAAACGATGGCTTTTGGCCCTGAATATATTATTCCAAAACCGTTGGACCCACGTTTACTGGCTGCCATCGCTCCGGCGGTAGCCAAAGCAGCAATTGAAAGCGGGGTAGCACAAAAAACAATTGAAAGCTGGGACCGGTACACAGTAGAATTAAACAAACGCCTTGGCCTGGATAACCAGGTAATGCGCATCATTGGCAATAAAGCACGCCGCGATCCAAAACGAATTGTATTTGCCGAAGCGGATAACCAAAAAATATTGAAAGCCGCCAGCCTGCTGTATGATGATGGTATTGCTTACCCAATATTGCTGGGTGAAGAAGACAAAATAAAAAAGATAGCATTAGACAATCAGATTGATGTCTCCGAATTGCCGATTATTGATACACGCAGCGAAGCCACAGAAGAAAAGCGTTCTTTTTATGCGGAATTGTATTTTAAAAAACGCCAGCGCCGCGGTTTAAATTATTACGAAAGTAAAAAGCTGATGCGGGAACGCAACAACTTCGGTTGTATGATGGTGGAGACCGGCGATGCCGATGCAATGATATCGGGCCTTACAAAAAATTATGCCGAAACCATACGCCCCGCTTTGCAGATAATAGGCACAGAGGATGGCGTAAAAAAAATTGCCGGTATGTACCTGTTACTTACCCGCAAAGGCCCGCTGTTTCTTGCCGATACCACAGTAAATTTTAACCCCACTGCCGAAGAGCTTGCCGATATAACCATGATGGTGGCAAAAGAAGTGCGCAGTTTTAATATTACGCCACGCATTGCCATGCTCAGTTACAGCAATTTTGGCAGCAGCGATTCGCCGGAAGCTAGGCTGGTATCACAAGCCACACAAATTGTTAAGCAGCGCAATCCTACATTAATAATTGATGGAGAAATACAGGCCTGGGTGCCGTTTAATAAAGACATTTTAAAAGACAATTATCCATTCAGCAGCCTGGTTGATCAGGATGTAAATGTGATGATATTTCCCAACCTTGCTGCGGGTAATGTGGCATATAACCTGCTTAAAGAAGTTGGTGGTGCCGATGCTATCGGCCCCATATTGCTCGGTTTAAAAAAACCTGTTCATGTATTACAGTTGGGCAGTACAGTGCGCAGCATTATTAATATGGCTAATATTGCAGTGGTAGATGCACAAATGAAATGCAGGATTGACACAGAAGAAGAAGTGCAGCGTTCGCCCTGGTGGAAGCGTGGGAGGAAGAAATGATTCAGGAAGAGCAGGTATCAAAATTTGCAAATGTGTGTTTAGCATATACCAAAGGCATTGCAGAACCGGCTTTAAAATTCTTTGGGCAACTCCTGTTGTGTCACTCACTTGTACATTAAGAGCATTGCTGAGCTTTAGGGTTCACGGGTTTCTGTCAGGTTCATTAACAGTCATTGCAATAGCTAAAAAATATTAAATACCATAAAAGATATTACCAGTGCTATCATTATTTCTCAATCACCTTGGCAGATTTCTACTAATGCTTCGCAGCATGTTCACCAAACCGGAGAACATGAAAATGTATTGGAAAGAACTTATGCACCAATGTACTGAAATTGGTATTGGTTCTTTACCAATCGTAATCATTATTTCTTTATTTCTTGGTGCGGTTACTACGGTGCAAACCGCTTACCAGCTGGTTAGCCCGCTGGTGCCACAGTCTACTATTGCACAAATTGTTCGTGACAGTGTTATACTTGAACTCTCGCCTACAGTTGTCTGTATAGTGCTGGCTGGCGTAGTGGGCAGTAAAATTGCAAGTGAGCTGGGCAATATGCGTACAACGGAACAGATAGATGCGCTTGAAATTATGGGCATTAATACCCGCAGTTACCTGGTAATGCCAAAAATTTTGGGCGCTTTAATTGTAGTTCCTTTCTTAGTTGTTATTTCTGCTGTACTGGCAATATGGGGTGGCCGCATGGCTGGCGCTATGTCGGGTATTCTTGCTTCTGAAATTTTTGATAACGGGCTTCGCCAGAACCTTAATATATTCAATATTACTTTCGCTTTGTATAAGGCCTATACTTTTGCATTTATCATCAGCAGCATACCGGCATATTATGGTTATCATGTAAAAGGCGGCGCACTTGAAATTGGCCGTGCAAGTACTACATCTGTAGTGGTGAGCTGTATTATGATTTTGTTTGCTGATTATGTACTGGCAGCTATTTTCCTTTAGTGATGAGCAGAAGCAGTGAAAGGTTGCGATGATAAAAAGCTGCAGAAAATTTTATGGGTAAGAATGTTATTATTTTTGATTAAAATATAAATAGCAGCGTGCAGATAACCTGTGAGCGCTGAAGCCCGATAGCAGTAAAACAGATGAACGTACTGCGACGCAACGATGCCTCATAGCATTGGTACAGCCCGGCCCCCAAAAAAATAAAATGTTGCAGGCTTCCAAAACTGTGATTTTATTTTAATTCCATCACCTCAATTGCAGAAGGATGCGCTTTATCGTGATAAATCTTAATAGTTGCTTTTTTAAAATCTTCGTCACTTGCAGCAGGGATATTCATGAATTGCTGCGGGTTCCTGTCAACCAGCGGAAACCAGCTGCTTTGAATTTGAATCATTATTTTATGGCCTTTTAAAAAAGTGTGCGCTACCGAATTAAGTTCAAGGTTGAGCGGCGTAATTTTATTGGGAACAAAAGGTTCGGGCTTTTCAAAACTGTTGCGGAATTTGCCGCGCAATACTTCTGCACGAACCAGTTGCTGTGTATGATTACTGTCTGGTAATACATCAATCACTTTTACAATAAAATCTGCATCGGTGCCGCTTGTGCTTACAAAAAGACCTGCTTTTATGGGGCCGCAAAGCGTAATGTTTTCATTTAAAATGCCACTGGTATAATATACCACATCCTTTCGCCGGGAGGCAAATGTTTGGTCGGCGCTCATATACTCATTGATCCTGTCATTTGATTTTTTGTTGATGTAAGGAACAGGGTTTGCAGGATCTGAAACATATTCATCCTCTCCTTTTACCGGGCCATCCTTTAGTAATAAATTATGTTGCTCATTCAGGAGCCATTTTGTTGTTGCTTCTTCTTTGGGGGGCCATTGTGTAAATGATTTCCACTGGTTGGAACCGGTAACAAAAACGGTTGCTTCCTGTGCTTTAAAGCTTCCTTTGTCTTTTAAATAATGGTTAAAGAAATCAAGTTCAACCTGCTGAAAATAGGCACTGGTATTGCTGCCGAAATTATAGGTATCAAAGCTGCTCCAGTTTTTGCTTTCCCATGCACCATGCGTCCATGGCCCCATAATGATCCTGTTGTCATTTTCCGGGTTTTGCTTTTCGATGGCATCATAAGTATGTAAAGCACCAAACATATCTTCCGCATCGAACCAGCCGCCAACAATAAGTGTGGCGGGTTTTATATTGGTAAGGTGCGGTCTGATATTGCGTGCTTTCCAGTAAGCATCGTTTGTATTGTGCTGCAGGTACTCGTTCCATATTTTACTTTTGTTATGAAAGTAGCGGTCGTTTAGATTTTTAACAGGGCCAACGTTAAGATAAAAATCATACGCATCTTCTATTTGTATGCTGTCGTTAACCTGCGGGTCCTGCTGCCGTGGCGCATCTCTCGGGTGATCAAAAAAATTAAGAAAGCCAAAGTTATCCATCAGAAAAAATGCGCCGCGGTGGTAAGCATCATCTCCTTCAAATTCATCGGTAACCGGTGCCTGTGGCGAAACAGCTTTTATAGCAGGATGTGCATCGGGCAATGCTGCGGTGGCATAAAAGCCGGGATAAGAAATGCCATAAATACCAACCTTTCCGTTATTGTTGCTGATGTTTTTCAGCAGCCAGTCAACAGTATCGTAGGTATCGGTGCTTTCGTCAACGTCTTGCAACTTTTTATTGTCAATAGCGGGTGTCATTTCCTCAAATTGTCCTTCACTCATATGGCGGCCACGCACATCCTGGTAAACATAAATATATTTTTCATTTGCAAATAATGCATTGGGCCCCAGTCTTCTTTTTAAATTTTTTTCACCGTAAGGTGCAACAGAATATGGTGTACGCTCAAGAAGGAAGGGATATTTTTCGCTTTTACCGGCTGGTGTGTAAATGGCAGTAAAGAGTTTGGTGCCATCCCGCATAGGAATCATATGTTCTGTTTTTACATAGCCATTTACCGGCTGCTGTGCACAGGAAAAGAAAACAGAAATGGTAAGCAGAATAACGAGTGATGTTGCCCTCATACAATAAAATTGTTTAATGAATTTATATTAGCAAACAGGAGTTTGTAAAAGTAAAGAAATGTAACCGGTATGTTTTTGCCGGCAGTATGCAACTGCACAAATATTATTTAAACGGTTTAATGATTATTGGCAGCCTGAGAAAAATTATTCGGGCGTGCCCTTTGGGCCGGGCTTTCCGCTGCAAGTCCTCACTGTGCTTCGTTGCACTGCGCTTCGTTCCGGGCTTTCCGCTGCAATCCCTCACGCAGCAGCCAATAAAAGATCCTGCATTTTTATTGGCTTGATAAAGTGCTGTAATTTGTTATTGCGGCCTGCGGTTTAACGGATTAAAAAGTGCATCTTAAACTTAGCATAAAGCATTTGTTAAGTTCCATAGCACAGTATTCATTTCCCTTATCTTTGCCGCTAAAATTTTTTAAACCGTGAAGGGCAAGAAGGTAGCTTTACTGATAATAGCAGTTTTATTCGCAGATCAGGCTTTGAAGTTTTATATAAAGACCAACTATTACCTGGGCGAGGAACATAACATCACCGGCAACTGGTTCAGGCTGCATTTTGTTGAAAATGAGGGAATGGCATGGGGATGGCAGTTTGGCGGTGAGTTTGGTAAAATCATACTTACGCTTTTCAGGCTGGTTGCAGTTATTCTTGGTACATTTTACCTGCGTACGATTATTCGTAAAAAATACCATAGCGGCTTTATTGTTTGTGCGGCATTGATTTATGCAGGTGCACTTGGCAACCTGCTGGACAGTATGTTTTATGGTTTGATCTTTAGCAACAGCGAACCATTTTTGGTGGCCCAGCTATTGCCGGAAGGCGGCGGTTATACAACGTTCCTTCATGGAAAAGTGGTTGACATGCTATACTTCCCAATTATTTCTGATGCGCATTATCCTTCCTGGTTTCCTTTCTGGGGTGGCGAGGATTTTGAGTTTTTTCGTCCTGTGTTTAACCTGGCCGATGCTTCTATTTCTACCGGAGTAATTGCTTTACTTTTATGGCAGAAAAAATTCTTTCATCATAATGAAGTGGTAACACATAATACAGTTGAAACGGCAGCCATGGCAGACGACAGTGCACAGGTTTTGTAAAAAAGCCGCACAGGATGTTGCTGAAAAACAAAGCAGGCTGTAGCTGCGCAAATATGTAAAGTAAAAGTGTGCGACGCAACAGGCGATGCCATAAAAGCCAATGCCGGGTAAAAAAGTATTTCACAGCATTTCATAATAAAACTTCTTCACTTGAATTTTCTTTTTGCGTGGCGGTATTTCAGGTCAAAGAAATCCGCCAATGCCATCAATATCATTGCATGGATAAGCGTGCTGGCAATAGCTGTGGGTACGGCTGCGCTTATAATTGTACTGAGTGTTTTTAACGGTTTTGAAGATTTGGTGAAGGGCTTGTATGGCGACTTTTATGCGGATGCAAAAATAACTGCCGCCAAAGGAAAATTTATTTCTTTTACACCTGAACTGGTAAAAAAAATAACGGCTATACCTGGCATCAGCAGGCTTAGTTTTTATGCCGAAGAAAAGGCCGTGCTGGTAAACGGCGATTACCAGACTATTGTTTTTTTGAAAGCTGTTGATGAAAATTACACTTCTGTTAATCATCTCAATAACCATATAGAAAGAGGGGAATATAAGATTGGCAATGCGGAAACACCGGCCATTGTAGTTGGTGCGGGTATAAGTAACGCTGTGGGTGCAGATCCGGAAAATAACCTGTCGCAGCCCGTTATTTATTTGCCAAACCGGAAAGCTACCAACTTTAGCAGCCTTGATGCCATGCACTCTTATAACGTTACCACTTCGGGTATATTTACCGTGCAGCAGGAATTTGACGATAAATACGCATTTACCAACCTGGCTTTTATGCAATATATGCTTGATCTTAAGGTAAATGAATACAGCGGTGTGGAGATAGCGCTGGAGCCCGGCGCGGATGCTGTGGACGTACAAAAAAAGCTGCAGCAGGTAACGGGTGCAAATTATGTTGTGCAAACGCGGTATGAGCAAAACCAAAGCCTGTTCAGTATTATGCAAATAGAAAAATGGGTGATCTATGGCATACTTTCAATTATCCTTTTGGTTGCGGCGTTCAATATGATTGGCGCACTAATAATGCTGGTACTCGAAAAACAAAAAGACATTGCTGTACTTAAAGCAATGGGTGCACATGATACACGGATACAATCTATTTTTTTAACTGAGGGTTTGGTGCTGGCGGGTGTAGGTGGAACTGCAGGAATGTTACTGGCTTTTATTACCTGTATACTGCAATTAAAATTTCATCTTATTAAATTAGGCGGTGCTACTTTTATTATAGACTATTACCCGGTAAAAATGAGCTTGTCCGATTTTTTACTGGTAGCATTTACTGTTCTTACCGTAGCAGTGCTCGCTGCATGGATACCTTCTCGTAAGGCGGCTGTACAATTGTATTCACTAAAAAGCTAGTAAAGAATTTTTTTGGCAGGCTATTTATTTTTTATGGCATCTGTTGGTTACACTCCTTTGCTGTAAAAACATAGAGGGGCAGAACGGTTATTATAAATTCTTGCTTATATATTGGCTGCAAAGGATAATGATTGAGTAATGCCTGCATTATGGTTTGCGTTTTTATAGCAATCCTTTTTTATTTATGTGTTACAGTTACTTGCTGCTATCAGCAAAAAAACTTTTCATGTAAAGAACCATTTCGGGGGTGTTATAATTTTCGATGCCTTCATTTCGGTTTACAATATGTCCGGCCGGGTCTACGATGATGGTTGTAGGCAGCGTACCGCTGAATATGGTTTGTTTAATTTCACCTTCGGGTTTGTACAATGGCAGACTGTAATGACTGGCCTGCATAAACTGCGTGGAATTTTGCAGGTTGCTATCTGCATCGGCTGCAATAAAAACAAAACGGCTGTCATTTTTCAATTGAAGATATAGTGCATTGATAGACGGCATTTCGGCTCTGCATGGTGGGCACCATGTGGCCCAGTAATTAATAAAAATCACCTTACCTTTTAAATCTGTTGTAGCAATTGTTTTGTTATCAATATCCGTAAAGCGCAACTGTACGGTACTGCTGTCGCCATTGTTTGCAGGGGTTTGTTTTTGAGCACCAGCTTTAAATAAGCCAATATCCATAAGTCTTTGTAATACCCATACTTTAGCATCGGGTACAAATAATAATAATGCAATTATCAGGATCATTAACC
>Ga0209023_10007847_pt1 | contig 10827 bp, 10 predicted proteins | sample LakOneMetagenome_FD_187468 | JGI IMG/M metagenome (GOLD analysis project Ga0209023, IMG submission 187468) | Freshwater and sediment microbial communities from Lake Erie, Canada (SPAdes) (version 2) | ecosystem: Environmental > Aquatic > Freshwater > Lentic | place: Lake Erie, Canada...
TCATCGCTCCGGCAGGTGGTTCCAAGGACGTTTTCGTCCACATCACCGCTCTGGAACGCGCTGGCATCCGTGGACTGAACGACGGCCAAGCTGTGACGTTTGACGTGGAAAGCGACCGCAACGGCCGCGAATCCGCTGTGAACCTCGCGCTCGCCTGAACGTAAGTTCGACGCAGCCGACGACGGGACGGGGGTGACGCAAGTCGCCCCCGTTTTTTTCATGTCCGCGGTCCAAAGCCCGCTCCCTCGCTGCCAGCACGTCATTGCCTTTGCCCGTTGATCCTGTTCACATCCCTCAATCGCCGCGCGGGAAAGGCACAGCATGTCCAGCAAAGACCTGATCGAAATGGGCCAAGGTGACCTGATCCAGGCGCTGCCCTTCACCCACAATGAATACCATCGTCGCCTTGCCGCAGTCAGAGCCGCAATGACACAACAGGGACTGGACGCCTTTGTCAGCTTCAGCCCTGAGAATATCAACTGGCTGACCGGCCATGACACGCCCGCGTATCACTACATGCAGGCATCAGTGATCCCCCACGATCGCCTGCCTATCAACGTCATCCGCGGGATCGACGCCACCAACACCCTATCCCGAACATGGTCGCGGCAGGTGGTGCGCTACGCCGACCATCAAGAACCGATGGACGTCCTCGCCCAGCTTCTCCATGACCTCGTTGGCTCAACCTCCCGGATCGGGGCCGAAAGCGATGGCTTCTTTGTCAGCCCCCGCCGCTTCGACGTGCTGCGCCGCTCGATTGGCGACCGCTTGAGCGAGACACAGATCGTCGAACCTCTCCGCCTCGTCAAATCCGCCGAGGAACTCTCCCACATCCGCGCGGCCGCCAGGATCACCACCGCCGCGATGCACACCGCGATCCGCACAGCCGCCGCAGGCGTCAACGAAAACCACATCGCGGCAGAAGTCTGGAAGATGCTTGTCGAGAACGGCTGCGAATTTCCCGGCCTGCCCCCCTTCATCGTCAGTGGTCCTCGCACCAGTCTTGGCCACGCGACGTGGGCCGGGCGAACGCTGGCCAAGGGCGATCCACTCGCCTTTGAAATTCCCGGAACCCTGCACCGCTATGTTGCGCCCCTCTTCCGCTGCGGCACGGTCGGCGCACCGTCGGCAGCGGCCCGCAAGCTCGAAGCCGCCGTCCGCGCCTCACTCGAAGTGCTGATCGACGGCATCCGGCCGGGCGTCGTCGCAGAGGAATTGCACCAGTTAAGCGTCGCCAGCTTCCGCCGCCACGGCTACGAGGTCGGCCATCGCAGCGGCTATTCCATCGGCGTGAACTACGCCCCGGACTGGGGTGAGGGGAACCTGTTCTCCATTGTCGATGGCGAAAAGCGTAGCCTTGTCCCCGGCATGGTCTTTCATTTGGTGCCCGGAATCTATGTTCCCGGCGAACATGTCATCGTCATCTCCGAAACCGTTGCCGTCACTGACACAGGATGCGAAGTCATCACCGACTTTCCGCGCGAACTCTTCGTCGTCTGAACCGGCGCCCTGCCCGCATCGGCCTTCCGGAACCATCGGCCACTCGCGGCGTTAGACAGACATCAACCCGTCCATCGAAGGATCGAGAGATGTCAAAGTTCCTATACCTGCTGCCGCTCGTCAGCCTTGTCGCCGCCTGCGAAACTCCGCAACAAGCCGCCTTTGCTGGGGCCGCCACCGGCGCGGCCATCGGTGCTGCCGTCTCGGATGACGGCGACAAGGTCAAGGGTGCAGCCCTTGGCGGTGCGGCTGGCCTTGTCGCCGGCAGCCTGATCGGCCAAGCCTCGACCCCCGGTCAGTGCGTTTATAGCGACGCCTATGGCCGTAAGTTCGTGGCACCCTGCTAGGGTTCGTCTTGCCGGGGCTCGACTGTTCAAGGTCGACCCCCGGAGGACACTGCCGCAATAGTGCTGTCGCCGTTTGATGTACGGTCCGCCGCAATTTTGCCGCAATCTGACAGACGCGCAGGGCAGAATGACCTCTGAACCTGCCAAAACCTATCCAAAAGATAGTATCCCGGAATTGCCTGGAAACAATGAATTGCTGCCCGGATAGGCATTAATCATCGGCTTTGCCTAAAATTTTCCGCAACCTCGGGCTATAACTAAATCATTGAAACGGACGGTTAATATAACAAATTTTCAAATTAAGTGCCTTTGGTTGAGCCTGCAGGATTTTCCCTGCTGATCCGGAACGCCGGGATCGTCGAGCGAAGGATTGTGTGTCAGTTTATTACGAGTTCCACGCGGCAATTTCCGCGAGTTTGTTCAAGTACCTCGATGTGGAACAAACGCCCCGTCCCGCCGGACGGGGCGTCTTTATTTTGCGGGATCGTTTCCCGCTCCGGCAAGCCCGACCTGCAATTCCTGTACCTTCTGCCCGACGGCAGCCAGCTTTTCAGGATGGGTGGTCGCCAGTTCCAGTATCTTGGTCATCATCCCGGCGACGTCTTACTGCCAAGAGCATCGCTGGTGCCGAATGCCATTTGCTTCGGGATTTATGTCCTGTGACAACGGACTGAGCCATCCGAGCTTTCGCGCGCCCCCGAGGACCGACATTCCCCGGAGCGGAGCATTGTCAGCCAAACAAGATGTGATACCGTCACAGGAAGTTGGAGACAGAGCGCACGGACAGACCCCACGCTGTCCAGCTTTTCCGGGCCAAACCTGCCCGCCGCATGATGACGTTCCGTGAAGGAGTTTCGGATGATGACTGCCCCCGGTGTCCGACATTGATCCACGAAATGCCGTTCATCTCGACCATTTCGATCGGGCTCGGCCTGGCCTTCATCTTCGCTGTCATCGCTCACCGCCTGCGCCTACCCCTTATCGCGGGATACCTGCTCGCGGGTATCGTCATCGGGCCGTTCACGCCCGGTTTTGTCGCCGATCAGGATATGGCGGGCCAGTTGGCCGAACTGGGCGTCATCCTTCTGATGTTCGGCGTCGGACTGAAGTTTTCGCTGAGCGATCTGGTGGCCGTGCGCAGCGTTGTCATCGTCGGCGCAATCGGCCGGATCCTGGTCGTGACCCTGATCAGCCTCGGGCTCGCCCTTCTGTTCGGCTGGAGCGTCGGTGTCGGCCTGATCTTCGGCCTTGCTCTGTCGGTCACATCGACGGTGGTCCTGCTGAGAACCTTGCAAGACGCGGGCCTGATGGGCTCTGAACCCGCCCGGATCGCCGTCGGCTGGATGATCGTCGAGGATCTGGTGATGATCTTCGCGCTGGTGCTGATCCCGCCGCTTGCCGGGCTGCTTGGCGCAGGGCAAGCACCGATGCCGCCGCTTGGCTTCGGTGCTGGCGGAATGGGCACGATGATTGCCACCACCTGCGCCAAAGTGGCGACCTTCGTGGCGATCATGCTGATCATCGGGCGCAGGGCGATCCCGGCAATTCTCCACTATGCCGCGCTGACCGGTCAACGCGAGCTGTTCCGGCTGGCGGTCTTGGCGCTGGCGCTCGGCGTGGCATTCCTGTCGGCAGAAATATTCGGGGTCTCGTTTGCGCTTGGCGCCTTTTTCGCGGGCATGGTGATGGCGCGCTCGACACTCTCTGCACAGGCGACCAAGGATGTGCTGCCGCTCAGGGACGCCTTTGCCGTCCTGTTCTTCGTCTCGGTCGGGATGCTGTTCAATCCCGCCATCATCTGGCAGATGCCTGCGGCTCTGGTGGCGACGCTGGCAATCATCGTCGGCCTGAAGACGATCGTGGCCTATCTGACGGTGCGCGCCTTTGGCTATGCGGATGAGGTCGCGCGAACCATCGCCGTGGCGCTTGCCCAGATTGGGGAATTCTCTTTCCTCTTGCTGACGATGGCCGCACGTCAGGGCATCGTGCCGGAAAACATGCGCGATCTGGTCGTCGCCGGGGCGCTGTTTTCGATCCTCGTCAACCCGGCGCTCTTCTACTGGCTTGGGAAGACCCGGCAACCAGAGCAATCCCCAGCGGCATAACCAGCGCGCTTGGCAGGAACTGGCCGTCTAAAATGCTACCCGAACTCTCGTGAACCTTGAAATCGGGTAGCAGTCGCCTGCCGTTATTATCAATCGTCTCGACAGGTTTTCAGTTTCGATAGCTTGATCGAGGCCGCGTAGGCGGCTTCGATCTGTATCAGGATGCACGCATATCTGACGGACATCCCTTACCTTTCGCCCCAGTGGCCGATGCGCTGGTACTCGGCCGGACGATTGCTGCGCATCCACAAGGCCCGCGCGATGCCACCTGCCAGCACGACAAGATTGATGCCGGGAAGGATCCAGTTTATCGCGCCGGTTTTCGCCGTGAACATCGGTATGTTCAGCAGGACAAAGTACAACACCACTCCAAGAGCCAAAGCTGCTACGGTCGGAGCAATCAGTGCTTCCCAGCTTGAGACGCCCCGCTGGTCCTGCCAGAAGAACGCGACGATGGCGACGGCTGTCAGGCATTCCATTGCCGGAATGCTGACTGCAACCGGCACACTCCCGACGACGAACAAGTCCATATAGGGGTCAAAGCCGTAGGCCGCGCAGATCACAAGGACGATTGCACTGAAAGCCGTGTGCGTCACACTGGCTACCCAAGGTGAACCGCTCTTGCTGGATTTGCGGGCAAAAACGCTGCTGATCGCCCGATCCCGTCCAAGGGCGTAGAGGTATCTTGAAGTCGCGTTGTGGAAGGCGAGGATGGAGGCAAACCAGCTTCCAACCACCAGAACCGTCATCACGTCGGCCAACGTGACGCCAACATATTGCTTGGCCGCATTGGTGAACATTTCGGTCGGAGCTTCGTTTGCGACAGTGACAGCAGTGTCGCCATAGGCCTGCACGATTGCCCAGGTCACGAACGCATGGAACAGCGCGATGAGGACCAGGGACGAGAATGTGGCCTTGCGGACAGTCTTGACCGGGTCGCGCACCTCTTCCCGGAACAGCGCCGTCGCCTCGAACCCGGCAAATGCCGCAAACACAACCAGCAGCACCACGCCGATTTCACCGCCAACAACCGTGTCGGGAAGCAATGCCTGCGCGGACAATCCTTGCGCGCCACCGGCAACGATGATCCCGAAGGACAGCACAAGCAGAACCAGCACCTCGACCACCATGATGATCCCGAGGACGCGAACATTCAGTTCGACATTCAGCACCCCAAGAATACCCATCGCCGCCACCGCGCCAAAAGCCCAAGGCTCCCAAGGTGTCTCAATGCCAAACAGCGAACTCATCGCCTGACTGGCGAACACCGCGAACGGGCCAATGGCTCCTGTCGCCGCAATCGCATAGGCAAGCACCGCGACAAACGCTGTCCCAAGGCCAAGCGGCCTCCCCAGACCAGCGGATATATAGGAAAACAACGCCCCGGCGTTCGGGACAAAGCGCGTCATCGCAGTATAGCCAACCGCGAAAATCGCGAGGAATGCCCCGACAACCAGAAACATTCCTGCGGTTCCGACACCGCCGCGGCCCAGCGCAAGCGGGGTGGACCCCACCGCAAAGCCAAGCGGCGCGGCGGCGGCGACCACAAAGAAGACGACATGGTGCGCAGAGAGCTTGCCACTTCCTGTCGCAGACTCTGTGCCGCCTTTCACCTGATCTCCGCCGCTGGCAGATCGTTCGAGTGCATCAGCCAATTTGTACCCTCCCCTGGGTTCACTTGATAGCGTTGCGCCTGTTATGCTTTTCCGGTCGGCGCGCCGAAGCCGCCGCCGCCACCGGTCAGAATTTTCAGCCTGTCGCCCGGAACGAGCTGCATGCCGTTGATCTTGAGCAGATCATCCCGGTTCACGCTGCCGGTGATCTCGGCCTTCGGTGGCATTCCGGGCTCTCCGCCAAGCAGTCCCCATCCCGGTGTTTTCGAACGGTCAAGCCACAGATACAGCGTCGTCGGCGCGTGGAATTCGTACTGCCGCACGATTCCGCAACCGCCCCGATGGCGACCGGCACCGCCCGAACCACGCCGTAAGGAATATTCCATGACGGAGATCGGATAATGCTGCTCGAACGCTTCGACCGGCGTGTTGCGGAACATGCCGTTCAGCATGTTGATCACGCCATCGGCACCGTTTGCAGCCTGTGTCGCCCCCCAGCCTCCGGCGTGGGCCTCAACGCAAAGATAGCTTTCCTCAGGCTTCCTCGGGTTCTGTCCGGCAAAGTAGGTAATCATCGAGTCGCCGAACTGCGCCGCCGCGACCTTGCCCGGCAACACCGAAGCAAAGGCGCTGACGAACAGGTCTACAAGCAGCCCGAAGGTCGTGTAGTACCAGGCGCAGGGTGCCGGCTCGCGCGCCTCATGGATCGAGCCGGGCCGGGTTAGGACCTCCAGGTTGCGGAAACAGCCACCGTCAAAGGCGCGTTCGGGGGCAAGGATCAGCTTGAACGCCATGCGCATCGCCGAGATGGCCTGCACACGCCCGCAATTGATCGGCCCGCGTGTTGCGTCCGGACTCTTGGTCAGGTCGACAATCATCCGGTCGCCTTCAACACGGATGGTGATCGGGATGTTGACCGGCGTGTCGAGGTCGATCCCGTCATTGTCCATACAGCCAGAGCCTTCGTAGACACCGTCCGGAATTGCCAGAACTGCGGCGCGGTCGGCCCGCTCGCTTTGTCGGAAAATCTCGTCCCGGCAGGCCTCGACCTTCTCCAGTCCGAAACGCTCGACGATCTCGATCAGCCGCTTGTGACCCGTGCGGCAGGACGCGATCATCGCATTGATATCACCGACGATAAGATCCTTGCTGCGGCTATTGATGCGGATGATCTCGATGATGTCTTCAACCGGCCCCTTACGGGTTGCGATCTTCACCGGACCGAAGCGCACGCCCTCCTGATAGACCTCCGTGGTGCCCGTGCCGCCCCCAAGGGTCCCGGCCGCCGATATCGGTGATATCGGCCCGCGCTGCGACATATCCGAACAGAACACCGCGAATGAAAAGCGGTTCAAACATCGTGACATCGGTCAGGTGAGCGCCGTGGATGTAGGGATCATTCAGAAAGACTACGTCTCCCTCTTCCAGCCACGCCGGACCTCCCTTGTACTCCACTGCGTTCTTCACGGACTCATCGAGCGATCCAAGGAACAGCGGCAACCCGCTGGACTGCCCCAGAACGCTGAAGTTTCGGTCAAGCAACGCGACGGACGCATCGGCATTTTCATAGATCAACGGTTGGAAGGCCGACCGCAGCAACGTTGCCAGCATGTCCTCCGCCGCCGACAGCAACAGGTTGCGGATGATCTCTGTTGTAACGACATCAACGGTCATGACCGGACCTTTCCAATGACGAGTGTTCCGTACTTCTCTTGGGTGGCGCGCCAGCCGGGCGGCACCAGCGTCGTCGATCCATCTTCGAGAATGATCGCCGGACCAGTGACCGAAGCCATGCCTCCAATGGCGTCGCGATGAACGATGCGGGCGTCATGCACCTGCCTGCCAATCACCACTTTCCGCACCTGTTCACCGCGCGTCTCGACCGGCCTTGCACTGTCGGCGAACTGCGCGCCAACATGGCCGATTGCCCCCAGCCGCATCTGCACAAGCTCGACCGGAACCTCCGGCATGGCGTGGCTGAACTGGCGGCGGTATTGGTCGTGGAAATCGCTGGAAAGGCTTGCAAAGCTGTGCAGCTCCACCGGGATGGCGTGGGACTGTCCGACATACCGCATGTCGACGGTGATGCGGAATTCAGACGCGGCCTTTGCCACACCTTCTGCGGCCAGCAGCGCGACCGCCTTTTCCATCAATGCTTCCCGGGTTCGCTCGATCAGCTCTCTGGCTCCCGGATCAGTCGCAAAACCCTCCAGCGGCAGGGAAACATCGTGGCGGATGTCGGCATGAAGCATGCCCCAGGCCGACAGCACTCCGGTGCCGAACGGCACGATAACCTCGTCGATGCCCAGTTCCTCGGCCAAGGCAGCGCCATGCAACGGCCCCGCTCCGCCAAAGGCGACCAGCGAGAACTTGCGATGGTCGATGCCGCGCCGCATCGCCAATGTGCGGATGGCATTTGCCATCATCGCATTGGCCACATCGACAATTCCCTCCGCCGCGGCGGTGGCATCGGTGCCAAGAGCGGCCGCCAATTCGCCGATCGCCGTCTGGGCCGCTGCCAGATCCAGCGCCATGCGCCCGCCAAGGAACCAAGCCGGATCGATCCGGCCAAGGAACACCTGTGCATCAGTGACCGTGGGTTGCCTGCCGCCCAGCCCATAGCAGGCAGGCCCCGGATTGGACCCGGCGCTTTGCGGCCCAACCCTCAGTCCGCCGCCCTCTGCCCGCGCAATCGACCCGCCGCCTGCGCCGATGGTGTGCAGTTCGACGACCGGCATCCGCAAGATGTTGTCGGCAATCTCGCCTTCGGAGGCCAGGGTCATGCGTCCGTCAATCACCAGACTGACATCCGAAGACGTTCCGCCCATGTCGATGGCAATAAGGTTCGGGCGGTTCAGCGCCTTCGAAATCGTCTCGGCGGCCACCACGCCGCCAGCCGGACCCGAGAGGATCGTCTGAATCGGCTGGCGCGCGACCAGCTCGGCCGAACATATCCCCCCGCTGGAGCGCATCACATGCAACGGCGCCGGGCAGGACCGGGCCCGCAATTCCCGCTGCAACGCGCCCAGATAGGTGTCAATCGTGCGAGCGACATAGGCCGTGGCCACCACACTTGACGTTCGCTCATATTCGCCCTGCTCAGGCGAAATCTCGTGGGACAGCACGACCGAAACGTCCGGCAAAAGCTCCTTCTGCAACCGGCTGAATTCAAGCTCGTGGACAGGGTTCTTGTGGGCGTGAAGAAAGCACACCGCCACACTGGTGATCCCTTCCTCTGTCAGCTTTTGCGCGATACGCGCCACGTCAGCCGAATTCAGCGGCGTCTTCACAGTGCCATCGTGCCGCAGTCGTTCGGTAACCGTCTGAATATCTTCGGATTTCACCAGAAGATTGCGCCGCGCGGGGGAAAGGCTCCACACGTCGCGGTTTTCGCCCCGGCCAATCTCTATCACATCGCGGAAGCCCTCGGTCGTGACCAGCATGATCCGGTCGCCCGCCCCCGAGAGGATCGCATTCAGCCCGGCCGTCGTTCCATGAACGAGAAAGGCGGTCTCCCGGATCACCCCGGTCTCGTCCAGGCCCTGCAACATGCCGACCGCCGGAGCCTTGGGCGTGCTCAGAACCTTGTGGAACCGGGTCGCCCCGGTGGCCGGGTCCATGATCACCAGATCGGTGAAAGTGCCGCCGATATCGACGCCCACGCGCAGATGCGGTTCCGTCATTGACCTGCCCCCCCAACCACATCTCGCGTGGAGATATTGTCCCGTGCCGAACCGACAGCATCCGTGCGTCCGTCAGCCTGTTCGATGTCATAGAGCCGCGCGCCGGACACTTCGTCCCCGGCCTCATTCAGAAGTGGCAGCATTCCGGCCCCGCTGCGAAGACGGTCCGGGGATGCCAACCAGGCGTCATAATCATCGATGGATTTCCAAAGCGCCGTCACGACCACATCTTCGCCAACGGAAATGCTCGACGCGACTTCGGCGGACAGGCAACCCTTCAGCGAGACGGCCCGCGAAATGATGCCTTCCTCACGAATGTACCTTACCAGATCGCGGGATCGCCCCGGCGCGGGTCTCAGGTGCAGTATGCTGCGGATCATTGGTCTTTTTCCTCCTCAGTGCGCCGGATCGCCCGGCGTCGAATGTCGCGGCAGAGTTGCGCTGGCAACTCCGGTGCAAGGCACAACTCGACCGTGCCCTTCCGCCGCATTGGCGAAGGGTTCATCGACTGTTTCTGCAAGTCAGGTCAGTTGGCCGTTTTTTCCACGCCGTCGAAGAACTCCATCGTGCAGGCATGGAGATACAACGTCGGCTGAGCGGTATGGTTTGCAGTGATGTGTGATCGTTTCGAGTCAAAGTGCAGGGAGTCCCCCTCTTCCAGCACAAAGACTTCGCCTTCCACTTCTACGGTAAGCTCGCCCTTCAGGATGAAGATCAGCTCTTCTCCATCGTGCGACATCGGCTCGGTCCGCCGCCCCGGCGGTTCGGTGATCAGCGAGCCGTTGATCATATTGCCCGGAAACTTTGCCGAGATCCGTTCATAACTTGCCGAGTTGGGACCAAGGTTGAACGGTTGGCGCGTACGCCGCCGCGTTTCCATTCCCCCGACCGGCCCCGGATTGTTAAGAATCTGCCCCACCGAAGTATCCAAAGCCTTCGCAAGCAAGAACAGCGTTGTAATCGAAGGCATCGTCATGCCACGCTCGATCTGCGAGATGAAGCTGAAGGAAAGCTCGCATCGTTCAGCGACATCCTTCAGTGTCAGACCGAGCTCTTTGCGCCTGGCTCTCAGGCGCAAGGACCATTCCGGACCCACCTCCTCGGGCAACGCATTCATTGTCGAAAGCTCCACGATTGTAGTAACAATACAATTATCAAGCTTACGCCCCTCCCGCAACAAAATTGTGCCACGGCTACAATTTTTGAGATTAGCACTGATTTTACTACCAAATTTCCCCTGATTGCTTTCACAACGGCGCACGGCGAGGCATAGAACTTCCGTCTCTGGACAGGTCTCGGGCTGCAAGACGCAGGCAACACCCCAGCTTTATCGGGGGCCATTCGATCCCGGCGAAAGCCCGATTCCTTGTCACAAGCTTCCGTCCTCGCCCTTAGGCTCATTGCCTGTCGCCGGTGTTGCGACAAGGCCGGTTTCGACCTTCGCCGGACAGGCTTCAGTCGCCCAACTCCCGGCCGCGTTCCGCCGCCGCATGAACCGCTTCCTTCAGAAGCGCCGGAAAGCCGCGTCCCTCGTCCATCAGCACCTTCAGCGCCGCCGCCGTGGTCCCGCCCGGCGAGG
>Ga0209023_10007848_pt1 | contig 10826 bp, 8 predicted proteins | sample LakOneMetagenome_FD_187468 | JGI IMG/M metagenome (GOLD analysis project Ga0209023, IMG submission 187468) | Freshwater and sediment microbial communities from Lake Erie, Canada (SPAdes) (version 2) | ecosystem: Environmental > Aquatic > Freshwater > Lentic | place: Lake Erie, Canada | collected...
TTCGACGAGGCGTTGTCCCACCGCATCCAGGCCGGCTCGCACGCGATGCTCGTGCCGTCGCGGTTCGAGCCGTGCGGCCTCACCCAGCTGTACGGGCTGCGGTACGGCACGCTGCCGGTCGTTGCCCGCGTCGGCGGTCTGGCCGACACCGTGATCGACGCCAACGAGGCCGCCCTGCGCGACGGCGTCGCGACCGGCTTCCAGTTCAGCCCGGTCGACGTCGACCCACTGGCGGTCGCGCTCGAGCGCGCCTGCGACCTGTTCGCGGACACGCTGGCCTGGCAGCGAGTGGTAAAGCGGGCGATGACGCGCGACGTCGGCTGGGGCGTCGCCGCCGGCGCGTACCTCGACCTGTACCAACGCCTCGTGCACTGACCGCCGCAGCCCGTCACGCTCTGGTCCGGCGCCGTCTGGTCCGGCGCCGTCTGGTCCGGCGCCGTCTGGTCCGGCGCCGTCGCGACCTGGCCGGCGCCGTCACATGGGGCGCGATCACGTCATTTCGATTTCGATTTCCACGCGCTCGGGCATTTCCCCGACCCCCTCGCCGCTGGTCCGGGGTGCGGGTCGGAGCTGGGTCAGCGCCAAAGGCACACACAACGGCTGTGCGCTGACACAGGCTGCGGGGCGCCGTTCGCCCATCAGAAACCGGTGCGAGCATCGAGACTCGCCGTCCCATGGCGGCCGCTCGGCTCGGATCTGTGGCTGGATCGTCCCATCCAGGCTTCTGGGCGCACATCGTCGCCACACCAGGACAGAATCCACACCACGTGCGACCACAACCATCGAATCGAAATCGAACTGACGAGACAGGCGAGACGGGCGAGACGGGCGAGACACGCGGAAAGAGCGACCGGGGCCGACGCAGGGCCGAAGCGGGCCGAGGACTCGAACGAACTGCTCTGGTCGGCGCACCGACTCGCTCCGTGGAACGAGCCCAGAACCTGCGTCGCGGACACGGCGGTAGCCTCCCCCGCATGCTGAACCCCGACATCCGCGACCTTGCCCAGGGCAAGAACTTCGCCGCTCTCACTGTCATCCCCAAGTCCGGCCACCCGATGACGCACGTCATGTGGGTCGACGCCGACGACGAGCACATCCTCATCAATACCGAGCTCGGCCGGGCCAAGGCCACGGCAATGGACGCCGACTCGCGCGTCACCGTCGCTGTCTGGGACGCCGCCAACCCGTACCACTACGCCGAGGTCCGCGGCACCGTCGTCGGCACCACCACCGGCCAGGCCGCCGCCGACCACATCAACGCGCTGAGCCACAAGTACACCGGTGGCGACTATGCCTTCGGTGCCACCGACGCACGCATCATCTACCGCGTCGCGCCGGACCGCCAGCGCCTGCAGTAATCGCTACTTCGGCAGCACCCGCCGCCAGCCCGTCGCGCCCCGCAGACGTGGGCCCGGGCCGGCGGCCGGGGTCGGCGCCTCCAGGATCTCGTCCCAGTCGACGTGCTGGTGCAGCGTGGCCGGACCGCCGCGCAGCCCGAACAGGTGCTTGGCCCGCACCAGCCAGATGATCAGCGCGACGTTGACGATCAACGCGCCCACGCGCAGCACCGTCACCCGGTTGATCAGCTCGTGGATCTCCAGTGGCAGGAACCCGGCCGTGGCCAGCACCGTCAGGTACTCGGCCCACCGACGTTCCTTCCACAGGCCGAACGCCTCGGTCCATTCGATCACGGCGTAGGTGAGCGCCAGGCCCAGCAGCACGTGCACCGTTCCGGGCTTGAGGTCCAGCACGTGGCGCAGTTGGCGACCGAGCCATCCCTGGCTGGCGCCCTGACCCGTGTCGTTGATCTGCGAGTTGAGTGCGTCGACGACGTTCTGCGCCCAGGCATGCAGCCGGCCGAAATTCGTCTCGAGCAGGATCAGCATCGCCGCCAGCAACGTGAACACCGCTGCGTGGGTGGCCTTGTTGATGGCGATCAGCCGCATCAGGATCGCCTCGTGCAACGGCGTGCCTCGACGCGGCTTGGTCAGCTGCTCGACCGGCGGCAGCGTCTGCCAGCGCGCCGTCGCCGGGTCCGGGGCTGGGTGCTGGACCCAGGTGTCGCAGCGCAGGCAACGCGCCAGGCGCCGCCCGTCGGCGAGCTGTGCACCCAGCGCGGCGTCGGCCACCGACACGGTGGCGGCGTCGACGGCCGGGGCCGCATGCCCACGCATGGAGCACACCCAGGTCTCGGGGTGCCAGTGCTTCGGCCACATTCGCATGCCCGACATCGTGCCCGATCACGGTGCCCGCGCGGCGAATGCGGGTCAGGGGCTGGCGACCGCGTGGTCCTCGCTGGCCAGCACGAAGACCACGTCGACCGTCACCTGCACCCCGCGCTCGGCGGACAGCAGCTCGGCCAGCCGCCACGCGGGCTCCGGCGTACGTGGGCCCTGCAGGCCGAGCGTGACGGTGGCGTGGTCGCCCTTGATCTGCGCGTCGAGCGACGTGATGCGCACCGACGGGTCCCACACCGCGACCGCAGCGCTGACCTGGTCCTCGAAGCGCTGGTTGGCCACGACCTGTCGCGAGTACAGCGTCAATGGCACGGCGACGGCGGCCAGTGCGACCACCCACACGGCCACGCCCCATCGCACGCGCGCGCTGCCGGCCGACGTGCGGTCGGCCCGGTTGCTGAACCCCCACCACGCCATCGCCACCGTCGCACCCACGACGAGGGCACCGAAGTTGGTGACCATCGCCAGCAGCGACTGACGGAGCGCGTCGTGGTTGCCGGCGGCGAGGAACAGGCCGATCGCGGCGAGCGGCGGCTCGATCGTGACCGACACCGCCACGCCGGACAACGCACCACCGGCCTCGGTGCGCAGCGTCGCGTACCCGGCCGCGATCCCGGCCGCGAACGCGATACCGAGGTCCAGCAGGCCCGGGCGCGTGAGTGCACCCAGCTGTGCGGGCAGGTTGCCCTCGGTGAGGTGGGCGCCGACGATCCAGCCAACGACGACGGCCGCGCCGACGCTCAACGCAATGCCGCACAGGGTCATCGCCAACGCCTGCCCCAACCGGCGGCCGCGACCCTGCACGAGCGCGCCGGCCGTGGCCAGCAGCGGGGTGATGAACGGGCCGAGCAGCATCGCACCGATCACCGCGGGCGCGCTGTCCAGCAGCAGACCCATCGCCGCGATGGCGCTGGACAGCAGCGAGAGCACGAGGAAGTTGCGCGTCCCCGGGCCGCCGATGCGCGCTCGCGGGTACAGGGCGTGCTCGACCGCCGCCCGTTGTTCGGTGGACAGCAACAGCCGTGTCACACCGAGGCGGCGCAGCAACGGGCCGAGCGGTCCGCGAGGCGCGACCTCCAACGGCGCTGCGTCCGCGGGCGTGTTCGGTTCGGTGGGCAGCTCAGCCTTCACTCTCACCACGATCCTCCACCGGCGCCGGCTTGGTCGTCGGCCCCGGCCAGGCGGCATCGATCTGCGCGACGATCGTGCTCAGCCGGGCGCCGCCCAGCCAGGCGGTGATGCCGGCCCAGAACGCATCGACACCCACTTCCGGGGGCATCAGGTCGGACGCGTCGAAGCGCACGACGTCCGCGTCGAGCGTCCACCGCGCAATCGTGCGGTTCAGTTCCGACGGGTAGGCGTCGGGCGAGACGGACGCCAGCGGCGAGATGAAACCACCCCGCGCCGCGCGCTCCTTCGCGGCGGCGGGCGTGGTCAGGTACTCGGCCAGCTGCCGTACCTCCGGCCGGTCGGCGAAGCGGCTGATCAGCGCCCCGCCGATCATCATCGAGGTGTCGGCACCTTGCGGCCCGGGGAACGGGAAGGCCCACAGGTCGCCGTCGGGTGAGACGTCGACCTTCCCCGGCAGGAAGTCGGTGAGGAAGCTGGCCTGCCGGTTCAGCAGGCACTTCGGCGAGCGACCGAGCAGTTGCTGGGCGGCCTGCTGCACGGTGAACTCGACGGCGGCGCGGTTGCCGCCGTTCACGCTCGCCGGGTCGAGCGCGATGCTGCCGAACCGCTCGATCGCGGCGGTGATCTGTGGGTCGGTGAACTTCACTCGGTGCGAGACCCAGTCGTCGTAGACCTGAGGCCCGGCGAAGCGCAGCACGATGTCCTCCACCCAGTCGGTCGCGACCCAACCGGTGGCCCCGCCGTCGCGCACACCGAGGCACCACGGCGTCGAGCCGGAGTCTGCGATCGTGCCCGTGAGCGCGACCAGTTCGTCCCATGTGGTCGGGGTCTTCAGGCCGCGGGTGGCGAACTGACGGGGCGAGTACCAGATCAGGCTCTTCGGCGTGACCGAGTACCACGAGCCGTAGATCTGACCGTCGACCGTCGCGAGGTCGACGAGGCGAGGGTCGATGTCCTTCGCCGCTGCGGCCGCGAGCGTGCCGTCGTACGGCAGCAGATACCCCTCCTCGGCGAGCGAGCCGACCAGGCCCGGTTGCGGGATCAAGGCCAGGTCGGGCGGGTCGCCTCGGCGGACACGCTCGAGCAGATCACTCTCGAACCGGCCGGAGCCGACGTAGCGCACGTCGATGCCGGTGTCGTGCTCGAACGACTGGAGAGAGGCGGTGAACGCCGACGCGTCGCGATCGGTGAAGCTGCCGAAGACGGTGACGACGGGGCGCGTCGTGTGCGAACTGGACGGGCTGCAGGCCGCGATCGAGGCCAGCGCAGCCGCGGCGACGGTGAGGGCACCGGCACGCGTGGCGGCACGGCGGCACCGCGACCCGCGACCTCCTGTGCCCCACATGCATCCGAAACTACTGCCGGCGCCGTGCGTGGAGCGGAAACGCACGCGGTGTGGCCGACGAGCACTTGAGCCGGCGCCCGGTCCGGCCGATGAACAGATCGCATGACAACCACCTCCGTCTCCGACAGCCGATCCACGACGTCGGGGGCCACCGGTCTTGCCGGCGCGCTCGTCGACAGCGTCGCCGCGGTACTCGCCGGCCGCCGCGATCAGATCGAGGTCGCCACGGCGTGCGTGCTGGCCGGCGGCCACGTCCTCGCCGAGGACATTCCCGGCGTGGGCAAGACGCTGCTCGCCCAGACGCTGGCCGCCTCGTTGGGTGGCACGTTCCACCGCGTGCAGGGCTCGGCCGACCTGTTGCCGGCAGACGTCGTGGGTTCGCTGGCGCCCACTGCCGACGGGTTCGGCCTGCACTTCCGGCCCGGCCCGGTCTTCGCCAACGTCGTCCTGTTCGACGAGCTCAACCGGGCCAACCCGCGGACGCAGTCCGCGCTGCTGGAGGTGATGGAGGAAGGGCGGGTGACCGTCGACGGCCACACGCATCCCGTGCCGGCCCCGTTCGTGGTGATGGCGACGCAGAACCCCGTCGAGATGGCCGGCACCTACCCGTTGGCGGAGGGTGTCACCGATCGCTTCATGGCCGTCATCAACCTCGGGCGGGCGACCGCCGACGAAGAGTTGGCGGTCCTCACCGGGCGCCGCGGCCGCGGTCAGCTGGCCGACGTGCGGCGGGTGGCGACGCTGGAGCAGGTCGGCGCGGTCCGCCAGTACGTGCAGCTGTTGCACCTCGCCGATCCGGTGGCGATGTATGCGGTCGGCATCCTGCAGGCCACGCGCGAACACTCACGGGTACGGCTGGGCGCGTCCACCCGCGGTGGCGTGGCGATGGTCGCGTTGGCGAAGGCGTTCGCAGTGATGGCCGGTCGCGACTTCGTGGCGCCGCACGACATCGAGCGCGCCGCGCTCCACTCGCTGCCGCATCGCCTGGTGTTGAGCGGGGGCGATCGCAGTGCGCTCGGCGCAGCCACAGCGATCACGTCCGAATGCATCGCCTCGGTGCAGGCCCCGCGCCGGTGACCGGGCCTGTGACCGGACCGGCGGCCGGGCCGGTGACCGGGCCAGTGACCGGGACGGTGGTCCGGCCAGTCGGCCTTTCGCGTGGTGCGGCCTCGTTCGCGATCGCGTGGCTGATCGGCGGCGCGATCGCGATGCTGACCGGGGCCGGCGCCGTGCTGATCCTGCTCGCCGTCGGCCTGGTTGCGGGCGTTGCCGCTGTGCCCGCCGGTCGGCTGGCGCTCCGGCGCACGCACATCGACGCCGTGACGACCACGGATCTGGCCGAGGCGGGCGAGGCACTGACCTGGCAGGTTCACGCGACGGCACCCCCCGGCGTGCACGTGGAACTGCAGGTCGACGGCGAGATCGTGGCCGACGGTTGGCTCGGCGGCGGCGCGACCACCTTCATCGGGAACACACCTCGCCGCGGTGTGCACGAGCGGGTCGAGGTGCGCACGTCTGCCTCCGGGCGGCTCGGGTTGGTCTGGTGGCGCCGCCGCGACCGCGTCGAGCTGAGACCCCTGTCGGTCGCCCCGCCGATCGCCGACACGCCGGCGCCGATCGCGCGAGCGAACGCGGATCGACACGAGGCCGGGCGCGTCGCCGCGCATCAGGGGCGCGACGAAGTGGACGGCGTGCAGCAGTGGCGCGACGGCGACGAGCTGACGTCGATCCACTGGCCCGCCACCCTGCGCAGCGGCGAGTTCGTGGTGCGGCAGCGGCTGAAGGACGTCGCCGAGGAATGGACAGTCGTCGCGCAGACCTCGACAGCGGACCCGGACGGCGAGGCGGCGCGCGCACGACGCAGCCTGGAGGACGGCCTGCGCGCCGGCGCCCGGGTGGCGGTACGCGTCGACGACGGCGAGCCGCAGGAGATGATCGGGCCATCCGCGGTCCGCCATTGGGCCGCCGCCTTCGACCCACGACCACGACACGACGACCGGCCCGCCTGGTGGCGGCGGTCGATCGCGATCACGTCGCCCGAACCGGACCAGTCGCTGACCGTTCCGGCTCGCTGGTTGGTGGCCGCCGCCACCGCAGCGCCGCTGGTGATGACCTTGACGCCACTCGGCTACGGGGCGACCGAGATCGCTCCGGTCCTCGCCGCGGTCGCGTTCGGCGCGTTGATGAGCCAGCGCGGGCCGGAGCACCACAAGGTGATCCGCCAGATCGTCGCGCTGTTGACCGGCGTTGGGGTTGCCGCATCGCTCATCGATCTGGGGTCGATCGCGGATGTCGGCGGTGCCCTGCGTTTCCTGCTGCCGCAGCTGCTGGTCTCACTGGTCGTCGTGCAGGGCTTCGAATGCGTCGATCGGCGCGCCGCCCGCGTCGCGCTGGCATGCTCGGCGATGCTGACCGCGTACGCCGCGGGCATCCGCGTCGACGGTCATCTCGGGTTCTGGGTCGCGCTCGCGGCGCTCGGCCTGGCGGTGGCGTCGCAAGCCGTCAGCCACGCCGACCGGCGGCGGGAAGCACGCGCCGGCCGGCCGGGGTTCGCGCGGCCGGCAACGACGGTGTCGGTGGCCCGCACCGTCCTGGTGCGCGCCGCAGCAGTCGTGGTCTCGGCAGCGGCCGTGATCGGACTGCTGGCTGTCGTGCCCGTGCCGGAGGGGCCGGCGCAACTGACGCTGCCCAGCTGGTTGGAGTCGCGGCGGCCGACCCCTGGTGACGGGTCGCTGGTCGCGGCCAACGGCTCACCGCTGCTCGGCGGGGCCACCACGACCAACCGCAACGGCAGCGCACCCGGCGGCGGCACAGGCGGCGTCGGCGGCTATCCCGGCTTCAGCCCGACGATGGACACGTCGCTGCGCGGCGCACTCGGCGACACGATCGTGCTGCGCGTCCGCGCCCCGTACCCCGACTTCTGGCGCGGCCAGACGTTCAGCCAGTTCGACGGAAGGGTGTGGACCGCCGACGCGAACACCGGCCGCAAGACCGAAGGACCGGACCACTCGATCGCGCCGGCCACCGGCGACGTACGCAGCCGTGCGACCGACGACTTCATCCAGACCTTCTATGCACAGGTCGACCTGCCCAACATCGTGTTCGCCGCCAACCGTCCGCAGCGGGTGCTGCTCGACGCTCCCCTCTGGGCACGTCCCGACGGCGCGCTGCGGGCCGATGTGGTGCTGCCCGCGGGCAGCGCCTACACCGTCGTCTCCCAGCGCAGCCGCGCGACGGCCGCCGGCCTGCGCGCCGACGGCGACGTGACGCTGTTCGGATCGCCGGCGCCGTACGTACAACTGCCCGACTCGACGACGCAACGCACGCGCGACCTCGCAGCAACGCTCGCCACCGGACAGGCGAACACGTACGACGTGATCCTGTCGATCCAGGCATGGCTGGCCGCCAACATCACCTACAGCCTGGATGCACCGGTGCCGCCCGAGGGCACCGACGCCGTCGACCAGTTCCTGTTCCAGTCGCGCCAGGGCTTCTGCGAGCAGATCGCAACGGCGACCGCGATCATGCTGCGCACGCTCGGGATCCCGGCGCGTGTCGCGACCGGGTACGTCCCCGGCGAACGCGACCGAGTCGCGGGTGTCTGGGTCAGCCGGGCGAGCGACGCGCATGCCTGGGTCGAGGTCCGCTTCCCGAGCTTCGGCTGGGTGGCCTTCGACCCGACGGCATCGGTGCCGCTGGCGGGCGAGGCGGGCCGCACCACGGTCGGCGGCGACCTGCTGCGGGCGCTCAGCGGTGGCGTCACGTCTCACATCGGTTGGGTCCTGCTGGCCGTGTTGGGCGGGGCCGGCGCGCTGGTCGCGTTCCGGCTCGGTCGCCGTTGGGTGCACCACCACCGGCGTGGGCGCTGGGGTGTGCTGCAGGACCGTTTCGTCGCAGCCGCGCTGCAACGCGGTGCACCGTCGACGGCTGCCAACCGCGTGCTCGCCGCCGTGTTCCGAGCACCGCCGGACACGCCGACGCCGACAACGACGGACGCGGCCGACCGAGCGATCACGGTCGCCGAGGAGCTCGACCGCGCCGCGTTCAGCGACGGCTGGTCCGATGACGACGCGACCTATCGGCGGGTGTTGGCGACCGTTCGCGAACTCGAACGTGCACGCTGAGAGAATTCTTCGCGGGCAGGGAACCGAACGGCGGTTTCGAACGACCTGACAGTCAACTGGTTGTTGCCGAACGATCTTGACCGGTCTCCGTCGGTGACACCCCAAGGCCGGCCCCCCTCCGTCACGAACACACTCCTCCGGAGGGGAGCCGGCCCTTTTCGCGCCCGATTCACGACGGATCTAACCTCACGACATGCAGCTGCGCCGCCACCATCCGCTTGCCGCCGCCGTCATCGTCGTCGGCATCGTTGCGCTCTCCGCCTGTGGCGGCGGAGCCAAGAAGGCAGGCCGAACCGCAGCGACGACCACGCCGATCAGCGCGCCGGCGCCGGTCACCGGCGGCGACAGCACGGCGGCCGCGACGATCCCAGCAGACACGCTGCCCACCGCCGACCCGAGCACGTTCGTCGGCACCAATCGTGCCGTCAACCTGCTGGTGCTGCCCGACGGCTCGAACCCGACCGTCGACATCTGGGCCCAACGCGGCTTCGACTCCGGGCCGATCCTGTTGATCGAAGGCCTCGCATACGGCGCCATCTCCGACGTCTACGGCGCACCGGAGAACATGTCCGTGGTCGCGGTGGCGGCGGGAGCCGGGCCGGATGCGACACCGATCGCGGGCCTGTTCAGCGCCGGCGCAGCACAGCACTACACCCACCTGCTCGTCTACGACCGGGAAGCGGCGACCGGCACCAGCCTGTTGCTCGAGGACGTGGACCCGGGGAACACCAGCGCCTTCCCGGACGCACTCGACGGCCAGGGCCTGGTGCAGTTCTACGGCTACCAACTGACGCTCAACCCGCTGTCGACGGGCGAGAGCTTCGAGCAGCGCATCGCCGGCGTCGATCCGTCGTTCCAGGTGGGCATCGATGGCGTCACCGGCTGTGCCCCGCAGCCGCGCATGACTGCTCAGGGCTACAGCCCGGCCATCCTCGGCGGCACCCAGCGCGTGCCGTTCGATGTCCCGGCCGGTGTCGCCACCACCTTCACCTTCCACGCCTGGGGTACCGAGAACCAGGACTGCGCCGACCCCAGCGAGATCACGCCGCTGCCGGTCACCCTGCAGGCCGGCGAGCGGGCCTGGGTGCTCCTGCACTCGCCCGACGGGAAGACGATCGACACGCTCCTCGTGCCTGTGGTCTGAGTGTCGCCCCCCGCTGCGCGACACGCCGGGATCCCGGGTCGACACGTGCGACGATCGTGTACCGAAGGAGGCTTCGACATGTGCACCGCGAGGCTGCTCCACCCAGGATCCACCGCGCTCCAGGCGACCGAGGCATCGGCCCGATGACCCGCCGGCAGTTCGACGACGGGTACTACCAGCGGTTCTACGGGCGCGGTGGCGTGCACGACAGCGAGCAGATCGCGCACCTGGCCGCCGCCGTGCACGGCATGTGTGCCTGGTGGGGTGTGCCGCCGGCGAGCGTGCTCGACGTGGGCGCCGGTGTCGGCATGTGGCGCGACTGGTACCGCGAGAACCACCCCGAGGTCCAGCGACTGTCGATCGACATCAGCGAACACGCCTGTGCCACATGGGGCCATGAGCGGCGCGACATCGCGCAGTGGCAACCGGACGAGCCGTTCGATCTCGTGATCTGTCACGGCGTGGTGCACTACCTCGACGACGATGCGGCCTCGGCCGCGATCGACCACCTCGGCGCCGCGACCGGCTGTGTGATGTACCTGGAGCTGCCGACCGCCCACGACCTGGCCGAGGTCGTCGACCCCGATCGCACGGACATGGACGTGCACCACCGCAGTGGCGACTGGTACCGGGAGCGGTTGGCACCCTGGTTCCAGCAGGCAGGTGCGGGGCTGTGGGTGCGCCACGGCGCGGTGCCGCTGTTCGAGCTGGAGGCCGCCGGCCGCTGAACCCGGCCCTGACGCCGGCCGCTGAACCCGTCAGCCGCTGGAGTGGCTGGTGGTGTTCGGTGTGGTGGTCACGGGGGCGGGCCTCGGCTTCACCGTGGTCGAGGTCGAAGGCCTGCT
>Ga0209023_10007850_pt1 | contig 10824 bp, 7 predicted proteins | sample LakOneMetagenome_FD_187468 | JGI IMG/M metagenome (GOLD analysis project Ga0209023, IMG submission 187468) | Freshwater and sediment microbial communities from Lake Erie, Canada (SPAdes) (version 2) | ecosystem: Environmental > Aquatic > Freshwater > Lentic | place: Lake Erie, Canada | collected...
GTCGTTACTGAGTTTATCCACCAGTTTGCCGATCACCTGTTTAGCCCGCTCCAGCCTTGAGGGTTTAACATCCTGCGCCATCATGCTTTTACTTACATCAAGGGCAATCATTACATCAATACCATTGCGGCTTACTTTTTCGCTGCCTTTTGCGGTACGCAAATTGGCCAGTGCAAAAACCCCTGCTACAAAAGCAGTAACAAACAAAATAAATTTTAACGCAAAACGCTGCGGAGAGTAGTTTTTGATCATTTCCTTCACCAGTCTTTCATCACCAATTTTTTTAATGGTCTTCTTTTTCCAGTACAGCACATAAAAATAGAGTGCCGACAGCAGGGGAATTGCTGCCAGTGCCAGTAAATATTCGTTATGCTGAAATGTAAGCATGAGATGACTGCAAATTAGGAAATGTGACCTGGTGCAAAATGTTAAAACTGCTGTATATGATTATTTCTTTCCCTCTAAAAAACCCAGTTGTTTTAAAATACCTTTTGTAATATCCAGCCTTACCTTTTTCATATCAATGGGCTGGGTACCGGCTTTTACAAACGTCACAAAAAAGTACACATGGTTGTTTTCTTCCACCCAGCCCACCAGCCAGCCGATATTATTGCCTGATTCATCAAAACCCCAGCCGGTTTTATAACTCAGCCGGTACAGCGTATTCTCTTCCTGCAGCATGGCCAGCTTTACCATTTCATGCACACTTTTCATAAAGGGCAGCTGGCCGAAATATAATTTTTTGAGCAGGCCCAGCTGTTCATCCGGTGAAATTTTTAAACTGTTATCCAGCCAGAAAGTATCCACAGCGCCGCCAATTTTTTTATTGCCATAGCTCAAACTGTCGAGCCAATGCTGCATCGTGTCTTTTCCGATGCGGCGGGCCACTTCCTGGTAATAAGCCACATTGCTTACCTTAAAAGCTTCTGTCATACCCATATCCTTATTCCAGGCTTCGACCGGGCGTACCTTTCCATCCCATTTAATCACCATGGTATCATTGGTAATAACGCCGGTTTGCAGGCCAATCAGCGAATTCACGATCTTAAAAGTGGAAGCGGGTGAAAACCTTGTGGTATCTATAGCCAGGTTATACACAGTAACACTGCCATTGGCATTATTAAGCATTGTAAAACAGCCCTCCACATGGGCGGAGTCGAAATATTTTTTAAGGTCATTATCGATTTTGGCTTTGTTTACCGAACAGGAAGAAAGAATGAATAATGAGCAATGAATAATGAGTAATGAGAGCAGTGTCTTAAACTTCATGTAATATTTTATTTTGAGTTATTGGCGTATAAATGCTGTGCAGTGGCATCGAGTGCTTCGTAAAATTTTTTTCCAAAACGGCGCACCAGTGCTTCCTTTAAAAAAACATACACGGGTACTTTTAATTTTTTCCCGAGGCTGCAGGCGGCTTTGCAGTTATCTTCCCTGGGTTCGTAATTAACATATACATTATCGCTGCGCTTACTTTCTTTTACAATAGCCGGAAACAGGTGGCAGCTGATGGGCTTTTTCCATTTGATCTTGCCATCAAGGTATGCCTGTTCTATGCCGCATTTTACAATCCCCTGTGCATCGGTAATGCCATACACACAAATTTTGCTGTTAATGGCCGGGGTAACCCATCCAAACTCCTTATCGTATACATAACGGCCCTGGCGTTCAATCTCTGCCTTGCCTTCTTTGGTTAAATAAGGCAGTACTTTGTCAAACACTTCATTAATATTATCCAGTTCCTCCTTGTTCAGTGGTGCCCCCGCATCGCCATCCACGCAGCAGGCGCCCTTACATTTAGTGAGGTCGCATACAAACTGGGCCTTTACCATTTCGTTGCTTACCAGTACATTGTCAATTGCTATCATGGCGGCAAATTTACAACAATGCAGTATATGTTTTAAAATTGAAGAACACCATACTTATTAATGCAGGCATTTATTAAACAGGCCTTAACAAAATGCTAACATGTTTTTTTATGGATAAGTTTTGGTGGGCTCATCCCAACTCTTCAAACCAACCTTTATGCCTAACACCCGGCGCTTAACGCTGCAAAGCAGCATCCGCTATTTTTTTAGTGCACTTTTCTGGATTCCCATTGTATTCTTCAGCCTGCTTTTGGTTAAAAACACCCTCCCTTATTTCAGTTTCAGCCAAAACTTCAGTTTTATTGAAGAACGCACCCTGCTTTTTTTAAAGCCGGTGTATAAAGCCAGTTTTTATATCCATATTATGGCTGGTATGTTCTGCACACTGGCGGCACTCACCCAGTTCTCTACCTATATTTTAAAAAAACGCCGGGCCATACATATCTGGATGGGAAAAATTTATGTGCTGGTGGTACTGGTTTTAGGTGCACCCACCGGTTTATATATGAGCTTTTTTGCCAAGGGCAGTTACTGGGAACGTTTACTGTTTATGTTTATGGCTATTTACTGGTTTTACAGCACGGCCAAAGGTTTGCAAACCATTAAACAAAAAAATGTACTGGCGCATAAAAACTGGATGATACGCAGTTACAGTATGGCCTTAACCGCTGTAAGCTTCCGGGTATACCATATACTGTTTTATTATGTTGGCATGGGGCACCTGCACAATTACGAGATATCGTTATGGATAAGTGTACTGGGCAATATGCTGGTGGCAGAGTATTTTATTTTCAGCAGGAGTAAATCGTATTTAAAAACATTTGTCACCAATTGATCAACTATAACAATTAAACCTTCACTTAAATTTTAAAAACATGAAAGCGATTATTTACACGGGCATTGGCCTGTTTGCCGCAGCCAGTATTTATGGCATGGTGGATTTTGCTGCCACCAAAAAGAAAGGCACTATGGAAAAAATGTACAAAGAAGAAGCCGTGGCAGCGCCGGAAAAAGAAACGGTGGTGCCGGATGAGGTAATACCAACAAAAGAAATTACCAGTAACAATGTTACCAATGAAACCGCAGCAAAAACCAGCAGTAAAAAAATTAAAAGACAGAAAACCTTTACCAGGGAAATAAAATTTTCTGATTTTTCAAGGGGGCGTATTGCACCAAAAGAAGTAAAGGAAATAAAACTGGAGGAGCCGGTTATTAAAGAGCAATAAATTTAAGTTCAAAACTGTAACTATTTTATACAGCACTGCAGGCCTGGGCCCGTGAAGCAGGTATTATTTATTTGAATACGCCTTCGACAGGCTCAGGCTGACAGCTTTTTTAAAATGAGTCCATTCAAAAAAGTAATGAAGCTTTTAGTTGCGTAAAGGCTTACCACTTTTTAAAACACTCTGTATTCTTTCCAGTGTTTTCTTTTCGCCGGTAAGACTAAGGAATGCCTCTCTTTCCAGGTCCAGTAAATACTGTTCGCTTACCAGTTGCGGTTCGCTTAAATCTCCGCCGCACATTACGTAGGCCAGTTTTTTAGCAACGGTCACATCATGGTCGGTGGCATAATTACCCCGCCACATGCCGTTAATGCCGGCATGCATGGTACCCAGTGCACTGCGGCCTAACACTTTAATATCGTTGCGCTGCACCGGCATAACATAACCGTCGTTATATAAATCTATTACTGCCTGTTTGGCTTCTCCAATTCTGCGGCCGGGGTTGATGCTTACCAAATCCCTTCCCTTCCTGTAGATACCCAGGTCATACGCTTCGTGTGCACTGGTGGCCACTTTTGCAGTGGCAATGGTTAAGAAACGGTTTTGTAATGTAAGTGTATCCACTTCGCCATCATGCATTTCATCAGCTGCCCTTAATACAAATTCTTTGGTACCTGCGCCACCGGGTATTACACCAATACCCACTTCAACAAGCCCGGTATAGGTTTCTGCTGCAGCCACCACTTTATCGGCATGCAGGCTCATTTCGCAGGCGCCGCCCAATGCCAGGCCATGAGGCGCCACCACTACGGGTATGGCAGAGTACCGCACCCTCATAATGGTTTGCTGAAACATGCGTATGGCCATATCGATCTCATCATAATCCTGTTCAATAGCCAGCATAAATATCATACCCACATTGGCGCCGGCGCTGAAGTTTTGCCCTTCGTTGGCAATAACCAGGCCTTTATATTTTTCTTCTGCCAATGCAATTGATTTTTGAATACCTTCTAAAACCTCGCCGCCAATACTGCCCATCTTGGTATACCATTCCAGGCCCAGCACATCATCACCCAGGTGATAGGTACGGCAGGCGCTGTTTTTCCAAACGGTTTGGTTTTCAAAATTGCGCATTACTATAAAGGCATCGCCACCCGGTAAAGCTTTATAGGTTTTGCTGGCCACATCATAACATAAACGTTTGCCATTTTCCACTTTATAAAAAGAACTATGACCTGCTGCGATCATATCCTCCACCCATGGCGCCACCGTATATCCTGCAGCTTTCATCGCCGCCGTAGTTTTTGCCACACCCAGTGTATCCCAGCTTTCAAAAGCACCAATCTCCCAGCCAAATCCCGCCATCATGCCATCATCCACCCGGTACAGTTCATCACTGATCTCGGGAATACGGTGACTGATGTAAGAAAATAAACTGTAATGAAACTGGCGGTAAAAATCACCTGCTTTATCAGTGCCGGCACATAGTGCTTTAAGCCTTGCTTTTAAATCTTCTATTGGTTTGGCAGCTTCTAATGTTGCAAATTTTGCTTTTGTCCTGGGTTCATAATTCATGGTGGCAAGGTTCAATGTCTGAATATCTTTTGAACCATCAGCACCTTTTATCTTTTTAAAAAATCCCTGTCCTGTTTTATCGCCCAGCCAGTTATTCTCCACCATTGTGTTTAACCATGCAGGAATAGCGAATACTGCTTTGGCCTCATCAGCCGGGCAATTATCTGCCACACCCTTTGCCACTTTTACCAGCGTATCAATACCCACCACATCTGCGGTGCGGAATGTTGCTGATTTCGGGCGGCCAATTACAGGGCCCGTTAATGCATCCACTTCATCCACATTCAACTGCAGTTTTTCCATCAGGCTCATAATGGCCATCATACCAAATACACCCACCCTGTTGGCAATAAAAGCAGGTGTGTCTTTACACAGCACCGTTGTTTTACCCAGTTGCAGGCTGCCATAATCCATTAAAAAATCAACTATGGCAGGATCTGTAAACGGTGTGGGAATAATTTCAAGCAACCGCAAATACCTTGGGGGGTTAAAAAAGTGCGTACCGCAAAAATGTTTTTTAAAATCATCGCTCCTGCCTTCGGCCATCAGGTGAATAGGGATGCCTGAAGTATTGGAAGTGATTAAGGTTCCGGCCTTGCGGTATTTTTCCACCTCGGTAAAAACAGATTGTTTGATATCCAGCCTTTCCACCACCACTTCAATCACCCAGTCGCAATCAGCAATATCTTTCATATTGTCGGTAAAATTACCGGTGGTGATTTTTTTAATCACATCTTTATGGTATACCGGCGAAGGATTTGATTTAATGGCAGCCGCAAGTGCATCGTTCACTATTTTATTTTTTTCTGCAGGCTTGGCATCAGCAGGCAGGTCCTTGGGTTGAATATCCAGCAACAGTACTTTTAATCCCACTCCTGCAAAATGACAGGCAATGCGGCTTCCCATTACTCCGCTGCCGAGTACGGCTACTTTTTTAATAACTCTTTTCATATACGCTTCGGTTATAGTTTGCAAATTTCTGCTATTTTTTTCAAATTAGTTGTTTAACTAACTAATTTTAATTCGAAGATAAGTGTAATGAGGGAAAAAACGTAAAAGACCGTATAATTCACATACTAAAAAGTGAAAAACTACGTTTATGTTTTTTATTATCTTGTACATTCCCTGCCAGGCTGCAATAAATTAAAAAAATTGTTCAGGTGCGGCACTTCAACATATGTTGTGATGGGAAGTACAGTTTTAGAATCCGGTATCATGAATCCAAAAGCTACCAAACAGACAGAAACCACAGATGCTGCTGCCTTTCTAAAGGTAAGCTACAAAGCCAGGGCCAATGATCCCCTGTCTGAGCTGAATGCACATACTTACACCAATGTGTTTGGTATGTTTATGGAAAACAGCCAGACCGGTTGCTGGGTTTATGATGAAGACAATATCATTGTTTTTGCCAATAAAGCTTATACCGACTCCACCAATTACGAAGGCAACCCCATTGGAAAGCATTTAACTGAAGTGTTTCCAGCCAAGCTGGCAAAAAAATTAATTGCCAGGAATAAAGAGATCCTGCGGCATAACAAGCCTGCGGTAACAGAACATTCCCTTACAAAGAAAGACGGATCGGTGATACATTTTGTATCCAACACTTTTGTTTTTACCAGTTCTGATGGCAAACGTTTTATTGGTGGCCAGGCTGTTGATATTACGGCACGCAAAGAGATAGAAAAAATGCACGACAGGTATAAATATGTTATTCATGCCACTTCTGAAGCCATTTGGGATTACGACCTGAAAAATGATGAAGTATACCGCAGCGATGCATTTTACAAAATATCCGGCTATAATAAAGAGCAGGTAAAACAGAGCTTAAACTGGTGGATCGAAAAAATTCACCCGGAAGATAAAGAAAGGGTGCGCAGGAATGTAGACAATGCCTTAAAAGCCGGTATCACCAACTGGAAAGATGAGTACCGTTTTTTATATGCTGATGGCAGTTACCGTTATATACTTGACAAGGGCTTTGCGGTGTATGACAATAAAAAACCTGTACGCCTTATTGGTTCCATACAGGATATTACCGACCGTAAATTGCTGGAGCTGCAATTACTGAATGAACAGGTACAAAAACAAAAACTGATCAACCAGGCCACCATTGATGCACAGGAAAAAGAAAGGGGCATGATCAGCGCAGAGCTGCATGATAATGTAAACCAGTTATTGATGAGTGCCAGGCTGCACATCAGCGCCGCAAAAAATAACAGTAATGCCAATGAGCTGGTGGATAAGGCATCTGCTTATTTACTTCAGGCCGTGGAAGAGATCAGGAGCCTTTCTAAAAAACTCAATTCCACTATTGTAAAAACGGTGGGGCTGCAGGAAAGTGTGATGGATATTTGCCGGAATATGAAACAGTTCAATGAAATTGAAGTTACCACCAATATCCAGCAAAAAGTAATTGATAAATTAACTCAGGAACAGCAGCTGGTGGTGTTCAGAATTATACAGGAACAGAGCAACAATATCATCAAATACTCCAGGGCATCAAATGCAACCATTACACTTACTGAAAAAAATAACCAGTGCAGCCTTGTAATCAGTGATAACGGTATTGGCTTTGATAAAACAAAACAAAAGGCAAGTGGTATTGGCTTTATCAACATCTTTAACCGTGTGGATGCCTATAATGGTAAGGTTGAGATCGTAACCTATCCTGATAATGGCTGCACGGTAAACATCAGCATACCTTATATGCTGTAAGCTTAATTTACCCCTGCCCCGGCATTAATTACCGCCTCAGGTTTTACAAAATGCAATTTGCCGGCAGCATCTTCAGCCATCAGGATCATCCCGTTACTTTCAATACCCCTCATTTTACGGGGCGCCAGGTTAGCCACCACCACTACCTGTTTATTAATAATTTCTCCGGGAGAAAAGTGAAGGGCAATACCGCTAACAATAGTTCTTTTTTCAAAACCAAGGTCCACTTCCAGCTTCAGCAGTTTATCTGCCTTCTCCACTTTTTCCGCACTCAAAATGGTGCCCACTTTCAAATCGATCTTTGCAAAATCGTCAAATACAATTTCTGGCTTCAGGTTGGTTTGTATACCTGTGGCTTCCGGTTTTTTTTCTTCCATTGTTGCTGTGGTGCTTTTAATCAGTCCTGCTTTTAATTTGTCTACCTGCGCTGTTATTTCTGTATCCTCAATTTTCCTGAACAGTAACTGGGGTTCACGTAAAGAATAACCCACGCTTAATAAATTTATTTTCCCTGCATTTTCCCAGGCCAGTATCTTATCCACCACTTTCATCATGCCCAGCATTTTTTGTGCTGTATTGGGTAAGAAGGGGTTCATCAATATGGCCAAATTAGCGGTAAGCTGTAAACACAGGTGCATACAGTTATCAATATTTTTTTGCGCACCAGGATTTTCTGACAGTTGCTTCGCCACGATCCAGGGTTCTTTTTCCTGCATGTACTTATTCCCTTTCCTGCTCAGATCAATTACTTCAAACAAAGCATCCCGGAATTTGTATTCTTCTATATTTTTTTCAATTTTAATTTTTGCATTTTTAATTTCTTCCACCAGGGCTTTATCTTTTTCATCCAAAATACTTTCGTGCAGTTTGGGTACTTTACCACTGCATAGTTTGTGCATCAAAACCCAGGTACGGTTTACAAAATTGCCAAAGATGCTCACCAGTTCGCTGTTCACTGCATCCTGGAAACCCTTCCAGGTAAATTCACTGTCTTTTGTTTCGGGTGCAATTTGTGTTAAGTAATAGCGCAGCATGTCCACAGCCTGGCCGCCGCCATTTTCTTTTTTTACAAAGTCAGTAATATAATCCCGCATGTCCAGCTTCCAGTTGCGGCTGGTACTCATCTTATCGCCCTCAAGGTTCAGGAATTCATTGGCCGGTACATTGGCAGGTAAAATATTGCCGTGCAGTTTCAGCATCACAGGAAAAATAATGCAGTGAAAAACAATATTGTCCTTACCAATAAAATGCACCAGCTTGGTATCTGCATCATACCAGTAAGGTTTCCAGTCCCTGTTATTATTGATGGCCCATTGCTTGGTGGCGCTGATATACCCGATGGGTGCGTCAAACCAAACATATAATACTTTTCCATCGGCACCTTTTACCGGCACTTTAATACCCCAGTCCAGGTCTCTCGTAACAGCCCTTGACTGCAGTCCGCCATCAATCCATCCTTTACACTGGCCCACCACAGTATTACGCCAGTCGTTTTTATGTTCTTCCAGGATCCAGTTGCGTAAAAAAGCTTCGTGTTTACCCAATGGCAGGTACCAGTGTGTTGTTTTTTTCTTTATGGGGGTATTGCCACTTAAAGTACTTACGGGGTTGATCAGTTCATCGGGGCTTAAAGCCGTACCGCAGTTTTCGCACTGGTCGCCAAAGGCACGGTCGCTGCCGCAGTTGGGGCAGGTACCTTTAATATAGCGGTCGGCTAAAAAGGTATTGGAGGCTTCATCATAAAACTGTTCCGTTTCCTTGGTCTCCAGTTCTCCGGCATCATTTAATTTGGTAAAAAACTCCTGTGCGGTCTGGTGGTGCAGCGGGTCGCTGGTACGGTGGTAAATATCAAAGGAAACTGACAGGTCTTCAAAATCCTGCTTCATGGCTTCATGATATTTATCAATAATAGCCTGTGCTGTTGTACCTTCTTTCATGGCCTGGATGGGAATGGCCGTACCATGCTCATCGCTGCCGCAAACAAAAACCACATCACGCTTTTGGGCACGCAGGTAACGTACATATATATCTGCAGGAATGTAGGCACCCGCCAGGTGGCCAATATGTTTTAAACCATTGGCATAAGGAAGCGCCGATGTAACCAGGTATCTTTTTGGATCGTTCATTGCGGTGCAAAAATACCTAAAGCAGGGTCAATACCCAAACAATTTGGTCAGTGTGGAAATGGTAAAATAAATGGCACGCAGAGGGGCAGAGGTTGTGAGAAAAAAATATTTCCTCTGCGTCCTCTGCCCCCCGGCGTGAAAACATTTACTTCATTACCTTTTCAGTTCATTTAGCTCCACCTGCGGTGCCAACACTTTATGGCATTTTTCCACTACGGTTTCTTTGGCAAGAGAAAAAGTTGCTGTCTGCAGGATATTTTCTGATGAGGCACCAACTTTTACAGTATATGTACCTGCTGCTGCCACCCAGCTGGTTGACGGTGTGTCAAATGATGCCAGGTCTTTTGCTGTGAGTTGAAATTGCAGGGTTTGTTTCTGGCCCGGCTGCAGTAATGCAGTTTTACCAAATGCCTTTAATTCTGCTGCGGGCTTTTGTAATTTTTGTGATGGTGCCGACAGGTAAACCTGCACCACTTCTTTACCTGCAGTTGTGCCACTGTTAGTTACATCTACCGTAACAGTTATTTTTCCTGTAAATGAAGTTGAATTGAGTTTAATATTGCTGTAGCTGAAATTAGTATAACTGAGACCGTAGCCGAATGCATAAGCGGGTTTTACATTAAACGTATTGTAATAGCGGTAGCCAACATAAATACCTTCTTCATAAGTTACTTCGGCGGGCACCAGCGGCATGCCCAGCATACCTTTTGTGGCCTGGTCGGGAAATTCTTTACCGGGGAAATTCGCAGCAGTAACGTCATCACTGTACTTTACCGGGAAAGTAGTGGCCAGTTTACCACTGGGATTTATTTTACCGCTTACAATATCTGCCACGGCATTTCCCGCTTCCAGCCCCGGCTGCCAGGCCAGCAATATGGCATCCACTTTATCCCTCCAGCTGGTGGTTTCTATCACACCACCTGCATTAATGATCACCACCACTTTTTTATGCTGTGCATGAAAGGCGGTACTTACCTTATTGATGAGGTCAATTTCAGATGGTTTTAAATTAAAATCATTTTCCACTTTACGGTCGCTGCCCTCGCCTGCATTTCTTCCAATGGTTATAAGTGCAATATCTGCTGCCGCTGCTTTGGTTTCAAATACAGCATCTTCAATTACCATTTCTGTAATGCGTGGCGTGGGGTTCATAAACTCTTCAAAAAAAGTTTTTTTAGGCTGCTTCGCTTTTTCAGCGCTTACATAGCTTTGATAGGTACTGGTTAACCCTGCATCTACAGAATACCCTGCATTAGACAGTCCCTGCACCAGCGAAACCGTGTATGCTTCATTCACATCACCACTGCCGGTACCGCC
>Ga0209023_10007851_pt1 | contig 10823 bp, 8 predicted proteins | sample LakOneMetagenome_FD_187468 | JGI IMG/M metagenome (GOLD analysis project Ga0209023, IMG submission 187468) | Freshwater and sediment microbial communities from Lake Erie, Canada (SPAdes) (version 2) | ecosystem: Environmental > Aquatic > Freshwater > Lentic | place: Lake Erie, Canada | collected...
GCCCGCTTCAGGGCATCTCTAGTTGATTCCCTCCGGTCCGCGACTTTTTCTTTGCGGACAACTTCGCCACCAGCATCCCTGACCAGTTCCGAAATGACGTATGAGTTGGAGTTCCAGATCTGACCCGGTTCGAGCGGGCTTCCAGGCTCCACCAACTCGTCGCCGCTGCTCAGCACCGCCACGCTCGGGCGCCTGCCGCAGTTGACCAGACCACACCCTGCGGTGGCGAGCAGACCCATCTCGACCAGCCCCAGCCTGACGCCGGAATCGACCAGCAAGTCACCGACCCGGGTCACTTCGCCGCGCCGACGGATGTCGTGCCCGGGACGGACTGCCTCGCTCACGACGATGCCCGACGCCGGGAAAGCCACGTTTTCCAACCTCAGGATTGCGTCGGCCCCTTCAGGAACCATGGCACCGGTAGAAATTCCGGTCGCCTCGCCCGCTCCCAGAAGACCGGTCCAGGGCAGGCCCGCCCTCGACTCCCCCACCAGAGTCAGTCCCACCGGGTTCTCCCGAGATGCCGCATGGACATCCTCTGTCCGCACCGCGAACCCGTCCATTGCCGAACTGTCAAAGCCCGGAACGTCCGCTCCGGCGGTCACTGCCCCGGAAGTGACCCTCCCCCGCGCGTCGTTGAGTCGAACCCTCTCCGTCGCCAGCGCAGTGGCGTCAGCCATCACTATTTCCCGGGCATCCTCCACGGAAACGATCGGCGCTCGAACTGTTGGCCCGTTCGCGAGGCTCATGGTGCGAGACTGGGGCGATGGACACGCATGACCCCGCCACACCTGACCCCGGACCGGACGACAAAATTGTCGCGGCGGTACTCGCTGGAGGTGCTGCGAGCAGGATGAATGGCGAAAAAGCTGAAGCGGTCCTCGCCGGCCGGCCGCTTGTCGAGTACCCGGCCACGTCGCTCATCAAGGCTGGCCTGAAGCCCTTTCTGGTGACCAAAGCAGACCGTCACGTAAGCATCGCTGGAGTGAGAACCGTGGTCGAACCTTCCGAGCCCCGGCACCCCCTGCTCGGCATCGCTACCGCGCTGCGTGCGGCTGGGGGAGCGCCTGTGCTCGTCGTGGCATGCGACCTGCCCTTTCTGCCGTCGTCGATGCTCGCCTGGCTCGCCAGCAGAGATGGTGCTGCGGTTATGCCTCGGGTGAGCGGCCACCTGCAACCTCTGGCCGCGCTTTACCAGGCTGAATGCCTTGAAGTGATCGAAGAAGGGCTGAAGGCGGCACGATCCGTGAAGTCCACCGTGCTCGACCTCGCGCCGGTCGTTGTGGAAGCAGAAGAACTGGCCCGGTTCGGCGATCCCGCTACCTGCTTTCACAACGTCAACACGCCAGCTGACCTCGCCTGGGCCGAACGACATCTTGCGGAGGTGTAGATCCCGGGGTGGTTCAACCACCGACACGACCTGCGACCTCGATCAGCTCGTCCGTGGTCAGGTCGCTCTGGCCCGCAAGCCAGCAGGCAATGGGCGCAGCGGTGCGAGCCGAAGCGTGTGCGGCAACGCCTGCCAGATCCAACAGTTTGTCCACCTCCGAATCATTCGGTATCTCAACGCCGATCTCTCCGGCAAACTTTTTTATCCATTCTCCCGGTTCCATTTGTTCCCTCCTCATCCACCAATCGCGCTCATGGTCCGTTCAGGTTGACGGAAGTCTGACTCATTGATGCGATGGCGAAGTTCCTTGCCGTGAACCGCCTTCCTGATGAGGGCTTCCACCCCGGCATCATCCATTCCTTCGCGAAGCGGTTCGAGCAGATCGGTCTCGTTCAGAGAAAAGAGGCAGGTCCGGAGTTTGCCGTCCGCAGTCAGTCGCAAACGGTTGCAGTCGGAACAGAACGGCTCCGTCACCGGGCTGATGAAGCCGATCTCCCCGCCTCCTTCGGTAAAGCGAAAAACCCGTGCCGTCGCGGAGGGTTCCCTCTCAAGCTCGACAAGTGGGTGAGTGTCTTCAATGAGAAGACGCAGCTCGGCACCGCTCAGGACCTGCGATGGATCCCAGGAGCGATCGCCGTCGAGGGGCATGAACTCGATGAACCTGACTTGACATCCGGTGGTCTTCGCAAGCTCGCAGAAGCGGGGAAGCTCTACCTCCGTAAAACCCCTTATGGCAACAGCATTTACCTTGACCGAATTGATTCCGGATTGCTTCATGATTGCTTCCAGCCCGGTCAGCACCTGCGGCAAGGCATCCCTTCGGGTCAGCCTGAAGAACCGGTCGCGTTCAAGGGAATCGAGCGAGACATTGATCCGGTCCAGCCCGGCATCGGCAAGGGCCTCAGCGTGACGTTCCAGCAGATACCCGTTGGTGGTCAGGGCCAGGTCCCGGATCATCCCCAGGTTCTTGAGACGTTTGATCAGCTCTGGCAGGTCACGGCGGACCAGCGGTTCGCCGCCGGTCAGCCTGACGTCTTCAATCCCGATGGCTCCAAAAATCCCAACGAGTCGCTCGATCTCTTCGTAGGTGAGGATGCCGTTCCGATCGATCCAGGCCAGACCTTCGGCCGGCATGCAGTACTGGCAGCGAAAATTGCAGCGGTCAGTGACCGAGATCCGCAGATCGTTGATCCGGCGACCGAAAGAATCGACCAGAAGTTCAGCTGTCATCTGTGGCCACCGTTGGTTCCACCCTCGGGCCCGGCGTACCTCCCGGCATTCCACCCGCGGCCAGGCCTGCGCACAACCAGGCGAAAGCCACCAGATAGACAAAAGCCAGGGTGAACTCACCGGTGGCATCGTGGACCACTCCGAGGATCAGCGGCGGGAAGAAACCACCGATACCACCGGCGGCCCCGACGATGCCGGTAGCCGCGCCGGTTGCGGTCGGAAAGTTGACTGGCACAAGCTTGAACACGGCACCATTTCCGAGACCAAGGAAAGCAGCCATGGTCAGGCACAGAATCGTCACCGGAACGATCGACGGATCGCTGGCCTGCCACGAAAGTCCGACTGCATCGAGCCCGACTCCGAAGAACGCAATTGCGAGCACTCTCTCTCCGCCAATGCGGTCGGCCAGAATTCCGCCCAGTGGTCGGAATGCGGTCGCCAGCAAAGTGAAACCAGCGGCGCGCAGTCCGGCCGAAGTGAGTGAGTAGTCGAACCAGTCGGTCAGCAGTTTTGGCAGGAACAGCGCCATGGCTACGAAGCCACCGAAAGTGACGAAGTAGAAAAGTGCCAGGCGCCAGAGTCGCCAACCGGCACCGAGAACTTCCCCGTAACGAGTAGCTTTGGGCTTGGCACCCGGAGCCCGTCTCGCGAGGCTCATCCAGATAAGTGCATATGCCGCAATTACTGCGCCAAAGACAAGACCGGCGACCTCCTGGCTCGTGGCATTACGGATCGCCGGGACCGAAAACGCCGCGATGGCCGTACCGATGTTTCCCACCCCGTAGACACCGAGCGCCATTCCCTGGCGTTTCGGCGGATACCACTCGGCCACGAACGGGATCCCGACGGCAAAAGAAGCACCGGCAGTCCCCAGCAGGAATCCGGCTCCGAGCAGCATGGCATAGGACGAGGCGAAGCCGACCAGGACGGCGGAGCCAGCCGAGAAGAAGAGCATCCCGGTGAACACGGTACGTCCACCCACCCGGTCGGTGATCAGGCCGAGCGGTATCCGGAGGAGCGAACCCAGGACCACAGGGATCGAGATCATGATCGCCGTCTGTGTGTCGCTCAGACCCAGTTCCTTCTGAAGTGCAGGGGCGATCGGGGCAATCATTCCCCACGCGGCAAAACAAAACGCGAACGCCAACGTCGCCAGGATCAGGTTGCGGCCTGAGCCTGCGGTACTTTCTGAGTTCATGAACTTCTCCTATCGAGTCGCCCGGACTTCAGGGCGAGGCTGGGATGGTGGACGAGTTTTGGAGCGCGACCGGTAGTAGATCGGGCTTCGCTTGGGGTATCCGATCGGGACGCTGAAGGCATGTACAAGCCTGCTGAAAGGCCAGAGTGCGTACAGGAACCAGACCCCGATCACATGAATCTGGAAGATCAGGCTCACGTCTCCACCGGTCATGAGCGATGGGTCCGGCTTCAGGATGAACAATTGCCTGAAGTACGGCGCGACTGTTTCCCGGTAATGAACCGAGTCACCAATATTGGTGACGGTCGCAAGCATTCCGGTGACGATCCCGAATGCGAGGAGAGCAAACACGGCGATATCCATGTTTGTGGTGGTCACCCTGATCCTGGGGAAACGGATCCGGCGGTAGACGAGCGCACCAAAGCCCAGGATGACCGCAAGGCCTGCAGACAGGCCCCCTGCCACCGCAACCACGTGGTACATGGAGTCGGTTATGCCGACCGCCGAGGTCCACGAAGCCGGGATCAAAAGACCCATGACATGACCACCGATCGCGGCCAGCACACCGAGGTGGAACACCACGCTGGCAAAGCGCAGCACCTTGCTCTCAAGGAGTTGGGTCGAACGGGCGTTCCATCCGTACCGGTCAGTTCGCCGTCGCCATATCAGTCCGACAACGAAGATGGTCATCGCCACGTAGGGCAAAATCACGTAGAGCACTGTCTCTCCGCTCACGGCCTGCCTCCCACCAATGGAAGTGGCACATCGCCAGGCGAGGTCGGCATGACTTCCGGGGGAGCGAATGGCTCGAGACCCACCTCCTCGGTGGGTGGACCGTTGGCCGCCAGTCGTCGTATGCGGGAAATCTGACGCTTTGAAAGTCCCGGTAGCTCCTCTCGAATCACGTCGAAGAGGAGCACCCAGGGGCTTTCTTCAGACGCGAGGCTGTCACGAATCAACTCGATGGCCGGTCGGTGACGCTCAAGCAACTCCCGGCCTTTTGGTTCAGGAGCCATTGCGCTGAACTCGAGCATGAAAGGAAGGAAGTCAGGCAGTTCCCTGTTGCCTGGTTCGAGCCCCGCTTCACGGTACGCAGACTTGATCTGGAGCAGACCAAGTCCACGCTGACGACTGTCTCCATGGAGGTGGTAAGTCAGGTGAAGACTTCTTTGGCGGACGAAGTCGAAGCTGTCGACATACGCACGCGACAATTCTTCAGGCGCCCGCTCCCGGTACCAGGTGAAGAACTCCTCGAGGTATTTGCGCTGACTGCCTCGATACGGACCGACTTCTTCGAGGTCCAGGTCCTGGATGACGGCCACCGTGTCCGGTTCCGGATACTGCAGCAGCAGGGAAACCAGTTTCAGGGTGTGGACGGATTCAGGAGCCACAGCTGCAGCCTCCTTCCTTTCCGCATCCGCCCGGGGCGTCCTGTTGGCTTGGCACCACTGGAAGCGCGGTCGTCGCGGTCGAGTTACCGAGAAGGTCTCGCACATCGAAGTCACCGGATGCCTGCATCTGGGTGATCGCACCTCCGACCGGATCGGGCGCATCGACCCCGGTCATGTCGCCAAGTCCCGGCGGGACGGCCGCACCGTTCGAGAAATCAATTCCACAGGAACCCTGTTCGGCGAAGGCAGATGCCGAAGCCTCTCCATGCCGTTTCGGGATCACGTAACGGTCGTCGTAGTCGGCGATCGCGGTCATGCGAAACATGGCCTCCATCTCATGCGGCTCCATGCCGACATCGGTTGCGATCTCGGGTGACGCCTCCCCTCCCAGGTTCACGACCCTCATGTATTTGCGCATGGCAACCAGCCTGCCCAGGGAACGTCGGACCGGTTCGACATCACCGGCCGCAAGGATGCTGGCCAGATATTCGATCGGAATTCTCATCTCGTCGATCGCGGCAAAGATGTCCTCGGGGGCACCGCCGTCACGGATCAACTCTTTTCCGAGCGACTCGACTGGTGAGAGCGGCGGCACGTACCAGACCATCGGCATGGTCCGGTATTCCGGATGGAGGGGCAGGGCGATCCGCCACTTCTTGGCCATCATGTACACGGGCGACTGCGCGGCGGCATCGATCCAGTCCGAGGGGATGCCGTCACGGAGCGCCTGCTCCCGGACTTCGGGATCCTCGGGATCGAGGAAGAGGTCCAGTTGGGCTTCGAGCAGCGCGTGCTCATCCTTCACCGAAGCCGCAGCCTCAACCCTGTCGGTATCGATCAGCACGACACCGAGGTGACGCAACCTGCCGACGCAGGTCTCGGAACAGATGGTCGGTAGACCGGCCTCGATACGGGGGTAACAGAAGTTGCATTTCTCCGCCTTGCCTGTGCTCCAGTTGAAATACACCTTCTTGTAAGGGCAACCGGAAACGCAGAAACGCCAGGAACGGCAGGCTTCTTGGTCAACCAGGACGATGCCATCCTCCTCCCGCTTGTACATGGCACCAGAAGGACAGGAAGCGACACAGGACGGGTTGATGCAGTGCTCACAGATCCGCGGCAGGTACATCATGAAGGAGTCCTCGAACTCCGACTTGACCTCTTCTTCAATCTTGTTGAAGTTCGGGTCCTGGGCGGCGTTGATCAATGATCCAGCGAGATCGTCTTCCCAGTTCGGACCCCACTGAAGATCGAGCCCCTTGCCGGTCAGCTGTGACTTGGGAGTGGCAGTCGGCTGGATGTCGCTGCCCGGGGCCGAGATCAGATGGTCGTAGTCGTAGGTCCAGGGGTCGTAGTAGTCATCGAGATTCGGGAGGTCCGGATTCCAGAAGATGTTGGCGAGCTTCTTGAGTGGACCACCGGCCTTGAGCTTGAGCCTGCCCCGGCGGTCCAGCTTCCATCCGCCGTTCCACTTGTCCTGGTCCTCGTAATCGACCGGGTAACCGCGGCCCGGCTTGGTCTCGACGTTGTTGAACCACGCATATTCGGTGCCGCGACGATTCGTCCACACGTTTTTGCATGTGACCGAACAGGTGTGGCAACCGATGCACTTGTCCAGGTTCATGACCATGCCCATCTGGGCTCGGACCTTCATCAGTACTCGACCTCCCCTTTACGCTTGCGGATCAGGATCAACTGGTCCCGTTGCGGCCCGGTCGGGCCGTAGTAGTTGAAGCCCCAGGAGAGCTGGGCGTAACCGCCGATCATGTGACTCGGCTTCATCGAGATCCTGGTCAATGAGTTGTCAGTTCCACCACGGGTTCCGGTGACTTCGGAGACCGGGACGTTGATGTGGCGATCCTGAGAGTGGTAAAAGAGTGCCGCTCCTGATGGCACTCGTTGGGACACGACGGCCCGGCACGAAACGGCACCGTGGCTGTTGTAAACCTCGAGCCAGTCGTTGTCTTCCACGCCGATCTTCCCGGCGTCGTTGACCGCAAGCCACATGACGGGGCCTCCCCGGAACAGGGTCAGCATGTGAAGGTTGTCCTGAAACTCGGAGTGGATCGACCACTTCGAGTGCGGGGTCAGGTATCTGACGGTGATCTCAACCGCGTCCTCGAGGTCAGGCTTGCCGGCGAGGCCGACGAGCTGACCGGCAGAGACGGGTGGTCTGTAGGCCGGCAGACCCTCGCCGAGGTCCAACATCCATTCGTGATCCAGGTACAGGCTCTGGCGCCCGGTCAGTGTCCTCCAGGGGATCAGGTATTCGATGTTGGAGGTGAAGGGCGAATAGCGACGTTCCCGCGACTCGATCCCTGACCATTCGGCCGAGGCGATCACCTTGCGTGGCTGGATTGCAAGGTCTTTGAAGGCAATTCGTTCGTCCACCCGTTCTTCGGATATGCCAGCCAGTTTCTGGCCGGTGCGAGGTTCGAGGGCTTTGAAACTCTCGACTGCGAGGCGGCCGTTGGTCGTACCTGAAAGGGAAAGGATGACTTCGCAGGCATCGATGTCGGTGACGATCTTCGGCCTGCCCGCCCCCGCACCCTCGCGGGCAATGCCATTTCGCTTGCCGAGTTCGCCAACCTCGACGTCCGGCTTCCAGGAGATTCCCTTTCCGCCTGTACCGAGGGTCTCAACCAGCGGGCCAAGTGACTTCATCTTGTCGGCAACCGCTGTGTAATCACGCTCCACCACGGTGAGGCGGGGCATGGTCTCGCCTGGCACCGGTTCGCATTCACCTTTGCGCCAGTCCCGGACTAAACCGCCCGGCTGCGCGATCTCGTCCGGAGAATCATGGAGCAATGGTGTCGAGACGACGTCGGTCCTCGTACCGAGGTGTGTCTTGGCCATTTCGGAGAACTTTTCGGCGACTAGCCGGAAGGTGTCCCAGTCCGACTTTGCTTCCCACGGAGGCGGGATCGCTGCGTTGAACGGGTGGACGAACGGATGAAGGTCAGTGCTGGAGAGATCCTGCTTTTCGTACCAGGTGGCGGTCGGAAGCACGATGTCCGAGTAAAGGCAGGAACCGTTCATCCGGAAGTCGGCGGTTATGAACAGGTCAAGCTTGCCAACTGGCGGATCCTCACGCCACTTGACTTCCCTGGGTCGATTCTCAGGAGGGGACTCACTTCCCCTGACCCCGGCATCGGGCACGCCAAGAAGGTGCCGGAGGAAGTACTCATGGCCCTTGCTGGAAGATCCGAGCAGGTTCGCGCGCCAGAGGCTCAGCACGCGAGGGTAGTTGCCCGGTCCGTCCGGATCTTCACACGCGTAGGCCAGCTCACCCGACTTGAGTTGCTCAACGACATATTCGGTGGGCTCTTTCCCTGCTGCCTTTGCTTCATCAGCGAGGTCAAGCGGGTTCCGGTCGAAGGCGGGTGCCGCCGGGGTCCAGCCCATGCGAACCGCCTGGGCGTATACGTCAGCCGTGTGCTTTTTGCCCAGAGTTCCCGGACCGGCAGGCGAAGTGAACTCGTCAGCACCAAAGGTTTCGTACCTCCACTGGCTGGTGGCCAGATACCAGAAAGGCGTTGCCGCCTGATGACGTGGCGGACGGTTCCAGTCCAGAGCGAAGGCCAGGGTTTGCCAACCAGTCAGCGGCCGGACTTTTTCCTGACCAACGTAATGCGCCCAACCGCCGCCATTTACACCCTGGCAGCCACAGAAGAGCACGAGGGAAAGCATTGCCCGGTAGGTCTGATCGGAGTGATACCAGTGATTTGTGCCGGCGCCCATGACGATCATCGATCGGCCGTTCGTCTGCTCGGCATTGGTCGCGAACTCGCGCGCCACCTGCTCGCAGATTCCCTTGTCGACACCGGTCAGGACTTCCTGCCAGCCAGGGGTGTGGGGCTGCGAAGCGTCGTCGTACCCGGTCGGCCATTCGCCTGGCATGCCCTCCCGCTCGACCCCGTACTGGGCGAGCGCAAGGTCAAAAACGGTGGTAACCAGATGGTCACCGATCCGCTTCGCCGGAACCCCGCGGATCATCGTCGTACCGCCCTCGGTTTCACCACTGTCGAATCGGGGCAGAGTCAACTCGATCATCTCGTCGTGAATCCCGAGCATCGTCAGGGCCGGATCGACTCCCTCAAGGTCGAGGTTCCATTTGCCTTCGCCCTCATCACCCCAGCGGTCACCGATGGTGCCGTTGGGAACGACGGGCTGACCGGTGTTCGAATCGATCAGGACGGTCTTCCAGTCCGCGTTCTCGCTCGGCTGGCCAATCTGCTCGGCCCGCAGCATCGGACCGCCGCGCCAGGTGCCGTCACCGTGGTCCTCGAGAGTGACCAGGAACGGCATGTCCGTGAACTTGCGGGAATACTCCTGGAAGTAGTCAACCTGACGATCGACAAAGAACTCTTTGAGGATGACGTGACCCATTGCCATCGCCAGCGCGCCGTCTGTTCCGGCGGTCGCCGGTAGCCAGTTGTCAGCGAACTTGGTGGCACCCGAATAGTCAGGTGAGACCACGATGACCTTCTGTCCCCGGTAGCGGGCCTCGGTCATGAAGTGCGCATCCGGAGTACGGGTTTGGGGGATGTTCGAGCCCCAGAGCATCAGGTAGGAGGCGTCCCACCAGTCCGCTGATTCGGGGACATCAGTCTGATCGCCCCAAACCTGGGGTGAAGCCGGTGGCAGGTCGGCGTACCAGTCGTAGAAGCTGAGCGGGACCGCTCCGATCAGGGAGAGAAAGCGCGTGCCGGCGGCGTAAGAGACCATCGACATCGCCGGGATCGGGGAGAACCCGGCGATGCGGTCGGGTCCGTATTCCATGATTGTGTAGACATGGGCAGCCGCGATCAGCTCCACCACTTCGTCCCAGCTGCTTCGCATGAATCCGCCCTTGCCGCGCCTGGACTTGTAGGCGATCGCCTTTTCCGGGTCTTCGACAATCGATGCCCAGGCCTTGACAGGGTCACCGTGCGTGTCGCGGGCCTCGCGGTACATCGCCAGTAGCTCGCCGCGCACGTAGGGGAACTTTGGCCGGAGGGGTGAATAGACGTACCAGGAGAACGACGCGCCGCGCGGGCAACCGCGTGGCTCGTAGTCAGGCATGTCGACACCGTTGGTCGGATAATCGGTCTGCTGGGTCTCCCAAGTGACCAGCCCGTCTTTCACATGGATCTTCCAGGAGCAGGAGCCGGTGCAGTTCACCCCGTGGGTCGAACGAACCACGCGGTCATGCTGCCACCTGTCGCGGTAAGCGTGCTCCCACTCACGTGACCGGTGCGACTGTTCGTTCCAACCGTCTTCGGATCGCTCTGGGGAAAAGAAATACTGGGCAGCCGAAAGAAGTGACTCGCGGTCAGCCATGTCGAACGGTCACATTCTGTCGGGGTTGCGAATGGAACTTCTGATCGGACATCATGCGTTTCCTTTGCGTGAGACGCTAGCGATATCGCGAATATACACACAAATTTTGTAATTAAACCGACGAGCGCGAATATTACTTCCCGTCTCGATTCTCGGGCCTTCGTCTCACTTCGCTCGACCGGCTTGCACGTGTCTTCGAGGACATCGATTCCTACGGGGTGGTCGCGCGGGTGCTTTCCGGTGACGACCCTACGGAAGCGAAGCGACGCCTCCAGCGGGAGATCCAGGACCG
>Ga0209023_10007852_pt1 | contig 10822 bp, 10 predicted proteins | sample LakOneMetagenome_FD_187468 | JGI IMG/M metagenome (GOLD analysis project Ga0209023, IMG submission 187468) | Freshwater and sediment microbial communities from Lake Erie, Canada (SPAdes) (version 2) | ecosystem: Environmental > Aquatic > Freshwater > Lentic | place: Lake Erie, Canada...
CAGCCCGACCCCGAACAGCAGACAGCCGCAGGCCAGGACCCGGCTTTCGCCGAAACGTCGCGCCAGTCGACCGGTGACCATGCTCTGGCAGATGACCGAGACCACGCCCACGGCCATGAAGCTCAGGCCCACCTCGCGCGCGCCCCAGCCATAGCGGGCCTCGACCCACAGGCCGAAGGTCGATTCCATGCCCGAGAACCCGGCCATGTAGATGATCGTGACCAGCAGCACCCGCGAGACCACCGGATTGGCGAGGGCGTCGCGCACGCCGCCGAGGAAGGGCGGGCGCGGGGCGGCGGGATCGGCCCTGGCCCGGCTCTCCTGCAGGAAGACGATCACGCCGACGGCGGCGAGCAGACACAGGCCGGCCGCCGCGAAGATCGGCAACTGATAGCCGAGCCGACCGAGATCCGGACGCACCATCAGCCCGCCCAGCCCCGGCCCGACGATGAACCCCAGGCCGAAGGCGGCGCCGATCATCCCCATCCGTCCGGCGCGCTTCTCGGGCGGAGTGATATCGGCGACATAGCCCTGGACGGTCGAGATATTGCCGGCGCCGAGGCCCGTGAACAGCCGCACCGCGATGGCCAGCCAGATATTGGGCACGAAGGCCAGGGCCAGATAGCCGACGGCGTTGGCCAGGACCGTGATCAGGAGGACGGGCTTGCGGCCGATCCGGTCCGACAGCCGGCCCCAGAAGGGCTCGGCGAAGAACTGGCCCAGCGAATAGGCCGAGAACATCAGCGCCACCTGCCAGGCTTCGGCCTTCAGGCTCTGGCCGAAGAAGGGCAGCAGAGGCACGACCAGGCCGAACCCGACCAGATTGATGAACACCACCGCGAACAGGACAGCCAGGGCGGGCGCCTGACGGCTGATCCGGGGAGCCGGGTTGGCAGGGGTTTCGGTCATGGGGCGAGGCTAGCCGGTTCCGGAACCGGCCGGAAAGGGATTTTCAGAGCGCGTCCTGTCCCGTCCGGTCAGTCGGGCGGATTGTTGGCCTCGACGAAACGCGCGGTCTCGGTCAGCATGCGGATTCGGGTGTCGGCGCGCGAGAGCCAGTGATCCTCGCCGTTCAGCTCGATGAACTGGACCGGCTTGCCGGCGCGGCGGAGCGCCGCCTCCATCGCCCGGCTCTGTTCGATCGGCACCACCGTGTCGTCCCTGCCGTGGATCAGCAGGATCGGCGCATCGGCCTGTTCGGCGAGCCGCGCCGGAGACCGGGCGTCGAGAGAGCGGTCGCCGGGTCCGTCCCCGCCCATGAAGCGGTTCCAGTAGCGGACGGCCTCATTGTCCCGCCGTTCGCCGCGCCCGGCCTCATAGGTGACCATGCGACGGAGGTCCGAGACCCCGGCGACCGAAACCGCGCAGCGATAGACGCCGTGCTCCAGGGTCGCGCCGGCGAGGGCGGCATAGCCGCCGTAGCTGGCGCCGACGATGCAGACGCGGGCGGGATCGATCTTGCCCTGTTCGGCCAGCCAGCGCACCCCGTCCGAAAGATCGGTCTGCATCTTGCGGCCCCATTCGCCGTAGCCCGCCGCGAGGAAATCCTCACCGTAACCGGTCGAGCCGCGGAAATTCGCCTGCAGCACCGCATAGCCGCGCGAGGCCAGGGCCTGGGCCCACCAGTCGAACGCCAGCCGGTCCTGCGCCGCCGGGCCGCCGTGGGCCAGGACGATCAGGGGCAGGTTCGCGGCCTCCCGGCCGACGGGCGTGGTCAGATAGCCGTGGATCTCAAGCCCGTCGGCGGCCTTGAAGGCTATGGGGAGGGTCGGTGCGACGCGATCGGACGGGACCCCCTGATAGGCCGCGCCGATCGGGCTGGTCGCACCGCCTTTCAGGTCGATGAAATGGTAGGTGCCGGAATCTCTGACGCCGCTGGTGAAGACCACGGCGGTTTTCAGGTCGTCGCTCCAGCTGACCAGGGCGGGCGCGCCTTCAGGAAACGTCTTTTCGACCGTGGCCCACAGAACGCCCGCGTCGTTGTCGGCGAAGGCATAGCGCCGGCCCCCGTCGTCCAGGCGGGTCGCGCCCATCAGCCGGCCCGTGACCGGGTGGAAGAGCAGGCCTGCGGGATCGAAATCGAACCGGACCGGCCGCCAGGCGCCGGTTTGCAGATTGACGTCATAATAGTCCGCCTCTTCGCGATCGTCGCGTTTGAGGTCGGGACGATCGGCGGCGACGATCACGCTTTCGCCGGTCGGACCCAGGCCGATCAGGGTCGGGGTGTCGACCGGGGCGGTGACCTGCCAGGTCTCCTCAAACCGGTCGCCGCGCCGAAGCAGCAGGCTCCAGATCCGGGTGCGCTCGTCATAGTCGCTGCGGGCGACCGACCGGCCTGATGTGTCGAGAACATAGTCCTCGACGTCGCGATCCATCGATTCGGCCCGGCGTGTTTCACCGGACACCGGATCGACGCGATAGAGGTTGATGCCGTTGGAATCGCTGAACGACCAGGCGCGGACCAGGACGTTGGACTTGTCCCCGGTCCTGACGACCGCGACACCGCTCATCAGCGCCGGGAAGAGCCCGGACGCGCCCCTGATCAGGTTGTTGGTCCGCATGCGGGCCGGGTCGAAGACCTGCCCGACATAGAGTTCGCGGCGGAAGATGCCGACCTCGGGCAGGGTCTCGGTGCTCGAGGTGGTGACGAGAACCCGCTCGTCGCCGATCCACTGCAAGTCGCGGACCTTGGACCCGCCGACGCCGGCGCCGCCCAGCGACCGGTCGTTTATCAGATCGATAACGGCGAGGGCGCGGTTCTCGCCGATAACGGTGATGAACGCCATCTTGTGGCCGGACGGCGAAAGCTGGACCAGTTCCAGGGACGGCAGGGCGCCATAGGCGGACAACGGCGGCGGATCGCCCGCGCCGGGCGACGGATCAGCCGCCCGGGCGGGCGAGACGAACAGGCAGGCGGAAAACGCCAGCGACGCGGCGGCGACAACACGAAGATACAACACTGGCCCCCGCCGGTAATAATGGCCTCATTCTTGACCTTGCGGATCGCAATCTCAAGTCGTTCCGACATGGAATATGAAGCTCTGCCGTGTTGTGCGGGCAGAGAACGGTGAGGCGCCGGACGGCAAAACGCCCCGGTCGATCCGACCGGGGCGTTTCAAGGTCTTCGCGTGACGGCGTTGGCGCTGTAGGAGCCTATTTCGGCGCCAGGATCATGATCATCTGGCGGCCTTCCATACGCGGGGCGTATTCGACCTTGGCGATCTCGTCGAAATCGGCCTGGACCTTGTTGAGCAGTTTCATGCCCAGTTCCGGGTGCGCCATTTCACGACCCCGGAAGCGCAGGGTCACCTTGACCTTGTCGCCCTCGTCGAAGAAGCGGTGCATGGCCTTGGCCTTCACCTCATAGTCGTGGATGTCGATATTCGGACGGAGTTTGATCTCCTTCAGCTCGACGACCTTCTGGCGCTTGCGGGCCTCGGCCTTCTTCTTCTGTTCCTGGAAACGGAACTTGCCGTAGTCGAGGATCTTGGCCACCGGCGGTTCCGATGTGGACACGATCTGAACCAGGTCCATGCCCGCTTCTTCGGCGGCTTCCAGCGCGGCGGACGTCGGCATGACGCCCTGCTTCTCACCGTTCTGATCGATCAGCAGAACGCGCGGCGCGCGGATATCGTGGTTCATGGGCGGCCCATCCTTGACGGGCGGCGTTTGCATCGGACGGCGAATGAGCGTCGTTTCCTTGTGTGGACGAATGTCTTGCAGGCTCGCAGGGGGCAGCGCACGGCTCGGCGCCGCGTTCCCTGAGGCGCGCTATATGCGCCCGAAAGCCCGTTTTATCAAGGCGAGGCTGATCAGCCGTTAACGGGTGCGCCCGTCCTCGACTCGCCGATGAATTCGGCGTGGAGGGCGAGGACCGCCTCGAAGACGTGGTCGACCGTCAGGTCCTCGATGGGCGAGAACGCGCCCCGCGTCTCGTTCGAGGCCGCGATCCGGGTGCGCGGACCCCATGGGCCATACAGCCACCATTCGGTGGGGCCGAACAAACCCAGCGTCGGCCGCCCCAGCGCCGCCGAAACGTGCATCAGCCCGGAATCATTGCCCACGAACAGGGCGGCCCGGTCGATGGCGGCGGCGGAGGCGAGAATGTCGCCCTTGCCGACGAAGTCGATGCCTCTGGCCCCGGCAGCCTCCAGCGCAGGCGTGGCGGGCGGACGATCTCCGGGGCCGCCGACCGGCATGAAGCGCCAGCCGTCGAAGCGGGGCTCCGCCTTCAGCTTCTCGACCAGGGCGCCCCAGCGGTCGGCCGGCCAGCTCTTGCCCGGCTGGTGGGCGATGGGCGCGAGCGCGATGATGGGGCCGGGCCCGGTCCCGCCGGCCAGCTGCGGATCGATGACGGCGGCGGCCTCGGCGCGCGCCCGGTCGTCGAGGAAGATTTCGGGCTCCAGCGGCGTGTCCGAGCCCATCAGGCGCGACACCATCTCGACCTTGCGCAGGCCGGTCTCCCACGACCGGTTGTAGACCACGCGCCGCTTCGCCGGGATCAGGTAGCTGAGGGCCGAGCCGCGGATGTCGACGACCATGTCCCAGCGGGTTCCGGAGACCTGTTTCCACAGATCGACCCAGTGTCCGGCCAATTTCTTCTTGTCGAGGACGATGACCCGTTCGACCCCGGGAGCCGCGCGGAAGAAGGGCGCAGGCGGACGGCCGCAGGCGACGGTGATCGCCGCGCCCGGCAGCTGCCGCTCGATCTCGCGGATCACGCCCGAGGAGATGACGCAGTCGCCGATGCGGTTGGAGCTGACGAACAGGACTTTCGGTACGGATGTGACGGGGGGCACGCTTCAAGACCTTCGCTTCGTTCGTCGCCGTTCGCTATCAGGCGGGGACCGATTGTGCGAGAGCAGGCCTGATGACTGAAGCCATGAACGACGACGCGATCCAGCATCTGACCCGGCCCGACAGCGAGACCCTCGCCTACAAACAGGTCTCCGGCCAAGGCCCGACGGTGGTCTGGATCGGGGGGTTCCGCTCGGACATGGAGGGGACCAAGGCGCTCGCGCTCGACGCCGCCGCCCGCCAGCGCGGCTGGGCCTTCCTGCGCTACGATCATTTCGCCCACGGCCAGTCGTCGGGCGACTGGCGGCAGGCGACCATCGGCCGCTGGCGCGAGGACGCCATCGCCCTGATCGACAGCCTGAACGGCCAGGCCATTCTGGTCGGCTCGTCCATGGGCGGCTGGGTCGCGCTGCTGGCGGCCCTGGCCCGGCCGGACGCGGTGGCGGGGCTGGTGCTGATCAATCCGGCGCAGGACTTCACCGAGACCCTGATGTGGCCCGGTCTCGCCGATCACGAGCGTCAGGCCATCCTGCGCGACGGCGAGACGGTGGTCGTGGAGGAGGGGCTGGGCTCTTACGTCCTGACCCGCGCCATGTTCGAGGAGGCGAAGGGCTGGCTGCTGCTGGGATCGCCGATCCGCATCGGGGCCCCGGTCTATATTCTTCAGGGCCGCGCCGACGACACCGTGCCCTGGGGGCATTCGGTGACGCTGGTCGAGCGGCTGGCCGGCGGCGACGTGCGACTGGACCTGATCGAGGGCGGCGACCACCGGCTGTCGAAACCCGCCGATCTGGCCCGGCTGGTCGAGGCGGTCGCGGCGATGCGGTCGACCTGACCTCTTCACTCCCGCCCGGGGACGGGTATGGTGACGCTCATGGACACCCTGAACCAGCGCTGGGCCAAACTCGAGCCCCATACGACGGTGGTCGGGCCGGACGACGACCGGCCGCGTCCCGCCGTCCTGCTGTTTCACGGCTGCGGCGGCCTGCGCGACCATCTGCCGAAATATGCGGAAGCCGCCAGGGCGGCCGGATGGCGCGCCTTCACGGTCGATTCCTACGCCTCGCGCGGGTTCAGCCGGGTCTTCGCCCTCGCCACCGTCTGCACCGGACTGACCCTGCGCGGCGACCAGAGGGCGGGGGACATCCTGGCGACCATCCACGGCGTCTCGGCCCGGCCCGACGTCGACGCCTCGCGCCTCGCCCTGGCCGGCTGGAGCCACGGCGGCTGGGGCATCATGGAGGCGATGAGCGCCGACCGGCGTCCGAATTCCCTGGGGCTGACCGATCCGGGCGAGGTGTCGCTGGACGGGGTCAAGGCCGCCTATCTGGCCTATCCCTATGTCGGCTTCGCCGCCCTGAACCGGATGCGGCCGTGGCGGCACTGTCCGAAGACGCTCGCCGTGATCGCCCGCCGCGATCACCTGACCACCGTCCGAAATGCGCAGAAGGTGCACGACATGGTCCGCAACTGCGGCGCCGAGGTCGAGACCTGGATCGCCGAGGGCACCCACAGTTTCGACGAGCCGACCTCGGCCCCGCCGATGCGCTACCACCCCGAACTGACCGACGAGGCCATTCGCCGCTTCAAGGCCCTGCTTGAGGATACGGCGACGGCGCCGCCTGTCACAGGCCTGGCCGCCGCCTAGCCGATCTTCGCCTCGACCACGATCTCGGCGCGCACCGAATGGGCCATTTCGCAGTGTTCGTGGGCGGCGTGGTGCAGGGCGTCGAGCTCGCCTTGCGTCGGGACCGGGCCGAAGAAGGTGGTCACGGGCCGCAGGGTCACGCGGTTCATATAGCGATGGCCGCCGGCGTCCTTGCCCAGCATGCCCGAGGCCTCGTCGACATAGCGGTCGACCACCAGCCCCTCGCCCGCGGCGAAGGCCAGGAACCACAGCATGTGGCAGCTGGACAGGGAGGCGACCATGGCCTCCTCCGGGTCGACGGCGGTGATGTCGGACATCGGCGCCGGAACGCTCTCCGGCGCGGACGAGCCCTTGACCACGGCGCCGCCGTCGAAGGTCCAGACGTGGGCGCGCGAATATTTCTTGTCGATGAAGACCTGACCGTCGCGTTTCCATTCGACGGTGGTGTGGTGCGCGCTCATCCGTGGTCCCTCAAGCTTCGCCGGAAAGCACCGTATAGGTCACCCGCGCCCGCACGTCGAAGCCCAGCGAGCGATAAAGCCTCACCGTGGCCTCATGCCCGGCATAGGCATGCAGGAAGGCGTGTTCGCCGCGCTCCAGAATCCGGGCCACGACGACCCGCGAAAGGGCGCCGGCGAGGCCCTGACCCCGGAAGTCCGGATGGACGCAGACGCCGCTGAGTTCGCTGAAGCCTTCGACCCGCAAACGGTTTCCGGCCATGGCGATCAGCCGCCCGTCGCGCTTCACCCCGATGAAGCCGCCCAGCTCCTGGGTCCGGCGGCGAAAGGGGCCCGGTCTGGTCAGGGTCGCGAGCGCCAGCATCTCCGCCGCGTCGTCGGCCCCCAGGGTCTCGAAGGCGATGTCGGGCGCGCCGGACGCCGTCAGGGCCGCGCAGGTCATCTGGGCGCAGGGACTGCGGCTGACGACCGGCTGATCCGGCAGGATGTTCTCCATGACCGAGCCTTCCAGCTCCACCAGCCCGGAGCCCGGATAGCGGGCGGCCAGCGCGTTCAGAGCCGCGCGGCTTTCGACGCTGTCGTCCGCCGCCGCGAGAAAGACCCCGAGATCCGGATCGAGCCGCACCGCATGGTCGTCGCCCAGCGCATAGGCCTTGAGCCGGCCGGTGAGGGCGTTCCAGAGCGGGCGGTCGAGCGGATGGGACATAGGAGAGGTATTTAGCGAGATCGGGCGCTGTCGTCAGGCAAGCTTTCGGAGCCAGGTCCGAAAGGCGCGCTTCAGCTCACTTCGCCAAACACGGGTAGACTTGTGTAGGTCCGGCGCTCGCCCATAAGGTGTGATGCGGACTGATTTCGCACGGCCGGGGGGCTTCATGAAAAAACTATCGCGTTCCATCTCAATCGATCGAGTCGAGGGCATCTATCTGGCGCTTTTGAGGATCGCGGTCCTGACTGTCGCGACGATCTCGCTGATCGCTGCGGCCGGCTTCGCGATCGATGGTCTGTGGCGAGTATTCGTCACGACCGATGTCAAGGAACAGGCCACTGTCGTTTCTTCGGCTGATGTTGTTGCCGCCATGAAGGCTCCACCACCGGTGACCGAGCGCGGCGAGGCCCAGATTCCCGCATTTGTCAGGCAGGCTCACGCCAACTTCGCGACCAAGGTCTTCCCCGCCTATTACGCTGTCTATCTGCGCGCCTCGGACACTTACAAAAAGTCGGAGGACAGGACGCTCTCAAAGACAGAGTTGATGGAGGCGTTAGGCTACGATCTGGATACCTACGCATCTGGCGAAGTTCCTGCGACCAAGCTGTTTGTCGAGAACGCTAGCTATCAGCAGCAGGCTCTGGCGGCGGTTACCGCGGCCATGGTTGAAACTGAAACGGTCCGGTTGCTGCGCGACTACAAGGCAGCTGAGAAGACAGCGCAAAGCTGCAGCACCCAATACGAGCAGCGCCGAGTTTGGGATTCCTACAGCACCTCGTGTTCAGACTGGTACTACCAACCCTACGGCTGCAACGTCACTCGCAGCGTGCCTATCCAACGCTGTGTCGCGGCCTATCCCGAAGGCATAGTCAGCCCTAACGTTGCTTTCGGGCGGGCGGATGACGCTTTCCGAACGATCTGGGCAGAACGGTCCGCATCCAACGCGCAGGCTGCGCAGGACAAGCGTATGGACAGGGTGGTTACCCGATCGCAGATCGGCCCACGCTTGATGCTTGCCCTGCGGATCATCGGCGGTTTTCTGGTCGTGATGTTCTTCTTCTTGCTCGTCGCGGTGGAAAGACATCTGCGCGAGATCGCGCAACCGAAAGATTCTACAATGCCCGCCGAACCAGGGTCCGGGGTAACGGCGCCGGCCGGAAGCGAGCCCTAGGCCCGCCAGAAGCCCACGATCTTCTTGACCTCGTCGACCACCGGATCGGCGATGGCGGCGGCGCGTTCGGCGCCGTCCTTGAGCACGCGGTCGATCTCGGACGTGTCGGCCATCAGGCGGCGCATCTCGGCGGTGATCGGCGCCATGGAGGCGACGGCGAGGTCGGCCAGGCGCGGCTTGAAGGCGCCGAAGCCCTGACCGGCGAACTCGGCGGTGACCGCGTCCCTGGTCTGGTCCGACAGGGCCGCATAGATGGAGATCAGGTTCCGGACCTCGGGACGGTCGTCCAGCGCCTCGCCGACCTCGGGCATGACGCCCATGTCGGTCTTGGACTTGCGGATCTTGCCGGCGATCGTGTCGGCGTCGTCGGTCAGGTTGATGCGCGACTGGTCCGACGGGTCCGACTTGGACATCTTGGCCGCGCCGTCGCGCAGGCTCATGACGCGCGGCGCGGGACCCTGGGTCAGGGGTTCGGGCAGGGGGAAGAATCCGGGAACGCCGAAGTCGGTGTTGAACTTGGCCGCGATGTCGCGGGTCAGCTCCAGATGCTGCTTCTGGTCCTCGCCGGTCGGCACCTCAGTGGCCTTGTAGAGCAGGATGTCGGCCGCCTGCAGCACCGGATAGGTGTAGAGGCCGACGCTGGACCGCTCCTTGTGCTTGCCCGACTTCTCCTTGAACTGGGTCATCCGGTCCAGCCAGCCGAGGCGGGCGACGCAGTTGAAGATCCAGGCCAGTTCGGCATGGGCCCGCACGGCCGATTGCGGGAAGATCACCGACTTCGCCGGGTCGAGGCCCGAGGCCAGATAGGCGGCGGCGATCTCGCGCGTCTGGGCGGTCAGCAGGGCCGGATCCTGCCAGACGGTGATGGCGTGCAGGTCGGCGACGAACAGGAAACAGGGGGCGCCGGCGTCCTGCAACTGGGTGAAGCGCTTGAGGGCGCCGAGGTAGTTGCCCAGATGCAGGGCGCCCGAGGCCTGGATGCCCGAAAGCACCCGGCGCGGACCGGTGTAGGCGGGGAGGGTCGGCGTGACGTCGGACATGGGCCGCAGATGCCCTAGCCGCGCGGCGAGAGCAAGTTCCCGGCCCGGCGTCTGGCGTTCGGCCAAGGCGCCAGCTAGCCTACCTTTGGCTGTAGAGGGGCATGGGATGCGGTTTCGGGTTGTGGCGGCGCTTGGCGCGGCGGTTCTGGCGGGGTGTGCGACGGTTCCGAAGGCGGATGCGGAACGCGCCTATATTTCAATGCGCCAGAGCGGCGCCGGTCCGGAGGGCTGCGATTTCACCGTGCGCAATGCGACGTCGGATACGGAGTTCGGCGAACGGGACTGGGGGAAGATGACACGGGACTTTCCGCCTGCGAGAGGGTCCTTGAGGTCTTCGGCGACCTATTCCTACGCCACTCACCACAGTCTCCAGCGCCCGGCGGGGGAAATCCGCTGCCTTATTATCCTTCGGGAAGGCCGAAGTTTCGCGGGCGAGCCTCAGCTCGAGTTGGGATTCGAACTGCGTGCTATAAATGCGGACACCGTCGAGATTCAGCCACGCAGTGCGATCGTACGACGCTCCGCCCTGTGGCGAACCGCGGCGCCTCGGGTGAATGTGTCGGCGCTTTTCGGCCTGATTGACCCACGGGCGAGAGGACGGAATGCCGCGCCGCTGGATGCCGCGTTGGGAACGCGACCGGTCGCCCGGGTCCTTGGGCAGGCGCGAGTCGATCTGGGATCGATCGCCCTGGGCCCGTCGGTCGATCCCGGGTCGGCGGCTGTAACCGTGCCGTGGTCGCAGGCCATGCCGGAGATGCGGGTGATCGCCGTGATCGGCGAACGTCTGCACGGCCGACCGGATGCCGACCGTCGGGTCATGGACCGGCAGGTGGCCAATATCGCCGTCCGCTACGACGACTGGCCCCCCGCGCGTTGAAACCTAGTCCAGCCCGCCGCCCGAGGCCGAAGCGCCCGGCTCGCGGCGCATCACGGCCTTGAGCTCGGCGGGGGTGACCGCGCGGAACAGGAACAGGCAGGCGGCATAGACCGCCGCCCCGGCGC
>Ga0209023_10007854_pt1 | contig 10822 bp, 10 predicted proteins | sample LakOneMetagenome_FD_187468 | JGI IMG/M metagenome (GOLD analysis project Ga0209023, IMG submission 187468) | Freshwater and sediment microbial communities from Lake Erie, Canada (SPAdes) (version 2) | ecosystem: Environmental > Aquatic > Freshwater > Lentic | place: Lake Erie, Canada...
ATTCAACGAACTTGTCGGCGCGCCGCATCCAGCCGTTCGATCAATGCAGCTTCGATTCATTGGCGGAGAACTGACGAAGCAGGAGGAGAAGGAATTTCGGGAGCTTTATGAGCGTGCTGTCTACGAGATCCAGAACGCGACATGACCTTGATTATCTCGGCCGCGCGTCTGCCCCGTAGCACTCACTAGCGTGCGCTTGGTAGCGCAGCGTCCCCGGCCTGCGGCGTCAATCAGGGCAGCCTGCACGGCGGCCTTATCGAACGCGGACGCGCCGGCGCCAAACATGCTTACAGAGCGCGCTGCCATCTCGATACGGCTAACATCCGCAATCGACCCGAAGCGGACCTTCCCTATTTGCACGTACAAGGATGCGAGGTGGCTGGTGTGAAGGGGATTCTAGCGACGTGCAGGCGCGCGTAGCGGCATCCGCTGGCTGGCTCCCAATCAGGCGGCATGCGGTCCTTCCAACCCAGATCGCAGTCGAGGTGCCGGGCCTCGGCCCTGCCGATCCATGCTACCACCATCATGCTCTCGATCCACTCGGCTACATCACGCACTGACGCGCCAGCCTCGAACGCTGCCGTTGCCGTATCACGCAGCACCGCGCACGGCACGACATGCTCGGGGTAGGTGCGGCTCGGCGACTTTACATTCTGCGGCACCACGACATTGCGGACATAGTATTCGGCGATCCGGGTGTGGCGCGAGCCGCCCTCGACAAGAGAGCGTTTGTAGTAACGCGCAAGGCGGACATATGCTCTTGCCAGGCGCATTGCCGAAGCTGTGGCATCCACCCGTGGCCGCTCGTAGGGCAGACACTCGGTACGAATCGCCTGGTCCAGTCCACTGCAATCGGCCGGTGCTGCACCACGCTCCTGAAGCCGTTCGTGATAGGCCAGTGCGGCCGCGGTCAATGACAAGTCCTGCTTGCCATACCAGTCTTCCAAGAAAAGAGTGCGCAGCGCCTTCCAATGCGACCTTGGTGGAGCATGCAGTTTGAGAACCGCCGAATCGCCGGCGGTTGCTTCCTCGTCGAGCTCGAAGCACAGTAGGGCCGTTTGAACTACCATGCGAACGTGGCACAGCCGCTCATTGCCCCAGATACGGCGGACCGCATGGCGGCAATAGTCTGGGTGCAGGCCCGGCTGTCGTCCGGTCATCGGCGCCAGCAGCATGCCTTCGTCCTGCAGCTGCGCTACCAGACTACTGGCTTCGCTATGACCGATGCGCAGCACGCGTTGCAAAGCGCTGATGGAAGGATTCTGCGACTGACGTGCTGCGCTACGAGCACGTCCCAAGGAGGAGTTATTGAGTGGCATTGGAACCTCATTTGTAGTTGAGATAACGATACCGTCTCAAGCAGCTTCTAACCTTCGCATTGTTACAATTTTCCCCTTCGCTTCCAGGCGCTAAGCAGCTCCATGGGATCCGGCGGGTTCGTTTTTGCGAAGAACTCGGTGCCGACCACCATCGGCTGGTAACGGAGACGATGCCTTACCGAAAACTCGGACGCACGACCGATGAGGATCATGTCGTTGAAGTTTGGCGGCGCCCCGTAGTACTTAGCTAGCCGCGGAGGCAGCGCAGCGTCGATAATGGTGTCATCCCCGACCGAAATCCACGCATGGATTGATTGCGGCCCTTCTGCCGGCCGCGTACCGGTAACCTCTTCCCGTATTAGTTCGGGTGTAGTGTCGAACTCGTCGGTGCCATTGATGATGACGTTACCGATCACGATTTCAGCCGGAATTCCCTGGACGTTCAAAAAGGCGAAGATGTTGGTCGACAGCGTCTGGCAAGAATTTCCCCAGTATCCAGGGCAGGTCATATCGAGGTGGCCCGAGAATTGGCCGAGGAGCATGGAAACCGTCTTGAGCACATCTCCGCCAACCGTGCTTGCTTCTGAGACGAATGGGTCTCTTGTAAAGCCGAGGTTTCTCGATTCGGCTACGGCCTGGTTGAAGCGGATCCGGTACTCAGTCGAGTAGTCGTCGTCGTAGTCGAACACTTGCTGCATCGTGAATTCCTGAACTGTCGCTTTGAATTGAAATCGTATGGTATCGCATTCGTCCGGACAGCGAACCAGGCATAGCGCTGGTCACTGCTCATCTTCTCCTACCTCGAGACTTCGGTTCTATGAAACGTCTGCTTCTGACCGAACCCGGCGGTGGAGCTAACCATAGCAGGTCGCTAGGCCGGAAGAATCGCAGACTGTCGCGAAGGACTGAATCCGACCCAAAGCGGACGACGGCGGTGTGTCGTTTACGATTCGTCGGAGTTGTAGATCACCTTCTCGTTGCCGTTCTGGTCAATTACCTTGATCAACAAGTGTTCGGAAACCACCGGAAACCTGCAGATTGACCTCTTCGTTGAATCCTACGCGCAGCGTTCCCAACCACTCGCCGAAGTAAGCTGCCGTACTCGACTTTGCGTCGAGTTTAATTTCGTGAATTTTGTTTGCCGCGGCGACCAACTTGGCGCCGGATTGCAGCCCATTAGGCGACACGAGAAAGCCTCCTTTAGCGTCGGTGTCATGGATTTGGTAGGCGAGCGACGCAGTGATGGCTTGGCTAATCGCGGCGTTCTCATGTTTCTTGCACTCGATCAGAAAATGCGCAGTGTCGCCCTCAGCCCAGCCGCGAGCGTCCACTTCCCATTGCGTACCACTCTTCCCCGCAACATCCTGCTTGCCGTCGACCCTTGATAAGCCGAACTCATTCTCGCATTGATTCAGCACCATGATCGCGATTTGCTCGTAAGACTTCCAAGTAGGATCATCCTTCTTTGCCATGTCTTCTCCTGGATCGGCATAGACGTCGGATAGCCCCTTAACCCTTAAGCCACTAACCGCGCGACAACCTATAGGCCCGATCGTCATTTCAATAGTAGCCGAGCACTCGATGATATTAGCATCGCTAGCGAGCAACTGCGCCAAGTGAACGATCAGTGTCAATGGCTGCTAATGACCGCGTGCAGACGTTAGTGCTAACCCACCGAGCTTGCGGGTCGAGCTGACGGGGCAAGGTTGCTCATTTCACCGCAAGCTTTTTCCAAGCTTCTACAAACTCTTTGAAGCGGCGGAACGTTTTGTTCAGCGACCACTGTTCGCGATCGGGATGTGGTAGGAACTCGGGGAACGTGCCGGCGACCAGTAACTCGCGTAGAGCAGCTTTCTCAACTTTCCCGATCGTGAACGGCGGAGCGCCAATTCCCCGAGCCCCCTTCCACTGCACCGCAAGTTTAGTGTATGAGGTATCTTCGTCCACGGCACCATTTGGGAAGACGTCATTGATGTACATCCAGCCAACCTCCAGTGTTGCTGGAATTTCAGTACCCTCGCCAGCTTTCCACGTTAGCATCCAATGACCACTATGAACATCGTCCTTTTCGAGAAAAGTGAGATGCATTTTCGTTAGATCGTTAGGATCTGTGTCGTGAGAAACGAACTTTTGCGGAGCCTGCTTTTGCAGTGCAGCTTGGTTAAAATTGACGTAATCCCCCTCGTAGTAGCTGCAGTAGAAATCGGTGCTGGTTGTCGGCACATACTCAGCAAGCGTGCGGCTGGTCGTTGAACGCGGAACGTTCAGGCCGGCTTTGGCCAACTTGTTGTTGATTTCTTTCAGCTTTGAAAGCTGTCTCTCCTTAAGAGTTGCAGTAGGATATTGTCGTTGAGCAAGCGTTTTGAGCTCAGCATAAAAAGTACGTAGCTCGTTTAGTTCATGCGGTGACTCGACGATGTAGCCGGCTTCGACGAGCGCATGCCCAGACAGTCCGTTTGCGCTGAGATTGAAGCTACCTACGGCCGCCGCATTCTTGCCAATGTAAATCTTCGCGTGAAGTTCGTTCACGAAATGGACGCACTCCCATCCTAGTTCGCTTACCAAGTCGGCGATACCATCTGGTGAGCTACCAGCTGTGGGCGAAACAATGACTTCTTCCAAAGCGTCAAGCGCGACAAAACTCCGCCAGTCCAGTCCAACGTATGCAACGGCGATCAATTGCGGCGCGACTGCACGCAGCTCTTCTTTTACTTGCGTACGATGCGTTAGTCTCATCTATTTTTCATCAGTAATGAAGCAAAATCTTGATAGCCGAATTCTGGACTTTCGGAGCATTAGATTCCTTAGCATGGCCGCTTCTGGCCGACAGCTGCCTGCCGCGACCATCTGCTTCCGACCCATTGTGGCCACTCCCATGTTAGAGATGCCCAATCCAGATGGTTGCTGTCGGGATGGCGACTCTGACGCTACTGTTTTATCAGTTTCGGTACCAGCGATCGCTGGGAGCACGAGGCGTGTGACGCCATATCAATCGTGCAAACGAGAGAGGGATCACTGCTAGCATGATCCATAGAGCACATAGGCCAGCTTCCCCATAGTAGGTGTACAGAAAATCACGAAGCATGCCGCTGATCCCTCGACCAAATGAGCTGGTCTGTTCCGAGCTAAACTCATTGATCCCAAGTCCAATCAGCACCATCGCCACCAGGATACTGATGCGTACTGTTCTTTTGGCCGTACGCAGTTCATTTGAAAAACCACCCATCTACGCTACCCTCGTTACTGGACCTATCTGTCAAAAACAATAACGCTTTGGCAGCGTCGCTGACACAGAATACTCGAAGTGCCAGGTCCGCTTCTGGCCGTTCGCGAGGTGATCAGTCTACCGGAGTCGTTGTCGTTTGGAAAAGTTTAGTCAGTCCGGCCGTGGTGACCTGGACGTCTGCTCCCGACCCTAAGCGGACCTAACCTTATCCGTCTGTCCAGCCGGATCGAACGTCTTAACTAACGTGCTTCTGCATGAAGATGGAGAATGGATCATCAGGATAAGCCCCAAATGGACCACGGCTCTGGTAACCCAAACGTTCGTACAGAGCCAGCGCTTCCGCTTGCGTAGGGCCTGTTTCGAGCATCAAAGCTCGGCAACCGTTTTGCACGGCTTTCGCTTCCAAAGTTTCCATCAGTCGGCGTGCAACACCCTGGCCACGTGCCTGCGGACGAACGTACACCCGTTTAATTTCCGCATATTCTGGCTTGATGACGATGGCCCCACAGCCGACTGGGGCGCCGGCCGTATCACGAACTACGGCAAACAAGACGCTTGGATGGCAAAGCGAAGCTATGTCGAGCGCGTACACATTCTCAGCCGGGTAAAGCGAATAGAGGTAAGCATCAAGCTCACCTATGAGCTCACGCACTACCGGTTGATCTGGAGTCTCAAAGGCGATATGCATACCAACTTCCTTGGTCTAATAGCAACTGACGAGTCTATCATCTGGTTAGACCTTCAGAGAAACATCGCAAGAAGCGGTCCCTCAGCCATGGCTGCTCCTGGCCGAACTCAGCCGCTGGCCAGCATAGCACGTTGCAAAGCTGCAAAAATCACAGGCGGTCACGACAGGCCGGAATCGACCCAAAGCAGCCGCTCACCAGCCCTCGTACCGGCCTAAGCTCGCGTTTCCTTAAGCCGGCGCGAACTATAGTGGCTTGGTACAGCACTCGGGAGATCAGGCTATTCGTGCGTAGGTTTTTCCATCCAAGACTCGTTTCACTTGATCCACGTCTTTCGCCCCGATGCGGACGTAGATCTCCTCGGGCGTGTGGTAGTTGGCGAGCTGACGTATTGCCTTGACTTGGACGACGGATAAGCGCCCGTCGCGCCCGCAAATCTGCGCTATCGCCCAGTCGTTGTCCTTCCACTTTTCGGCGACCCATGGCGCCGGTAATCCCAAGCGTGGATGGTCATTCAGCCACTTGTGCAGAATCTTGTCGCGGTCATCGGGCAGAGGAACGGCGCCTTTCGAAAGCAATCCGTTTTCGCGAAGGTAGCGTAGGCCGCTCTTTCCGCCTGGCACCATATTTAGCCGGCGTTCATCATCCCAATGGCCTTCCACCAGAAACTCTTCCGCCTCGTAGAGCTGCTCCAGATCGTCGGTGATAGCCATCACCTTGTGGTGCACGTACGTGAGACGCCCACCCTCTTGCTCCTCTCGAAATCGACGATGGAAAAGCAATGGACTGCCCGTCCCAATCGCGCGACGGTGCTCGGACCAGCGCTTTTGCCAGCTTCGGGTGGACACACCAACATAAAAGTACCCATCGTTAGGGTACGACGCACCAGCGCCGAAGATGTGCTGGTAGAGGACGTATGCGCGTTCGGGGTAGTGCTTGGGCGATAGTAAGAAAACTGCGGGCACCGAAAATACAAGGCTAGGGCTCCTGATCGTGCTTTCGTCAATCTGCGTAGCTCCGCGCATAGCCGCAGCCAAATACGCGGGGTCAGTAACAACTTCCACCGAAATCGTAGGCTGGATAGCTAACTCGCCTTCGCCCAAGGCGCCGAGTCCGTACTCTGGCTTGCGGTCCACAGTTCTATGCCCATCCAGGAGCTTCTGGAACGGAGCGATGAAACCCTGACGGTCGCTCATGAATATCATGCGCACCACGGGTATCACTTGGCCTGGCGTGAGCCTAAAAACACCGTGGGGATTCGCAGCCACCCGCGCCCATTCCAACCCGGAGTCGGAGGCCCGTATGAAGTCTTCAAGCAATTGCTCAACCTCGCGCCGCCGTCCAATCATCGACTTCGGCGCCAGATGCTCCCACCAAGCCTTGTTTAGCTTCATCGAGTCACCTCCTATTCTTCAAAAGCCGGCAGGCCTAGCGCATTATTGGTGTCCCGGTTGAGAGCCAAGCTTGCACGTCTGTAGCTCCCACTCCCAAACCAGCGCCGAACGAGGCATCGCCTTATGGAGTATCACCGCACTCTAGCTGCACTACCATCGCGGTGATCAAAGTTCAGAACACGCTCTAGACCATAGAGGCGAACGGCGGCTTCTGGCCGATTCCAGTCGATCGGCCCAGCATAGCAGGCTGATAGGTTGAAAATCTAGCGACCACGGTGACAGGCAGCTGTCGACCTTGAATTCAATCGGTCGATGCAACACACTGAACTCTGCGTAAGCATAATGAGCTAGAGAATGCTTGCCTCAACGCTGCGACGCAGCCTCAGCCAGCCAGCTTGGCACCACAGTTCAAGGGCACGAGCTCGTCGACGTGATTCACAGGATGGTCGGCGATATGCGTCAGCACGTGACGCAACCTGGCTTCGGGTTGATACCGTTCAGCCTAGCCATTCCGATCAGCCTATACATGGCGGCAGCGTGCCCGCCGCTGCTCTGGCAGATGCGAAGGCTCACTACCGAGGAGTCAAATCGTAGGTTTGGGGAACTGCAAAAAGCGACTGGACGAGGCGATCGTGAGCGACCTCGTTGCTCGAGAAATCGCGACGTAAAAGAGTTTGGCTTGGGCTTGATTTTCTCGGGCGAAATGCGTCGCGTCTGGGATCACCACATGGTCGAACTCCAACCCTTTCAACAGCAGGGGCGTCGAAACCGTCCGGGTCGGCAGGCGCCGACCCGAATTTGACATACGTTGGCGTACGACGCCAGCTGCCTCGGTCATGGTTTCGCAGCGGCCAGCATCCACCTCGCCGATTGCGCGCTCGGCATCGCGCCAAATTTCTCCTCGGAAGATCCTCCACCGCGGACGCATGCGCGCAAGCGCGAACAATCGGAGCAGTTGGGCCGCGCCGTTGCCCTCCGAAAGAGTCTTCGCTATCGTGTTCATTTCGTCCGCGATGGCTTGGTCTTCCAGATCAGGAGCCGTGCCGCCCACCGCAGACTTCTTGTTCACGCATTCTTCCATCAAGGCCTTGACGGCGGCGAGACGATCCCCGTTTTCAGGCGAGGCGTCCCAGGTGGTGGCGAAGGCGTGCAACCGGTTAGCAGCCATTTCCTCAATGGCTTGGAATCCTCCGCTGGACGCTCGAGCGAGCTGATTGCACATGCCTCTGCGACAATGAATTGCAGCTTGCGAACCATTCCGGCTGTCGATCCCATCAAAGAAAAGGCCCATTTCGAAGGCGTCGTCGGTTTCTCTAAACGCTATGGGCCCATCCATCAGGTCGATTCGCTCGCCGGCGATGAGCTTGTCGCGGGTTCGCGCGACCCAAGCCCCCAAGTCAGGATTCTTTCCATTCCAGCGATAAGGCGTATCCAAACTTCCCGCCAACGGGAAATCGTCGTGGATGTGGCCCTCCCAGTTTAACGTGGCGCCGGCGAATTCGAAAATGCCCTGCATGGGGTCACCAAAGATCAAGGTGGGAGCGATCTCGGCCAAGACCACCGCGAGCTCGTGCTGAAGCGCATTGCAGTCCTGATACTCGTCGATTAGGATCCGGTCGTAGGAGGCGGCGACCACTTCGCGCACGGCCTGGACTCGCAAGGCGAGAATGGTTCCGCGGTAAAGCTGATCCCATTCCTGACCGTTCTTTGGCATCCCTTCGGGCGGCTGAGCCACTTTAGGGAAGGCGTTGGCATAGCGCATGCACCATCCCGCGATCGTGTCGACCGATACCGCGCTCGATGGAATGCTCAAACGTTTCATCCGGGAGCGGATCGCGTGCACGCCGGCGTGAGTATGGGTCAAGACCAAAGCCCGCACGCCGAGTGCGGCGACGTTGGCGATGACCTCCGTTTTTCCATGTCCCGCTGGCGCAACTACGGCACCGGACCTCAGGCGCACCAAGTCGGTGGGGTTAGGCATAGAGCCACTCCTCGGAAGCGGCAAGGGTCAGGGCCAAAGGCGAGCCGGGAGCAGACATGGCCACTTTCCAAACATGAGGAGCTAGGCCCCGGCCCACCCGCTGGTCTTTAAACCATTTTTTCCGACAAATCACCTCGGCGATAATTTTGCGCAGGTCGTCGCCCGACTTTCCAAATGTCTCGCTCCACTCCGCGAAAGGGGCGCTCGCGCTGACCCGGGTCATTCCAGGAATCAGCGGCGCCAAGTTGTCGGTCACCGCATCCCCTCGCTCGGTTCGGGTGTAGACCAACAGGTCCTCGACCGCCTCGTCGCTGGCCACGCTGAATATTGCCTGCTCGGTGTTAAGCGAGCAGCCATACTCGAAGACCTGCACGCGCGCTTCCGCCAGCTTGGCGATCTCCTCAGGCTTCAACGCGACATCCGAATCGCGAAAAATGGCAACGGCGTAGCCCAATGCCCGGAGCGCCATGGCGAGCTCACAAGCTTGGTTTCCGTTCCCGTCCGTGATTGCGGCTCCCAGTTGCTCGATGGGCCTGCCTCCATGGCGGGGCGGCCACATTTCACGAATGCCCGTCATCATGCCAACCTCGGTCATGCCCTCGGTCACGAGTATGCGGCGGGCGAACATGGCCCGCGGCGTGTGGCGCAGCAGCGCGACGATCGGAGCGGGCGCCTTCGCCGCGAGAGGGCTTGTCATCCGATCCGGCCGCGATGAGTTCACGACATACAGGCCCTTGCCGCCCGTCTCGCCCAAGGCGATGTCGGAGTGCGTCGTCATAATTACTTGGCCAACGGGTCCGCCGACAAGCTCGGCGATGCCTTGGTCGGATTTCAACTGGGAAATGGCGCCGATAATGCGGTGGGGCTCGAGGCCGTGCTCGATCTCGTCAATGAGGATGATCGCCCCCTCAGCGATGGCGGACTTCTGAATGCCCAGAGTGGCCAAGCGGCGTGTACCCAGCCCGGCGAGGCGCAAAGGAACGCCGCCGTCGTGCAGGGCGATCGAACCCGACGACAATCCTGAGCGTCCTAGCTCCAAGCCAGGCGTATATGCGTCGTCGACATAAGCCCCGAGCTCTTTCGCGTGCCCCTCCGCTTTGGACGCCGCGGAGGCAAGCGACTCGATCTGGTCCAACTGCGCGCTGTCGCGCGCGGCGCGGTAGGCCTCGGCGAGCCGCCCGCTGGCCTCGGCGCTGTCTCCCGTCATTCGGGAGAGAACCGAACCTTGAGCCCAGGTGAGGTGCCGCGCGTCGTCACCGGCGAGGCGCACCAATCCGAATAAAGCCCTGTCTCGGTTCGAAATAGTCCTCGGCGTCTCCGCCCGATCGCAGACGATTTCCCACACAGGCTCGAGCGTGGCATCCACGCTGAGCCTGACCGTGAGGGCCGGCTCGTCCCCGTCCTCCGGTTCGTCCCGCAAGGCGCCTTCCGGGGTCCAGCCGCGCATGTATAAGCCGAAACGCTCGTCCGATTTAAGTGCCTTCGACAGCTCGCCGACGGTTACCTCGATTTCGATAGGATTGCTGGTGTCGCATGCGAAAAAGTCCGACTCCGAGAAAGAGAACCAACGGGAGTTGAGGACCGCCTCAGCCGCGTCCAAAATCGTGGATTTGCCAGAGTCTCCGGGCCCGATAAGGCAACAGAACGCATCCTGCGGAGTCCAGTCCATGGCAGCGACGCCGCGAAAATTGGTCACTTTCAGTTGACGGATTTGCATTCGGCTTTCCTATTGAGAGTTTTCAACTTTTATCTATAAACAATAATAGTTTATATCCGCGAAGAGAAGGACTCTCAAGTGTTGTTGGCGTCACGCGATTGCGGCCCAAGGCGCAAGCGGCTCGGCGTCGTCTTAAGGCACAACACGAGCCGACCGCGACCAGCGCAGCGTCTGCAATGGGGTTTTGCTCTACACTTCCTACCGGCCCTTTGGACCAACTGCGCCGGCGCATACTTCGCGGCGCGTGGTCGACGAGTGCGCACACGGTCGTGACGTACATGCCCGGCGCGCGGCCAATTTGAAGGTTCGGTGCCTTCGAAGCGCCAGTGCTGAAGGCATCTGCATGCCGACCCGGCGCACGTTGGCATACCTTTCGACTCAACAACCTGGCATCAATCCGCGAATGGAGATCTGGAAAACATGAATTTGAGCATGCTCGGCCTTGCCTCCACTTTCTCGCTCACCCTCCTCGCGTTCGCCGCCGACCCTGCGGCAGCAA
>Ga0209023_10007855_pt1 | contig 10821 bp, 7 predicted proteins | sample LakOneMetagenome_FD_187468 | JGI IMG/M metagenome (GOLD analysis project Ga0209023, IMG submission 187468) | Freshwater and sediment microbial communities from Lake Erie, Canada (SPAdes) (version 2) | ecosystem: Environmental > Aquatic > Freshwater > Lentic | place: Lake Erie, Canada | collected...
GGACGCGCCGCAGGCACCCGGCACTGCCGCCGTGCCTGCGGACGCGGCGGTATCGGCGCGCAAGCCGCAGACGCACCGGCACTGAGCTGATTTCGGCGCGTTTTCGCTAGCTTATGCGTGCCGAATTGAAGGAAAGGCTTGAATATTCGACAATGCCAGCGTCGACTTTCATCCTTTCCTTCCATGCCTTCACTTCGTACCGGAATCCTCTGCGCCGCCACCCTGATTGGCGCCGTCGCCACCCCTGCCCACGCCGCACGCGTACAGGAAGTCAGGATGCAGAACCTGGCCGCCTACCTCGCGCAACACGAGACCGTCGTCGTCCAGTTCACCTCGCCCGACCCCAAGTGCCGCTACTGCATCGGCGCCGACCGGCTGTTCGACCAGGCCGTCGCGCCGGCGCGCGACCCCAAGGTCAAGTACGTCCGGGTGCAGTGGCCGGTGTGGCACAGGTTTCCGGATTTCGGCAGCATCCAGAAGCCGATCGGGCTGCCGGATCACATCGTGTTCCAGCGCGGGCGGGCGAACGGAACGATCGCAGGCAGGCAGGACCAACCGGATGGCTTCCTGGCCAAGGTCGCCGAGGTGCGGGCCAATCCGAGAGACCCGAAGGAATTCTACCGCCAGGAACAGCCGGCCGTGCCCGCCGCCCCGGCGACACCGGCGACGCCGCTGTCGGCCGAGGAAGCACGGCTCACGCGCCTGATGGCGCGCAAGGACCTGCTGGGCGGGATCGTCGGCTTCTGCGCCAGCACCTTCCCCGCCACCGCAGCGGCCATGCAGGATGCCTACACGGCCTGGCAGGCCGCGCACAAGACCGGCCTCGACGCGGCGGCCGTGGTCATGCTGACGCGCACCAGCCGGAGCGACGCCGGCGCCGCCAGCGCCCTCGTGCGCGACGAGCAGGAGCGGCTGCAGGCCTGGACCGTGGGCAGCCTGGGCATCGCCCAGGACCGCAAGCCGAGCGCCGCGGACTGCGAGAAGATCGGGCGCAACCTGAACACGCTGCCCGGGATCGACGCCTGAAGCCTCAGCCGGCCGCGCGCGCCGTCACCGGATAGCCGGCATCGTCGATCGCCGCCGCGATGGTGTCGAGATCGGCGCCGCTGTCGATCTTCACCTTCTTGCTCGGCAGGTCGATCTCGACCTTCGCGGCGGCGTCGATGCCCTGCACGGTTTTGGTCACGCGGCCTACGCAGTGGCCGCAGCTCATGCCTTCGACAGTCAGTTCGTACATGGTGTGTTCTCCTTTCGTTGGGGGCGCAGCGGCCCCGCTGGTTGATGTGTTGTGTGGCGCATGCGCGGCCGGCTGCCAGCGCCGCAGCAACAGCGCGTTGCCGACCACGCTCACGGAACTGAGCGCCATCGCGGCGCCGGCCAGCATCGGGTTCAGCAGGCCGAACGCCGCCAACGGAATCCCGACCACGTTGTAGGCAAAGGCCCAGCCCAGGTTCTGGCGGATCTTGCGGTAGGTGGCGTGCGACACCGCGATGGCGTCCGCCACCAGCGCCGGATCGCCGCGCATCAGGGTGATGCCGGCGGTATGCATGGCCACGTCGGTGCCGCCCGCCATGGCGATGCCGACACTGGCCGCGGCCAGGGCCGGCGCATCGTTGATGCCGTCGCCGACCATCGCCACGGTGTGGCCGGCCGCCATCTCGCGCGCCACGTGCCCGGCCTTTTCTCCCGGCAGCACCTGGGCGGCGAAGCGCGCAATGCCGGCTTGCGCCGCCACCGTACGCGCCGCCCCCGCATTATCGCCGGTCAGCATGATGGTGCGCACACCGATCGCCTGCAGGCGCGCCACCGCCGCCGGCGCCGTGTCGCGCAGGCGGTCGCCAAAGGCGAGCAGGCCCAGCACCGCCGGTTTGCCCTCAACGCCGCGCAGCAGCCACGACACGGTGCGGCCCGCGCTCTCGTGGCGCGCCGCCGTTTCTTCCAGCTTGCCGAAGGCGGCGCCGAGTTCCTCGACCAGGCGCGCATTGCCCAGCCAGACCTGGGCGCCGTCCACCACGGCGCGCACGCCGCGACCCGGCAAGGCCTGGGCCGCGCCCGCCGGCCCGGGCGCGATGCCGCGTTCGCGCGCCAGCTCGCCCACGGCGCGCGCCAGCGGATGGTCGCTGGTCTGCTGCACGGCGGCGGCCAGCGCCAGCACCAGGTCCGGCTCCTCGCCCTCGACCGCCGCCAGCACCGGCCGGCCCTCGGTCAGGGTGCCGGTCTTGTCGAACACCACGGTGTCGACGGCGTGCGCGGTTTCCAGGGCCTCGGCATCGCGGATCAGGATGCCGTGGCGCGCCGCCGCGCCGGTGCCGACCATGATCGCGGTCGGCGTCGCCAGCCCCAGCGCGCAGGGGCAGGCGATCACCTGTACCGCCACCGCGTTCAGCAGCGCGCCCTGCCAGTCGCCGGTCGCCAGCCACCAGCCGGCAAAGGTGACCGCGGAAATCACCAGCACGGCCGGCACGAACACGGCGCTGACGCGGTCGACCAGGCGCTGGATCGGCGCCTTGACCGCCTGCGCATCCTCGACCTGGCGGATGATCTGCGACAGCAGGGTCGCGGCGCCGACCGCGGTCACGCGCACCAGCAGCAGGCCTTCGCCGTTCACGGCGCCGCCGGTGACGCGCTCGCCCGGCCCCTTCGCCAGCGGCAGGCTTTCGCCGGTGAGCAGGGATTCGTCGACATGGCTGCGACCCTTTTCCACCTTGCCGTCGGCCGCCACGCGCGCGCCGGGACGCACCACCAGCAGGTCGCCGATGCGCAGCGCATCGGCATCGACAGGCTGGTCCTGGCCGCCGCGCCGCACCAGGGCCTCGGTGGCGCGCAGCGACTCCAGCGCGCCGATCGCCGCGACGGTCTGGCGCTTGGCGCGCGCTTCCAGCCACTTGCCCAGCAAGACCAGGGTAATGACCACCGCCGAGGATTCGAAATACAGATGCATGGGGCCATGGCTGCCGGCGCCCGCGCCGCCGGCCAGCAGCAGCCAGACCGACAGGCCATACGCGGCGCTGGTGCCGAGCGCGACCAGCAGGTCCATGTTGCCGGCGCCGGCGCGCAGCGCCTTCCAGCCGGCGCGGTAGAAGCGCGCGCCGAGCCAGAACTGCACCGGCGTGGCGAGCAGCCATTGCAGCCAGCCGGGCAGCATCCAGTCGGCGCCAAAGGGGCTGCCCAGGATCGGCAACAACATCGGCAGCAGCAAGGGCGCGCTCAGGAGGGCGGCGGCGGCCACCGGCCACCAGGACGGCAGGCCGCGCGCCGGCGCCGGCGGGCGGGGTTTTACCACCGGGGTGACGGCGGCCTCGTAGCCGGCCTTGCGCACGGCGGCGAGGATGGCGTCGCTGGCGGCGGCGCCGCGCACGCTGGCGCGTTCCAGGGCCAGGTTGACGCTGGCGTCCTCCACACCCGGCACCGCGCGTAGCGCCTTCTCCACACGCGCCACGCAGGATGCGCATGTCATGCCGGAAATATCAAAGCTCGCCTCACCGGGCTTGGCATGCTGTTCGAGGCTGTTGTCCATGGTTCTTCTCCTTCCGATTCTCACAGCATATTCCTTCCCATCGTGGGAAGGTCAAGCAGCGCTGCCGGAACAGGATCGAAGACGATTGAGCCATTCGGTGGCGCCGCCCTTGGGCCGAAACTTTACGGCAGAGCGGTCGTCGAAGCTGTAACTCGTCAGTATCCCATTTCCCGGAGAATGCATGAAGCCCGCCCTACGCACCGCCCTGCCCCTCTTGCCCTGCCTGCTGCTCGCAGCCTGCCACCATGCCGACGACGATACCCAGGCCGAGGAGGCGCGCCTCCGGGTGGTCAGCCAGGCAACCGGGCTGACGCCCTTCGTCGCCAACCTCACCCTCGCGCTCGACGACTTCGACCACCTGGCCAGCGTTTCCTACACCATCGCCGCCAAGCCCGGCACCTATTCGAAGCCGATGAGCGTCACCTACACGCGCGAGTGGATGACGCGCACCGGCGCCTGGCGCCCGGCCGACCGGCGCCTCGTGATCCCGGTGTTCGGCCTGTATGCAGGCTACGCCAACGGCGTCACGCTCAGCGCGGCGTTCGACGACAAGTCGAAGGACGAGGAACAGGTAACGGTCGCCGCACCGGTATATGCCGGGCCGGCGGCCGTCTACACCACGCCAGATGTGCGCACGGCGCGCAGCGCGGCGGCCAATCCCGGCTTCGACTACATGCTCATCAAGAACAACAGCTATGCCCCGGCGGTGCTCGACAGCGACGGCAACCTGCGCTGGATCGCCGACACCCTGCCCGTGAATACCTCCACGCCGACCTGGTTCAGCGGCGACGCGCTTTACGTCGGCAGCCTGAATTCGCCTTCGTTCCACCGGGTCAATTTCACCGGTGACTACACGACGATTCCCGTGGCCTCCACGCGCTATACGAACTTCCACCACGACCTGGCGGCGGGCAAGCAAGGCTTGCTCGCGGAATTCGACGCGGTTGTCGATGGAACACCGAGGCTCGAGTCGATCGTCGCCGAGATCACTCCCACGGGAGAAGTGCTGAAGGAATGGGATCTCGGCGCCATCTTCGCCGCTACCATGCGGGCGGGCGGCGACGACCCGTCGAATTTCGTGCGCGACGGGATCGACTGGTTCCACATGAATTCCGCCATCTACGTCCCGGCCGACGATTCGCTGCTGGTGTCGAGTCGCGAGAATTTCGTGGTCAAACTCGACTACAAGACCGGACACATCAAATGGCTGCTCGGCGACACCACCAAGCACTGGTATGTGGATTATCCCTCGTTGCGCGCGCTGGCGCTGCACCTCACGGCAGGCAAGCCACCGATCGGGCAGCATACGCTGTCGCTTACCGCGAATGGCGAGCTGCTGCTCTTCAACAATGGCTACGGCAGCGTCCTGCAGCCGCCAGGCACGTCGCCGGGCATCACCCGCAACTTCAGCACGCCCTCGCGCTACGTCATCGATGAAAAGGCCGGCACCGCCGCCGAAGTCTGGACCTATGCGCCGGAGCCGCCGATCTATTCCAGCGTCTACGAAACCACCGCCGGCAACTATGTCGTCGGCTATTCCGCCGCGGAAGCCGGAACCCAGAACCGGCTGTTGGCGGTCAATACCGGCGGCCAGGTCGCCTTCGATTACATCTATCCGGCCTCGCCCTGCTCGGCCGTGTTCATCGCGCAGCCGATCCCCTTCCCCGGCCTGATCTTCAAGTAAGCCTTGGCCGCGTGCATGCGGCGTCCAGCGGCGCCATGGTCCTGATCAGGTAACGCATGTCGGCGCGGTCTTCGCAGACCGCGCCGGTGACGACGAAGCTGTCGCGTCCCAGCCGGGGCGGTGCCTTACTGCCGCTCGCAAGCCGGCTGGGGAGTACGTCCTGCGCCTGCAAGACTAGGCGCACTTCGAAGTCGATGCCCGGCGGTGCGAGGACAGCAAGGATGCGCCGCAGCGCCGCCGCCATGTCGCCACTGGGCAGGAAGCGTTCGAAGCGGGTCCGGCTCAACGGTCCGATCTGCAAGCGCACGCGCAGGTCGGGACGCCAGCTGCGTTCGCCAAGCAGTGTGTTCTCGCCCAGGCAGGCGCCGGCACCCAACGCGCTCTGTTCCTGCGGCGTCACCCGGCTCCAGTGCCCGACCGCTTCCTGCAGCACCACCGGCACATCGAAGTGCGAAGCCAGCAATGCGCGCAGCACCGCCGCCGAACGCGGCCGTTGCTGCAGCATGCCTGCAAAATGGGCAATCGTGGCTCCCGGCAGGTCCGGGGAGCTTGTCAACCCCGCGATATCGAGCAGGCGCGGCATGAAGCGGTCGGGCGTGTGCGCCGCCGCATGCTCGACCCGGTGCTTGCGCCATGCCTCGTAGTACAACGCCAGCATCCTGCCCGACAGGATATCGAGAAAGGCGCGCGGCGCGGCGTCGGCGTGCACGGACTGCCACAGCCCGATCCGCTCCGTGTAGTGCAGCGGCAGCGCGCCGTGCACCCCGAGCAGGCCCATGAAACCGGGCGTCAGCAGGAAGCGCGGCGGCGTCGCGTCGGCATCCTGCGCGTCCTGCGCACCGTCGACCCGCAGGTCTTCGATCTCGCTCGCCGGAAAGCCCAGGCGCAGGCTGTTTGCGAAGCGCAGGTGGTCGCGCAGCGCCCGCTCCTGCGGCACGCCCTGCTCTTCCAGCCAGCGCAGCAGGATCGTCACCGCCTGGACGAAGTCGAAGGCCTGCGGCGCCGCCAGCAGGCGGTCGATCAGGCCTGGGCTTGTTCGGCGCTGCGGGGTGGACATGCGAGGATTTCCTGGCCGCTGCTGCTGGAAACGAGTTCGAGGCGGGTGAAGCAGTTGAGCTGGCTGTTCAGCGCGAAATAGCGGTCCATCACCTGGGCGAACACGTACAGGCTGGCGCCGGCAAAGGCTTCCTCGTCGAGCGTCATGCGGATGGCGACGCCCGGCATCAGGGTCGACACCGGACGGGTGCGGATCCAGGCGCGCACGCTGCCGTGCGCGAGGCCGACGATGCCGGCGATCTGGCGCCGCGCACTGCCTGACTTCGCCAGGTCGTACAGGCCCAGCATCCTGTGCAGGTCGGGCAGCCCGGCATCGGTGAGCCCGGCATGGTTCAGGGCCAGGTGCGAGACCAGGCGCCAGTGCGCGCCGCGGGCGTCGAACCGCCAGCTCGGCGTCGGTTTGCGCAGCAGGCGCCAGGGCGCGCCGGATTCGGCGGCGAGGTCGCCCTCCGGCCGGCCCGGCTTGATCCGGCTCGGCAGGTCGCGGTTGGTGCAGGTCAGCTCGGTCGAGACGGTGGCGCCGGCCGCCTCGCTCGGCCGGAAGTCGGCGTCGACCAGCGCCAGCCGCACTTCGTGCCCGGGACTCAGCTCGGCCAGGGCCGCGTCGCGCCGCGCGATCCAGTAATGGCCGGCATCCGCCCCGGGCGTATCGTGGCGCACCGCGTACAGGGGCGCGAATTCCGTCACGCTGGCGGCGCCGCGCGCTTCGCGCACCAGGCGTACCCGGTCGATGCTGTGGATCTCGTAGGACGCGGCATGCGCCGAATCGGCGGCCAGCGGATACTCGGCGCGCGTATGCGAGAGCTGGATCGGATCGCCCGCCTTGCGGAACAAATTCACCACCGGCGTGCAGCCGAGCAGCAGGTGCTTGGCCGCCAGCGGCGCCAGCAGCCGCGCTTCCAGCGTATCGGCGGCCGGCGCGCGCAGCGGCAGGTGCAGGGTGAAATGCGCGCAGCCCGGCGCCAGCACGGGCGCCACGGCGTCGAGGTCGAGGTCGACGAAGGCGAATTTTTCCGGGTAGCTGAAGTACTCGGTCAGGAGGCGGAAGGCCGGGTGCGAACGCCCGCTGTCGGGCAGGATGGCGTCGTCCGGTGCGAACCCGGCCAGCCGCAGCGGCACCCGCTCGAGCGCCTTCCAGGGGCCGTCGCCGGCCTGGACCCAGGCCCCGGCGGCGTGGATGAACAGGGCGTCGAGCAGGGCCGCGCGCAGCGAGGCGTCGGCATCGACGAAGATGCGCACCCGGTTTATTCCGCGCGCGCACGGCGCGGCAACCCCGCCGCGGACATCGAATTCGATGGCGATGCAGGCGCCGACGCCGCGCGGCAGGCGCGGCGGGCGCGGCGGCTGGCCGTGCTGCGCTGCGGCGGCATGGGCCGGGGCGGCGAACGATGCGGCAAAGGGCGCCGTGAACGCCGCGCGCACGATGCGCAGCGGTCCGCCCAGCACCGGGTACACGGTGCGGAAATGGCAGACGGTGCCGTCCACCGGCGCGCTGCGCAGCGCGCTGCCGCGCGGCAGCACCGAAAATTCCCCGGCTTCGGCGGCGCCGTCCTGCGCCAGGCGCGCCACCGCATACGAAGGCAAGGGCCGCAGGTAGTGCGGGTACAGGCACTCGAGCAGCGACTCGGTGAACTTCGGGTAATCGTCGTCGAGGCGCTTGTGGATGCGCGCGCTGAGCAGCGCCACCGACTGGATCAGGCGCGCGACGCCCGGGTCTTCGATGTTCTCGCCGGCGATGTGCAGCTGGCCGGCAGGCTTCGGATAGCGGCTGGAAAATTCGCGCGCGAGCTGGCCGAACACACCCAGCTCTTCCTCGACATACCTCAGCAGCTCATCCATCTCTTCTCCGCAAAATTGCTGAAGACCAAGATGCATGCTCCCATCGGGGCGGCCGCCCGGCATTGACGGCCGTCAGGAAGGCGCGCGCCGCCTGCTGATGTCGCCCTGTGTCCGCCTGTGCCGGCGCACGCGAGGCAGGGGCGTCGAGCCGGGCCGGGCCTACTTCTTGAATTCCGCCTTGTAGGCGCGCTCGACCGCCTGGTTCACGCGCCTGCGCCGCTCGTCCTGGGCGGCCGCCTGGCGCCGCCAGCGCTCGTCCGCTTCCTGGGCGCGGATCTCGGCGGCGATCTCCGCCGCGCTTGGCGCCGGCCGGGCCGCTTCGCCGGCATTGTCGCCGAAGTCGACGTTGTTGAGGCGGATGTTGCCGGTCGCGGCGTCCACGCCGGCCTGGCGGATGATGTCCTGGTTCAGGAACTGCGCCTGTGCCAGCGGCGCGGCCAGCAGCAGTGCGAGGATAAGAGCGCGTTTCATGATTGTCCTTTGCGGTTGAGGATGTCGCAGACTTGCTGTCCCTTGGGCGTGGAGGCCGAGCAGGCGCCGGCGCCGTAGCCCTGGCAGGTGGCGGACTGGGCGCCGGCGCCGGCCGCCCTGGCCACGGCCAGGCAGAGGTCGGTGCGGCGCGCCGCGGCGCCGCGGCTCGCGGCCAGCGCGGCCACGATCTCGGACGCGGCCCCCTGGCAGTAGCGGAAGTCCTCGGCATCGGCCTTCAGCGCGTTGCAGTACTTGCGCGGATTGGCCGGCATGAAGCGCTGCGCGTAGCGGGCCGCCGCCGGGGTGGCGCGTTCGGCCTGCTCGAGGATGCCGGCGTTCGCGGCCAGGGTCTTGAGCAGTGCGCGCGCCTTCGGCAGCAGCTGCTCGGGGTCGTCGCGCTCGTAGCGGCGAATGAAATCGTTCTGCCCGCTGACCGTGGCCAGCGCGGCGCGCTCGCGGTAGTCGCGCAGCCAGACCTGGCGCTCCAGGCCGAGGCGCTCGAGCACGGCCAGCACCTCGGCCTGGTCGATGCGCTCGAAGCGCGCCCCCTTGCCGGCATAGATGATCTCGGAGGCGCCGCCGGTCGCCACGCCGACAAAGGCGCGCGCGAACACCGTGCTGCCCGAATTGTCGGCGACCCGGAAGGCGGAACTGCAGACGGTGTAGCCGGCCTTGGCGCGATCGCGTGTGTCGTTGTCGCACATGTCGCCATTATCGGCCGGGCGCCGCGCGCTGTCGAAGACGAATGCGACCTTCTTTTCCTGCGGCCAGTACGCCAGGCGCTCGCCCGCGCCGGCCGCGAACGCGTTCTCGTCGAAGGCGAGCTGCCACTGCTCGCCCTGGCGCACCAGGAAGAACTGGCGGGCGCCGCCGGCCTGCCCCTTGCCGACGGCCTGCGCGAGCTGGTAGCTGCTCCTGGCCGGCCCCGTACCCGCCTGGCCGGGCCGCCCCGCGGGCGCCTGGTCCACCGTGGCGCATCCCGCCAGCATCAGCCCCGCCAGCGCCGCCGTCATCCATTGATTGCATTGCATGTACTGCCCTTTCGTAATTCTCGTTGTTCGCATCCGACGCCGTCATTGTCGGACAGGCGCCGCGCCCGCGGGCGCGACCATTCCGCAGCCGGCCTGTCGAATTTTCGACAAGGCGCCGCGCCGTCTTCAAGGCATGCCGGTGGCGACAAAGGCGGCCCAGTAGAAGGGATGCGGCCGCCGCAGCTTCAGGCGCAGCTTGGCGTCCCTGAGCGCGGCCGGCGTGCCGGCCCCGGCGCCGAGCCGCGCGTAAAAGTCGGCCATCAGGGCGCCGGTTTCGGCGTCCGCCACCGACCACAGCGAGGTCACCATGGTGCGCGCCCCGGCGATCTCGAGGGCCTGGCGCAGGCTGTCGACGCCTTCGTCCGGACGGATGGCGCCGAGCGCGGTATCGCATGCCGACAGCACCGCCACCTCGGTGCCGGCCAGGTCGACCTGGCGCAGCTGGGCGGCATACAGCACGCCCTCGCCCGGTCCGGCGTTGGCCCCGGCCAGCGCCAGGCCGCTGCTGCGCCCGGCCGTCACGCTCTCGACCACATACGGCCGGCCGTCGCTGCCGGTGACCTGCTCGCGCCGGCTCTCGGCATCGGCCGCGAAGAAGCCGTGCGTGGCGATGTGCAGGATGCGCGGCGAACGCGCTTGCGCCAGCACGCGCGCGCTCGCTTGCGCTCCGGTGTACAACGCCACCTCGGCGCCGCCGGCGCGCAGCGCGCCGGCCACCGCATTGCCCTCGGCCAGCGCCTGCGGCAGCGCGCCGAAGCGGCGCCCGCCGGAAGCGCCGCCACGGCCGGCGCCGGATACCTCCAGGTCGTAGTCGGGCGCGGCCAGTACCAGCGAGCGGCCGGGCGCGGGACGCGGCGCGGCCTCCGGCAGCAGGGCGCGCGCCGAACTGACGTAGCGCCAGCCGCCCTCCTCGATCAGGTAGCGTCCGCTGGCGCTGGCCAGGGCCTCGAAGGGCAGCAGCGACACCGCACCGTCGAGGTCGGCCACATGGCCGCCCTTGCGGCCCGGTCCATCCAGCAAGGGCTTGAGCAGCGCGTCATGGGCGGCGCGGGCCGAGGCCGGCACGGCGCCGGCGTTCGGCGCGGACGGGCGGCGCGACAGGTCGGCGCGCAGCTGCGCGGCCAGGGCATCGATGGCGGCGGCCGGCCCCAGGTCGGCGACCTTGAGCTTGCCGTTGGCCAGCGCCGCGCCCAGGTAATGCCGCGCCCCGAAACGCTGCTCAA
>Ga0209023_10007857_pt1 | contig 10820 bp, 14 predicted proteins | sample LakOneMetagenome_FD_187468 | JGI IMG/M metagenome (GOLD analysis project Ga0209023, IMG submission 187468) | Freshwater and sediment microbial communities from Lake Erie, Canada (SPAdes) (version 2) | ecosystem: Environmental > Aquatic > Freshwater > Lentic | place: Lake Erie, Canada...
CAAACAGCAGACCATCCAAAACCGCCGCTTGAACCGCCAGCGTCAAGCAGCATAACCTGAACCCGATGAGCCCACGCCCTCCAATCCAAAATCAGCGCAGCTGTTCCAAATCTTTCGACGACGGACACAACCATCTGCGGTATTTCTGGGTCGTGGCACGTGAGGGCCATCTGACCCGTGCCGCCGAGCGCCTTCATCTTTCGCAGTCAGCATTGTCGACGCAGATCAAGAAACTGGAGGATCAGGTCGGACATCCGTTGTTCGAGCGGCGTGGCCGGAGTCTAGTCCTGACAGAGGCCGGGCAGCTGACCTTCGATTATGCCGAAGCGATTTTCGCGACGGGTGAAGAGCTGCTGTGGACGCTTAAAGAGACAGGGCGTCATGCGCGGCAGGCATTGCGCGTCGGTGCGCTGGCGACCTTGTCGCGCAACTTCCAGATCGAGTTCCTGAAGCCGGTTCTTGCCGACCAATCGATCAGTCTTGTGTTGCGATCGGGATCGCTCGGCGAATTGTTCGCGCTTCTCGAAGCGCATCGTCTCGATATCCTTCTTGTCAATCAGGAGCCGCTGCGCACGGCAGACAGTCACTGGATCGCGCACCGCATCGATGACCAGCCAGTCAGTCTTGTGGGTGATCCGGAACGGATCGGCGAAGATAAGGAATTAGAAACGCTTCTGCGGTCGCACCCGCTCATCCTGCCGTCGCGGGATAGCGGTGTGCGCTCGGGCTTTGACGCGCTAATGATGCGCCTGAAGATCACACCGACCATTGCCGCCGAAGTTGATGACATGGCGATGATGCGCGTGCTGGCGCGGGAGAATGTCGGGCTTGCCGTCTTGCCGCCGATCGTCGTGCGCGATGAGCTCAGGACAGGGCGGCTGCGGGAGGCGGCCCATATTCCAGGCCTCATAGAAACCTTCTCCGCCATTACCTTGCAGCGGCGGTTTGCCAATCCGCTGGTGGCGCGCTTGCTCGATGCCAAGGGCGTGGCCGGCGCCATGTTCGGGGTCGGGGAGAAAGAGGGATAATAGGCTTTGTGCCTGAGAGCTGGGAGGCTGCGGAGCAGGCCGTCGCGGTCGGCGCGCGGGCAGGAGCGCGACCGCGATGACGGGAAGGATTTCGAGCGGGAGCAGGGAGCGTCCTACACGCGTATGAGTATAACACCGGGATATACGCGAGTGCGTATATTATGGGGGAATGGGCGCGTCCCTGCGGGTCCAGGCTCTAGGCTGTAGCCCCGAGCCGCCGGGTCGAGTCGGCCCGTGCGGGTGACGATCCTTCGCGCAAGGTTGGATTAGCGGCTGCGGCCGCGGTCGCGCTGTCGGCTTCTTACGACCTGCAGTTCTTCGACGCGCGAGCGTTCGCGCAGGTGTTCCCTGTAGAGGTTTTCAAGAGCGAAACTCAATTCGTCTTCGGGATCATCCAGTCCGAATTCGCGCGCAAGAGCTTCGAGGCTGCCCCTTCGTTCAGCAGCCGTCACATAGTCCGAGGGCTTCCAGGCATAAAGCCGCGCGCGGAGCGGCCCCAGCATCGCATCTTCAAACCGCTGTCTTTGTCGGGCGCGCGCTTCTTCGATATAGGGAAGCTGCCAGGCCGGATACCCGCCCGGCGGTTCGATCCCGATGTCGTAGGGATCGTCTTCTATATTGTTTGAGCACTCTCTGGCGCAACGGAATGCCCTGAAGGGGCGGTCACCCCCTGTGAACGGCCTGAAACCGGATGTGTCGCCATCGGTACGTTCGCTTTTCCTTTCCGTCGCGTCTCTGAAGGCACGGAATTCCGTATTGGCGGCTGACGGGAGTGCTTCGGACGGCTTCGGCTCAGGCGGCGGGGGCACAGGGCGGGCCGCCAGGGTCGCCAACGTATGGTCGATCATCGTCTGTATCTCGGGGTTCGGCGGCGCGGTCAGGATGGGGGGCGGCATGCTCGCGGCCGGTTTGTAGTCCGGGCGTGCTGTTTGCCGTGTCAGCGCTTCAAATATGTCTGTCAGAAATCCCATGGGGCTTCTTCTCTTATGGATTAGAGGTGCGTCCTTATATCACGGATTGATAGTTAATTTCCAGAATTGCAATTGGAAGGAGCTCTGATGGTTGATAAGATTACTCTTTTCGATTCCGAAAGAGATCAATTTCTTCAATAACTTAATCGAGAACGTTGCGCGGTTTTATTTACATAGTGTATAAAGCCGCAGGTTTAACATGTTATCTGCGAGTGTTGTTGTGATTTTTGAGTTTACGGATTTTGACGAAAATGTCCGCTCTATTGATAGAGAGCTGTTCAATGCCGCCGCCGCTGGCGATGCCGCGGACGTTGAGAAGTTCATGTCGCAGGGCGCGAATGTGAACGTGCAGGAGCGGCGCGGGAAGCTTTCCGTGTTGCACATCGTTGCTGCGCGCAACGCCGTTCCGGCTCTACGGGCGCTGATAAAGTCTGATGCGCTCGACTACACCGCGCTCGACGCCCAAGGACGGAGCGCCGCCAATCTGGCAATCGAAGTTGCTGACAATCGGGTTGTTGGACGCTTCCTGTATGACAAAATGGCCTGGCAACTGGATCAACGCGGTCTGCAACCGGCCTGAGTGTGGTGGCCTGACTGACCTTTGAAAAATCAGGTTCTTGTGTACCGACGGTACACCGCGGAGAGAAATCCCGAAGAGATGTGCGCGCCCCTGCGGGTCAGGCTCTAGCCTGTAGCACCGAGCCGCGGCGGCGTCTCGGCCCATCCGGGTGACGATCCTTCGCGCGATTAGGGAGGGCTCGGGAGCCCACCACCAAAGCAGGCGGCCTGTCCGCTGGTGCGCCGTCGCCCCTCGGTGGTGAGGGCGACGGACGGCACCAGACGAAGCAGGCGAAACTACTTCGCGTACCCCATCCGGCGTTCAAAAATGGTACGTGCGCCGCTGACGCGGAGGCGGTAATCCAGCATCTTCTTGCTGACGCCGTAGATGCCCTCGGCCTGGTAGTACAAGCCCATCGACATGATCCGGTTAGCGGCTTCGTTCGTGATGAGCAGCGCGCCCGAAAGGAAATGTGCTTCCTCCTCCTGGACGCTGTTGCGCGAGCGCGAACCGTCGTCGAGCAGCGGGGGCGAGCCTTCGTGACCCAGAAAGCAGTGGGCAAGTTCGTGGCAGATGTTGCTGCGCTGCCGGTGCGGGTGATGGCTGTCGTTGTGTGTAATGGCGGTGGTAATGCCGCGGGGAACGGTCACGGCCGAGAACGCGTCCCGATGGATGCCAAGAAAGGGGCTGTCGGGTCGGACCTCGCTCAGCTTCTCAAGCACGATGTCGTAGTGGTCACAGACAGCTTCCGGGTCGATGGGAGCATCGTCGGGCAGGCCCATCTTCTTCCGGATATCGACGGCGATGCGGTTCGCCCGCGCCTTGAAGCCACGTACCAGAGCCAAATCAACTATCCTTCAGTCTGTTGTAGGTGCTGACCACGATGTCTTCCATCAGCTTGGCCTTGTCCGCGGTGAGCTTGGGATCGGCGCGCAGCAATGCGGTGATCTTGGCGATGGGCTCCGAGTCGGTCTGGTCGGTGCCGCGCATGAACATCTCCATCTTCAGATGCGACCATGCGAGGAGGGCCGTCAGGCCATTCACGTCGGGTTTCGCGCCCTGACCCATGCGGGTCAGGGTCGAGGCGTTGACACCGGCTTCCTGGGCGACCTCCTTCCACGTCTTCTGCTGGCTCAGACGGGTTGAATTGAGGGCGGCGTAGAAGGCTTCGCTATCAAACCGGTCGGTCATGGATGCTCCGTTGCTAGTTGGCAACAAATTGCGATCTTGCAATTCGGCCTCTCTCTTGATATTATCAAACCAGTTGCGATTCTGCAATCGCCTAACCGACCGGCACCAGCCAGAAAGGAACAGACATGGCCCAGCCCGACAAACACCCCGACCACGAGCCGAAGACCGTGACGATCATCGTCAACGGGCGGCAGAAGACGGTCCCCAAGAACGATGACCTGACCTTTGCCGCGATCATCGCGCTCGCTTTCGATAATCCGCCCACCGGCGACGGCATCCAGTTCACGGTCCAGTACACGCGGGGCAATGAAAACAAGCCCGCCGGTTCGCTCGTCGAGGGCCAGTCCGTTAAACCCAAGGAAGGGATGGAAATCGATGTCACGTCGACTAATCGCTCGTAGCGCGGACCTGCTCCGCCTACAGAACGAGGGATACGATCTCGAGGTTCGGGACGGTTACCTGCTTGTTCACAAAGTACCGTACGTCAACGCCCAGGGTGTCGTCATGCATGACGGCATCCTGATCTCTTCGTTGGAAATGGCTGACGATGTGACCAGACAACCCAAGGACCATCGCGGTTTCTGGACGGGTTCCCATCCATGCCACAGCGATGGCCGCAAGATCACGTCGATCGAAAACGGGGCCGCCCCCCAGAACTTCGGCAACGGGATTCAGGCGGACTTCACTTTTTCGGCGAAGGCGAACTACCGCGACTACTATCACAAGATCACCACCTATGTTGGCCGCATCACGGGGGAGGCGACCAAGCTCGACCCGGACGCTACCGCGCAGAAGTACCCGGCGATCCGCGCGGACGACGGCGAAGGTGTCTTCAAATACATCGATACGGCTACGAGCCGTGCCGGCATCGGTGCGGTGAACGAAAAGCTGGCCGGGCAGAAGATAGGGATCATCGGCCTCGGCGGGACGGGCAGCTACATCCTCGACTTCGTCGCCAAGACGCCGGTCGCCGAAATCCATCTCTTCGACGGGGATGTCTTCTCGCAGCACAATGCCTTCCGGTCGCCCGGTGCGCCGGGACACGAGGTACTGGCACAGTCCAAGAAAAAGGCGATCTACTTCGGGGAAATCTACAGCCAGATGCACAACGGGATCGTCACCCATGACGCCTACATCGACGAGACCAACATCGCGCTTCTGGATTCGCTGGACTTCGTCTTTCTTTGCGCGGATCGCGGTCAGATCAAGAAGGAGATCGTCGACCGACTGATCGCCAACGGCACGCCGTTTGTCGAAGTCGGGATGGGTGTCCTTCTGGTCGATAGCAGCCTCGTCGGTATCGTCAGGACGACGACCAGCACGAAGGACACCCGTGACCTGGCTGCGCCCCATATCTCGTACGCCGACGGTGACGGCGGGGCCAACGAGTATTCGAGCAACATCCAGATCGCCGAGCTGAATGCCCTGAACGCGGCCATCGCCGTAATGCAGTGGAAAAAGCTGTTTGGCTTCTATCAGGACACACGGGAACAATACTACACTGGCTTTGGTATTGCGGCCGGAGCGATCGTGTATCACGGGAAAAATGACGAAGATTAAGAATATCAGACCTGAATTTGTGGAATTCATTCCCGAACGGCTTGAGTCCGGGGTTTTGTATATTTCAAAGCGTTATGCCACAGCGTCGCATTTGTGCTGCTGTGGCTGCGGGCTTGAGGTCGTCACCCCCCTTAATGCCGCCAAGTGGCAACTGACGGAGCAGGACGGAGCCGTGTCGCTGCGGCCTTCGGTCGGCAACTGGAGTTTTCCCTGCCAGTCCCACTACTGGATCGCCGGAAATCAGGTTCGTTGGGCTGCGGGGATGTCGCCGGAACGCATCGCGGCGGTCAAAGCGCGTGACAAGCGGGACGTCGAAGCGATGGCACCGCCAGAGCAGGGTCTGTTCGCGCGCCTCGTTGCTGCAGTCTTCAACTGGGTGAGCAGCTTGTTCGGGCGCTGATCCGGGTGTCCGGATAAAACAGGGGCCAGCTTGCTATTCAACACACAGGCTGTCCATCTTCCTTCTGAAGGCGTCCTGGAGCGTTTGATCGGTGAGCAGCGACGTTCGATAGGATGCTAGGAAGTCTTCAAAGCCCTTTTGCAGGCTCTTTCGATGGATGATCTTCTTAGTGGGGTCGATCATCGAACCGGTTTCTTTGCCCCTGCGGATCAGCCAGCTGCCTTTGGTCCGGGCTTCGTGCAGCAGCCCACATCTGACGTTCGTATAGAAGTCTTTGGCCAGGTTTCTATCGAAGGCCTTGCTTAAGGGCCCACGAGTCGCAAGAAAATTCTCAAAGATTTCTCCGCTCTTATCATATTCATGGACCGTCAACGGCGGGTCACCTCTGCGCCTGTAGCGGTAGGTCTTGCCTTGCACGGTGGACTCAAGAAACTCGACGAGCGAGCATAGTATGGCGACGATGGCAAAGCCTTCGCCGCGCTGTGCTGGATTCTTCTCCAGGATTTTGATCGGAGCAAAATACCGGGTCTCAAGACGGGCACGATAGAAATCGTCAAAGGCTTGGTTCCAAAGCTCTTCGGACGGAGCGGCGTCCAACTGCGCACAGAGGGCTTTCCAGTCCGCAACTGTCTTCGTACCAGCTATTTTGGTCGTGTCAGGTGTGGCAATGGTCATCGGGCTTCTTGTTCCTTGAGCAGGGCCAGAGCCTGGCGCCGGGTTTCCCGATCCTGTACCGGGTCTGCTTTCGCCTCAATACCGGACAGTTGCTCGACGTAGGCGCCGGGCAAGGCGTGTTCTTTCGCACCGGCGACAATCAGCTTCAAATACCAGTCGTAGGGGCAGAGGGACGGATCGCTGGCACTTTCGTCCGCCAGATACGTGATCGCCGTCACGGTCTCGCCAGAGCTGACGATGGCGACCTTGACCAACGTACGATTGTAGCCGCTTCTATAGCCTTCGGCACGGTCGAGCGGCTCCAGGTCGCTGTTCTCCATCTCGTAGAGCACGCCAAAAACGGTCGCGTTCGGTTCACCGGAAGGGGTGATTGTCGCCTTGCCTGATCCGTCCTTGCTTCGCTTGTGTAGGGACAGCGTCCAACCATCCAGCCGCGCAACGGCGGTCGAACGCGCTGACGGGCAGCGTTGCCGCAGGCGTTCCTGGAGCATGTTCGAGCCGTATGCGAAGTATACGAGCGTCATGCCTAGCTGCCCTTCACGTCGAAGCCGAGGAAACGCAGGGCTTTTGCCATGCGTCCGTTCATCGGCGGGCAAAGGTCCGGAAAGACAGTACCGAACAGTTCGAGGGCGCAGAAGCGTCCGAACAGCGCGAGTTTCCGGTCGGGATCGTACAGGAGGTCATGCAGCCGCTGGATGAAATCGCCGGGACCGTGAAGCAGGTGGATGAGAGAAGACTTAACCCGTGCGAGATCATCGTTGTTGCGCTTCCAGAATTCGGTCGGCAGGTTCTTCGCGCCACCTTTGGTGAAGCGCAGCTGCTCTATGAAGGCATGCAGAGACATCAACGCGGCGATAATCTCGTCCTTGGTCGCTTCACGGATGGCTTCGGGTGTGCTGAATACCTGTTTCACGGTTTGCAGCCAGGCGGCGTAGTCTTCCGGCACCTTGTTGTTCACGACTGTGACCCATTCCTCGCCGTAGCCGGCGATCAGGGCGCGGCGTTCGTCGGGAGTTCGCAGAGGGGCCGTCTGCCACGATTCATCGCCTTGGGCGTGGGTCAGGCGGACATAGTTCAGAAATCGGTTCGTTTCGTTGGCGATGCCAACGTCGGCGAGATCGGCGCGACGGAAATTGTTGGCGGTCAGTACGCCAGTGACTTCATTGAAGGCCGGACGATACTGTTCATAGACGAGCTGTCTCAGGCTTTCGAGGAACAGTCGTTCCTTTGACTTGCCGTGGCTTTCGACACGGATGTTCGGCGGTTCCGCCTTCCCGATAGCGTCCTCGATATCCCTGTCGGGATCACCGGCGCGCTTCCGTACCGCGACATAGGCTTTGGCGAACGCATCCAGCTTTTCTCTTGTCAGCACCTGGCCGGCATCCCAGAGCTCGGCGAACAGTGCGCGGATTTCTTCGACGGCATCCGCGTCATCCGGCTGGTCGAGGCAGATGACCGCTTCGCGATTTGCGAATAGACCACCTTCGGTCAGGTTCGATGATCCGAGCAGCGCAGCGTCATCGAAGATGTAGATTTTGGCGTGGAAGCGGCTCGTCAGGTATCGGACGGCCAGACCCGGCACTTCGTGAACTTTGCGGAGCGCGTCGGGCGAGGTAGCGGCGTTCAGGCCGACCAGCAGCTGTATCGTCTTGCCCTTCTTGACGGCAGCCAGCAGCGGGTCGGGATGGGTAAAGTACGGGGCTGCCAGGGACAGTTGCTTGGCATCCAAAATCAACCGGTCAAAAGGCTTGAGGACGTAGTCCTTATCTGGACCATTCGAGAAGATTCGACTCATTGTTCTTACCCCGCCTTCTCGGGGAACAGGCCGGGCATCCAGCGAGAGGCCAGCGCCGCCGGGAAATTCAGGCGCAGCGGAGCCCGGGTGCTGTCGGAAGTCAGCACCTCCCTTTCCAGCAGGGCCGAAGTAATGCGTCGCGCGTGGCGGTCGGTTGCCCCGAGCAGACCTGCCACATCTCCGCGCGGAAGTTCGCCGCGGAACAGGACCGCTTCCAGGACTTGACCTGATTTTGGAGGCAGCTTGTCGGCACGGATTTCCTCTTCGGTCCAGATCATCATCCGGTCACGCAGGCGGTCAGGCTGCACAAGCTCTTCCATAAAGCTGACTTGGTCGATGCAGGTAGTGAGAAAGAATTTCGTGAATTGGGCCAGAGAGGCCTGGCTGAGGTTTCCGCGGCCATCGAGGTCGCCGCGCCGTGGCTCATCGCAGGCCGCGAGGCCGGCCTTGTAGCTCTCGACGTTGCGGGCAAGGCCACGGGCGACTGACCAGATACCGCCGGTATCCAGCGATTCCCGCAACATCGCATAGGACATCAGGCGCGCGACCCTGCCATTTCCATCCAGAAACGGGTGAATCCAGAGGAGGCGGTGATGGGCTGCAGCCGTGGCGAGGATCGCTGCTGTCTTGCCGCCTCTGCCGTAGACTTGTTCAAAGCGACCCAGAAAACGCGGGATCGCGCCAGGACTAATGGCTATATGCCGTCCGACCTTGACGTCACGGTGACGCAGAGCACCGGGCACCATCCGGATCGTTTCGCCGGTGTCGGGATTTGTGACGATAAGCAACTCTTCGGGCAGGAGTTCGCCGAAGCGGCGGTGAACCTCGCGCAGCCCGTCTTGCGTGACCGCTCTACCGTCGAGTCCGCTATCGTCGATCCATTTCTGGACCGTGATGTGGGCCTTCGCCTCCAGTTGCAGGTTCCGCTTGGCGGGCTCCCCGCTGTAGTCATTCTTGAGTGCGCGTTCGATGTCGACGGGGTGGGTATCGTGACCTTCGATCAGGTTGCTGTAGTAGCAGTTCATCGAGCGGACGAGATCGGCGAGCGCCGTCGTTACGCCGGTCGGCAGGCTCCGGCGGAAGCCGGCTGTTCTTGCCGCAAGGTCGATCGCAAGGTCGGTCAGCTCGGCCCGCTGCGGCGCCTCCTCGGCGATCATCAGCGGCTCCATCATGGTCGTGGGCTCGCCGCGGTCCTCAAGGGCCGTGGCATCACCCGGCCCGTCCGGTTTTATGTCCTCTTCCATGTCCGCTAACATCCCTTCTTCATATACAACAATAACATAAGGTTAGCTACCAATCAAAGGTCAAATTTGCCGCTAGTATGTCCGCTTTCCGGTCCGGTTGGAGCGCTTGCGCAACCCGGCTCCCGGAACGAGCGGTCTTTGGGCGCTGAAGCTGCCGATTTGCTTGCGGATTGCCCTCACCATGTCCTAAAGTCTCAACCCTAGAGGAGAAGGCCGACAATGCAGCTAAGGAAGCGACAATATTACGAAAAATCGCTCTGCTGCGGCCCTAACAAAGTAATTTCCTTAGAACGGTATTTTTTATCACCTATGCAGGGCGACCACATAAGAGTTTGCAGAATTTATAAGTTCCCGGAGGCCAGCCATGGCCTCTGAAGCGGCTTCGCGCAACTTTGCCTTTATGCGTGTCCACGGGGCGCAATTCGATAGGATCGGCGCTCTCGCGGAACGGTACTTTACGGACGACCCGAATACTTGCCTGATCAAATTGAGACAGTTTGGGGAGCTTTTAGCCCAGGAGGTCGCGGCGCGCACCGGGCTGTATGTCAACGCCAACGAACCCCAGTCCGATTTGCTTCGTCGCTTGCGCGTCGAGCGGGCAGTCCCGCCGCAGGCTCTCGACCTATTTCACCAGATACGAATCGCTGGAAACGAAGCGACGCATGCCCACGCCGAAGACCATTCCGTGGCTCTCGGCACACTGAAGATCAGTCGGGAGCTCGCCATCTGGTTCCACCGCGGCTTCGGCAAGGACCCCAATTTCAAGCCCGGTCCTTTTACCCCGCCGGCCCGACCGGAGGATGCCACGGCATCTCTTCAGGCTGAGCTAGACCGGCTGAAGACCGAGCTGGCCGAGACCTTGAGCGACGTGGACCGTGCGCGCGCCGACGCTGAAGAGGCGCGACGGGCGCACGAGTCTGCCGAAGAGCGCGCTCGCCGCATCGCCGAGGAGAGGCAGACGTGGGAGGAACTGGCAAGAGAGGCGGAGAGCGACCGCAACGCCCTTGCGGAAGAGCATCAAGCGCGCCAAGCGGTAGCCGCCGCGGCGCCGGCACCGCTCAAGGCCGAGTTGGCAATGTATCTGGAGCGGGCGGCAGAGTCGATCAAGCTCGACGAGGCTTCGACCCGCCTCATTATTGACCGGCAGCTCCGCGACCGCGGCTGGGAGGTCGATACTGAAACGCTCCGCTACGCCAACGGAACACGCCCTGCCAAGGGTAGCGCCATGGCCATCGCGGAATGGCCGACCGACAGCGGGCCGGCGGACTATTGTCCGTCGTCGAAAGATTTGGAACAGCTGCGCTGATTTTGGATTGGAGGGCGTGGGCTCATCGGGTTCAGGTTATGCTGCTTGACGCTGGCGGTTCAAGCGGCGGTTTTGGATGGTCTGCTGTTTG
>Ga0209023_10007858_pt1 | contig 10819 bp, 11 predicted proteins | sample LakOneMetagenome_FD_187468 | JGI IMG/M metagenome (GOLD analysis project Ga0209023, IMG submission 187468) | Freshwater and sediment microbial communities from Lake Erie, Canada (SPAdes) (version 2) | ecosystem: Environmental > Aquatic > Freshwater > Lentic | place: Lake Erie, Canada...
TTGCGGGAGGACGACATGAGATGGATCGCTGCGGCGATTGCCGCCGCTATGGCGATGACGGGCGCTGCCGAAGCGCGCACCTGGCGCATCCGTCCGGGCCCGGACGCACAGACGGCGTTGCAGTCAGCGATGATCGACGCCCAACGCGGCGACACGATCCAGCTTGAGCGCGGGCGCTATCAATTGAGCGCCGGCCTATCGCTTGACGTCAATCACGTCACCATCCGCGGTGCGGGCCAAGACCGCACCATTCTCGACTTCACGCACCAGAGCCGCGGCGCGGAAGGATTGCTCATAACCTCGGACTGGGTGGAGTTGCGCGACTTCGCGGTCGAGAACGCGCGCGGCGACGCCATTAAGGCTCGCGATTGCAACGGCATCACGTTCGACGGCGTCCGCGCCGAATGGACCGGCGCCCCCAGCGCCAACAACGGCGCGTACGGCCTCTACCCGGTGAATTGCTCGAACGTGCTCATTCGCAACTCGATCGCGCGCGGCGCATCGGACGCCGGCATCTATGTCGGCCAATCGCGCAACATTATCGTCCGCGACAGCTTGGCCGAGCGCAACGTCGCCGGCATCGAGATCGAAAACAGCTTCAACGCCGACGTTTTCCACAACGTCTCGCGCCACAACACCGGCGGCGTCCTGGTGTTCGATCTGCCCGGCCTGCAGCAAAAGGGCGGCCACGCGGTGCGGGTGTTCAACAACCAGATCACCGACAACGACACGCCGAATTTCGCCCCCACCGGCAACATCGTCGCCAGCGTCCCGACTGGCACCGGCGTACTGATCATGGCCAACCGCGACGTGCACGTGTTCGACAACGACATTGGCGACAACGGCACCGCCAACGTCATTATCACCGCTTATCGCAACGCCTTTGATGACGCCGACTACAACCCGCTGCCGCGCAACATCATGATCCGCAACAATCGCTTCGGGAACACCGGCTTTGCCGTCGCGGGCGATCTGCAGGCGTTGTCACAAGCCGGGGTGGCGATCCCTGACGTGCTCTGGGATGGCGCGACGCTCTATTCCGCCGGCGGGATGGCCCACAACGAACAGCTCCACATCGCGGTGCGCGACAACCGCTCCACGCGGACGGGCCGAGCATCCTTCCTGTCGCTGGGCGTCGCCTCCGCCGGCGCACCGCTCACAGAAGGCGCACCCGATCCGCACTTGCCGCCGGACGTGGACCTGGAAGAGCCGCACCGCGTGGAGATCCACGATTGAGACGCTGGCTGATCGCTCTCGCGGCGCTGCTCTGCGCGGGGAGTGCCGTCGCGCAAGCGCCTCTCGGCGTCGATCAAAGCGCGATCGCGGCCAACCGGCCGCCCGAACTTCTGTCCGCGTATCATTTCTTCCGTGATGCTGGCGCGCGGCACGAAAATGCCGGCGTCACAGAATACGATCTCCAAAACGAACTCTATTCCGACGGCGCGCTCAAGTTTCGCTACGTCTACATTCCGCCCGGCCAGCACGCGACCTACAACCCCGACACGGTCTTCGACTTCCCGGTCGGCACGGTGCTGATCAAGACCTTCGCCTTCGCGGCCGACATGGCCCATCCCGATCGGAACGTGCGTTATCTGGAGACACGGCTGCTGATCCATCGCGCCGACGGCTGGATCGCGCTGCCGTATGTGTGGAATGAAGCCCAGACCGAAGCGCGACTCTCGCCGATCGGGGCGACCGTGCCGGTTGATTTCATCGACGCCGACGGCCAATCACGGCATCTGGATTGGGCGGTGCCGAACCGGAATCAGTGCAAGGGTTGTCACGATCGCGCTGGCGACCTTGTTCCAATAGGGCCAAGTGCGAGAAATCTGAACTGGGCGAACTTGGTGCAGATCGCCACCAGCGAGCCCTCCGGCCCCGCGCGAGTCACCGAGATCAATCAGTTGGACGATTGGCGCAGTCGCGGTTTGGTCTCTGGCGCGCCGCCCTCAGCGCAAGCGCCGCGTGTGCCAAACGCCTTCGATCCGTCAGCGCCGCTAGATCTCCGCGCCCGCGCCTATCTCGATGTGAACTGCGCGCACTGCCATAACCCGCAGGGCCCCGCGCACACGTCAGGACTCGATCTGCGCTGGAGCCAGCACGAGCCGATCGCCTTTGGCGTCAACAAGCGCCCGGTAGCCGCCGGCCGCGGCTCGGCCAATATGCAGTTCGCCATCGCGCCCGGTGATCCGGACCATTCGTTCCTAATCTACCGCATGCAATCGCTCGACCCCGGCGTGATGATGCCGGAGCTGGCGCGGCAAACCGTTGACCAGCGCGGCGTCGCGCTCATGCGCGAATGGGTTTCGCACATGAACGCGGATGCCTCACGGCACCCCTAGTGGTGGAAGTCCCACTGAACCATGCCGACGGCGATCGCGGCATGCACCGTCAGCATCACCAGCACCACGGCGCTCGCCACAAACAGCAGGAAGCGAAGCGGAATCAGATTGAACGTCGCCTGCACGATGGAATGCACGACGCGGATCGTCACATAGAGCCAAGCGAGGCCAATGTTGATCGGGTGGGCTTGATCCAGAAACTGCAGCGAGAAGCAGAGCGCATAGAACAGCGTCGGCGTTTCCATCAGGTGCGTGTAGTTGGCCGCAGGGTTCTTCACCCAACCCGGCAGCGCGTCGATCTGCTCTTTGGTAACCGCGCCTGGCTTTAGCTTGAAGCGCGCCATGCCCATGAAGCGCGTGATGTAGAGCCAGATCAGCATCAACAGCGACCAGGCCACCAGCGCCACGACGGGCGTAATCATTCCGTGTTCGTACATTATATCCTCCCCTTGCTGGCGATCATGTGCTCCGCCTTTCCGCGCCGCAAGGTTCTCGTCGCGGGAGTCCTCTTGGCGTGAGCGCGTGCGGCGCCTAGTTTCGCGCCCGCACAACAAGGAGAGTCATGAGCGACGCCCCACCACGCCGCCGCACGCCATTCATCGAGCGATCACTCGAATGGATCATCTACACGAGCCGCTGGCTGATGGCGCCGGTCTATCTCGGGCTGATCGCCGCGCTCGGCATTTTGATCGTGACCTTCTTCCGCGAGCTCTATCTGCAAATCCCGCTCGTGCTGCAGATGGACGAGAAGGAGATCATCCTGTTGGTGCTGACGCTGGTCGACCTTTCGCTCGCCGGCAATCTGGTGCTGATCATTCTCTTCACCGGCTACGAAAGCTTCGTTTCAAAGATCGAGGCCGCACACGCCGACCACGACCGCCCCGACTGGATGGGCACGCTCGATTTCTCCGGCCTCAAGATCAAGCTCATTGCCTCGATCGTGGCGATCTCAGGCATTCACTTGCTGAAAGTGTTCATGAACCTCGATCAGTACGCCGAGCCGCAAGTGCGCTGGTACGTGCTGATCCACCTCACCTTCATCTTCTCCGGCGTTTGCGTCGCTACGATGGATTGGATCGAAGAGAAGGCGCACAAGATCAACGCAGGCCACTAACTACCACTTCACGACCTTCTTGCCCTTGGCGTTCACAAGGTCAGAGAACTTCTCTTTGAAGACGATGTCTTGCGGCTCCGGCGTGAAGGTGTTGCCGCTCATGAATTCATCCAACGTGCGCGGCGTCGCGGAATGGACCCCCGCGGCTTTGAAGTCCTCGGTGTCGAAACAATAGTCCGGGGTCTTCTCGAGAAATGCCTTGAACGTGCCCGCGCTGATTTTGGCGGCCTTCTCCATCTCGTAGGCGACCTGCCGGCGGAACAGCTTCGGCATCAGCGCTGGCCCTTTGTCGTGAGCTGCATCAAGCGGACCGCCCTTGCGGAAGAGCATGCGCGCGTCGAATCCAGAGACACTCTTCTTGTAGTACTCCCACACCCGTCCCTTCTTTTTCCGGCCCTTCTTCGATGCATCGATCAGGGAATCGATCTCCTCCTCGCTCATGGAAGAATAGAAGGTAGGAAGCACCCACCCCTCCTCGGCCAACCACTTGTTGATATCGACTGCTGCGCCACTCCCGACATTTATGTTGGCGACAAAGCGGCCGTACGTGTCGATCACTTCAAACGGCGCATCGACAAGCGACGTTGCGGTACAGGAGAGGATGCTGTTGGCGTTGGCGAAACCGTCCAATTTCTTGCGCAAGGCCACGGTCGCGGACTCAGCCAGATATTGCCGAAACGGCTTCGCGTTGGCGGCATTGTAAGCCGTACGCTTCGGTGCGGTGACTTCAGGCCGCTTCGTTGAAAGCGGGCCTGCGCGGTAATGTAGTTCAGGCGCATCGATGCCCTGGAGCCGCACCGTGATGCGTCCGTTCTTGTCGATAACAGTGTCCGTGCTCTTGCCGACGACGTGCGCGCCCTGAAACGCCTTCGTCGGTTTAAACGTTTTGCCATCGGCGGCGAAGCGGAAGGAGTTTGGCCCCACCGCGACTTTGATCTTGGTCGTATCAGCGTCGGATTCACCGTCCGGCCAGAACTGAGCCAGATCAATCGTCCCTTTGATTTGCAGCAGCCCCATCGCACCCCCCCGCAACCTAGGCGGGAGGCTACCACGCCGGGGAAAGCCGCAAGCTGGATTCTTTCGCCGCGCGAATTCCTACGCCCGCGCGAGCGCCCGCTCAGCCGCGCGGCTGATAGCGCTGACGATTTCATCGTAGAGCCCGGCCGGCAAGTCGTGGCCCATGCCGGGAATGACGCGCAACTCGGCGCCCGGAATAGTCGCGGCGAGATCGCGCCCCCCTTCAATCGGCACCAGCGGATCAGCATCGCCATGCAGCACGACCGTCGGCGCTTTGATCGTCGCCGCCTTCGCGCGGCGATCGCCACACGCCACCACCGCAGCGATCTGACGCGCAACGCCCAGCGGTTCGTAGGACCGCTTCACGTCTGCAAGCAGACGCTCACGCAGAATTTTCTCGTCCGGCGGATAGGCGGGGCTGCCGATAGTGTTGGCGTTCTTCACCATCTGATCGAGATAGGCGTCGATGTTGGCGGTGGGATCCGGGGCACGCGTGGTCAGCACGGCCATGGCTTCCGGTTTTGCCGGCGGCAGCGAGGGGTTGCCGGTCGTCGTGAAGATTGCCGTGAACGAGAGCACGCGCTCAGGATAGTTGGCGGCAACCAACTGGCCGATCATACCGCCCATCGAGGCGCCAACCACGTGCGCGCGCTTGATGCCGAGGTGATCCAGCACGCCGATCGCGTCGGCGGCCATATCGTCGAGCGTGTACGGAATGTCGGGCTTCTTTCCCTGCATGATCTGGCCGACAACACCTTCAATCGTCGGCGCGCCGGAGAATTTCTGGGAAAGGCCGACGTCGCGGTTGTCGAAGCGAATGACGTAGAAGCCTTTGGCGACAAGCTTGTCGATCAGGCCTGGCGGCCAGCGCGTCAGTTGCGCGCCGAGACCCATGATCAGCAGCAACGGCACGCCGTCAGCGGCGCCGTGGGTTTCATACTCAATGCTGATGCCATTGATCTGCGCTTGCGTCATCGTCGTCCCCTGAAGTCGGGCGCAGTCTGCGAGTGGAGCGCTGGAGGCGCAACACGGCGCCCTAGCGTCACATCCGCTCCGGAACCGCGATTCCAAGCAGCGCCAGCGTTGCCGTGAGCTGACGCAATGTCGTTTCCGCGAGCGCCAGGCGTGACGCACGAGCCGCGCCTTCCGATTGCAGGATCGGGCAATTGGCGAAGAAGCCTGAGAACGCTTGCGCGAGCGTGTAGGCGTGCTCAGCCAGAAAGTGCGGGGCCTTTTTGTCGTAGGCCGCGTGCAGCGCGCCATCGAACGCGTCCAGGGCCAGCGCCAGTGTGCGCTCAGCATCGTGCTCGATGGAAATCGCGCCAGCCTTAACGCCCTGCTCTTCCGCCTTGCGCAGGATACTTTTGATGCGAACGGCTTGATAGAGCAGGTACGGACCCGTCTTGCCCTCGAAGCTCATGAAGCGATCGAGGTCGAACACGTAGCTTGTGCCGCGATAGTTCGAAAGGTCCGCGAACTTGATCGCCGCGATCGCGACCTTGTGGGCGATGTCTTCGAACTCATCGTTCGAGAAGTTCGTGTCGACATCGTTCTCGCGCAGACGCTCGCGCGCCTTTTCTTCCGCTTGGCTGATCAGGTCCTGCAGCTTCAGCACGCCGCCGGCGCGCGTCTTGAACGGTTTGCCGTCCGGCCCGTTCATGGTGCCGAAGCCCAGGTGCTCAAGCTTCTCGCGCGCGATGTAGCCGGCCTTCGCCGCGGCGCGGTACACTTGCTCGAAGTGATCCGCCTGGCGCTGATCGACCGTGTAAAGGATCAGATCGGGGTTCTGATCGCGCACGCGCTGCAAGATCGTCGCGAGATCGGTGGTGCCGTACATGGCCGAGCCTTCGCTCGACACCACCAGCAACGGATCGGGGCTTTCGACCTCGACCACCGTTCCGTCATCCAGCTTCTTTTTCTTCGTCTCACCGGGTTTCGCCACGCGCACGATGCGCGCGCCTTGATCATCCTCAAGCAAGCCCTTGGCTTCGAGATCCTTGACCATGTCTGGGATCAGCGGATCGGCATCGCTCTCGCCAAGCCACAGATCGAAATCCACTTCGAGCGACGCGAAATCGCGTTTCTGCGCCGCCATCGAGACGTCGTGCATCGCCTTCCAGATTTCGCGGTGCAGCGCGCTGCCGCCCTGAAGCGCCGCTGTCGCTTTGCGCGCACGATCGCGCAACGCCGCGTCGTCCTTCACCTTCGCCGCATAAGCTGGATAGATTGCTTCGAGCTGCTCAAGCGTAAGCGTCTTCAGCCGCGCATCGAGCTTCGCCCGATCGTCGAAGCCGGCCAGTTCATCCTCCAGCGCCGTGATGACGAGCCCCATTTGGAAGCCCCAGTCGCCGAAATGCGCGTCGCCCCACACTTCGTCGCCGCGGAAGCGATAAATGCGCTTGATGCTCTCGCCGATGATCGACGCGCGCAGATGCCCCACGTGCATGCCCTTGGCGACGTTCGGTCCGCCATAGTCGACCACGACACGCCGCTTGTGCTCGACCAAAGTTGCGCCCGCGCGCGCATCATCGGCGATCGCTTGCGCGCGTCGGGCCAAAGCTTGCGGCGTTACAGTGAAATTGAGAAAGCCCGGGCCAGCGATCGTCGGCTTCGCCGCCAGATCCGTCGCAGTCCAAGCGCCGGCGATTTCACCCGCCAGCTCCTGCGGCTTCTTGCCCGCGGCTTTCGCGACCGCGAGCGCGCCATTGGCTTGGAATTCGCCGAGGTCAGGACGGTCCGAACGGCGCACGTCGGCGTGCTTCGGGTCCAAGCCCAAAGACGTGAACGCCGCAGCGTTCGCCGCTGTCAGAGCGCCGGCGAGATCTTTCATGGCAATGCGGGATGGGGATTAAGCGCCCACTCGTCAAGCGGGCGCGACCCAGCGTTCGTTAGTGCGCCGCCGGCGGCGTGCTTGCCGCGGCCGCCGGACCACCCGCCGCATCAATGCGGAAGCGACGGCCGGCGCGGTTGAACGCGAGCTGCTCCGGCGTCAGGTCAAAGCCGACCAGGATTTCGAAGTTCTCGCCCGACGTGTCAGCCTGCGCGCGCGGAATGACGATGCGTTCGATGTGTTCCGTGCGGCTCACCACCGCCTGGTCGCGCGGCCAGGTCACGTCGATATTGTAATACTGCTTCGCGATCGGGGCGATGCCGCGACGCGTGACCGCCACCCAATAGCGATAGGTTTGGCGCGTCGAGGTCGAGGCCGGGCCACGGCCGAACGACATGTCGATGTCGAGGTTCATGGTGATGGGATCGGCGTCGACATAGCGGCAGAGGCCGTGAACGCCTTCCATCTCACCGGTGTAATTGATGTTGGCGTAGCGCTCGCTGCTTGGCGCTGCGAAGGCGACGAGTCGCGACGTATCGTAGAGCACGCCCATCAGCGGGCACGGACCAACGTTCGGACGCGTGTCACGGCCAATGAGACGGTCAAAGCTGCTCGGCGCATGGCCACCGTTGGCGGCCGCTTGCTCTTCGGGCGTCACGCCACCGGGAAGCTCGACCGTCCGGCCGCGGCTGGAGCCGCAAGCAGACACGGCCATCATGGCGGACAACAGCAGAACCGCGACACGGAGCTTCATTCTGACCTCTTCCGCCCACACATCTTCGGGGGTCAGCGGCGGCGGCCGCATGTCTCACCCCGCCCCGAAGCAATCGGCGACGGGCCGTGATAGCTTTGGGGCGCGCGCCCCGCAACAGAGGCTGGCGCCCTAAGCGGCCACCCGGCTAAAAGTTCACCCAAGAGCCGATGTCCTTGCCAGAAAAACGCCCCATTTCAATCCTGTTGGCGGCGCCCCGCGGCTTCTGCGCGGGTGTGGACCGCGCCATTCAGATCGTTGAACAAGCGATCCGGAAATGGGGAAAGCCCGTCTATGTGCGCCACGAGATCGTGCACAACCGCCACGTGGTGGAGCGCCTCGAAGCGCTGGGCGCCGTATTCGTCGAAGAACTCGAAGACTGCCCAGCCGACCGCCCGGTGATCTTCTCCGCGCACGGCGTACCGAAAGCCGTGCCGGCCGAAGCGCGGGCGCGCGAAATGATCTTCGTCGACGCCACCTGCCCGCTTGTGTCGAAGGTGCACGTGGAGGCGCAGCGCCATTTCGACGCTGGACGCGAGATCGTGCTGATTGGCCACGCGGGGCATCCAGAGGTGATCGGCACCATGGGCCAGCTGCCGCCGGGTGCGATCACGCTTCTGGAGACAGTCGCCGACGCCGAGGTCTTCATCCCGCACGATCCAGCCAAGCTTTCGTTCGTGACGCAGACAACGCTTTCCGTCGACGACACCGCGGACATGGTCGCTGTGCTGCAACGGCGCTTCCCCGGCATCGCCGCGCCGCACAAAGAAGACATCTGCTACGCCACCACCAATCGCCAGGATGCCGTGAAGGCCATGGGCGAAGGCGCGGATCTTGTGTTGGTCATCGGCTCACCGAAAAGCTCCAACTCCGTACGCCTCGTGGAAGTCGCCAAGCGCGCGGGCGCGAAGGATGCACGGCTGGTGGGCTCGGCGAGCGAAGTGGATTGGGCCTGGTTCGACGGCGTGCGCACTGTGGGCGTTACCGCGGGCGCAAGCGCACCGGAGGATTTGGTTGAAGAACTCGTCGCTGCCATCTCCGCCCGCTTCGACGCGCGCGTCGAGGAAGTGCGGGTGACGGAGGAAGACGTCATGTTCAAGCTGCCGCGCGTGTTGGCAGAGTAGCGCAATGAAGGGCTTTTCAAGACGAGTGCTTTTGAGCGGCCTGGCGCTTTCGGTCTTACCGGCCGTCGCCGCTGGCCAACAGCGCCCGGCATTTGCCGTGGGACAAGAATGGGCCGTTCCTGACTTACCAGAGGGCCATGCCTTCATCGGCTTGATCGATGACATCAATGGCGTACGCGTCATTCATGTTTCGTTGCTTCTGAACGGCCTGCCCGAGTACGGCGAACGCGCGGACTCGGGCAGCAACTATGGTCATCTCGCCTTCACGGAAGGAGCTTTCGCTGCGTCGATCGGCGATCTCGAAGAGGCCAGCACTGATCTGCCCGAAGGGTATCGGAGCGACTACGCGCGTTGGCAGCAGCATCCGTTCGTCATCCCGATGCCGATTGGACAATTCATTCGCGAATCCAAAGCGTTTGAACTACGGCACACCACGTGAGCGAAATCGCCGCGATCATCTACGAAGCGATCCAAGCGCAACGCTCACGCAATCCTGATCGACCGGCGCTCATCGGCGTCGCGGGCCCACAAGGGTCGGGCAAAACCACCGCGTGCCAATTACTCGAAGCAGCGAACCGCCCGCGCTTTGCGCATTTCTCGCTGGACGACGTTTATCTTACCAAGGCCGAACGCATTTGGCGCGCGGACAATGTCAGCTCGTTCGATCCCTACCGCGATCAAGACGGCAATTTCCAAGTCGGCCACAAAGCGCGCCCGGAGATCGAGCGTCTGCTGCTGACGCGCGGCCCGCCCGGCACGCACGACCTTGCGTTGGCAAGAAACGTTATCGCGAGCCTTGGCGGCAACGGCGTCACCAAACTCCCTCGCTTCGACAAAGCCGCAGACGATCGCGCGCCAGACTCCACATGGCCGTCGTTCCAAGGACCGGCCGAAGCCATCATCGTAGATGGCTGGTGCCTCGGCGCCACCCCGCCGACACTCCCGCCCGATCCGCTCAACGCCGTCGAGCGCGAGGACGAAGACGGCATCTGGCGCAAAGAAACCGAGACCCAATTGCGCAAGGTCTACGCGTCGTTTTTCAAAACCTTCGACGCCATCATCTATTTACAACCGCCAAGTTGGGAGATCGTCCGAACCTGGCGCATGCAGCAAGAGCAAACACTGCGCGGCCGCCCGCTGACAGCCGACGAAGAAGCCTGGATCGACCGCTTCATCATGCACTACGAACGCATTACCCGCAGCATGATGGCAGGCAATCACATGGCGACAACGGTCGTGCGCGTGGATGAAGAGCGGCGGGTGATTGCGAGATGACTTTGGGCGCGACACCTCCCGCATCAATTTGGCTCGCGCCGCTCGGGGCCATTCTTGCAACACCAATCACTGTCGGGGGAGTCAGTCTCGCCGTCTTTCCCTACTGGGCGGCCCTAACTCTGTTTACCTCGCCAGCATTGGCTTTACCGTCGCTCGTCTCTGCAATTGCGATCATGATCGCATGCCACTCCGCGAACAGGCGCTTCAACTCTGCGGCTTCATTTCTAGTAATGGGTATTGTTCTCGGCGCTATTGCTTCCGTGCTGTGGTGCCTCTTGCTCGCCGGACTTCAGAATTGGCAGCTCTCGTTCGAGGTTGGCGATCCAAGGCCAGGCTCGCCGCCGCCCGATCGACTTGATCAAGCCC
>Ga0209023_10007859_pt1 | contig 10817 bp, 4 predicted proteins | sample LakOneMetagenome_FD_187468 | JGI IMG/M metagenome (GOLD analysis project Ga0209023, IMG submission 187468) | Freshwater and sediment microbial communities from Lake Erie, Canada (SPAdes) (version 2) | ecosystem: Environmental > Aquatic > Freshwater > Lentic | place: Lake Erie, Canada | collected...
TCGCGGACGCCCTGCCGGCGGGACTCACGTACGTCAGCGACACCGGTGCCGGTGCCTACGACGACGCCACCGGCGACTGGACGGTGGGATCGCTCGCAAATGGCGCCTCGGCAACCATTGCCATCACCGCGACCGTCACGAGCGACGCCGCCATCGTCAATACCGCGACTGCGACGAGCGACGTCGTCGATCCGACGCCGGCCAACAACGCCGACTCGGCGACCGTCAACGCCACGCAGGCGGATCTGGCCATCACCAAGACCGTCGACGTGCAGACACCGGACCGGGTTGGCGACACCGTCACCTTCACGGTCACGGTCACCAACAACGGACCCGATTCCGCATCGGCCATCCAGGTGAGCGACCAGCTGCCGGCGGGACTCACCTACGTCAGCGACTCCGCTGCAGGCGCCTACGACCCAGGCACCGGTCTGTGGACCGTTGGAACCCTGGCAAACGGTGCCAGCGCGACTCTGACGGTCACTGCGACCATCGACACCCTCACCGCCGTCACGAACACCGCTGCGATCACCGGTTCCGATCAGTTCGACCCCACCCCGGGCAACGACAGCGACTCGGCAACGGTCAACGTGCCGCAAGCTGACCTGTCGCTCACCAAGAGCGTCAGCGACACCACACCGACGAGCATCGGCGACGCGGTCACCTACACCCTGACCGTTGCGAACGCCGGGCCGGATGCGTCGTCACCGAGCACGACGGTCAACGACCTGCTGCCCTCGGGTCTCACCTACGTCAGTGACGACGCCGCCGGCGCATATGACGCCACGACCGGCGTCTGGCAGGTCGGAAGCGTGCCGAACGGCGCCACCCGCACCCTGCACATCATCGCGACGGTGGACTCGCCGGCGACGCTCACCAACAGCGCAACCGTCACCTCGCCAAACGACGACCCGAACACCGCCAACAACACCGACTCGGTGAGCGTCACGGCGCAGTCGGCGGATGTCGCCATCAGCAAGTCGGTCAACTTCCTGACCCCGAACCAGGGTGACGACGTCACCTACGCACTCACGGTCGTCAACAACGGTCCGGACACCGCGACCGGCGTGACGGTCCAGGACCAGCTGCCCGCAGGCGTCACCTACGTCAGCGACGATGGCGCGGGCACCTACGATTCGGCGAGTGGCGTGTGGACCGTCGGGTCGCTTGCAAGTGGCGCGTCGACGACCCTGCACATCACCGCAACGGTCGGGACCAGCGATCCGGTGACCAACGCGGCAACGGTGGACGCCGATCAACGTGACCCGGACACCGCCAACAACAGCGCTGAAGCACTCATCGATCCCGTGGCGGCGGATGTCTCGATCACGAAGACCGTGGACGACACGAAGCCCGCCGTCGGTGACACCGTCACCTACACGATCACCGCCACGAACAATGGGCCGGACACCGCCACGAACGTGGTCGTGAACGACATGTTCCCGGCCGGCATCACCGTGCTGACCGCGACCCCGGCGGCCGCCGGAGCCAACGCGCTCGGCAGCTTCTGGACTGTCGGCTCGCTGGCGAGTGGCGACAGCAAGACCATCGTGGTCACCGCACGGGTGGACAGCCCGGATGCCCAGGTCAACACGGCAACCGTCACCGCCGACCAGTACGACACGGCGCCGCCCAACAACAGCGCCAGCGCGGCGATCTCGGCGGCCACGGCGGACCTCGTGGTCAGCAAGGTCGTCGACGACGCGGCACCCGCGAACCTCGGCGACACCGTCACCTACACGGTCCAGGTCACCAACCACGGCCCCGACGATGCAAAGAACGTCCAGGTCGCCGATGCGCTGCCGTCCGGCATGACGCTGGTCAGCGCAAGTGCGCCGAGCGGCACGTCCTACAGCGGCGGTGTCTGGGACATCGGAGCACTCCCCAACGGCGAGATGCGTGAGCTGACCGTCACGGCAACCATCGATACGCTCAGTTCGGTCACCAACACCGCAACGGCGACCGCCGGCACGGTGGATCCGGTGCCGTCCGACAACACCGCCTCGGCCGTCGTCGATGTGCCCGACACCGATGTTCGCGTCACCAAAACGGTGAATGCCGCCACCCCGCCGGTCGGCACCAACGTGACCTTCACGATCACGGCCACCAACGCCGGCCCCCTCCCGGCCACGGGCGTGTCGGTCGCGGACGTTCTGCCAAGCAACCTCACGCTCGTCTCGTCAACACCCAGCAAGGGCACCTACGCCTCCGGCGTCTGGACCATCGGCTCGATGGCAAATGGCGCTGTCGAAACCCTGACCGTGGTCGCGACCGTCACGAACGGCACGCCGCTCACCAACACGGCCACGATCTCGGCCGACCAGGAAGACGGCGCCACCTCCAACAACACCGCAAGCGCGGATGTGGACGGCCAGGTTGCCGGCATCGAGCTCACCAAGACGGTCGACAACAGCACGCCGGCCCAGGTTGGCGATCAGGTGACCTTCACGCTCACCCTCACAAACAACGGACCCGACGCCGCGACCAACGCCGCGGTGAGCGACAAGCTGCCCGCCGGACTCACCTACGTCAGCTCGTCGGCGAGCACCGGCAGCTACAACGCCGGAACGGGTCTGTGGACCGTGGGAACACTGGCAAATGGCGCCACCGAAACCCTGACGATCACGGCCACGGTCGACGTCACAACCAAGATCACCAACACCGCCACCGCGACCAGCGACCTGACCGATCCGACGGCGAACATCTCGTCGGCCGTCGTCGACATCCCGGAAGCCGATCTGGCGATCACCAAGACGGTCAGTGACGCGACGCCCGCCCCGAACGGTGTCGTCACCTACACCCTTACCGTGACCAACAATGGTCCCGACACCGCGACCGGCGTCGCCGTCAACGAGGCGCTTCCGGCCGGGCTGACCCTGGTCGACAGCCGTCCGAGCGGGTCGACCACCTACACGGATCCGACCTGGACGATCGGCACGCTCGCCTCCGGCGCCAGCGCAACCCTCGAAATCGATGCCCGCGTGACCCAGTCCGCGGCCATCACCAATACCGCGACGGTGTCGAGCGACGTCATCGATCCGGCGAGCGCCAACAACAGCGCGAGCGCCACCGTGAACGTGCCGGACGCGGACCTGTCGATCACCAAGACCGTTGACAAGACGGCGCCGTCCATCGGCGATCTCGTCACCTACACCGTGACCGTCGCGAACGCCGGTCCCGACACGGCCCCTGCGGTTGCCGTCGATGACGCCCTGCCTGCAGGACTCACCCTCGTGTCGGCGAGCGCAACCAAGGGCACCTACAGCGATCCCACATGGACTGTCGGTTCTTTGGCAAGCGGCGCGACTGCGAAGCTGACGATCACGGCGCGTGTCACCGACTCGAGCGCGATCACCAACACCGCCACCGTCACCTCCGGCGCAGCCGATCCCACAAGCACCAACGACTCCGACGCGGTCACCATCGACGGCCCCGACGCGGACCTGTCGGTCACGAAGGCCGTTGACGATACGACCCCCGCAATGAACGGCACCGTGACCTTCACCGTCACTGTTGCCAACGCGGGTCCCGACACCGCTCGCAACGTGGTCGTCAGCGACGCGCTGCCCACGGGCCTCTCACTCGTCGGCACCCCCACCGCAACGGCCGGCAGCTACAGCTCCTCCACCGGCACGTGGACGATCGCGGCCATGCCAAGTGGCGCAAGCGAGACCCTCACGATGACCGCGCGAGTCGGCGATCCGGCACTCCTCACGAATACGGCCACAGCCACGAGTGACGCGGCCGACCCGGATACGAGCAACAACTCCGACAGCGCCTCGGTGGACGTGCCAGACGCCGACATCGCGGTCACGAAGACCGTCGACAACGCCATCCCGAACCTCGGCGACACCGTCACCTTCACCATCACCGCCACGAACAATGGTCCGCTGGGTGCTCGCGGAGTCGTCGTCACCGACGCCATCCCCGCTGGACTCACCGTGACCCCGGGCGGGATCACCACGACTGCCGGCACGGTCAGCGGAAGCACATGGACCCTCGGGTCGATGGCAAATGGCGCCACCGAGACCATGACGGTCACGGCCACCGTCGACGCGGCAACCAAGATCACCAATACCGCCACCGTCACGAGCACATCGCTCGACGGAGACACCACCAACGATTCGGCGAGCGCCAGCGTCAACGTGCCGGATGCCGACCTTGAGATCAAGAAGACCGTCGACAATCCGAGCCCGGCACTGGGCGAGACCGTCACGTACACCATCAAGATCACCAACAACGGACCGGACGACGCGCACAACGTGGTCATCCACGATCCGCTTGCGGCAGGGCTTACCTACGTCTCAAGCACCCCGACGATGGACGGCCCGAACTCCTGGACGATCGGCGACCTCGCCAACGGCGCAAGCGCAACCGTCACGGTCAAAGCCACGGTCGACGACCTTGGGCAGATCACCAACACCGCGACGGTGACAAGTTCGACGATCGACACCACACCCGGCAACGGATCATCCGTCGCGAATGTCACCGTTCCCGTCGCGGACTTGTCACTCAGCAAGTCGGCATCGACTCCGAACCCGCGGGTTGGTGAGAACGTCACCTACGCCATCACCCTCACCAACGCCGGACCCGACGCCGCAACCAACGTGGATGTTGCCGAGAATCTGCCGGCCGAACTGGACTTTGTTTCTGCAACAGCAAGTCAAGGAACCTTCAGCGCCGGAACCTGGCACCTCGCCACCGTGCCCGTCGGTACCCACACGCTCACCATCGTCACCCGACCGAACACTGAGGGCGCCGTCGTCAACACCGCCGAAGTCATGGCGAGCGATACTCGTGATCCGGACAGTACTCCCGGGGACGGCGCCGGCGACGAGACCGCGCAGTCCACCATCACAGTGCGCCCGGCGGCGGCGGACTTGTCACTCAGCAAGTCTGTGAGCGCCAGTGCGCCGCGGGTGGGCGACATCGTCACCTACAACTTGCGCGTGAGCAACGCCGGCCCGTCGCGAGCGACCGGTGTGACCGTCGCCGATCCGATCGCGGCCGGCTATGTCTCGGCCACAGCAAGCCAGGGCACCTACGACTCCACCACCGGGGTCTGGGATGTGGGCGCGATCGCTTCGGGCTCAAGCGCCACGATCGCCATTCGCGTCAAGATCACCAAGACGGGCCAGCTCATCAACACGGCGGAAGTCGCCGCATCGGACGTGGCCGACCCGGATTCGACGCCGGGCGACGGCGACGCCACACAGGACGACATCGCGTCTGCGACGCTGACTGCGAGCCCGGCCATCATCCCGACCAAGCTGTCGATCTCGAAGACCGGTCCGAAGATCGTGCGCTCGGGCGACGTGTTCTCCTTCATCATCACCATCGGCAACACCGGAAAGGCCACGGCAACCGGCGTTACGATCACCGATTGCATCCCGAACGGCGTCTCCCTGGTGCCCGGTGGCTCCTACATCGTGCGAAACGGCCGTCTGATCTGGAAAATCGGCAATCTTGCACCCGGCGCCACCCGCAGCGTCCGTGTGCGCTTCAAGGTGGACCCGACGTCCGCCAAGCGCATCCGTGGCTGCATCGCATCCGTGGTTGGTGCCAACGCCCCGATCGCCAAGGACGGTGCGTGGGTTCGCATCATTCCGAAGAAGCGCGTACAGCGCTCGGCGGTGACCGGATGACCTGTGCGCTGGAAGTTCGTTTGAGCAGGCAAAAACCTGCGCTACCGTGTAGTTCGTCGCAACGATGATCGAAGAAGGTCGCTGAATGTCGCACTCACGTCGAATCCTGCGGGTCGCAACGACCGTGCTTGCCGCGGGAGCGGTGCTCGGCGTGACACAGGCTGCAACCGCCCAGACCACGACCATTCGGGTGCAGCCGCTCGGCGTGCGTCAAGGCGTGGTGGTGGGCTACCGGGCACAGTCGAAGACCGTCATCGTGGCGGTTGCGTCCGGCAAGATGAAGGCGATCCACTCGTTGCGGTCCGGCCGGACCGGCACTCGTGTGCGTATCCGCGGCATCAAGTGGGGCGCACCGATCAGCGGGATCAAGTGGGGCCGTGCACCCGGTGGCATCAAATGGGGCATCAAGTGGGGGCTGAACGGCACCCTCTCCTCGCCGCTCGATCGCATCGGCTCCACCAGCACGCTGCGAATCCGCGGCGTGGTCCTGACCCGCAGCAGGACGGCCATTGCCATCGCGACCACCGGTGGCGTGGTGACGATCATTACGCCGATGGCGCTGCCGGCAGTCACAGGCTCGCTTGCGACGAACGCCACCACCACCCCCAAAATGGGATCGATCGTGACCGTTCCTGTGCGCATCAGGTCCGGCATGTTGACGTCGTCGGCACCCGTGCGCGTCATCGGCACGGCCAACACCGTCCCGGTCTCCGGCGCCATCTCGCAGATCTCCACGACGGCGCGCACGATCACCATCGACGGCACCTCCGATCCGGTGCTGCCCGTCGAGATCACGATGGCGGTTCCGACCACCATGAACATCGGGGCCTTGTCAGTCGGTGACGAGGTGGTGGCCTCCTCCGTCATGGTGGCGGGTGGCGCCCTCAAGGCCGCCAGCATCGGCAGCAATGAGAGTTTCGCCGCGGCCAACGACCCGGGGCTGCAGCTTGTGGCACCCGCGGGCGCCCGTCCCGAGACCGTCGGGCTGATGACCGGTTTGGTGAATCAGGTGGATGCCGCGGTGTCCGTCGGCCAGATCACCGGTGCCACAGTGGCGAGCGCCACGACGCAGATTCGTTCCGTGCGCACGTTGGCCGAGGATGGCGACTTTGCCGGAGCGATCATTGCGCTCGACACCTTCAGCGCGACCATCGACGCCGGCCGGATCGGCGGCTCGGTGGCGCCACAGACGGCAAACCGCCTGACGCGGTTGGCGGCGGACTTGAAGACGCGCTTGCAGGACCCCGCGCTGCGATAGCTGGTCGACGTCCGTGGCGCCCATCCGTCCCGCCGGTCACGCGAGACGTCCGCCACAGCGTCGCATCCCTACCGCCGAGCGGTGGATTCTTGCCGGATCGCCTGCACCTGTGCGAGTGGCAGGCAGTTGACGATGCGTTCGGGGGCGGCACCCGCGCGGCGGGCCATCGCAATGCCGTAGCGGCGGACGGCCAGTTCCGTCGTGGAATGCGCATCGGTCCCGATGATCAGGCGAACCCCGCCGGCGAGCGCCCGCCGCGCCATGTCGGCGTTCAGGTCCATGCGTTTGGGTTGGGCGTTGATCTCAAGTGCCGTGCCAGTGGCGGCGGCGCGCTCGACAATGGCCTCCAAGTCGATCGGGTACCCCTCGCGCTTCCCGAACATCCGTCCCGTCGGGTGGCCGATCGCGTTGACAAACGGGTTGTCGATGGCGGCCAGGATCCGGTCGGTCAGCTGGCGCTGCGCCTGGCGAAACCCGGAGTGCAGACTGGCGGTGACCCAATCGAATCCGGCCAGAAGGTCGTCGTCGTGGTCCAGAGCGCCGTCTGCGAGCACGTCGACTTCGCATGCCTTGAGGACGGTGATACCGGGGTTGGCGGCGTTGATGGCGTCGATTTCGTCCCACTGTCTGCGCACCCGATCAGCGTCGAGCCCACGCGCCATGGCAAGGGCCTTCGAGTGATCGCTGATCCCGATGTACTCAAGTCCCAGATCGCGCGCGGCGCCAACCATGTCGACCAAACTGTCATGGCCGTCACTCCAGGTGGTGTGTACGTGCAGGTCGCCCCGAAGGTCCTCCACGGTGACGAGCGTCGGCAACAGGCCGGCCTCGGCTGCGGCGATTTCGCCGGTGTCCTCACGGAGCTCCGGATCGATTTCCGGCAAGCCAAGCAGCGCGTAGACCGCCCGTTCGTCGGCGCACCGCGTCACCTGACCGTCGGAATCGGACACGCCGTGCTCGGACAGTGATCGCCCCGCACGGACTGCGCGTTCGCGCAAGCGGACGTTGTGCGCCTTGGAACCGGTCAGGTGCTGCAACAGATTGCCGAACGATTCCGGTGGCGTAAAGCGAAACTCCGCGCGGATGCCGGCGTGGGTGGCCACGGCGCTGCCCCGCTCCCCGCTGGACAAGACCTCGGCCACGAGTCGGCTGGTGGCAATGGCGCGCTGCACGGCAGCCACGTCGGTAGTGGCCACGGCGATGTCGATGTCGTGAACCGTCTCGGAGCCACGTCGAAGCCCGCCCGCGATTTCGGCTCGCGTGACACCGGCCACTTGGCGCACCACCTCCACAAGCTCGGCCGCCAGCGGGTACGCGCGCCCGGCGGGGATGCGCTCATTCAGGTCGGCGCCGCGGGCAAGTGCGGCCAGTTGTTCGGTGACGGCGGTGATCGTCTTTGGGCCGATCCCGTCCACGGTGGCAAGGCGTCCGTCGGCAAGCGCTCCGCCAAGCCCCTCCAGGTCCACCACGCCGAGTGTCGACCACACTGCACGCGCACGCTTCGGGCCGATCTCCTGAAGACGTGCAATGGACGCAAGTCCCGCGGGGATGCGCTCGCACAGGCGCACAAGCGCCGCCATCTGGCCGGTGTCGCAGAGCTCCACGATCTTGTCCTGCAATGTGGAGCCGATGTCGGGGAGCTCCGTCGCACGCTGCGCGAGCGCCAGCGTGGCCACCGATTGCCGTTCCCCGCGAATGCGCGTCGCACCGCGACGGTAGGCCAGGATCCGATGGCGCGACTGGCCGCCCTCGATGTCGAGAAGGTCGGCGATCAGGTCGAACGCGTCGGCGATCTGGGCGTTGCTCGGCAGCTCGCGTTCGGTCATGTCCGCAGGCTACCGATGGCCATGCCGGGGATAAATGAACCGAGTGCGCCCGCGCGGACAATGACGGTGTGACGGCAGGGGTTTCGTCATGACCGACGTAGTCACTACAATCGCGAAATCACAGAGTCCTGATGGGGCGGGGGCAATACGTTGGGAATGTCACGCAATGCATGGGCAGTTGCGGGAGTGGGAGTCGCAGCGCTCGCAACCGGGTCGGCGTTCGCAGGAACGCAGTACGCCAATCGTGTCGACCTGGCCAAGCTCGAGCCGGCGCCGAACACGGCAGTGGCCACGGCACGACCGCTTGTCAGTTTCGCCACGCCGAATGCCGGCAAGCTGACCACGCTGAAGGTCACATTGGATGGACGTGACATCTCCAAGTCGGTGGGACGCGATTCGACCGGTCGCATGGTGGTCGCGACGAGTGCCCTGAAGGAGGGCACCCACACCATGGACGTCACCGTTGCGACCCGCAACATCTTCTCGCGCACCGTTCACCGCAAGTGGACCTTCGCAGTCGACACGAGCCAACCCAGTCTGCAACTGACCGCACCTTCCGGTGAGGCCACCAACAAGAAGTCCGTCGCGTTCGCCGGCAAGAGCGAGCCAGGGGCGAAAGTGACGGTCGACTGGAAGGGCGCGAAGCGCACCGGTTCGGCCTCCGCCATCACCGGATCCGACGGATCATGGGCGCTTTCGAGCAATCTCCCGGAGGGACGTTCCACACTGCGAATGAAGTCGGTCGACAAGGCCGGCAACACGCGAACCAAGACGGCCTTCCTCACGGTCGACACGGTTGCGCCGAAGCTCAAGATGGGGAAGCTCCCCGCGAAGCTGACCACGGACGATCCACTGCTCACCGGCGAGATTCGAGGCGATACTGCCGATCGTACGACGATCGGGGCCGAGATCAACGGTCGCGAAGTGATTCCCGCACGCGTCGGCTCAACCCTGCCGGGCACACCGACCCTGACGGTCGACGGCAACAAGTTCTCCATGTCCATGGGGGCACTTCCCCAGGGCAAGAGCACGGTCAAGGTGTTCGTGCGCGATCCGGCCGGCAACACGAGCTCGGTCACCTCGGAGGTCCTCGTGGACAGCACCGAGGAATTCGGCAGCAACGATCTGATGCCGGGCGCCATCGGCAAGGATGTCAAGACACTGCAGGAGCAGTTGAAGGCCCGCGGGTTCAAGAAGATCGCGCTCACCGGCGTCTACGACAAGCAGACCGAAGCGGCGGTGACCAGGTACCAGAAGCGCTTCAAGCTTCGCCAGTCCGGCATGTTCCTGGTCAAGACGCGCGAGAAGTTCGTGGGCCGCATCGTGATCGACCTCAGTGAGTTCAAGTTGCGTCTGTTTCGCGACGGCAAGGCCGTACTGACCTTCCCGGTTGCGGTTGGAATGCCGGCGTTCCCCACGCCGACGGGCAACTACTACATCGTCAACAAGCAGGCGGATCCGACGTGGACTCCGCCGCCCGACAGCTCTTGGGCGAAGGGCCTCGGCCCGATCCCGCCCGGTCCGGGCAACCCGCTCGGGACCAGGTGGATCGGCACGTCGGCCCCGCTGGTCGGCATTCACGGCACCAACGCGCCAAGCTCCATCGGCACGCGCGCAAGTCACGGCTGCATCCGCATGCGGATCGCCGATGTGGAGAAGCTGTATGACCAGGTGGCCGTTGGAATGCCGGTGCAGATGCGCTCGTGAGCGTGACCGATGTTCGCGCCGATGACTGGCAATCGGCGGTCCTCGGCGCCGAGGGGCTGGTGCTTGTGGATGTGTGGGCGCCGTGGTGCATTCCGTGCAAGCGCCTTGAGCCGATCATCGCGGCCATCGCCGACCGGCATGCGGAGCAGGCGCTCACGTGCGTGCGTCTGAACGCCGACGACGCGCCGCAGCTGGTGGCCGAGTACGCCCTGCTCAGCTTGCCGACAGTGCTGTTGATCCGCGATGGGCGGGTCCTGGAACGTGTGGTGGGTGTGCCAAAACGCGGTCGGCTGGACGATGCGGTGGCCACGCTGCTCGCCGAGGCGGATGCCTGACAGCTGGCTTCTTGCACAAGGCGGGTGTGCAGATTCTGTCAGTCGG
>Ga0209023_10007860_pt1 | contig 10817 bp, 5 predicted proteins | sample LakOneMetagenome_FD_187468 | JGI IMG/M metagenome (GOLD analysis project Ga0209023, IMG submission 187468) | Freshwater and sediment microbial communities from Lake Erie, Canada (SPAdes) (version 2) | ecosystem: Environmental > Aquatic > Freshwater > Lentic | place: Lake Erie, Canada | collected...
TTTTAGCCTCGCTGCTAACAATTAAATATACGCAATCCCTCATTCCCAATTTTTGCATTAATTCATTGATAACTACAAAATTGGGTTTTGCAGTTTTTGAATTGGGGTTGCGGTAATGAAAGTTATTAAATTTTTTAATGTGTTTAGAACTGCAGTTTTCCCTTGAGGAAAATGTCATCTAAGGGACTCATGATATTTACAAGATTCTCCCGGCGCACGTGCAGGTAACGCGTGGTAGTGTTGATGCTGAAATGGCCCAAAAGATCTTTAATGTATTTTATATCTACTCCCTTTTCTAATAAATGTGTGGCAAAACTATGCCGCAGACTGTGAAAACTGAGATCCTTTTTAATGCCTGCTTTTTCTTTGGCTTCTATAAATATACTTTGTGCAGTTCTGCTGCTCATGGGCTCACCGGGCTCCATTCCTTCAAATAAATATTGTCTGGGTCTGGGCCTGCAACTGCCAAGGTAATTTCTGAGTATGTCGAGTAGTACCGGACTTAACATTACATAGCGGTCTTTCTTTCCTTTTGAGTTGAAGACGAATATCTGCATTCGGTCGCTGTCAATATCTTTTAAACGTAACCCCACGACTTCGCTTACCCGAAGCCCGGCGCTGTATGCCGTAAATAAAATGGCTTTGTGTTTTTTGTTCTCCAATGCTGTAAATAATTTGCCGATCTCGTATTCGCCCAACACTTTTGGTAACTGGAATTGCTTTTTGGGCCTCGGTATCTCAAAAAAGAATTTGTCTTTTCGCAATACCTGTTCATAATAAAATTTCAGTGCGTTAAGGCGGCTGTGCAATGAGTTTTCACTTAACTGTAAAACGAGGGCACAATAGTGCATATACCTTTTTAATTCGGCTGCTGTAATATTTTTTGCTTCACGCTGGTTCAGTATTGCTAAAAATAATGAGAACTCTTTTTTGTAAGTGCGTATCGTGCTTTCACTGTACGATTTTAATTCAAGTTCGGTTACCAGGGACTGTAGTGCTTTTTTGTTTGCTTCATTGAGTGCAAATGAAGGATGAAATACTTTGAGATTTTTTTCAGCGGTTGGAATTTCTTCTTTGATAATGGTTTTTATTACCCTCGCAGGTTCTGCCGTTTCTGAATCTATGGCGTTCAAAATACTTTTAATTTCCTTTATCCGCCAGCCTTTGGGCAGGTTGTTCTTAAAATGCAGGTAAGCATTTTTATCACATGGTACATGCCAGCTCCACATTGTTTTGCTGAAACGCGACCCTGTCATTTTTTTGATGCATTGGTTCACCTGCTCGTCTGCCTCGAACTGCAGTTTTATACGGCGTTGGCCACGGTGAATGATGTAAGATGCTTCGATCGTTTTCATCAATGGATTGGTTTGGGATAAATGTAAATGGAATTGTTTTTTATTGACAGGGAAACGGGGTGATGTTTATTTAGTATAACCAAAGAAAATTCAGGGAAGTATGAGGTGCTTTATTGCTCCGGCATTTGTACAAAGCTCAACCTTCGTTGCGTCGCACACTTGTACTTCTTCTCATTACTAAACATTCGCGGTCTGACCGCTGCCGACCGTAAAAAGACGAAGATGTTATGCTGTACAAGAGGGCGATCCCGAAATAATCGGGACAGGCTGCCTGTGAAGCCGGGTTTTGATTTGAAGTTTGGGAAATAGAAATTATATTATTTAGCGTTCGCAAATCCCGGTCTGACCGCTGCCGCGGTGCCGACCGGGGGTACCAAAAAATAAATTCCCTCCGAGGAATCGGAGGGAATTCTCTTTAACCCTTAAAACAACCAACATGAAATCAGTTGAAATAATATCTATATATACGTAAGGGTTGGGCAAAAGGTTTGAAAATATTAAAATATTTTTAAAATAGTTATTAAACCGGTCTGACCACTAAGGTGGTGCCGACCGATTTAATCCCGGTCTGACGGCTATCGCCGTGCCGACCGGTCTATTAAGTGAGTGCCAGTTCGAGTACCTGGAGCATCGTTTTTACATAATGAAACTTGATCCCTTTTATGAACTGAGGGTTTATCTCATCCACATCTTTTTCATTGTGCCAGCATATAATGATCTCTTTTATACCCGAACGCTTGGCTGCCAGTACTTTTTCCTTGATGCCACCAACCGGCAATACTTGTCCACGCAGGGTTATTTCTCCTGTCATGGCCATATAGGGTTTTATTTTCCTGTTCGTAAAGGCACTTGCCAGGGAAGTCATCATGGTTATACCTGCACTCGGACCGTCTTTTGGAACGGCGCCTTCGGGTACGTGTATATGGGCATCTTTTTTATTGAACAAGGCAGGATCGATACCGGCTTTTTTGGCATTGGCTTCCAGCCATGTCAATGCAGTGCTGGCGCTTTCTTTCATAACATTGCCGAGGTTGCCGGTCAATTTAAGATCGCCTTTGCCTTCACTTAACTGTGCTTCAATAAAGAGGATATCGCCACCAACATAGGTCCAGGCAAGGCCCACAGCCACACCGGGCATATTGGCCATTTTATAGAGTTCATTGCTGTAACGCGGCTTTCCCAATATTTTCTCCACATCATTTACCGTAACAGTGGCTTTCAGTTTCCCTTTCATTACCAGTTCCTTTGCCTGGTAACGCATTACACTTGCCAGCTGGCGGTCGAGTTCACGAACGCCACTTTCACGGGTGTAATCTGTAATGATCTTTTCGAGTACGTTATCGCTTAATTTGAAAGCAGGAACATCCTTGGTTGAAAGACCATGCATTTCTTTTTGTTTGGGAACAAGGTGGCGCCTGGCGATCTCGATCTTTTCTTCAATGGCATAACCACTGAGGTCGATGATCTCGAGCCTGTCACGCAATGCCGGCTGAATACTGGCCAGGCTGTTGGCAGTTGCGATGAACAATACTTTACTTAGATCGTATTCAAGTTCCAGGTAATTATCATAAAATGTATTGTTCTGTTCGGGATCAAGTACTTCCAGTAATGCAGAAGATGGATCGCCACGGTTATCGGCACCAACCTTATCAATCTCATCGAGGATCATGACAGGGTTGCTGGATTTTATTTTACGGATTGATTGAATGATCCTTCCGGGCATAGCGCCGATATAGGTTTTGCGGTGGCCACGGATCTCGCTTTCATCATGCAAACCGCCAAGGCTCACCCGAACGTATTTGCGGCTGATAGCAGCAGCAATACTTTTACCCAGGCTCGTTTTACCAATTCCCGGAGGGCCGATGAAACAAAGGATCGGGCTTTTCATGTCGCCTTTTAATTTCAATACTGCTAGATATTCGAGAATGCGTTCTTTTATTTTGTCCATGCCGTAATGATCATGGTCGAGTATCTTTTTTGCTTTTTTAAGATCATAGGAATCTTCTGTGTATTCCTGCCATGGAAGATCGAGTAGCAGGTCGAGGTGATTGTACACAACAGAATAATCTGGTGTAGAAGGGTGCATCCTTTCCAGTTTCTCCACACCTTTGGTGAACATATCTTTAGCGGCGGCGGGCCATTTTTTTGTTTCAGCTTTTTTCTGCATTTCCTTTACCTCGGCCACATTATCGCCACCCAGTTCGTCTTTGATGGCTTTCATTTGTTGCTGGAGGAAATATTCACGTTGCTGTTTATCAAGTTCAGCACGTGTTTTTGTGGTAACCTTGTTCTTTAACTCAGCATATTGCAATTCGGTATGCATTAAGTTCATCAGCAATTCTGCACGTGCTTTCAGGTTGCTGATCTCGAGCAGTTTCTGTTTTTGCTTGAGGTCGCTGTTGAGGTTGCTGCTTACAAAATGTATCAGGAAAGAAGGGTTCTCGATATTTTTTAAGATGATGGCAGCTTCGCTTGGCAGGTTGGGAGAGAGCCCAACAATTTGCCCGGCCAGGTCCTTGATGCTTCCCACCATAGCTTTAAAATCGGGATCATTCGACTGGCTTTCGTCTTCCAGTAATTTGATCTTTGCTTTAAAATACGGATCTTCTGAAACGATCTCTTCTATTTTAAAACGCCTGCGTCCCTGTATGATGATCGTAGTGCCGCCATCGGGCATTTTTATCAGCTTTACAATTTTTGCAACGGTGCCGATATCTTCCAGGTCGCTTACGGTAGGTTCTTCAATGTTGCTGTCTTTTTGCGCCACAACACCTACCAATTTGTCAGCCTTATAAGCATCCGAAACAGCTTTGATGCTTTTATCGCGGCCAACCGTAATAGGTATCACCACTCCGGGAAAGAGAACGGTATTTCTCAGAGGTAATAAAGGTAATGTGTCCGGGATCGGTTGCCCATCGGCGTTTTCGTCATCTTCTTCCGTTAGCGGGATGATGGGCATGAATTCCATTTCTCCTTCCTCATTATTCAAATAAAAGTTTTTTTCCATAGTTTTTTGTTAGAAAGTCAATTTGGCAAAAGTAGTTAGTTAATACCGTAATTTTTAAGTGGAAGATATAATTGTCAAGTATGATGCCAGATGAGGGGTTGGAGATGCTGGATGCTGGATGCTGGATGCTGGATACTGGATCCGGTCTAAACAATCAGACCGGATTTTTATTGGATATTGAATTTTGTATCCAGCATCAATGTAAAATGGTGAGGATGTTTGCCGGGTTCACGGTTAAGATGACATCAGGATCGAGCTTTAAAGATCTGATACTTGTATTAGAATTAAGTGTTACTGTTCCGGTACTGATAACAACATCTGTATTAATATCCGGCACACTGCCGCAACTCCAGTTACCTGGCAGCTCCCAGGAAGTGCTGATCGCTCCTGTCCAGCGGTTCACAAATTTTATTGTAAACAGCTTGCTGTAATTTCCACTAACAAGACAACGATATTTGTATCCATACCATGAAGATGGGATATTGATCAGGTTAAGTGCTACTGTATTTACACCTGAATAATTTACGCCATTGATGATATTAGTAAAACCAGTGCCGGTATTTACCTGCCATTGATAAGAAGCCCCTGTGATATTTGATCGTATGGTTTTACTACCGTTGGGGCATAACTCGGCATCGGATCCATTTTGATTGATGTAAACAACAATGGCACTTGTATATTCATCAGCGAAGACGATATCAGGTTTGCCATCAGCATCCAGGTCGCCAACTGTACAACCGGTGGCAACAACGGGCGTTCCGATCAGGTACTCGATCTTTGGGGCCATTGACAGGTTACCCGTAGTACTTGTATTTTTGAGGACAGTAAAAGATTCATTGTTATTTGCTGAAACGATATCAGGTTTGCCATTGCCATCCATATCGTCAATGCTGACATTGGTTGGGTAGTGAACAAGGTAAGGAATAGCTGTTTCGATAGAAATATTACCCGGTGAACTCACATTTCTTCCAAGTACGATGGCGCTGTCTTCCTGCGGAACTCCAAAAAAACTATAATAACCTGCCGCCAGTATAATATCTTTTTTACCATCCGAATCAAGATCGGCTGTTGTTACATAACTTGTTTTTCTTCCTGCATCGTAGTTTGCCGCCGCTGTAAGATTTATCGTACCGATGCTGCTTGTATTCCTGAAGACTGCTACCAGGCTGGAATTGGTATTTGTTGCCAGTATATCCGGTTTGTTATCGCCGTCTATATCGGATACGCATACACTAAGTGCGCTCCCGTTCACGATCGGAATGAACTGGCGGTTAACGAATGAAATGGTGGAACCATTGCAGGCATTCTTAAATACATAAAAACCTGCATCACCGCATGCAACAGCGATATCGGGCTTGCCATCGCCATCGAGGTCACCCGTACTTACCTGGGTTGGATAATCACCGGCACTGATGCCAACTGATGCAGCAAATGAAATTGTGCCGGGCACACTGGTATTCCGGAAAATATCAATATCGGCATAGGTGCCAACGAACTGTTGGTTGGTGACTGCAACATCCAGTTTTCCATCACTGTTATAATCAGCAATGGCGATACTTGTAGACATACTGCCGGTTGTTTTAAAGCTTACACGTTTTGCAAAAGAAATGACCCCGTTCACAGTGGTGTTCCTGTAAACAGCAAAACTGTCATAAAAGGTTACATCACTGAGCACTGTTCCATGAAGCGGTACAATGATATCCGGTAAACCATCACCATCAATGTCTGCGATGTTTGCATCTCTCAGGTAATTCTGGTACCCGTCAAACTGGCTGATCTTTTTTATGAAAGTACCAAGCGTGATATCGCCGTCGGTAAAGGTGGTATTAAAAGGTTGTTTCGAATAAACGGTAAAACCATTTGTTGTAACTGAAATAGGCTGATAGGTAGCACCCGGAGGAACAGTAACAAAAAGCGATGTAGCGCTGGCGTTAGTTACTACAGCTTTCACCGCTCCAAAGTAAACGATATTATTTGCAGCAATTGGGCTGAAATTGGTTCCGGAGATCTTCACTAACTGTCCAACCGGCCCTGATAAAGGAACAAAAGAACTGATAGCCGGGGCAGTTGTAAATGTAAAGCCAGGCTGGGATGCAGAACCCGACGGACTGCTTATAACAACATTACCCGATGCTCCTGCGCCTACCATTGCCGTTATGCTTGTTGATGAAGTGATGTTGATAGAAGTTGCAGGAACACCGCCAAAAGTAACTGCAGTTACAGAAGATAAATTGGTGCCTGTTATGGTTACCGGGTATCCCTGGCCTGCAGAAGCCGGACTAAAGGAAGTAAGTGTTGGGGGATCATTTGCTTTATTCTTAAAAAATGCGATCGAGTTGATCTCACGCTCAAGTGTTATTATATCCGGCAAACCGGTATTACGCAGATCAGCAATGCCTAATTGAAAATTTTTAGCACCGGTATAATAATCAACCGCCGGGTCGAAAGATAAACTGCCATTGCTGATATTTCGAAATATGCTCACATTTTGAAGGACGCTGTATTGCGGGCAAACAATGTCTAATTTCCCATCGCCGTTCATGTCTGCCAATTGCACTCCCCATGGATTGCTGGTGCTGAGGCTTAACGGGCTGTCGAAAGAGATCGTTCCTCCGCTACTGGTGTTTTTCAAGACAGCGACCGCATATCCATTATAACTTGATACCACGATCTCCGGTTTACCATCGCCATCAAGATCTCCTGCTTCAATGGCAGTACCGCTGTAAACACTTCCAACATTTTGAAAAGCATCAAAAGAAATATTTCCTGTAGTGCTTGTATTATTTAAAACCAGGATATTATTGTTGCCATTCGTAACAACCAGGTCGGCCTTACCATTTCCATTTACATCACGCAGGGTTACATCTTGTGGATATTGCCCTGCCCCGAACAGCAAACCGTCGTTGAATAAAAAATTACCTCCGGAAGAGATATTCCTGAATACTGATATGCTATTGTTGGTTGTTGATATAATGTCGGGTTTCCCATCACCATCAACTTCACCTACAACAACACTATACGCTCCGGGAGCCGCAAAGCGTGCCGACAATACAAATGAAATAGAACCGCCGCTGGTTGTGTTCTTATAAACTGAAATGGAATCGAAGCTGTTGTTGGAACTTCCCACAACAATATCCGGCAGGCCATCACCATTTATATCGCCTATAGCAACAGAATATGCCTGCAGGGCATTGTCAATATCTGTACTTGTTGCAAAACTTATGGTAGAAGTTGTACTGGTATTCTTATAAACGGAGATCCAGGTATTTGAACTGATCACTACAAAATCAGTTTTACCGTCATTGTTTAAGTCACTAACCGCAATATCAGTTGGATTACCCGGACTAGGCATATTAGTACCCGGTGCAAAAGAATTTGTGGTAAAAGGGGCATTGGCACCTGGAAAAGTTACAATGAATGGTACTGCAGAATAAGTTGTCAGGGCTCCTGTTGTTACTGATACGGGTACATGCGGACTTGTTCCATAAGGCACTGTTACCGTTATGGCATTCGCAGTGGCATTGGAAACGACAGCTTTTATTCCGCCAAAATTTACGATGTTAAGAGAAGGGGTGCTGCTAAAACCTGTTCCGGAAATAACCACACTTGATCCAGCAGGTCCATTAGCCGGAACCAGTGCAGTAATAACAGGCTGAGCCATTGCCCCAAGGCACATGAAAAAAGTTATATACAGAAAAAGAACAACATTCCTCATAATGGAATTTATTACGAAAAATCCAGCCTTCATGGAAAACAAATTCAATTTTACTTACTAAAGTTAGGGAATATTTTATTGCATAAAGGAAGTCGTATTTTTGCCCGATGCAGATAGAATGTTCTCCCAATGAGTTAATGATATTTAATAAGATCGCGGACGCTGCCCGTATGTTAAATATGGAGTGCTATGTGATTGGAGGGTTTGTAAGGGATAAGATCCTGGGCAGGCCGACAAAGGACATGGACATTGTTTGTATCGGTGATGGAATTGAGTTGGCACATAAAACAGCAGAATCATTCAGGCCTGAACCAACGGTAAATTTTTTTAAGAATTTCGGAACAGCGCAGATAAAATTCAGCCTGCCTGGTTCTGATGATCCTTTTGAAGTAGAATTTGTAGGTGCCCGCAAAGAATCATATAATTACGACAGCCGCAAACCCGCTGTTGCAACGGGTACATTGGAAGACGATCAGAACCGCCGCGATTTTACTGTTAATGCACTTGCCATAAGCCTGAATGAAAAAGACGTGCCCGCCGGAAAGGCGGGTTTCGGTCAATTGCTTGATCCTTTCGGAGGTATAAAAGATCTTGAAAATAAGATTCTGAAAACGCCGCTTGCGCCCGACCAGACATTCAGTGATGACCCGTTACGTATGATGCGTGCCATCCGTTTTGCTGCACAACTTGGTTTTACCATTGAGGAAGAAACATTGTTATCCATTTCAAGAAATGCAAAACGAATTAAAATAGTAAGTGGTGAACGTATTGCAGATGAGCTCAACAAAATGCTGATGAGTAAAAAGCCTTCTGTGGGTTTTGATCTCTTATATAAAACAGGGATACTGAATATTATTTTTCCACAGATGGTAGCCCTTGCCGGTGCCGAATATATTGATGGCATGGGCCACAAGGATAATTTTTATCATACACTGCAGGTTGTTGATAATATTTCAGAAAATACAGATGATCTGTGGCTCAGGTGGGCAGCCGTTTTACACGATATTGCAAAGCCGCCGACAAAGAAATTTGAAGAAGGCCATGGCTGGACATTCCACGGGCATGAAGTGATTGGAGGAAGGATGGTGCCCAAAATATTCGCACAACTTAAGCTTCCGCAGAATGAAAAAATGAGGTTTGTAAGGAAGCTGGTTGAAATGCATTTGCGGCCGATTAGTCTAACGAAAGAGAATATAACAGATGCGGCTATACGCAGGTTGATATTCGATGCCGGGGAAGACCTTGAAGCATTGATGACTTTGTGCCGGGCTGATATCACCTCAAAGAACAAACAGAAAGTAAAACGTTTTTTAGAGAATTTTGAATTGGTATTGAAGCGTTGCGGAGAAGTGGAAGAGAAAGACCATATCCGCAACTGGCAGCCACCCATTAGTGGTGAAATGATCATGGCGGAATTTAATTTAACACCAGGGAGAACCGTTGGGGTCATCAAAAATGCAATAAGAGAAGCTATTCTTGACGGGTTGATCCCGAATGAATATGAGGCGGCACATAGGTTTATGATGGAGAAGGCGAAGGAGTTGGGATTGGGCGAGTAGTAAGTGGGTAATGGCTAGTGGGAAGCCATTATTGTATTAAATTTCTTTTCAGGTAGTGCAAGTTTATTGAATGAAAAATCGCGGCTGCCTACTTCCAACCAGCCACTAGCCATTACCCACTAGTCATATGTATTCGCTAAAAAAAAAATCCTACATTTGTCACATGGCTATATTAAAATTCAGGGCATATTGGGAAGACGATGAAAGTACTTATCGTGATGTGGCAATAAAACACACCCAGACCTTTTTCGACCTACACAATGCGATCTTAAAAAGTTTTGAGTTTGATAATAAACACAAAGCAACTTTCTACCGCAGCAACGACAGCTGGCAGCGTGGACGGGAAATATCTTTAGAGAAATACGATAAGGATTATAAAGCGGAGCCGCTTATTATGAGTGAAGTTGCTATTGGCACTGAGATCAAAGATCCCAACCAGAAATTCGTATACGAATACGACTTTAATAAGAACTGGCATTTCATGGTTGAACTCATCAATGTAGATAAGGAAGAAAGTACCAAAGTTACTTACCCGGTTTGTGTTCGTACAGAGGGTATCGCACCTTCACAATACGGTACCAAAGGACTTGTAGACAGCCGCCTGGCGGAAATGGAAGACAAGTATGACCTTCAGCCGGAAGCATTGAAAGATGGTTTTGGTGAAGAAGGGGAAGAGGGCGAAGGAGAGACTGCAGAAGCGGAAGATGATACTGTTGTTGATGAGTCTAATGATGGTTTTTAAAATACAAATGTGCTAATGTGCCGATCTGTTGATGTGCTGATTACAGCAGTTTTAGAATTCAATCAGCACATCAGCATATTATCACATAAGCAAATTAGCTAGTTAGAGTTCTCTACAAACTCAAAACTAATATATGAAAAAGACCTGCATTATCATTTGCGGCCCAACAGCAGTGGGCAAAACTTCCGTTGCATTGGCGATCGCCAGGCATTTTTCCACAGAAATAATTTCAGCCGACAGCCGTCAGTGTTTTAAAGAACTTAACATTGGTGTTGCAAAACCTTCTTCCGCAGAACTTTCGGCAGTTCATCATTATTTTATCAACTCACATTCCATTCACGATAATATCTCTGCTGCAGATTTTGAATTGTATGCATTGGATGCTGTACAAAATATTTTTGCCCGGAATGATGTTGCAGTAATGGTTGGCGGTACAGGG
>Ga0209023_10007861_pt1 | contig 10816 bp, 8 predicted proteins | sample LakOneMetagenome_FD_187468 | JGI IMG/M metagenome (GOLD analysis project Ga0209023, IMG submission 187468) | Freshwater and sediment microbial communities from Lake Erie, Canada (SPAdes) (version 2) | ecosystem: Environmental > Aquatic > Freshwater > Lentic | place: Lake Erie, Canada | collected...
GAGGTCACCTGACGTTCATCCGGCAAACCATTCGGATTGACGAAACGCGATTCCCGCATGCCGATCCGCGCTGCCGCTTGATTCATTTCGACGGCAAAAGCCTCAACCGAACCCGACACGCCTTCGGCAATGGTCACGGCAATATCATTGGCCGACTTCACCATCAGCATTTTCAAGGCATTATCGAGAGTGACTTCGGTGCCGGGTTTGAAACCCATTTTCGAGGGCGCCATGCGGGTGGCTTTTGCGGACACAACTAGCGGCGTGTTCAGCGTCATCCGCCCGTCTTTCACCGCTTTCAAGGCGACATAGGCCGTCATCAGCTTGGTGAGGGAGGCGGGAAACCACGACCGGGTCGCATCGTCCTGATGCAGGATCGAACCCGAGGCGACATCAATCACAACAGAGGGGGCAGCCTGCGCGCTCACGAATGGCGTCAGCAGGCCAAAAACCAGCCCAAGCTGGAGGGCGCGATGCGCAAGTCCCTGTCCACCCATCATCAAATACGATCCCGGTAGTTGAAAAGCCTGATCTTCGTAAGGCGTGCAGACCTCTCTCTACCGCCACGAATCACAAATGAAAAGCACAACACACAAGAACTCGGACACAGACATGACCAAGACCAAGGGTTAGCGCCACATACCCAAGCCTTTTGGCCTTTTCGTGGCGCAACCCAAATGAGTTCACCGCGAACTTTGCGCAGAAGCGCTCGTGAAACCTGCCTGTTCACGGCACCTGAGGCTGTTTGATAAGGTCGTATGTTGAGTTGGATAGCGTTGGTTTTCGCGAACCTGAGCGCAGTGGACTTATAAAACGACCCAGCAGCGCAGGGATGGCTGGAAAAGGCGCTATGCCGAGGCGAATGGCGTGATTGTTTCAGAACCAGAGCGGAGCGTACTTAGATGTACGTGAGCCCCGGAAGCTGAAACAATTGCGCTAGGCGCCCGGCAGAGTTAGCCTTTTAAAGCTATCCCTCAAGGGGCTTTGGCCTCGATGGCGAGCGCATGCACATTCCCCTTCAGCTCATCGGCAAGCAGATCGTTCACCAGACGATGCATGGCGACGCGGCTTTGGCCAGCAAAAGCGGGGGAAATGATTTTCACGCGAAAATGGCTCTCGCCCGAACCATTGTCGCCTCCGTGCCCCGCATGCTTGTGCGATTCATTGATCACTTCAAGAAGAGTGGGGTGCAGCGCTGCGGTGAGCTTGGCTTCCATCCGGCCTTGCGCCGTGGAAGAGGATGATCCGGTCATTAAACACTCCCGTAAAGAGTTCGTGTATTCTATGTAAACACCGGATCGGGCTGCGACCACCCCTCAGCCTCCCGAATGCCATGTCTTGTTTGATAAAATCAAAGACATGCTCATCACTCTTTGTTTGCCGCCTGTTGTTTTCGCAAAACCGGTATCCACTTTTGCGCAACATGCTCGTATGCTGGACCCATGGATCTCAATTCTCGCCTGTTCGACCGCATTCGCGTCAAGCCCGCGCAAAAGCAAGCGCCCCGGGCCAAGCACGCGCCGTGTTCTATTCCCAAATGTGATTCGCCGGGTGAGTTTCGTGCGCCGATGGGCCGCATGCGCGAGGGACAATACCTCTGCTTCTGCCTGGAGCACGTCAAGGAATACAACGCCTCCTATAATTATTTCAACGGCATGAGCGACGAGGCGGTCGCCAATTACCAGCGTGAGGCCATTGTCGGCCATCGCCCGACATGGACCATGGGCGTCAACCGTGCCGGCAAGAACTTCCGCGAAGATACCGTAAACCCGGCCGGGTATTCTGATCCGTTCAGCAATTTCCGCAGCCCGCATCACCGCCAGCCGGAAAAGAAGAAAGTGCGCTATGGCCTTGCCGCCATGAAGGCGCTGACCACGCTTGGGCTGGATGAAACGGCCGATTCTGTCGCCATCAAAAACCGCTACAAGGAGCTGGTGAAGCGCCTCCACCCCGATGCCAACGGCGGAGATCGCAGCACGGAAGACCAGCTGCGCGAGATCATTCAGGCCTATAATTATTTGAAATCAATAAAAATCGGCTGATTTTGGCCTGTTGCACGAGACGCCCGGCGGATCAGCGGAAAATCGCACAAAACCAGTCCTTCACGATTCCCTTGGGCGCCAACCTGCTCTAATCTCAAGTTCAACAGACACGAGAACCCGAACGACACCGCGCAAAAAGCGCGGCAACGGAGGATGGATGCAAACCGCGACGAAAAAAGACGAGGGTCACAACACCCCGAAACTGCCGGACACCAAAGTGTCTGTGCGCAAATTGTTTGGCATCGATTCCGATATGGAAGTCCCCGCCTTCTCGGCCACCGACGAACATGTGCCGGACCTTGATCCCGATTATCTGTTTGATCGCGACACCACCCTCGCCATTCTCGCAGGCTTTGCCCGCAATCGCCGTGTGATGATCACCGGCTATCACGGCACCGGCAAGTCGACCCATATTGAACAGGTCGCCGCCCGCCTCAACTGGCCGTGCGTGCGCGTCAATCTCGACAGCCATGTCAGCCGCGTCGATCTCGTCGGCAAGGATGCGATTGTCTTGAAAGACGGCAAGCAGATCACGGAATTTCGTGACGGCATTTTGCCATGGGCGCTGCAAAACAACATCGCGCTTTGCTTCGACGAATATGACGCGGGCCGCCCGGATGTGATGTTCGTCATCCAGCGCGTGCTTGAAGTCTCGGGCCGCCTGACCTTGCTCGACCAGAACCGCGTGATCAAGCCGCACCCGGCCTTCCGTCTGTTCGCCACCGCCAATACCGTTGGACTTGGCGATACGTCCGGCCTGTATCATGGCACGCAGCAGATCAATCAGGGCCAGATGGACCGCTGGTCGATTGTCGCCACGCTCAATTATCTGCCCCATGACAAGGAAGTGGACATCGTTCAGGCCAAGGTGAAACATTATCAGGGCACGAAGGAAGGCCGCGACACGATCAACAAGATGGTGCGTGTCGCCGATCTCACCCGCAACGCCTTCATTGCCGGTGATCTCTCCACCGTCATGAGCCCGCGCACCGTGATCACCTGGGCGGAAAATGCCGAAATCTTCCGCGATATCGGCTTTGCCTTCCGTCTGACCTTCCTGAACAAATGCGACGAGCTGGAACGCTCCCTCGTGGCTGAATTCTATCAGCGTTGCTTCGGGCAAGATCTGCCCGAGAGTTCCGTCAATGTCGCGCTGAGCTAAAACCACCCGGGGCAAAGCGTTCTGATCTTTGAACCCCGGGCCTTCACAACAGGGGATGCGAAATGTCGGATGTCATCACATTTAACCGCCGCGCCTTCGTCATCGGCTTGGCCGCCAGCGCTTTTGCTTTGCCAGCCCTCGCGCAAACGCCCGCCAGCATCCCCTCGTTCACGCAAAAAGACGCGAAAGCCGACCCCGCCAAACTCATCAAATTCATCCACGACAATGCGGGGGGTGATGTGACGCTGGATGTGCGCCTCGCCGTAAAATCCACCCACAAGGGCGTGGACAAAAAACTCATCTGGGATGATTTCTTGCTGCGTGTGCAGGATTCGCGCGGGGAAACACCCACCCGCATTCTGCTGCCCACCAATGGGGTTGAGGGCACCAAACAGATCATGAAGCGCGGGTTCTTCGAGTGGAAGGGCCGTTTCGCCATCAGCAATGAGAATGAAAACGAATTTCGCAACATCGCCCCCGACGCTTTGCCGGACGGGTTTGAAGGTTTTCTGCTTAACGTGACGCTCGGATAGGAAAAGGCGTGTCCATTTCAAACCGCAAAACGGGCGGCAAAACAGAAGCTCCGCAAGAGCCGTTCAAACGCGCGGTCGCCAGCGCCATGCGCGCCCTCTCGGCCAGCCCGGAACTCGAAGTCACATTCGCCCCCGATAAAGCCGCGCTGATTGGCGGAGCAGAGGGCGCAAAGGCGCGCCTCACCGAACCACCGCGCAAAATGACTGCCCATGACGCCGCCCTTCTGCGCGGGCAGGCCGATGCCATGGCGTTGCGTCTGGCCTGCCATGATCATGACATTCACCGCCGCCTTGTGCCGCAAGCTCCCGCCGCAAAAGCGTGCTTTGAAGCGGTGGAACAAGCGCGTGTGGAGGCTATTGGTTCAACCCGCATGGCGGGCGTTGCCAAAAATCTGACCGCCGTGCTGGAAGATCGCTACACGCGGTCGAATTTCGCCCATCTCTCAAACCGCAATGATGCGCCGCTGGAAGATGCTTTGGCCTTGATGGTGCGTGAGCGCCTGACCGGGCAAAAGCCCCCGGCCCAGGCGCGTCAGGTCGTCGATCTGTGGCGCGACTGGATTGAGGAACGCGCCGGTACCGATCTGGATCGCCTCGCGACCAACGTGGAAGATCAGCGCGTCTTTGGCAAAAACCTGCACAAATTGCTCGCCTCGCTCGATATGGCGGACGAGTCCAATATGGACCAGCAGGAGGATGAAAGCGAAGCGGGCAAGGACGAGCCGGATCAGGGTCAGGCCGAAGCCGAGGACGCAGACGGTCAGGACGAATCCGGCCAGTCGATGGATATGGAGCAATCCGAATCCAGTGCCGAAGATCTTGAGGAAGGCACGACGGACCCATCCGACGCGCCATCGGGCGAATTTGAGGATGAGGGGGACGCGGGCGACGCCGAAGAGGCCGCCGAATCGCGCCGCCCGCCAACCCATGCCGAGGCAACGCGCGGCTTTGACTACAAAGCCTTCACCACCAAAAACGACGAGACCATTGCGGCCGAGGACCTGTGCGAGCCTGAAGAGCTGGAGCGCCTGCGCGCCGCTCTCGACAAGCAATTGAGCAATCTCTCATCCGTCGTCGCGCGCCTTGCCAACCGGTTGCAGCGCCGCTTGATGGCCCAGCAAAATCGCTCATGGGAATTTGACCTTGAGGAAGGCATTCTTGATGCCGCCCGCTTGTCGCGCGTCATCATTGATCCGCAGCAGCCGCTCTCCTTCAAGCGCGAAAAAGATACTGATTTCCGCGATACGGTCGTGACCTTGCTGCTCGACAATTCCGGTTCGATGCGCGGGCGCCCGATCACCGTTGCCGCCACCTGCGCCGATATTCTGGCGCGCACGCTGGAGCGCTGCGGCGTGAAGGTCGAAATTTTGGGCTTCACGACCAAAGCATGGAAGGGCGGGCAATCACGCGAAGCGTGGTTGCAGGCGGGAAAACCTGCGACCCCCGGCCGCCTCAATGATTTGCGCCACATCATCTACAAATCCGCCGATGCGCCATGGCGGCGCGCGCGCAAAAATCTCGGCCTGATGATGCGCGAAGGCCTGCTGAAAGAAAACATTGATGGCGAAGCCTTGGACTGGGCGCACAAGCGCCTTCAGCATCGCCCCGAAATGCGCAAGATTCTCATGATGATTTCCGACGGCGCGCCGGTGGACGATTCAACTTTGTCGGTGAATCCGGGCAATTATCTGGAGCGTCATCTGCGCCATATTATTGATGAGATCGAAACCCGCTCGCCCGTGGAACTGATTGCCATCGGCATCGGCCATGACGTCACGCGCTATTACCGCCGCGCGGTCACCATTGTGGACGCCGAAGAACTCGGCGGCGTGATGACGGAAAAACTCGCCGAATTGTTCAGCGAAAAGCCGAGTATGAAAAAGATCAGCCCTGCACCACGCCGGCCTGCGCCTGTTGCCGCCGCGCCCCGAAAAGCGAAGGTTGTGGCGTGATCACCCCCATCACGGGCCGCACAAAGGCCCAAAGGAGACAGACATTGAAGCGGACGAAACGGTTTTTTCTCTTAAGTCTGAGCGTTCTCGCTTTAACCGCGAGCGCACGGGCGGAGGTGCCAACGCCAAAGCCCGGCCTTGAGAAAATCGACCATTTTGTCGTGATTTTCATGGAAAACCGCTCGTTCGACAATATTTTCGGCACGTTTCCCGGTGCCAATGGCATTGCCAATGCAGGCGACGCCGCCATTCAGGTGGATGCTGCGGGCAAACCGCTCGAAACCCTCCCCCCTGTGATTGACAGCCACCACCGCCCGCCCGCCAGAGACACGCGCTTCCCCGAAAATCTGCCCAACAAGCCGTTCCTCACGGAAACCTATGTGCCGGTGGATCAGAACACGCCCGATCTCGTCCATCGCTTTTACACCCAGCAAGCCCAGATCAATGGCGGCAAGATGAACCGCTTTGCCGCGATGTCGGACGCGGGCGCGCTGGCCATGAGCTATTATGACGGCTCAAAACTGCCGCTCTGGTCCTATGCCCAGCGCTACACATTGGCGGATAATTTCTTCCATGCGGCGTTTGGCGGCTCATTTCTCAACCATTTCTGGCTGGTTTGCGCCTGCACACCCAAATTCCCCGGCGCATCCGAGCGGCTGATCGCGAAAAACGTGCGCGAAGAAAACGGCAAATTGCTCGGCGACCTGGCCGTAACGCCGGATTTTTATGCGGTAAACACCCTGCAACCCGCGCAAGGTCCCTTTCAACCCGACGCGGACAAGGAGCGGCTTCTCCCCCCGCAGGAGGATGTCACCATTGGTGACCGCCTGATCGCCAAAAACATTTCCTGGGCCTGGTATTCGGGCGGCTGGGACGCCGCCGAAAGCGGCAACGCCCCAAAATTGTTCCAGTACCACCACCAGCCGTTCGCGGCCTTCAAAACCTTTGCGCGCGGAACGGAAGCGCGAAAGAAGCATCTGCGTGATGGCGCGGAATTCATGGAGGCCATCGACAAGGGAACCCTGCCGCAGGTCACCTTCTACAAGCCGGTGGGCGAGGATAATTTCCACCCCGGTTACACCAATCTGCTGCGCGGCCAGCAGCATGTGGCGGACATTCTGGCAAAAATTGAAAAGTCACCGCAATGGGGCAAAACACTCGTCATCGTCACGACCGATGAGAATGGCGGCCTCTGGGATCATGTCGCGCCGCCAAAAATCGACCGTTGGGGCCCCGGCACGCGCATCCCGGCTCTGTTCATTTCACCCTTCGCCAAAAAGGGTTTTATCGACAAAACCCAATATGACACGACATCGATTCTGAAAACGCTTGAAACGCGTTTTGGTCTGGAGCCGCTGGCCTCGCGTGATGCAGGCGCCAATGACCTGACCAACGCGCTGGATCTGAAATAACAGCCCGCCAAAACCTGTTTCGACAAACAGCAAAACCCGGCGTGAAATTCACGCCGGGTTTTAAATGTCTTCAAACCGAAGAAAGAATTAAGCCGAAGCGGCTTGCTTCTTTTCGATTTCGCGCTTGATAGCGCGTGCGCCGGATGACAGCTCGGCGTCCTTGGCCTTGGCCAGGAACCCGTCGAGACCACCGCGATGCTCAACCGAACGGAGCGCAGCAGCCGCAATGCGGAAGCGCACCGAACGCTGCAGCGTGTCGGAAATCAGGGTCACATTGACCAGGTTCGGCATGAACCGGGTACGGGTCTTGCGATTCGAGTGGCTCACAAGATTGCCGCTCTGCACACCTATGCCGGTCAACTCGCAACGGCGGGCCATGGCACTCTTCCTTTTTCGTTTTCATCCGTGAACGGGAACGTTCACGGGCCGGACAAGCCGGGTAAATTCATCGTGAGCCCGGATTAAACCGGAATGCTCGTGGAGTCTAGCGGGTTGTCAGTGCGTTTGCCCAAAGGCTCGCTCTGCGAAAATGAGAAGGCGAAACACCTTTTCACCAGACCACGCTCGATTTCTGGATCGCGGGTGTATAGTTGAGAGGAGCTTCTGCGTCAAGCGTAGGGCAAGCGATTCGCTTGTCATGAATGCGCCGGAATTGCCGAAGATTGTGGTCTTTCTTGGCGAATCGATCATCTCGCCTTTTGCTTAATCTGGTCCCGCTCATGATTCGTTTCCAACGCGCTGCTGCACTTCTTGGTTTTTCGCTGGCCGCTGCAAGCAGCTTGGCGGGCACCGCATGGGCCGACAAGATGCAGGCCCGCTATGCGGTGACGCTCGTCGGCCTGCCCATTGGTTCGGCATCAGCGGACGGTTCGATTGACGACACCGGCTACAAACTGGAAGTCACCGCCCGCCTCTCGGGCCTCGCGGCCATGGTGTCGAGTTCCAAGGCCGCTCTTGTGGCCACAGGGGGCGTTGGCAGCAATGGCGTTTTGCCAGCGACCTATGCCACCACCGCTGCCAATGACAAGGAAACCCGCACCGTGCGCATGGCCATGTCCGCTGGCACGGTGAAGGGCGTTGATATTTCGCCCCCCATCGAAGAGCAGCCGGGCCGCGTGCCGCTCACCGAAGCGTCAAAACGCAATATTCTTGACCCCGTCAGCGCCTTGCTGATGCAGGTGCCTGCTGGCCAGCCAATGCTCGGCCCCGCCTCCTGCCCGCGCTCTATTCCGGTGTTTGACGGGTACACCCGCTTTGACATCACCATGAGCTATGTCGGCACCAAAAACGTCAAGACCAAAGGCTATGCGGGTCCTGTCGTGGTCTGCGCCGTGCGCTACACGCCGGTTGCCGGTCACCGCCCCGATCGCAAGGGCACACAATTCATGGCCAACAATCGGAAGATTGAAGCCTGGCTCGCCCCGATCGAGAAATCGCGCATGATGGTGCCCTTCCATGTGTCGATGGCAACCATGGTCGGCACCGCCGTGATTGATGCGACCGAATTTAACATTTCCCCCTCGCAATCCGCGGCTGGGCGCTGAGTCACGACACTTGCATCGGTCCCAGAGCGCAGCGTGCTGCGAACGGCGCTGAGCGCGCTTTGTATCAGCGCGGCACAACTTGGTTAACGCCGCAGATCTGAACCTCTGCCTGTGGAGACCACAAACGAAGGCCGCTTGTGGCTTGCCACTTTCCATTCCCCACATCTGGTAGGGAACGGGCGGAGAACATCCATGAATCTCTGATTCGTCGCATCTGTGTTCTCAAACGTTCGCAAGCGTTAACGCGGGCGCGTTAAACAGGGCCAAAACTTGCTGTTGACAGAGGGACATTCCGACCCTTGTCCGGGTTGGCTTTGCTCGCATTCCGTAAAAGGATGAAATCGGAAACAAAACCACCATATGTCGCAAAGGGCCTTAGTCCTCACCCACATCTTGTACAGAACAAAAACAGACTCGTGGGATGTCGGCGATTCGGGCGCGATTCGTTCTGACCCCGTTCGAAGACTTAAAATCGTGACCCAGACCTGATTCATATTGAGACAGGTCAGCCCAAAAACCGATGAAACGACAGTGCTATGAATGTGCCTCCCGCTCGTCAGACATTGAAACCCGTGCGCGACCGGGTGGAAGGCGTCACAGCGATTCTGGGACCAACGAACACAGGCAAGACCCATCACGCCATTGAGCGCATGCTCTCCCATACTACCGGCATGATCGGCCTGCCTTTGCGCCTGCTGGCGCGCGAAGTCTACAACCGGGTCGTCGCCCGCATTGGCCCCGAACATGTGGCGCTGATCACCGGCGAGGAGAAAATAAAGCCGAAAAACCCGCGCTACTGGATTTCGACGCTGGAAGCCATGCCGCGCGACATCAGCGTCGCCTTTGTCGCCATTGATGAAATCCAGCTCGCCGCCGATCTTGATCGCGGCCATATTTTCACCGATCGGCTGCTGAACTGGCGCGGGCGCGACGAAACCTTGCTGATTGGCGCCTCCACCATGCAGCGCGCCATCCAGCAGCTGTTGCCCGGCGTTCATATTGTACAGCGCCCACGGCTTTCCACGCTGAGCTTTGCGGGTGAACGCAAGATCGCCCGCTTACCCCGCCGCAGCGCCATCGTCGCCTTTTCTGCCGAGGAAGTTTACGCGATTGCGGAATGGATTCGCCGCCAGCGCGGCGGCGCCGCTGTTGTGCTGGGCGCACTCTCGCCCCGCACCCGCAACGCGCAGGTTGAAATGTACCAGAACGGCGATGTCGATTACATCGTCGCCACCGACGCCATTGGCATGGGCCTCAATCTGGAGGTCGATCACGTGGCTTTTGCCTCGGATCGCAAATTTGATGGCTGGCAATACCGCCGCTTGAACCCGGCAGAATTCGGCCAGATCGCGGGGCGCGCGGGCCGCCACCTCAAAGATGGCACCTTTGGCACCACCGGGCGCTGCCCGCCGTTCGAGGAAGAATTGGTCGAAGCGCTGGAGGACCACCGCTTTGACCCCGTTTCTATGCTGCAATGGCGCAACACTCTTCTGGATTTTTCTTCGCTAGAAAATCTTGCAAAATCTCTGGACGTGCTTCCCCAGGAACCGGGGCTGACGCGCGCGCCGATTGCTGAGGATCAATTGGTGCTCGATATTGTCGCCAAAGATGAGCAGGTGCGCCGCGTCACCAAAACCACAGCCGATATCGCGCGGCTGTGGGATGTTTGCCAAATACCTGATTATCGTAAGCTTTCACTCACCGCCCATGCCGACCTGGTGCTCTCGGTCTATGGCTATGTGGTCCGGGCGGGGCGCATCCCGGATGAGTGGTTTGCCAGCCAGCTGAACCGTCAGAATCGCACCGATGGCGACATTGATGAGCTGTCCAACCGCATCGCACAGGTGCGCACCTGGACCTATATTGCCAACCGAACGGACTGGTTACGTGATCCTGAGCATTGGCAGGGGGCCGCGCGTCATATAGAGGACAGTTTGTCCGACGCTTTGCACGCGCGCCTGACCCAGCGATTTGTCGATCGCCGGACGAGTGTGCTGATGCGCCGTTTGAGAGAGAACGCAATGCTTGAAGCGGAAATCACCGCAACTGGAGACGTGATGGTTGAAGGCCAGCACGTCGGTCAACTTCACGGTTTCCTGTTCACGTCTGACCCACAGGCGTCGGGCGAGGCAGCCAAGGCCCTCAATGCCGCCGCGCAGGCTGCACTCGCC
>Ga0209023_10007862_pt1 | contig 10815 bp, 9 predicted proteins | sample LakOneMetagenome_FD_187468 | JGI IMG/M metagenome (GOLD analysis project Ga0209023, IMG submission 187468) | Freshwater and sediment microbial communities from Lake Erie, Canada (SPAdes) (version 2) | ecosystem: Environmental > Aquatic > Freshwater > Lentic | place: Lake Erie, Canada | collected...
CGCCCCGAAACAGCCCGGTCAGCCTCCGCAGCGGCTTGGTGACGCGCCACGACGTGCTCTGCTCGATCTCGGCGTTGCGCTCCTCGAGCTGCTCGATCCGCTCCTCGAGCTGAGTCAGGCGGAGCTCCCAGATCAGGCGCCCGGCCCCTGCGGCCAGTCGGGTGGCCGCGAGTTCGGCCTCGGCGCGGCGCGCCCGGTCTCGCCAGTCCTCGCTCGGCGACGGCAGGCGGTGCGCCCACTTCTCGGTCAGCTTCATGTGCGCGTTGATCCAGCCCTCGGGCTCGTTGATCAGGTCCAGCGAGTGGTGGTGGGCGACGTTGAGCGGCGCCGTCACGACCTTCTTGCCCGCGTCCCTGGCCTGCATGCAGATGTCGAAGTCGTAGCCGTGAAGAACCCCGCCGATCGATTCGTCGAACCGCAGGTTTTCGATCGCCCAGGGCGAGAACGCGATCACGAAGCCGTCGATCGTGTCGACCTCGCCCGGCTCCGCGTACTCAGGGATGCTGTCGGGACTGAAGCTGAGCCCGGGCAGCTCGCCGCCGCCGTAGTCGTCGAAGCGGTGGGTGAACGAGGCCCAGGTGACCGAGCCCTCCCACCAGGCGATGCTGCGGACGTCGATGGCGCCGGCGGCCCCGACCAGCGCGACGTCGGGGTCGGCGAGCGCCTCGCGGACGTTCGGCAGGAAGTCGTCGTCGAGAATTTCGGAGTCCTGGTGGGCGATCACGAGCCCCTCGAGCTCCTCGCCCCACCGATCGGCGGCGAGCTCGAGCAGCATGTTGTAGCTGCGGAAGACGGAGCCGACTGCCAGACGAGGCAGGATCTCGGTGTCGGGCTCGGCGGCCCGCTCGAAACCGGGCGCCGCAAAGCGGCGGTAGGTCCCCTCGTCGGTTATCGCGCATGCGAAAGCGAACATCGGCCCGGCGGAGGTTAGCCCCACGGGGGCTGAGATGATGCAGCCATGAAGATCACTGGGGAGCGGGTGGCGAGCCCGGAAGGAGGGTTCAACCCGACCTGGCAACGGCACGTCGCCGCCTACAAACTGGCGGAACAGTTCCTTCCTGACGGCACGGTTCTCGACCTCGGTTGCGGGGTCGGCCACAGCTACCACCTGCTCGAGCCGCGGACCACCGTGGGAGTCGACATTGACCCCGCCGCGCTGGCGGGACAGGACCGCGAGACGGTCGTCGCCGACATGCGCGATCTCCCCTTCGCCGACGCCTCGTTCCGCTCGGTCCTGTCGGTGCAGTCGCTCGAGCACGTCCCCGATCCCGAGCGCGTCCTCGCCGAGGTCGCGCGCGTTCTCGACGACGGCGGGACGGCCGTCTTCGTCACCCCGAACCGGCTGACCCTCGGGCGACCGGACGAGATCATCGACCCCTACCACTACATCGAGTTCGATCACCGGGAGCTCGGCGAGCTCTGCCGCCCCTTCTTCGCCGAGGTGGACGTCGCCGGCCTGTTCGGCTCGAGCCGCTACATGGAGATCTTCGACTCCGAGCGGGAGACGCTGGACCGTCTGCTCGCCAAGGACCCGCTGCGAGCCCGGCGGCTGGTGCCGATGCGGGCCAGACAGCGGCTCTACGACACGATGCTGAACAGGCACCGCCGGGACGAGGATCCACGGGCGAAGGCGATCACGGCCGACGACTTCGAGCTTCGCGATCACGAGCTCGAATCGGCCCTCGACGTCTGCGCCGTCTGCCGCACGCCGGCGCGATGAAGCCGGTCTCCGCCTGTCTCTGGTGCGGCGCACCGCTTGGACCCGACGCAAGGCGCGCCGGGGGTAGGACGACCTGTCCGCGTTGCGGCTCGCAGACGACCGACCCGGCCCCCGACGCCGCCGAGCTCGAGGCCGCCTACGGCGACTGGTACCGCCCGGCCGACGGCGCGAAGCGCTATCACCTCGGCGGCGACGCCTTCCTCGGGCGCTCGCGGGCGCTGCTCGCCGGCCGCCTCGACGCGGCGGCGCCCCCGGGCCCGATCCTCGACGTCGGCGCCGGCGACGGGTCGCTGCTCGACGCGCTCACGGCGCGGGGCCGGAGGGTGACCGGCCTCGAGCGCGGAGCGATGCGCGCGGACTTCGTCGATCTACCGATCGAGGACATCGAGGGAGACGACAGCTGGGCCGCGGTCGTTTTCTGGCATTCGCTGGAGCATCTCCCCCATCCGCGCGAGGCGATCCGGCAAGCCGCGCGGCTCCTCGTTCCCGGCGGTGTAGTCGTCGTCGCCGTCCCGAACGTCGACAGCATTCAGGCCCGGCTGTTCGGAGATCGCTGGCTTCACCTCGACCTTCCCCGACATCTCGTCCACCTGCGGACCGCGAGCCTGCGAGAGGGCCTCGAGCGCGACGGTTTCACGGTCGGCGAGGTCTCGAACCTGCGGGGCGGCCAGAACGTCATCGGCTGGCTCGATGGCCTCGTCGCCCTGCTCCCCGGCGGCCTCGACTTCTACCAGGCGATGCGCAAGCCGGAGGCCCGCAAGCACCCGATGACCAGGGCCCAGCAGATCCTCGCGATCGCGGCGGGCGTGGCGCTGGCCCCGGTTGCCATCCTCGGAACGCTCGTCGAGGCCGCCTCCGGCCGCGGCGGGATCGTCTACGTTGAGGCCCAGCTTGGCTGACGCGAACGGCACATCGCGGTCGAAGGTCGTCGTCGTGATGCCGGCGCGACAGGCGGCGGCGACGCTCCGCCAGACCGTCTCCGAGATCCCGCTCGAGCACGTCAGCGAGATCATCCTCGTCGACGACTCCTCGACCGACGAGACGGTCGAGCTGGCCCGCGAGCTGCCGCTCGAGGTCGTCTGGCACCCGCATCAGGTCGGCTACGGCGGCAACCAGAAGACGTGCTACATGCAGGCCCTCCACCGCGGAGCAGACGTCGTGGTGATGCTTCACCCCGACGGCCAGTACGAACCCGGGCTGATCCCCGACATGATCGCCCCGATCCTCGCCGGCGAGGCCGACCTGGTGCTCGGCTCCAGGCTCGCGATCCCGGGCGCGGCGATCGCGGCCGGCATGCCCCGCTGGAAGTTCTTCGCGAACCGGTTTCTGACGACCATCCAGAACGCGATCATGGGTACCGACCTCACCGAGGCGCACACCGGTTATCGGGCCTACTCGCGCGATCTCCTGCTCGGGGTCCCGTTCCTCCGAAACTCGCTCGATTTCAGCTTCGACGCGGAGATGCTCTACCAGGCGGCCGAACTCGACTTCCGGATCGCCGAGGTCCCGGCTCGCTGCCGGTATTTCGAGGAAGCCTCGTCGGTCGGGTTCAGGACCGGGGTGGTCTACGGCCTCGAGACGGTCTGGCAGGGCGTTCGCGTGCTGCTGAACCGGAGCGGGCTTCTGCCCTCCCGGAAGTACCGGCGCTGACCGGGGCTCGCGGATGACCGACGGCGCCTCCGTGATGCCGAAGAGCCATCAGCGGTTCCCGCTGTTCGACTCGCTTCGAGGCTTCGCCGCGATCTCGATCCTGCTCGTCCACACGGCCATCTTCACCGGCGGCTTCAGCGACACCTGGCACGGCCGGATCGTCGCCCACCTCGACATCGGCGTGCCGTTCTTCTTCCTGCTCTCGGCCTTCCTCCTCTACCGCCCGTTCGTCGCCTCCCGCCGCGAGGACCGGGATCGTCCGGCCTTCTCCGGCTATGCCCGCCGCCGGTTCCTGCGCATCGCTCCGGCCTACTGGGCGGTGCTGACGATCGCCGCGGTGGTCCCCGGCATGGCCGGCGCGTTCAGCGGCAACTGGTGGGTCTACTACGGACTGCTCCAGAACTACCCCGTCTACACGGCCAAGGGAACGTGCGCCGTCGACACCTACCGGTGCGCGATCCCACCCTCCTGGAGCCTCGCAATCGAGGTCTTCTTCTACGTGCTCCTGCCGTTCTTCGTGCTCCTCATGGCGGCGCTCGCCCGACGCTGGCGGGCGGGGTTCGTGGCTGACGCCTGAGGTCGCGGTCGTCGCGATCCTCTCGCTCGCCTCCTTCTGGATCCAGAGCCGCGTGCCCATCGACGACCTCTCGACGGTCCTCTTCTTCTCCCCCATCGGCCGGGGTTGGTGGTTCGGGCTCGGACTGCTGCTGGCTGCCTTCTCGGTCTGGGTCGGCGAACAGGACCGGACCCCGCGCGTCGTGGTCGCGGTCGAGCGCCATCCCTGGGCGCTGGTCGGTTCGGCGATCCTGGCGTACCTGCTGCTGGCCTGGTTCGTCCTCGAGCCGTCGCCCACGGGGGCCTTCCCGATCGGAGACCTCGGTCGCTACTTCACCGAGTACGTCGCGTTCGGGCTGATCGCCCTCCTGTTGGTCCTGCCGGCAACGTTCAGCGGCGATGGTCCCGGGCTCTACCGGAGGCTCCTCCGCCATCCGATCCCGACCTGGCTCGGGGTCGTCTCCTATGGAATCTTCCTGTGGCAGTTCCCCGTGCTGGTGGCGGCGCTGGATCTGGGCGCCGCGGATTGGTGGCCCGCACACGCGTTCCTCGTGGTCGCAGCGGTCACCCTCGCCGGGACGATCGTCTGCGCCGCGATCAGCTACTACGCGCTCGAGCGTCCCCTGATGCGCTGGGGCCGACGATCGTTCGGCTCGCCGCCGCCCCAAGGTCCGGTCGACCCCGCGAGGCCCGCGACGTCGGAGAAGCCCGCGACCTCTTAGACTGCCGCGTCCGAATGCGCGAGTCGAGCCCCCAGACTTTCGAGGAGAAGCTCAGCCACCTCAGGGAGCTGCGCGACGCCGCGATCAACTCGGCCTCCGAGGCCGCGATCGAGAAGCAGCACGCCAAGGGCAAGTTCACCGCCCGCGAGCGGATCGAGAAGCTGCTCGATCCCGGCACCTTCGAGGAGCTCGACACCTTCGTCCGCCACCGGACCTACGACTTCGACATGCAGAAGAACCGGCCGTGGGGCGACGCCGTCGTCACCGGCTACGGCCAGATCGACGGTCGCACGGTCTTCGTCTTCAGCCAGGACTTCACCGTCTTCGGCGGCTCCCTCGGCGAGGTCATGGCCGAGAAGATGGTCAAGGTCATGGACATGGCCGCCAAGGTCGGCGCTCCCGTGATCGGGATCAACGACTCGGGCGGCGCCCGGATCCAGGAGGGCGTCGTCTCGCTCGGCGGCTACGGCGACGTCTTCGTGCGCAACGTCCAGTGCTCCGGCGTCATCCCGCAGATCAGCGTGATCATGGGCCCGTGCGCCGGCGGCGCCGTCTACTCGCCCGCCATGACCGACTTCATCTTCATGGTCAAGGAGACCTCGCACATGTTCATCACCGGCCCCGACGTGATCAAGACGGTCACCGGCGAGGAGGTCGAGTTCGAGGAGCTCGGCGGGGCGATGACCCACAACACGAAGTCCGGCGTGGCCCACTTCGCCTCCGAGGACGAGGAGACGTGCCTCGAGGACGTCCGCCATCTCGTCGGCTTCCTGCCTTCCAACAACCTCGAGATGCCGCCGCGGGTCGAGCCCTACGACGACCCCGAGCGCATGGACCCGGAGCTCGACTCGATCGTGCCGGCCGACCCGCAGAAGCCCTACGACATGCGCAACGTGATCTCGGCCGTCGTCGACGACGGCGAGTTCTTCGAGGTCCACGAGCACTTCGCCAAGAACATCATCTGCGGCTTCTCGCGTCTCGACGGCTTCCCCGTCGGCATCGTCGGCAACCAGCCCATGCACCTCGCCGGCGTCCTCGACATCGAGTCGTCGGAGAAGGCCGCGCGCTTCGTCCGCACCTGCGACGCCTACAACGTCCCTCTCGTCACCTTCACCGACGTCCCCGGCTTCCTTCCCGGCACCTCGCAGGAGTGGAACGGGATCATCCGCCACGGCGCGAAGCTCCTCTACGCGTTCACGGAGGCGACCGTCCCGAAGCTGACCGTCGTCACCCGCAAGGCCTACGGCGGCGCCTACGACGTCATGAACTCCAAGCACATGCTGGCCGACTTCAACTTCGCCTGGCCGACCGCGGAGGTCGCGGTCATGGGCCCCGAGGGCGCGGTCAACATCATCTACCGCAAGGACCTCGCCCAGTCGCCGACTCCGGAGGAGCGGCGCCAGAAGCTGATGGACGACTACAAGGCCCGGTTCGCCAACCCATACTCGGCGGCCGAGCGCGGCTACATCGACGACGTGATCGAGCCGCAGCAGACCCGCCCGAAGCTGATCCGCGCCCTGCACACCCTGCAGACCAAGCGCGTCGCCCAGCCGCAGCGCAAGCACGGCAACATCCCGCTCTAGGCGGCGGTCGGGCTCCGGAATCCGCCGATCACGGCGTCGGCCCAGGCGCCGTCGCACCGTGCGGGATGTCGAAAGCCTCGATGAGCAGCGGCATGCTCCCTTCGAACGAGCGCTGCTCCACGGGGGGTTCGCCGTCCAACTCGAGGGCTGATCGGATGAGTTCGACCAGCGGCGTCGTTCCGACGAGGAACAGCCGGGACCCGGCGGCCATCGTGTAAGCCGCCTGCACCTCCTCGCCGGTCGCCGAGTCGACTATCTGGTGCGGCTTTCGCAACTGGATGTCCAGCGAATCGAAGGCCGGGATCGGCTCGCCGTCGGCCTGCAGGCCACCGAGGCCGGCGATGTCGAGGACGACGTCGTCCGGGCCGACGGTGGCGTCGATGTAGGAACCCGCCTCGTCGTAGTGCATCCGCTGATAGTCGGGATCGAGCCCGCGCACCGCGCCGAAGGCGAACGCGCCGACGACGAGAACGGTCGAGACGACCCGGGTGACGAGCGGCCCGGCGCAGAGCAGTGCAGCGATGCAGATGAGCAGCCCCGGCGCTGACGTCGCCAGGTTCCGCGGTAGGAACTGATCGCTGGAGAGAAGGCTGACCAGCGCGACGCAAACGGGGGCGGCGCAGGCGACGGCCACCAGCAGAACGAGGTCGCGCGTCCTGGAGGGTTCGGTGCCGGCATCACCTGGCTGGCCCCGACCACGCCACCCGATGACCGCACCGACGGCACCGACGGCGAGCCCGAGGAAGAGCGCCAACTCGACGCCGAGACCCAGGTAATCGCGAACCGTGAAGGCCGGGTTCGCGAACGCGAACTGCCCGGTGAAAGCGACCGCGTTGTGCCATCCGAAGGGCGCGAATCTGCCGATGATCCCCTGCGAGGGCGAGCCGAGATCGTCGATCAAGCCTGGGAGCCAGGGCAGGAATGCCACCGCCGCCGCGACGTTGGCCAAGAGGACCGGCCTCCGGGACGCGGGTACGAGCACGAGGACCCATGCGAGCTGCGCAAGCAGCACGTATGCCGAGGTGTAGTGCGTGTACATGGCGGCGCAACTCGCCGCCGCGTAACAGGCCCACCACCGAAACCGGTTGTCCTCGACGGCGAGCAGGAGGCACAGCGTGGAGAGCGACACGAACATGATCGCCAGCGAGTAGGCACGTAGCTCGATCGAGAACCAGGTGAGGAACGGGCTGAGCGCGGCGAGGACGGCTGCGGTCACGGCGACCCGGCGACCGAGGGTGCGATCGCCGATTGCGTAGACGATCGGAATCGTCACGATGCCCGACAGCAGAGACGGAAGCCGCAGGACCTCGGCGGAATCGCTGATCCTCCCCGCGAGCCACGCCAGGATGGTGAACAGGGGCGGTGTGATCTCCTCGTCACCGCGGACGAAATCGAGCATGCCGCCGAAGGTCGGGAGGGTCGCTTCGTGGTAGCTCCACATCTCGTCCGTGATGAAGCTCTGGTCGATCTGGGCGATGCGCAGCCCAGCGCCGAGCAGGACGACGAGCCCGATCGGCAGGTACGCCATCGGGTTGCGCCCCCGGGCCGCCGAGGAACCCGGGGTCTCAATCGATTCGGTCATTGGAGAGGCTCATCCTAGGCCCGAGACCCGCCTCACCACCATGACCTAGACTGGCCTCCGTTGGCTTCGGGCAGCCCTACCGATATCGGAGGGGACAGGGACTCCGATGAAGGTGGCGGTTCTCGCACCGCGCCCTCGGTGAGCGTTGTCCTGCCCGCGCTGAACGAGGAGGCGAACATCGGGCCCATGATCGAGGCCACCGCGTCCGCGCTGACCAGGCTCGATCTCGATCACGAGATCATCGTCGTCGACGACGGCAGTACGGACTCGACGCTGACCGTCGCTCGGAGCCACGCCGCTTCGTTCCCCCGGGTCGTCGTCTTGAGCCATGGCTCGAATCGCGGCTACGGCGCCGCGATTCGCACCGGCTTCTCGACGGCCGCGAAGGACCTGGTTTTCTACACGGATGCCGACCGCCAATTCGACGTGGGCGACCTCGAGGGCTTCCTGCCGTTGATCGCCGACCACGACCTCGTCATCGGGTTCCGGATCGACCGCAACGACCCCATCGTGCGTTCCATCTTCTCCTGGGGCTACAACCGCCTGGTCGGATTGGCGTTCCGAATCCAGGTCCGGGACGTCAATTGCGCGTTCAAGCTGATGAGACGGGAGGCGCTGGAGAGGATCCAGCTTCAGTCCGACGATTTCTTCATCGACACCGAGATCATCGCCGCCGCCCGAAAGTGCAACTTCCGCATCGCCCAGAGAGGGGTCCGTCACTACCCGAGGGTCGCCGGCACGACCACGGTGCGGGCGAGTGACACCGTGAGAACGCTGCGGTCGGTATTGGTCATGCGGAAGCGCCTCTCCTCCCCTGCGTCGCGGACTCTCGGCTAGGCATGTCGGCCGTGGAAAGCGAAAACAGGTTCGTCACCCGCTCGCGAGCGCTGTCCGACCGGCTGCTGGAGCCGGTCTTCGCCGAGCGATTCGCACGTATCGCGCTCGGCGCCGCGACGGCGATCTATGCGGTCCTGGTCCTGTGGTTAACGCGAGGGGCGACCTTCACATTCGAGGAGCTCATCTACTTCGGCACCAACACTGGGCTCGACCCCGGAGACATCCTCCGTCCATACGACTCCGGCGGCCACCTGATCGCAGTGACGCGCCTTCTCTTCGATGCGGGCCTGAGGGTCTTCGGCGCCGACCAGCTGCCGTTCCAACTGGCCGTCATCGTGCTCTCGGCAACGACGAGCTGGCTTCTCTTCGTGCTCATCAAGCGCCGGGTCGGCCCGCTCCTCGCGCTGGCGGCGGCAGTCCTCATCCTGTTTCTCGGCACCACGCCGGAGGTCATCCACGGGTGGACGACCATGTGGGTGCAGGCGACCGCGGCCGGGCTCGGCGCGCTGGTCGCGCTCGACAACAACAGTCGCCGGGCCGACATCGTCGCGGCCGTCCTCCTGGTCGTCGCGATCCTCTCGTTCTCGGTCGGAGTGGCCTTCGCCATCTGCGCCGGGGTGATGATCGTTGCGAGGGGGGAGCGCCGACGGCTCTGGGTCGCGGTCGTCCCCCTGGTCCTCTTCGCCGCCTGGTGGCTGTGGGCGCAGAAGTACGGCGGTGGCGGCCAATCCGCCGAGAACATCCTTCTCGCTCCGACCTGGGCGGCAGACTCATTCGCAGCGGCTTGTGCCGCGTTGAGCGGACTGGGCGTCGACCTGACGGACGTGCCGAGCCTGTGGACCATCGATCTCGGGTGGGGGCGGATCATCGCCGTCGTCGTCCTGATCGCCGCCGGCCTCGGGGTGAAGCGACATGGCTGGACGCCGCTTCTGTGGGGAGCCATCGCGTTCGTCCTGGTCCTCTGGCTCGGCCAGGGCCTGCTTTACAGCCGAGAGCCCCTCTCCGTCCGGACCCCGGACCTCGATCGCTATGCCTATCCGGTGGCGATCGGAGTGCTGCTCGTCCTGGCCGCAAGCTTCCAGGGAGCTGTCCCGACGCGCCGCATCCTGCTCGTGGTCGCGGCGCTCGCGGCATTCGCCCTTCCGGTCAACCTCTGGCAACTCCGGGAACGCGGCAACCAGATTCGCGAGGAGTCGGATCTGGTGAAGGCGCGTTTGGCGGTCGTCGACCTCGAGCGTGACTTCGCCGCCCCCGACAAGTTCCCCGTCGGTCCCGAAGGCGGCGTGGTCACGATCGACGTGGGTACGTACCTCGCCGCCTCCGACCGCTACGGATCTCTCGGATACTCGACCTCCGAGCTCGAGACGGCCTCCGACGAAGCCCGCCGGGCCGCCGACGAGACCCTGCAGGGCGAGCTCGGTCTCGGTCTCACTCCGGTCGCCCGCGGTGGGTCGCATTGCGGCGACCCGAGTCCACAGGTGACCGTTCCCGCCGGTCAATCGGTCCTGAGGGCCGACCTCGGTGGGAACGTCAAGCTGGGCCGCTTCGCCGCCGAGCCGACCATCGACGTCGGCGCTCTCGGCGCCGGCCAGGCGGGGAGCCTGACCCTGCCCGACGACGGCGTCTCCCAACCCTGGACGGCGAGCATCGATGCGGGCACCCTGAGGGTCTGCCAACCCGGCTGAACCCCCCAGGATCCGGGCCTCACTCAATCCAGCTCGCGACCGGCCCGGGCTCGAAGCCGAGGTCGGGCCCCGCTTCGGGCGACGGACCGGGCTTGGCGGCCCGGAGGCGTCGCAGCTGATCGGGGTAGATCGGAAGCGGTAGCGCCCGGGACGCGAATGCCGCGCAGGCGACGACCGGCGTCGGCACGGCGATGACGCGGCTGCTCGAGCCGAGGCGGGAACGGACGAGCCCCACGAAGCCGGCGACGGTCATCGGCTCGCCCCCGAGCACATAGGTCCGGCCCAGGGCCGCAGGCGTATCGACCGCTGCCGCGACGGCCGCCGCGACGTCGGGCACGGATGCGGGGCAGACGATGTCCTCGCCGCGTCCGACGATCCGGATCGCCGCATTACGGCGGGCACGGTCGAGTATGTCGTCGACCCCCTCGGAGCCGCCGGCACCGAGCACCTCCGCGGGCCGCAGGATCACGAACGGGATCGT
>Ga0209023_10007863_pt1 | contig 10814 bp, 9 predicted proteins | sample LakOneMetagenome_FD_187468 | JGI IMG/M metagenome (GOLD analysis project Ga0209023, IMG submission 187468) | Freshwater and sediment microbial communities from Lake Erie, Canada (SPAdes) (version 2) | ecosystem: Environmental > Aquatic > Freshwater > Lentic | place: Lake Erie, Canada | collected...
TCGGGGGAGGAGCAGAAGGGCGGCTGCACCTTCGACGACGCGCCGGCCCTGGTCGCGGCAGCGCAGACCGAGGGGCTCGCCGTGCGGGGCCTCATGGGCGTGGCGCCGGCCGGTCCCCCCGACGCGACCCGGCCCGGTTTCACCCGCCTGGTCGCCATCGCCGACGAGCTCGGCCTGCGCGAACGATCGCTCGGGATGAGCGACGACTTCGAGGTCGCGGTGCAGGAGGGCTCCACCATGATCCGCATCGGACGCGGGCTCTTCGGGCCCCGCCCACCCCGGGAGGTCACGTGAACGCCGGAGCACCGACCCTCACGCTTCCGTTCAGGTCCAGCTCGACCACGGCCGCGGCCATGCACGAACAGCGGCGTTCTCCGGGGCGCTCGCACGTGCCGGTGCACCCTCGAATCGGCAGGTCACGAGCCCCGCACTACAGTTGGCAGGTTCCCCAGCACCGTGAGCCGGACGTGAGACACTGGACGTCCTGGTTCAGGGAGGATTGATGGCTTCCTTTTTGAAACGAGCCCAGCTGTACCTGGGGCTCGGGCCCGACGACGAGTACGAGGAGTACGACGAGTACGCCGAGTACGAAGAGCGCCCCGCCGCGAGCGACGGGCGCGACGTCGCCGCGCCTGCGGTGCGTGCCGCCCGGCCGCCCGCGCCCGCGACGGCGGTCCGCCCATCGCCGCCGGTCGCGACCCGACCCGCGCCGGTCACCCCGGTCGCCCGCGAGCCGCGCCCTGCGCCCCCGAGCGAGCCGCGCCCCGCGCCGCCGCGCGACGTGCGCCCGGTACCGCCTCCGAACCCGCGCCCGGCTCCGCCGTCCCCCGTGCGGTCGAACCGGCCCGCCCCGCCGCCGCCGGCTCCTCCTCGCCCCGCCCGCGAGGTCGCGCCGGTGCGAGCGCAGAGCCGTCCCGCGCCGCCCCCTCCCGCCGAACCCGCAGCCAGTGAAGGAACCGCCGTGCGCACCATCCCGCCCACCGGTCGAGGCGAAGCCCCGCCACCGCCGCCCAAGCCCAAGCCTGTCGTGCGCCCGGTGGCCGCGAACGCGAAGCCGTCCGTCATCGCGCCGAAGTCGTTCAACCACGCGCAGGAGGTGGCCGACCGCTTCAAGGCGAGCCAGCCGGTGATCCTCAACCTGCAAGGGGTCGAGAAGGAGCTGTCCCGGCGACTCCTCGATTTCTGCAGCGGCATCTGCTACGCCCTCGGCGGCCACATGGAGAAGGTCGCGGCACGGGTGTACCTGCTGACGCCGTCGAACGTCGAGGTGTCCGCGGAAGAGCGGCGGCGCCTGCAGGAGCGCGGCCTCTACGACACCTGAGTCGGCCCGATGGCGCTCAAGGTGGCTTGTGTCGTGGTGCAGCTGTACGCGGTCGTGCTGCTGCTGCGCGTCCTCGTCAGCTGGCTGGCGGTCCCCACCACGGGCGCCCTCGCCGCGTTGAGCAAGGGCCTCTGGGCCGCGACCGAGCCGATGCTCGTCCCGATCCGATCCGCGGTGCGTCCCGTGCAGCTGGGCTCGACCGTGGTCGATCTGTCGCCGTTGCTCTCGCTGGTGGCGCTGCTCCTGCTCAGCAGCCTCATCTGCCGCTGAGCGCACCCCAGATCGCCTAGGGGGCCCGCAGCGGGCGCTACGATCGCCGGATGGAAGAAACGCCAAACCTTCTCTCCAACATCCGGTTCAAGGAGACCAAGAAGGGCTACGACCCCGAACAGGTCGACAACTTCATGTTGAAGCTGGGTGAGCAGGTCGGTGAGCTGCGCGAGATGCTGCGGCAGGCTGCACAGCGCGCCGAGGTCGCGGAAGCCCAGGTCGGCGACGCCACGAAGGCGAAGGCGGCCGCCGAGGCGGCGGTGGAGCAGGCTCGCGCCGACGCGACGAAGGCCAAGGAGGAAGCGGCGGCGGCGATCGCCGCCGCAGCCGCCCAGCCTGCGGCGCCGGTCAACGAGATCGAGGCGGCCTCCGGGATGCTGGCGATGGCGCAGAAGACCGCCGACGCCGCCGTGGAGGAGGCCGAGACGAAGGCCAAGGAGATCGTGGCCGAAGGTCGTTCGCGGGCGGCCGTCATGGTCATCGAGGCCGAGCAGGAGATCGATCGGATCAAGAACCGGGCGTCACAGCAGATCGACAAGCTCGCCGGCGAGCGCACCGCCGAGGTCGACGCCGAGGTCGTGCGCCTCAAGGGCGAGCGGGATCAGCTGAAGATCGATGTCGATCAGCTCCGGTCCTACGTCGAGGAGCACCGCGCCAAGCTGGTCCTCGGCATCGAGGCCCTGGAGCGGATCGTGAAGGAGAACGGGGCGTTGGACATGGCGGACGTCCCCGACGTGTCCGCCAGCGAAGGCCTCGGGGCCTCGAGCGGCGCGGACGAGGGCGCCGCGACCGGCGACGACAGCGCGGCCCCGGCCCCCGAGTCCGCATCTGGATCCACTTCCGAACCCGCATCCGGGTCGGCCCCGGAGCCGGCCGCCCCGAGCGATGCCAGTGCGGCCTTGGCCCCCGCGACCGTCCCGGCCACGGCGACGCCGGAGCCGGCTGACGACGCCACGCTGACCACGGCCGCCCCCGACGCCGCGGCGCCGGTCATCATCCCGGCCGGTGCGCCCGACGCTTCGCCCGGCGCTCCCGCGCAGCCGGGTGGCGCGCCGATCACGACGCCCATCGAGGTGGCCGCGCCGACTCCTGCCGGCACCGAGACCCCGGACACCGTCGGCGACGCGGCCGAGCCCGCCGAACCGGCCGAGGAAGCGGCGCCAGCGCAGGACGAGCCGGCGGGTGCGCCGATCGTGACGTTGGAGGACCTCCGGCAGGCACCGACGGCGGCGGGCGACACCGTGGCTGATGTCCCGGAACCGACCCGAGCCGAGGCGCCGGCCCGCCCGCGGGTGGAAGATCCGGCGGCGGCCGTCAAGGTCGCCGCGCTGGTCGAGGGCCCGGTCCCCACGGCCAGCACGCCTCCGGCGACGGCCACCGCGGCGGCCCCGGCGACCGGCCCGGACGCCACGCCCACCGTCACCCCAGCTGCAAACCCGGTCGCCACCCCGGCTGCCACCCAGGCAGCCACTCAGGTCGTCATCACGCAGGACGCCAGCCCCGCGCTGGACCCGTCCGATGCCGAGTCCACGGTCGAGGGATCCGCTGCCGGGTCGGCGGTCGCCAGTTCTCCGCCGAAGTCGACGATCGACCTCACGGGCGAGCACACGCTGTTCCCGGACTCAGGTGAGCCCACCCAACTGTTCGACGTGCTGGGCGACGACACGCCGAGCCCCCGCGTGGTGCTCACCCGCGGCGACGCGCCCACCACCACGCCGCTGGTCAACCGTGAGCTCCCGCTGCCGACCCCGGGCATGACCCAGGTGGACTCGTCGCTCGGCTCGCCGGACGCCGAGGCCGACGAGGCGATGCGGGCGTTCTTCGAGCAGGATGCCACGGCGACGAAGGAGACCAAGTCTGGGCGGTTCCTGCGGCGCAAGTGACCCTCTAAGGCCCTGCCCCGGGTGGCCGGCACCCGCTGACGGGCCGAGCGCGTCGTGTCGCGCCGCGTGCGCGCGGTGGTGGCGCCGGTCTTCGTGACGCCGACCTCCGGTTGACGGCAATCGGTGCAGGACATACAGTCCGGCACCTTTTTCCGGACCGATCCGGCAGGGAGCGTGGACATGTCAGCAGCCAAGACGGCGACCGCGAAGAAGGCGGCTCCACCGAGCGCCGCGGCGAACAAGACGTCATCCCGCCCCCCGTCCCGCTCCTCGTCCCGCTCCACCTCCGCTCGCGCCGCACCCCGGGGCACCACTGCCGGCACCACCGGCCGCGCCGCCGCCACCAAGGTGCCGTCGACGAAGGTGGCGACCACCCGATCAGCTGCGAAGCGCACGACCACGGCGACGACGAAGAACGCGGCGAAGGCCACCCCGTCCGCTGGTCGATCCGCTCCGAAGTCCACGGTCAGGGGCGCCACCAAGAGCGCCGCCAGAACCGCTGCCAAGGCCCCGACCAAGACCTCCACCAGGACTCCGACCAAGACCTCCAACAAGGCCCCGACCAAGACCTCCACCAAGACCGCCACCAAGACTCCCGGCACCACGTCGGCCAAGGCCTCCACCGAGAGCCAGGCCGGACGCAGCACCGCACCGAAGACCGCACCGAAGGCGGCCAAGCCGCCGAAGCCCATCACGACCAAAGCAGTCACGACCAAGGCAGTCACGACCAAGGCAGCCACGACCAAGGCAGCCACGAAGACCACCACCGCCAAGCCCGGTCCCAGCAAGGCAGGTCCGAGCAAGGCACCCACCCCCAAGAACCGCACTGACCACCGATCCGTCCCGACGTCGGCGACCGCCGACGCCGCCTCCCCACCCGCCAAGAAAGCAGCATCCGTGAAGAAGGCCCCGCCCACCAAGGCCCCCGCGAAGTCCGCTACCGCCGACGGCACGACCGCCACCAAGGTCGAGAAGAAGCCGGCCGCACCGAAGAAGCCCGCGTTCGACCAGAAGTTCCTCGACGCGCAACGCGTGCTGCTGATGGAGGAGCGCACCACCTACACGCGCCAGGCCGACACCCTCCAGGCCGAAGCGGATTCCCTGGCCGAGCTGCGTGAGCCGGGCGACGTGCAGTTCGACGAGGAATCGGGCGAGGGCGACACGCTGGCGGTCGAGCGCGAGCGCGACCTCGCCCTCAGCGCGCGGGCCCGTGAGCAGGTCGAAGAGATCGACCGCGCCCTCGCGAAGCTCGAGGAGGGGACCTACGGCATCTGCGAGGTGTCCGGGCAGCCCATCCCGAAGGCCCGCCTGCAGGCCATCCCGCAGGCGCGTGAGCGCGTCGAGTACAAGGTCGGCGGGTTCAACCGCCATTGACCCTGTGCGTTCCGGCGCTGAGCCGATGAGCCCTTCCGCTCCCGCAGCGGCCCCCGATGGCAGCGGCCCGTCCGACGCGTCATCAGGCGCGCCCGGACGGCGCCGCTACGCGCTCATCCTGGGCGTCGCCGCGGTGGTGCTCCTGCTCGACCAGCTCTCGAAGTGGTGGGCCTTGAACACGCTCTCCACCCAGACGATCGACGTCGTGTGGACGATGCGGTTCAACCTCGCCCGCAACACGGGGGCGGCCTTCAGCGTCGGGCGCGGCACGGACTTCGGACGGTTCATCCCGCTCCTGGCCCTGGTGGTGGTGGGGGTCGTGGTGTGGCAGGGGCGCACCGTCACGAACAAGTTCGGTGCGATCGCGATCGGCATGATCGTGGGCGGAGCCGTCGGCAACCTGCTCGACCGGGCCTTGCGCACCGGCGGCGGCGCCTTCTTCTCCGGCGGGGTCGTCGACTTCATCGACTTCCAGTGGTGGCCGATCTTCAACGTCGCCGACATGGGTGTCGTCGTCGGCGGGATCCTGTTGCTGATCGCGAGCGTGTTCGTGGCCCCCGATGGGCGCCCTGAAGGCGAGGACCGTGGTGACGGCGAGGACCGTGGTGACGGGAGCGGCAGCCGCGAGGACCATGACGATCCCGCCCCGTCGCCGTCGCCCCCCGGCGCCGCCGCGTCATGACGACGATCCACGAGATCATCCCAGCCGCGCTCGCAGGCGAGCGCCTCGACCGAGTCGTGGCGCTCATCACCGGCGCGAGCCGGGCGGACGCCGCGGCGCTCGTGGCCGCCGGCGACGCCCGTGTGAACGGGGCACCCGTGACCGCCCGTGCGCACCGCCTCGCCCAGGACGACGACCTTGCGGTCGACTGGGACCCCGTCACGACCGAGACGACGCTCGACCCGGACGCCACCGTGGCGTTCGCCGTGGTGTACGCCGACGACGACGTGATCGTGATCGACAAGCCCGCCGGGCTCGTGGTGCACCCCGGTGCCGGCAACGACGAGCACACCCTCGTCAACGGGCTGCTCGCTCGCTTCCCCGAGATCGAGGCCGTCGGGCAGGAGGGCCGGCCGGGCATCGTGCACCGGCTCGACAAGGAGACGTCCGGCCTGCTCATGGTGGCGCGCTCGCCGGTCGCCTACGACGGGCTGGTCGCGCAGCTCTCCGCCCGTGATGTCCACCGCCACTACCAGGCGCTGGTGTGGGGCCACTTCGACGTGCCGTCCGGCATGATCGACGCGCCGATCGGGCGGTCCACCCGCCAGGGGACGCGGATGAGCGTCACCGAGGGCGGCAAACCCGCGATCACGCGCTACGACGTGCAGCAGCGCTACGGCGAACCCGTGGCCCTGTCGCTCGTCGCGTGCCGGCTCGAGACGGGACGCACGCACCAGATCCGGGTGCACCTCGAGGCGATCGGCCACCCGGTGGTGGGTGACGACCGGTACCACGGGACGCGGGAGTCGTTCGTGGTGCCGCGGCTGTTCCTGCACGCGGCGTCGCTGGGCTTCGTGCACCCGGTGACGGGGGAGGAGCTCTCGTTCTCGTCGCCCTTGCCGGACGACCTGGCAGGCGTGCTCGACCGGCTGACCCCGGTTGCCGACGACGGTGCCTGACGAGGGTGCCTGACGAGCGTGCCTGACGCCTCGGATCGGGTCGCTCCGGTCTGACGCCGCACCGGGCATCAGCGGTGAGACGTGCTCAGTCGAGCAGGGCGTCTTCGGGCTTCGCGCCCGGCCACGGAGCCTCGCCCTTGGCGATGGCGGAGATGTCCTCGAGGGTGATGGCGCCCAGCAGGCTGCGCATGGTCTCGCCGACCTGCGCCCACACCGAGAGCAGCACGCACTGGCCCTCGTGGTCACAGGCGCCGTTCTGGTGCGGTTCGCCGAAGTCGCCGGCCACGATGGGGCCGTCCACGGCGCTGATGATCTCGGAGAGCGTGATCTCGGAAGCCTGCCGGGCCAGCACGTACCCGCCGCCGACCCCGCGCTTCGAGCGCACGAGCCCGGCGCCCTTGAGCGCCAGCAGGATCTGCTCGAGGTAGGGCTGGGGGAGGCCGGTGCGCTCGGCGATGTCGCGCACGCTGGTGGGCCCGTCGGTCTCGGCGTGCAGCGCCAGCGAGAGCAGTGCACGGCTGGCGTAGTCGCCACGGGTCGAGACCTTCATCCCGCCATCCTACGATCTCGCGCCCGCTTCGCCGCGCGACTCCGTGGGCCGCGAGATCGAGCCGTGCACGGGCCCGTGCGGAACTCGCTACTGTGCAGAGCGGCCGAACAGTGCGCGAGTGAGCCGTGGTGGGCGACGGAGCTGGCGGTGAAAGGGACTTCGTGGTGGATCAACCTCTGCTGCCTGACTACGACGGTGGTTGCGTGGCGAACCTCGTCCCGACCCTGCTCGAGGGGTCGCCGGGAGCGGCGCCGGCGTGGCTGCCGGTCGAGGCGCTCGAGGCCGAGCAGGTCGTGCTGCTCGTGCTCGACGGTCTGGGCTGGGACCAGCTGCAGGAGCGGGTCGCCATCACGCCCACGTTGCACGGCATGCTCGGGGGACCGATCACGACCATCGCTCCCTCGACCACGTCGACGGCGCTCACGTCCATCGCCACGGGCCTGACCCCGGGCGAGCACGGGATCGTGGGCTACCGCGTCCTGCTGGATCGGGACGTGCTGAACGTGCTGCGCTGGGGCGTGGGCGGTCGCGACGCCCGCAAGAACCACCCGCCCGAGCTGGTGCAGCCCCACGGGGCCTTCCTCGGTCACCGGCCGGCCATCGTGACCCGGGCCGAGTTCCGGGACTCCGGCTTCACCCGGGCCCACCTCGAGGGCAGCCGCTTCAACGGGTACCGCGTCACCTCGACGCTCGTGGCCGAGATCGGGCGGGTGCTCCGTGAGAACGAGCCGTTCGTGTACGCCTACTACGAGGGTGTCGACAAGGTGTCGCACGAGTACGGGCTCGGGACCGTGTTCGACGCCGAGGTGCGCTCGGTGGACCGGCTGGTCGCCGATGTCATCGAGGTGCTGCCTCCGGGCGCAGCCCTGGTGGTGACGGCGGACCACGGGCAGGTCGAGGTGGGGGACAACGTCGTGCGCCTCGACCCCGATGTCCTGTCCCAGACCGCCATCCAGTCCGGCGAGGGTCGCTTCCGGTGGCTCCACGCGCGCCCCGGACGGGGCGAGGCGCTGCTCGAGGCGGCCATGCAGCACCACAGCGACAACGCGTGGATCGTCACGCGGGACCAGGCCGTCGACGAGTGCTGGTTCGGCCCGAAGGTCACCGACGCCGCCCGCTCGCGGCTCGGTGACGTGGCGCTCGTGGCCCGCACCGACGTGGCCTTCCACGACCCGGACGACACCGGGCCGTACGTGCTCATCGGCCGGCACGGCTCGCTGACCGCGGCCGAGATGCTGGTGCCGCTTCTGGTGCACCCGGCCAGCTGACCCGCCGAACGCCCCAGGCCCGGACGCGGCGGACCTCACGTCGCGAACAGCTCGCACCGATTGCCGAACCGGGTCCGCGTGGGAAAGGATGCCGGGATGGCACCAGAGCGCGAAGTCGAGCATGGCGAGCTGATCATCCCGACGCTGGTCGATCCAGCCTCCGGGGACGGTCAGGGCGAAGAGGACGACGCCGTCGAGGGCGACAAGGAGTTCGTCTCCGAGCCCGCCAAGGTCATGCGGGTCGGTTCGATGATCAAGCAGCTCCTCGACGAGGTGCGCCAGACCGAGCTCGACGAACCGAGCCGAGCGCGCCTGCGCGAGATCTACGACACCTCGATCAGCGAGCTCGGTTCGGCGCTCTCGCCGGATCTGCAGGACGAGCTCAAGCGCCTCGCGTTCCCGTTCGGGGACGACAGCACGCCGACCGAGGTCGAGCTGCGCATCGCCCAGGCACAGCTCGTCGGGTGGCTCGAGGGCCTCTTCCACGGGATCCAGGCGACGCTGTTCGCCCAGCAGATGGCGGCCCGCCAGCAACTCGAGAAGATGCGCGGCGAGCTGCCCAGCGGCGCGCAGCCCGAGCGGCCCGGCACGTACCTCTGACGCGTCCGGCCTCGGTCAGACCGGGCCGTAGTAGCCGACGAGGTCGGCGATGGTGTGCACCGCGCCCACGGCGTTCGCGAACGAGACGCGGTGGAGCGTGCCGAGCTTCACGGTGACGAGGTTCGGGATCGTCTGTCCGTTGGCGAAGTTGAGGTTCGAGGCGTTCGGCACGCTCCCGCCGGTCGGGAACAACGTCAGGAACGACGCGTTCGTCCCGCCCGTCACCGTGGTGTTCATCACCGCGGCGGTGGCGTCGGCGGGGACGTTGTTGGCGCCACCGACGACGAGCGCCTTGGGGACGCCGGCACTGACCGGGCCGTTGAAGCCGCCGAGGCCAGACCGCGAATCGAGGATGCGGGTGGGGGAGGTGACGTGGAAGAACGCCCCTCCGCCCGGATCGAAGTACCCGACGACATCGACGACCACGTCGACCGCGCCGACCGCGTTGAAGAACGAGATCTTGCCGTTGGCGCCGATCTTGACGACGGCCAGGTTCGGGATGGTCTGCCCGGCGGCGAAGTTGAGGTTCGAGGCGGTCGGGACCGCCGAGCCCGACGGGAACACGCTGAGGAACGAGCCGGCGGTGCCCCCGGTGGCGGTCACGTTGACCACGGCCGCGGAGGCGGTCCCGGGCAGGGGCGTCCCCGCGCCGCGCACCGTCAGGTCCTTCGTGTTCGCCGGCCCCGCCCCCACCTTGCCGGAGAAGCCCGTGCCGGTGCGCGTGTCGAGGATGCGGGTGGGGTCGAGCGGGTTGAAGCGGTCGCCGCTGACCGTCCCGTCGTCGTAGTAGCCGACGACATCGGCGACCACGTCCACCGCTCCGGCGGCGTTGAAGAACGCGACCTTGCCCTGCGCCCCGACCTTGACCGTGACCAGGTTCGGGATCGTCTCACCCCCGGCGAAGTTCAGGTTCGAGGCGCTCGGGACGGGCTCCCCGTTCGGGAAGACCGTGATGAAGGAGTTGTCCGTGCCGCCGGTGGCCGTGACGTTCATGACCACGGCGGAGGCCGACGCCGGGACGCTGCCCCCCGTCACCGTCAGCGCTTTCGTGTTGCCGATGCCCGAGCTGACCTTGCCGCTGAAGCCGGCTCCGGTCCGGCTGTCCAGGAGCCGTTGCGGATCCAGTGGGTGGAAGAACGAGCCGGACCACGGGACGACGGCATTCGAGGCCGTAGAGGCCGGCCCCGGCCCGGCGTCGTTGGTGGCCCGCACGGTGAACGTGGTCGACGTGCCGGCGGTCAACCCGGTCACGGTGCAGGTGAACGGCCCGCCCACCCAGGTGCAGGACTGGTTGCCCGGGTTCGCCACCACGACGTAGGACGCAATGAGGGACCCGCCGTTGGAGGCGGGCGCGCTCCACGTGACGCGGGCCTGCTGCTTTCCCTCCGTGGCCACCACCGCGGTGGGCGCACCCGGCGGGGTGACGGAACCGGGCGACACCTGGTTCGACAGCGCCGACGCGGGTCCCGGGCCGACGCTGTTCTTGGCCGTGACCGAGAAGCGGTAGGGCGTCCCGTTCGTCAACCCGTTCACGAGGCACGTGAGGGGTCCGCCCGTCCACGTGCAGGTCAGTCCATCTGGCGTCGAGGTGACGACGTACTGCGTGATGGGGGCCCCGCCGTTCGATGTCGGCGCGGCCCACGTGACCGTCGCGCTGCCGTTGCCGGCGGTGGCCAGGGGGTTGAGCGGTGCGCCCGGTACGGCGGGGGGCGCCACGGGGACCACGGCGTTGGACGCGGCCGACGCGGGCCCCTGGCCGGAGCTGTTCTGCGCCCGCACCGTGAACGTGTACGTGGTGCCGTTGGTGAGCCCGGTCACGGTGCAGTTGAGCGGCGGGGCCGCCTTCGTGCACGTCTTGCCATCCGGGGTCGAGGTCACGGTGTAGTTCGTGATCGCCGCGCCGCCGTCATCGGCAGGGGCCGTCCACG